>Ga0207433_10008057_pt1 | contig 17309 bp, 23 predicted proteins | sample YelNatPaOPGAMG01_FD_187559 | JGI IMG/M metagenome (GOLD analysis project Ga0207433, IMG submission 187559) | Hot spring thermophilic microbial communities from Obsidian Pool, Yellowstone National Park, USA - OP-RAMG-01 (SPAdes) (version 3) | ecosystem: Environmental > Aquatic > Thermal springs... | reverse complement strand
TAACCACTTAATTTTGCTGAATAAAATTGTTGTATTGTTCCTGTTTGTAATTGTACATATATAGGCCCTAATTGTGAAGAAACCGGTTGATTAAAATTGTTATAGTCCGTAACTTGTGCATTTGTTATGGTCGTGCCGTCTGGAAGTTCTGGTATCAAGTAAATATCTACAGTAGCATAATAAGGTGAAGGGGGAGGAGGTAGCGGTACACCGGTTGGGGTAACTCCTATACTATATATGTTTTTATTATACGCATCTTGATTAAATGTTGCTGTTGCACCTTGATAATATGTATTTCCTTGTACTGTTATAACTGCTTTATCTGGTAGATTCATTGGACAGGTAAAATCTATGTATCCATTTGAGTATCCATTTAAAGTATTACCGGTGAATGAAAAATAATTCCCTATTGTAATAGTTGCATTTAAACTTGTACTTAAGGGTCGTGAAGGATTACTTGCATCATATATGTTAATATCTATAAAATCTTTTTGAGTTGATCCAGCATATTTTACTATTTGTTGAGGTGTTAATGACACCCAAGGCGTTACAGATTGAGATGGATCATCTTTAAGCCATACGTATCCATCAGAAGGCATACCATTAAAATCATCATCTGAAGAGTATATTACCATATCTCCTGTAATTGTACCACCTGCTATCTCTGGTATTAACATTAACACACTTTGACTTGCATTCATTTGATATAACGTAATATTTAATGTAATAGACCCCAAAGGTAAAAGCGCTGAACCAAAGCCAGCACCATTTGGTACTATAGTGATAGTATTACTCTTGCCAGTACCTCGTTGTGTCATAGTTACATTCCAAACTTGTTGTGAATTACATGTACCAGTTACATCATAAATAGCATAACCATTATCATCCCTATACAAGAAAGATGTTTGTTGATTATCAGCCGAATTATAACCATTCACAATCTTCTGAGTGCTATATATATAGCCATTGTACAAGAAAGGACTCGTATTGGTAGTGGTACTTGGACTTGTAGTGGTACTTGTATTATTATTAGTGCTGGTAGTATTGGTATTTGTACTTGGACTTGTAGTAGTGGTAGTAGTATTTGTATTTGTAGTGGTATTTGTGTTAGTATTTGCACTTGGACTTGTAGTGGTAGTAGTATTGGTAGAAGTTAGATTATCTACAGCAATTGCAACTCCTTCTAATGGCTGATTGCTATTATTTTCTACATCTACATTTACTGTATAAATATTCATTTTAATCGCCTGCTAATATATAACAAGGTTATTTCTTCCCTTTAAACCATTTCCACATCAAATATATTAACGCTCCTATTGCACCAATGAGGAGAATTATTCCCCACCAAGGCATTTCTAATAAATTACCTCCAATGGAACTCCATCCGGCCGGTGCATCATACAAATTAGCAGTATTAGTGTTATTCGGGTTAATAAAACAGATTTGACCCGCATACAACGGCGTTGAATTATTCACCATATATTCTCCAAAGTTAAGTAATGCTATAGCTGGATAATAACCATTTTGATTTGAGAAATAGTAATATCCATTAGAGTCCGTATAGGTTGTCCAAATATTACTCATTGCATTGAAACTTGTAAGATTAAGTGAACCATCAGAATTAAACAAATTAACAAGCATAACTTGCGTATTTTTCTCTGGCATACCTTGTGCGTTATAAACATATCCACTTATACCAAGACCACTATAAATGGCGCTCGAGAAAGTGGTAAATGTAATTGTAGAGTTAGCAGATGAAACATTTTCCGGCTCACTTATGAGAGGAGTAAAAGATCCATTTTGAGAGAATAAAACCAAAAATGCTGTACCGCCCACTGTGTAATATGGGAACGATAACGACGAACTTTGCGTAGACAATGCAGTGGTAACTACACCTATAGGATCATTATACATTACTAACCATGATGCACCCGTTACCTGTGAAGGCGTATTAAAATTGAAAGAAATTTGACCTTTCGGTGTATTGAAATTAACTTGCGTTGGTAACTGATTAGCATTAGAAATTGAAGGTATTAAAAACTTTGATCCTACTGGCACTGTTACTACATTATACTGTCCATTCGCAGAATTGTAACCTTGTACTATTGCCATTTAAATCACTCCTTTTAATTATTTATTTTGTATACTTAAATATACAAAAACTATTAACAATATAATTATAAGCCAAAACCATCCACTTGTGAAAACGTTAGCAAGATTTTGTGTGCCTACTGTATTATTTGCTGTACCACTTATTCCTCCTATATTATTTGTAGAAGATGTATTAGATACATTAAGAGTAGGTACGGAAGAAGTAACTGTGGTAGCACTATATGAAACGGGAGGAATATATACTTGTGGCTTAACTTCTTGTAATGCAAGTTCAAATGCAGCTATACCATACTGAGATTTTAAAGGTATATTAAGATTAACTGGTACGCTTGTAATTGTTGTCGTATATGGTAAATAACCTAATTGTTCAACGGTTAGAGTACCACCTAATTGCACGTTATCAAATTCAAATGCACCATTCCCGTCTGTTTCCGTAATTAATGAAGTGGTTGCATTTGGTGGCATATATTCGCACGTGGCCCCCACAAGTGGTACGTTATTACTTGTGATTGTACCGGTAATATCCATTTTATCACTACCTTTCGTTATTTCTTGGAAGCCACAAATATTATTATCGCTATAACTGCTATTGCTCCTATAATACCTATAATAAGTCCTGTATTAGATGGCGGATTACCTCCTATAACAGGCGAAGGCATTCCTGTGATTTGAATATTAGAATAATTGCTTGCACTCGCTGTTACGCTGTTAAATGTATATCCTGTCAAAGATGCGGTAACCAGTCCACCCAGCGGTTGATTAGCAAATTGAAACGTCCCATCACTACCAGTAGTATAAGAAATAGCATTCGGGTAACTTACCGTAACCCCTGAAATAGGTTGCTGTGTCTTCCCATTTATTACCGTTCCTTGTATAGTATACAATTGTTGTGCATTCGTTGCTATGAACTTTACTGTATAAGTGGTTTGACCGGACGGTGTAATAATAGCATATGGTGGAGAAAATGTATAGCCTGACAGTGTGGGAGTAATTTTTATAATACCACTTTCATTTGATAGGGTTACAGTACCATTTGAATCTGTTGTATAATTCATATTCTCACCTCTCTAATCCGGAGTAATATTTATATTTACATTAGTATTTGTTAAAGTTGCTGCTGAACCACTTGCATTGACAAAGTCTATTACCACATTATAAATATATGCTGTCATAGGTATTTTAACCAATTGTTGACCACCTTCTGATGGGTTAAACGTACCAGTAAAAGAATTATAACCCGCACTATAAGCCGTAAAATTAACATTACCATTAAGATTTGGAATTGTAATAGTATGAAAATGTGAAGTATCACCATTATAAGTTTGACCATTACAAGTGATATATCCACTTAAATAAGCATTTGTCTGAGAATCTACCAAAACCGCTGTAATTGTATAAGTGGCTGGAACTGCGGTAAAGTTAGCGTTTGACATATTACTCGATACTATATATTGCTGAGGTTGGAAAGCCCATCCTGATAATGAAGGTACTATAATTAACCCACTTTGCACTTGATTGAATGAATAATGACCTGTGTCATCTGTTTGAGTAGTGGCAAACGGAGCATATCCTGATTGACTATAATTAGCGCTGACTGTAACTCCATCAACCGCTTGACCATTTGATTGTGTAATATAGCCAGAGACAGAATAATAATTGGGTTGTATATATGGTGTAGCGGTAACATACAAAGTGGTAGGAGACGATACAGCATTACCATTTGTATAGGTAAATGTATATTTGTTTTGAGGATCTGATACTGTAACTCTTGCCATTCCAACGGATAAAGTAAAAGTAGCCAAACCCGCACTGTTTGTTGTAACAGTTTGTGATCCAACCTGAACTGTCATACCACTTAAGCCTTGACCGTTATATGAAACTTGTACATTTACTTGATAGGACGCTGTGAAGTTATAAGTAGAAGTACCAAACAAAACATTATTCCATTGACCTTTAAAAGTGTATCCGTTAGCGCTTGCTGTGGGGGTAAGATTAGATTGAGATAGATTAGTTAATATGTAATATCCATCTTGTCCTCCATAATTCATTGTAGTTGCTGTTGTTCCACCAGCGCTTATTGTAACTCCATTAACTCCTGTGCCATCTTGTAATTTGACATATCCACTAATTGAGTAAGTTTGTGGTGTTTGAATTGTTCCTATAAACGCTGGCTGTTGCAGAAAGTTTGAAAGAGCATTATCTGTTATTTGACCGCTTGAATATTGTACAAGAGGAACCATATAAGCATTATTCGGTATAGATTGTGTATGCCCGTAAAATGGGAAACTATTATATCCACTTTGATAAGAATAAGATTGGAATGTATAATTTTTATAAGACGGTATAAAATAGCATAATTGTTTCATTGTGTACGTGAAATATCCATTATTATCTGTAGTAAGAGGATTACCTAAGTTTGTGCCATTCCAAACAGGTTGTACAGAAACACCACTTAGAGGGTTACCATTGTTATCCACGATCCTTAAGTTAATTGGCATTGTACCATATGCAACCACTTCCCCACCACCAGAGGCTATAACATCGCTCTTACTATTTAGTGTAATAGTGTTGAATTGTACAAGTGGATGAAAGAAACTAATTATTAATTGCGTTGTTGAATTTTGCGTAGGGGTAGAGGTAATTTGTGGTACCATAATAGGTACATATCCATCGTAATTTGTTTTTACTGCTGTTGATTGTAGATTACCATAAAAATCATACCACTTAACTGTAACTTGTACATTTGGTATAGGAACTTGACTACTTTCAATAATGTCATTACCACCAAACAATGTATACACATCTATAAGAGTAGTAAAATTTTGGGTGGTATTTTGAGTTATAAATTCTATAGTAAAACTCATTTGATTACTATTTGGTGGAGTAATAATAACAATTTGCGGTTGATTATAAGATGCTTGAATATAACCACTTGGAGTAGACATAATATTATAATTAAGTAAAGCAATATTTGCAGGAACTTTAATAGTTGCATTCCCATTAGCATCTGTTGTTACGTTGTTAGCATACAAGAAAATGTTTTGCACATTTGATTGAGGTAAAGGACTCCATAAATAAATATTAACATTAGATAAACCTGTATTACTTTTACTTGTAGGATATACGCAAGAGATTGTCAATTGATTTGTCGATACGCTACTGTCTACTGGTAAACCATTAACTGTTACAATAAAAGTAGGTATAGGTGAAAAGGCTAAATAAACTCGTGAGCCGTTATATGTGGGTTGTCCATTCTCTTGCACGTTTATTTGTATGTAAATTGATCCTGTACCATCCCCATTGTTAGAAAGATAGGCCGTATAACCTACAGAATAAATATTTGGAAACTCAGTCTGAAACCATAGAAAAGTAGTAACCCACAACGAAAATTGTTGAGGAGTACTATTTACAATAACCGTACCTTGTTTGGAGGGAAATTGATCAAGGGATATCGTACCAAGTACATTCGAATATCCTAATGTACCTATATAATTAACATCTATACCAGACCCATCTGCAGAATTTGTAATTGTGAAATAGGGATTTGACCATATCGCTACACTGCTGGTAGCATTAGTCATCTGAATTTGCATTTTTGTCGTTAAAGTACCTAAAGGTGTTAATATATTAATAGACATGCTATCACCCTTCTATCATTTTCATTTACTTAATTATAACACAAAAATAAAAGATGCATACATTATAACAATTTATGTTTCAAATTTTTGAGATATGTACGTAAAGGTTTTACTTTTTGACCATTATCTACGGTAGGTATACCAATAAGTAAATTGATAAAAGTTAAAATTATGTGTGCTAAAGGATGCGCACTATTCCACAATTTCAAATAATAATCTTGTATAACTGAATAAATTCGCCATATCCAGCCACGCTTTTTCATTTCTTTCACCTTATTATATTATACTCTTTTATTGTAACAAAACACAGAGACACCATTTTTAGATGTCCCTGCGTATTTATACATTGTACAATTTAAAAGGACTACTTTTTCTTCCCTGACATAGTAATAAGCAAGATGATTAAGATTAGAACTGCCGCTATTATAAGTATCCACGCCCATGTCGGTAAGCCGGTCGGATTTGGCTGTTGCGTGTTAACAGGTGTTTGTGGGTCTGTAGATATACCATACTGGGCTAAGTACGCCTTCCATCCTTGTTGTGCTATGCTTTGTACTGATGCACTTAACGATTGACCCGTGGCCGATTGCAATTTGTTGTTTAATGCGTTCATTATCGTTGATACCGCATTACCACCAGCAGCAAATGCAAGAGTTGGGTCTTTGTTCCACGTTGCTAATATTGTAGCTGCGTCTGCTATCAACGAGGCTATATTACTAAGAGCATTTTGAGCAGAATTTGCATATTGTAAGTAATTTTGACAGACAAGTACATTTAAAGGATATATACCATCGCCGTTTGTGGTTTTACCTACCGCATTACCATTTGCATCAGTTATACCCGATAGGTCAAGATAAATGGCAATCATTTGTACTCCCTGATAATTCACCGCAGAGAAGTACAAAGTACCATCATTAATGGAAGTACCTGCTGGACTCCAATTAAATTCACCTTGAAATGCCGGATTGGTACTCGTATTTAATGCAAATGATTGAGCTGCACCAGCCAAATATCCTTTGGTATCGTACTGAAATGCTGGAGGATTAACCGAATAAGCATAGGCAAACCATCCTTGATTCGTGTTATCTACTATTTGTAATTGACTCTCGCTACTATCAACGGAGATGATAATCGTATCACCATTGCTAAGATTATACACAATTGGTGTAACTGTAGTAGCAGATCCCGTTGTAGCCATATTATCATCTCCTTACTTTTTGTGTTTACTCATATAGTACGCTATAAAGCCTATAACTCCTACTATTAGTAATACAATTAAAACGATCCAAACTGGTGAAAGTCCACTCGGGGCGGGGCCTCCAACGTTGTTATAGTTAGGATTGTTGATTATATTCTGTAATTGATTGAGCGCATTAGTTAATTGTAAATTCGATTGCTGGTTAGGATTAACATATCCACCATTATTGCTAACAAACTGATTGTACGCTTGAATTATATTAGCCAACGTATCTGTCATACCATTCCAAGTTAATTGTACGGAATTGGCGATTTGAGACATTGATTGACCTTGAGCGTACATATTTTGCATTTGTGTCCATGTATTCGGTGGTATAAGTATTGGTGGTACTACTGTGCCGTTTTGTGTTACTGTTTGACCTTGTAGAATGACCATATCAATCGCCTACTTAAAGAACAACATTAAGCGTACAAAGTCAAACTGGATACAATATTTTGAATGTAATTTGGATCTGTTTTCTTCAATTCAGAAATATCACCCTTGAAACATGGAATTTCAAGTACTGCCAGTACGTTAGGCGTAGTAGATGCCGCTGACGGTGTCATATTTTCATTAGTCATTGTAACTGCTGGAGTTGAAAGTGTTGAAAGAGTTAAAGAAAAATTCTCCGGAAGTGTAACATCACGAGCAAAAGTTACAAGACTACCAGTCGATAACTGATCTTTCATGTTTACGTTAGCAATTGCAGATGAATGCAATATAGCGTTATATCCACCGGTTGCAAGCGGAACGCCAAGATTCCATTGATACTGTCCAACATTCAACAAGTAATACACAGTAAAGACAACGTCGGTAGAGGTAGTATCGTTGACTGGGAAAGTGATCTGATTACCAGTTATATTAGATGCATATACTATTTTGGTGGTAGTATGATTATACCAAAAGCCAATTGCACTCAATGCGTAATTTGGTTGGTTGTAGTATGACGGAATAACTGCCACATTCCCAGCGACCGTTACAGTAACATTCCCAGATGTTTGTGCAGTGGAGTAAGTGAAAGATTGCCATGCAGTTAAACGTAGACTTATTGGAGTATTTGCTTGAATTCTATAAAACACTCCAAGAGGTACTGTATAACTTGCAACTGTTGACCATACGCCTTGAGTGGCCGCACTGGTGGTGAATTGTGATAGAGATAACGTTCCCTTTATCATATTAATTCACCTCCTATGATGAAAGCGTCTGTACAACAGGCAATTCAACATATGAATATGTCCAATTCACTTGCTCACCTGAAAGTAAGGTAGCCACTGCAAAAATTAAAACATAATTTTGATAAACCACAAAGCCCTGTTCGATCGGAAGTTGCAACCGTGTTGAATACTGTGGTAATCCCTGATTTGCAGGAGCTGCATTGAACCAGTTATTGTACTTAACCGTGCAAATCAGTGTACCAAGGTTTGTCGTGGTATCATATGGGGCCTTTGAATACAAATAAATTGTATCAGCCGGCGAAAGTTGTGTTGTGGCGTTTTGGAAAAGATACATTTTAACAAATGGGAAAGGTAATACTTGCCATTTAACACCTTGCGGAACTTTAAATCCCAAGACAGCAGTCGGATAATTTTGATTAAGTGTATAAGTTTCTGTAGGTTGCCCTGTACTTGACAAGGGGGTGAGTTGAATCGGATCTACTGCTACTTGTGGATCATATATACTAATAACTCTGTTCATATGAATTCACCTCCTATTACCAATTAAAATACTGTTTAACAATTTCTGCTGTACCTTCTGCAAGTCCACCTGCGAATAGTCCAACTCCAACAGAAGCAAGCCATGGATTCTTAGAAACAAGTGTTGGCAATGCAAGCAAAAGTCCCGCTATTGCAATACCGAATCCAATCATATAAGGATATAGCGTAATGGTGGGAGAATTAACCTTTGTTGTACCACCTGACGAGGTAGGACTTTGAGCCCACTTAACTATAGCAGCTGAAGCAAGACCAGCACCGGCTGCACCAACCGCAACCAAACCAGCATCTTTTGCACCAAGAGTAATCATGTTTTACCACACTCCTTTTAACAATTTAAAATAAATAACTTTGAACTACAATATAATTATAATGCTTTTTACAAATTTGTCTATAGCAAGTGATAGGAAAGTACAATGCGTTTATAGATGTTAATTGCTGGTAATATATATGTAATTATATTTTAATATTTAATACTTTGGCAGTCTGTGCTAATTCTGCAATGTCGTTATTTATCTGTTGAGCGATTGTCAATACTAACGCTACAAGCCATATAACACTAATGATTAACAATCCATATGCGATAGGTTGGTACTTAGGATAAGCAAAATACATATATAAACCCACAACGAATAACAAAGACGGTACAATAAACTGTTTGAGATTTATAACTTGCCAAATGTCTATATTAGTTTGGGGAAGAGTGTTTAAAGGTATTTTTTGTCCTATTTGATTTATCAATGATTCTACAGTTTTAATTAAACTATGTATATATATAAGAGTACTTATCCCACCGCCTATAAGAGCACCGATAGCCATATCCTTAATAACGTTATTTGCACTAAACATTGTAGGAATAGCAATACCAATTTCACTAATACCATATAGATAAGGGTTATTAGCAAGCAAAGATAATGTGGGGTGTTGTTGTTGTATTTGTGTATTTGCTAACTTTTGACCTATTTGTTGATCTACAATATAATTTGCGATACTGTTACCGGCTAATAGTCCTCCACCCGTAAGTGTTATAATAAGAATGTCTGTACCATTCATTTGATCACCTCTTATGTTCTTTATTTATATTATAAACCTTTTGGAGGTCAAATTATATGCAAACATTCAAAATGAAGAAATTACCATTCAAAACACGCTTAAAAATAAAGTTGGGCTTGAAATTGGCAAAATGGTATTTTAAAATTAAGCATTTCTTCTCTAATTCATAGCTGAAAATTTACCATATCGAAAAAATTATATTCTATAATAGCATCGAACAACACAGAAAGGGGTGTGAAATGATAGAAAACAAATTACAGATAGCATTATGGGAAGAAATAAACGCTCATTTTTTAACTCAAGGGATTTTTAGAATAACAAAACAATTATCTACTAAACAATTATACGATATTAACCGCTTTGGCAGTATCGAGATCACACAAAACGCCCTACAAAAATTCAATGAACATACCGAACTGAACAATCTATTCCTTACAAATAGCATTTTTGACTATTCAAACGTATCTATTGTAGACAAATTAAACTATGATGATAGGGGCGAATTTTTGGGGATAATCTTTCAAGATAACATAATGGTCTTCTTACAAAAACTCAATCAAGCACGCATTAGATAAGGAGTGATAGCATGTCAATAGATGAGTATATGTTATTCCTCAAAGAAAAAAAATATCTCAAATCATTCGAACTACGTACTTTGTTTGGAACTGCCAGCATCAAAAAAGCAAAAAGGTTTTCAAATTCTAACTTAAGAAAATTAGAAGTTCGTTTGTTATTACCAAAAAATTTCTTTGTGAGGGGTGATGTGTATGACAACGTTTCACAAACTTTATAAAGAGTATGGTAAGAAAGTAGATGAGATCGAACTCAAACTGGAGGAAGAATATCCAATCATGTTTGGAAAATTAGATGAAGAAGAACGTGCTAAGTGGCTGGAAAAAGTTTTGAATGAACAAGTAAGGAGTGAAAAAAATGGCTCAAGTCCAAATTAGTAGATCGGTATGTCTCAGATGAATAAAGACTTTTCGCTCAATGCAGTGCTATTACCTGCAAGTATCAACGAACTATCCCCGTGTACCTCACGGTTCAATGTTATTGTACCATATAAATATAGTAAAGTCAATAATAAACAAGGGAGGTTGAATTAACATGACCAGAGAAGAATTTTTAAAAAGAAGACAACAAGGAATAGGTGGATCAGATGCAGCTGTGGCTTGCGGAGTAAGTAGATGGAAAAGTCCTGTCCGCTTGTACCTTGAAAAAGTTGGTGAAGCAGATGTTTTGTCAAACGATAACATGAACGAGCAGATGTACTGGGGTACTGTACTTGAAGATGTGGTTGCTAAAGAATTTTCAAAACGCACTGATAAGAAAGTACATAAAGTTAATCAATTGCTACAAAGTAAAGAATATCCTTTCATGATTGCTAACATTGACAGGAAAATTGAAGGTGAAAATGCGTTGTTAGAGTGTAAAACTACTACACAGTACAATGTAGATGAATGGCAAGGCGATCAAGTACCTATTGAATACTTATTGCAAGTTATGCATTACTTAGCAGTTACTAATTATGAGAAAGGATATATTGCAGCTTTGATCGGTGGTAATAAATTTGTTTACAAAGAAATTAAACGTGATGAGGATCTTATAAAAATGCTAATAGAAAAAGAAAAATACTTTTGGGATTGTGTAGTAAATAGAAGAATGCCTGCAATTGATGGTACAGAAGATTCAAAGAAAATGTTAGACTATTTATTCCCCACCGGCGTAGGATCAATCGAAATGCCTGAGTTGGAAAGTATATCAGATGAAATATATACACTCAAACAACAACAAAAGCAATTGGAAGCAATGATAATGGAAAAAGAAAATCAAATTAAGATGCAATTGACTACAACCGAACGGGCCTTAGCTGGTAAATATGTAATAACATGGCAAAATGTAGTAACCCATCGATTTGATACAACGGCTTTGAAAGAAAGTGATATTAACACCTATAACAAATATTTAAAAGAAACAAATACAAGACGATTAAGTATAACTGAAAGGAAGGAAAAACATGACAATTTCAACGCATAATGTTACGGTTTCATTTGACTGGAAAATATATACAAAATTAGTCTCTTACGCAGAACAACACAATTCAAGCATTGAACAGACTATTGAGTTATTAGTAAAACAACAATTAGAAAAGATCAACAAATAGGGGAGGTGGAATATGAAAGGATTAAGTAAAGCAATAATTGAGAATATTTGTCGAGGGTGGATTGGTCGAAAATTGCTGGACGAATTGTTTGATCAATATGGTATAAGGGCTTATCAATACAATAAAAGAATCTTCATTCTTCCTGAAGAAAACTATGATGCAGTATTTGACGCAATAAAAAGTGCAAACATACCTATAGATGAAGAACGGTTAATATATAGCAAGAAAAACGCTGGTACATATTATAAATTTCCAAGAAGCCGATCAAAAAAAGGTGATCAAGGTGGAGAAAGCAATAGTACCATACAAGACACGAAAGAAGACAATATTTTCAGAATTAAACAAGAGGAAATTAAAGAAGGTGAACCCAATGAGAACTAATGAGGTAAATACATATGAGACACTACAACAATTTTTGAACAATTTTATAAGCACCGGCATAGCAGTAGAGTTTCAATCGTCAAAAGATAATACAACAACAACATTCACAAATCCAATTACAATAGATGAACTGAAATCATTGACTACCATATCTTTGACGAACATTGCACTAATAAAATATTCAAGTCGTTGGTATGGGTTTTATGAAAAAAGAGACGCCCGTAAAAACGGCAACGGTCAACCAACTGCTGATTTTACATTAATGGGTTATTTCACAATGGAAAAATATTTTAAAAATGATAAACAGGAAACCAAAAAGGAGGAGTAAAAATGGCAACAATAAATGATGTGAAGTCTAAATTAGCAGGTACTACTACAAACAAGGAAGGAGGTAATGAAATTAGCGTAGACACGAATGCATCAACAAAAATGCAACTATACAAAAGATTTCAACAAATAGTTTCAGAAAATATGGACGCTATTAAACAGGCACTACCTAAACATTTCAATGCAGAACGGCTGGCACGTATTGCTTTAACTGAGAGCAGGAAGAACCCCGCATTGTTAGATTGCTCTGCAACGTCTTTTATAACCGCTATTCTAACATCAGCACAGCTGGGATTAGAACCGTCTGTAATGGGACAGGTCTATTTTATCCCTTTCTATAACTCCAAAACACAAATGAAAGAAGTACAATTTCAAATCGGATACCGTGGCATGCTTGAGTTAGTCAGAAGATCTGGCGAAATACAATCTATTAGTGCTCATGAAGTATATGAAAAAGATCAATTTGAATTTGAGTACGGGTTGGATGAAAAACTTATTCATAAACCATATCTTAATGGTGATAGAGGTAAAATGGTAGCAGTATACGCAGTAGCACGTTTTAAAGATGGAGGACAAGCGTTTGAGGTTATGACTATAGAAGATGTTAATAAACTTAAAGATAGATCAAGAGCAGCGAATAGTGGGCCGTGGGTTACTGATTACCCAGCTATGGCTAAGAAGACCGTCTTAAAACAATTATGCAAATACTTACCACTCCAAACTGAAATTTCAACGGCTCTTGCAGTAGATGAAACAGTCAAAGAAAATATTGCACCTATTGAAGAAAGCAATCTTGTATATCCAACTACATATGAAACAGTACAGCAAGAGGCAACAGACAATATTCCACAAGAATTTAATCAATAGAATTAATGCTTATCATTGCTTGTATCAAATTTTTACCGAACGGTCAAAAACAAGCATATGATATGTAAATGAGAAAAGAGAGGAGGCGATTAGTTTGGCTTTTAGTTCTACTACTACCACTAATAATGACAAAGTTAAAAATTTGTTAATGGCTCACTTGCAAAAAGCAAAATTACATGAAAAATATATTCAAGCACTTTGCCCTTTTCACGAAGAAACAGAGCCATCTTTTGTATATTATTTTGATACTGAATACTACAAATGCTTTTCGTGTGGAGCACATGGCCATTTGAATGATTTACTAACACATTTGGGATTACCGCCGGAACCAACAAATATAAAACGCTCAACAAATCAACAAGACAAAGAACAATTAAAATCATTTGAGCCTTCAACAGTAGACAGAGATTTATTATACGATATGACTGAAAAATTCTTTGGTAATTTACATCAGATATCTTCAAAACAAGTTGCTAATGGAAAAAGTATAAAAGAAAATAGCAACCATCAATATTGGCTTAACAGAAAAATATCCATAAAAACAATAGCAAAGATGGGAATTGGATGTGGTGAAGATAGTAGAGGCTTTTTTTACTCTGTACCATACTGGTGGGTAGATGTTAAAGAACAAACTGTCAAGGCAAGTAATATATCGGTTATAGCAATTAAGAAAATATATCCCAAGCAAGCAAAAGAAGGTAAAAAAGACTCATATGCAATGTATCCTGAAGGTATAGCCGTACCAATTTATAATGAACCGGCGATCATATATGCAAGGCAAAAGCATAAAGCGATAGGAATATTTGAAGGTGAAAAAGACGTTATAATGGCAGTAGACCAAAAAATAGGTAGAACGGCGATCGGAATTGCTGGGAAGAATGCTTTCAAGACCAGTTATATCCCATTGTTAATGGATATACCAACTGTATTGCTATTCTTAGATAACGATGCGATCAAAGAGATGAAAAATATAGCAGATATATTTATAAAATACAGAACAGAAATACCAAATTTACCAGTGATAAAAAATTTCGATTGGTCTGAATATCCATTACCGCAGGGTGGCGATTACACAGATTTGGTACATTTGAATCAATTACCGCAGATTAAGTAGATTAAATGAAAGGGGTTATTTTATGAACGATAATATAGATCCAGAATACAATGATAATTTTATTGATAAATTAGCCTCTACTATACAAAATGATCAGCAAAACACTATAGACGATTGTCATATTTTAGGTTTTACTCCTGATGGGGCGGTATTGCTATGGAAAAAAGGCGTATTATCCGTTATACGATCAAAGGATCTAACACAAAGCATGTGGGTGTTGTTAACTGGCCACATATATGACAAAGATGAATTTGCTTCCGTGAAAGATCAAATATTATCAATAGCAAATATGCAAGGCGCTTTCACAACAACAAACGGAATAGGATCAGGTATTATTAAAAACGATAATGCTTTTTATATAATTAACGGTAATGAATTGATCAAATATTTACCAAATGTACATAAATTTCTTGTTAAAGACATACCAATTATAGGATCAAACATAGTACAACTTACAGATCAAAAATGGATAAGCAAAGACAATCTAATCATTTTCAATGATGACACAGAAGCAAAGCAGGTTTTATATGAAGCATTTATGCAAACATACAATTTGGTAACAAAGTGGACTTTTGAAAACGATGAATACAGTAAACATTTATCTGCTTTTATTTTATTGGCCCCTTTCTCCACTCTTATGAAATGGAAGCCTATCGTATATATTATCGGCCGGCGTGGAGTAGGTAAAACAACTTTTCTGGATATGTTAGAATCACTTTATCCTAATTTGACAGTACGACTTGATAAAACAACAGCATTCGCAATCGCTCAACGGGTAGGAAATACAGCAAAGATCCCTATCTTAGATGAATTTGAAAATGATAAACATATCTTAGATATACTGAATTTATTGAAAAATACAACAGGTAGAGAGGGTGGCGTAATAACGAGGGGAACAGTGTCTACTCATGCAAAAACTTATTATATAAAACAAATGTTCTGGTTAGCATCAATTTATACTCCATCTTTGTTAGATGCAGCTATATCTTCACGTGTGGCTTTTTTCACTATCAAAGGCAAAACATCTCAAAAATTCTTTTTACCATCTATTGAAGAAATTGAGGAATTAAAACATAAAATCGTGTCAGTCATGATGTATTTTTGGGATCAAATTGAAGCAAGAGCAACTGAATATAGAAAAGACAAAGCACTTTATCAAGACATTCAAGACGGTCGACTTATAGATAATTATTCATATTCAAGCGCTGTTATTGATCTGGCTGGCTTAGAAGGTGGTATCCCTGCTTTTGTACAAAATATGCAATTCAATGAAGATGAAATTATAATTATAGATACTATACTAAGTTCAAAAATACGTACTCTTGACAATCTTGGATCTATATGGGAAGGATCAGTTGCACAAGCATTGACAGATAATATAAGTATAGAAAATTATGGTATTAAAATCACTGAGAAAAATAACAAAAAATATCTTGCACTCAAAACTGATATAATAACCCGTTTCTTGTTAAAGGATACTCCATTCAAAGAGGTTAATGTGGGGGCCGCTTTATCACGTTTGTCTGGAGTACTAACTAATCAGGCTATATGGATGGATAAAAGAACAGCAAAAGCATTATTTATCCCATATGAATTGACCGGATTAGAAGAAACACAAAAACAAACAACAATAAACAATAATAACAACAGCAAAGAAGAAGAAAAGGAGGAGGAGTAAATGTTTGAAGAAATCGAAGAATTGAAGAGACAAAAGGAAGAGAATGAACGAAATAAAACCTTTAACGGTTTAACTGCACATGAGTGGGCGTTGTATACACAGAGTGTTTTTGCATTGCAAGGCGTATCGGCGAGAAATGAACTACGTCTGAAACATGGGGCAACTTATCCTAATGAATTAACTGATAGACTTATCAAAATGTACAGTCATGAGGGAGATTTGATCTTTGATCCTTTTCTTGGTATAGGTACAACCCTTATGTCAGCAATGAATTTAAATAGAAGGGGCATAGGGATAGAATTGAGCCAAGAATTTTGCCAATATGCTATAAGATATCTACAATTAGATAATGAAATGATTATAGATAGAGACATTAAAATATATAACGATGACTGTAGAAATTTGGAAAAGTACGTCGATGATGAATCAATACAAGCAACGATAACGTCTCCACCGTATGCTAATTTCATTCATAAAGTTTTAAATCGCAGATCAAAAACTAAAGATCCTAATAAATCATTGACTTATAAATATTCAACAGTTAGAAAATATACTGATTTACCGGAAGATTTTGGTAACTTGTCTTACAATGAATTTATACTTGATATTAAGCAATTGCTTGAGAAAATTTATAAGAAGACAAAAAAATACGGTTATAGTGTGTGGGTGGTGCGTGATTTTAGAGAGAAGGGATCATATGTAAATTTTCATACAGATCTTGCAGAGGCTGGTAAGCAAAAAGGATTCAAATGGATTGATTTAGTTGTATGGGATCAATCTAACTCATCAGCAACAATTGTAGGATATCCCCGAACATTTTATACAAATATGCGTTTGTCATATATTGTGGTGTTAAGAAAGGAGTGATTAGGATGAAAAAAGAAGGGAGAGATTTAAAGATGAAGAACAGACTTATGAAAGATGAAACATTTGCCGTTGCTTATAACAGAAGGAAGCCACTTTCAGATTTCATATCAGACATGTTCATTCTACGAAAAAGAAATGGTTGGACTCAGAAAAAGTTGG
>Ga0207433_10008047_pt1 | contig 17315 bp, 15 predicted proteins | sample YelNatPaOPGAMG01_FD_187559 | JGI IMG/M metagenome (GOLD analysis project Ga0207433, IMG submission 187559) | Hot spring thermophilic microbial communities from Obsidian Pool, Yellowstone National Park, USA - OP-RAMG-01 (SPAdes) (version 3) | ecosystem: Environmental > Aquatic > Thermal springs... | reverse complement strand
CGGCGGCGCCCGTCGAGCGGATGCAGGGCCGCCTGATCGGCGTCCCACCGCGCCATCACCTGCTCGTGCGTGGTCCCGTGTACGCGCGGGTTGGCCACCTCCCACACCCAGCGCCGCAGCCCGGCGTCAGCTCCGGTCCAAGAGCCGCCGCACCAGCCGTACCTGACCGACGTGATATGCACCGTGGTCGGCAATCAGCAGGGCCTCGCGCAGCAGCGTCTGTCCCGTGCCCCACGGGAAAGGCTCGAACAGGTCGTGCTTGGGATCCTGAATGTAGCTCGTGAACGCCGCCAGGCCCTTGTCGATCGCGGCGAGCGACGCCTTCCACGCAACGGCATCCTTCGGCGCCGGCGACTTCGGCCAATAATCGTCGGGCCACTTCAGCTCCACATAGCTCTTGGGCGCTTTCTTCCCGGTTGGCCGTTCATCCATCACGCCGCTGAAGCGGATGATATCGTCCATGGCGATCCGGATGTGCTCCACCAGTTCCCATACCGAATGCGGCGCGCCCGGCGGGCGGATTCCCGCCTTCGCCGCGGGAAAGCCCTTCACCGCATCGTTGAGGCTGATGTGAGCGTGTCCCGCCGTAAGCAGGGCGACGAGGTGTTTGCGCAATTCGGTGTCGTTCATGACTGTTCACCTGCACGGTACGAAACGAACGCTGTTTCGCGATTCCCGTATGATCTGTTCGAGCGACTTCAGCGTCCACTCGATGTCTTCCTCTTTTGTGTCGTGCGCCAGCGAGAACCGCAAAGCGCAATGGGCATCCTCCGCCGAAAGCCCCATCGCGAGCAAAGCGTGCGAAGGCTCCGGCGACCCCGACTTGCACGCCGATCCCGATGACAGCGCCACACCGCGCCGGGACATGTGCAGCACCATCGATTCCCCCCGGAAACCGGGCAGCGTCACGTTCAGCGTGTTCGGCAGACGCTTCCCCGCCCCGCCGTTCACTTTCGCCTCCGGGGCAATTCGCAGTATTCCGGCCTCCAGCCGGTCGCGCAGCCCGCCGGCGCGCGCCATCTCGCTGAGCCGCGCCCGAGCCAGTTCGCAGGCCTTTCCGAAGCCGGCTATTCCCGCCACATTCTCCGTCCCCGAGCGCAACCCGTACTCCTGCCCGCCGCCGTGAATCAACGGCTCAAGTTCAATCCCCTTGCGAACGTAAAGCGCGCCCACGCCTTTCGGCCCATGTATCTTGTGCGCCGAGAGCGATGCCATGTCCACGCCGAGCGCGGCCACATCGAGCGGCAGCTTGCCGGCGGCCTGAACGGCGTCGGTGTGAAACAGCGCGCCGCGCCGGTGCGCGATCGACGCCAGTTCGGCCACAGGCTGTACCACCCCCGTCTCGTTGTTCGCCAGCATGATCGACACCAGCGCGGTCTCTGCCGTCATCGCCCTTTCCAGGTCTTCGCAACGCACCGTGCCTGAGCCGTCCACAGGCAGACAGGTCACCCTCCACCCCTGCGCTTCGAGAAACTTGCATGTCTTCAGTACAGCCGGGTGTTCTATGGCGGAAGTTATTATGTGTCCCGCCCGCGCCCCGCGGGCCAGAGCTATCCCCTTCAACGCCAGGTTGTCCGCTTCCGATCCGCACCCCGTGAAAACAATGCGCCGCGCCGTCGCGCCGATGAGCGCCGCAACGCTCCGCCGCGCGCTTTCGACTGCATCCCGCGCCTCCGCGCCGAGCGAGTGAACGCTCGACGGGTTCCCGTGCGCGCCCTCCAGGTACGGACGCATCGCCTCGAACACCAGCGGGTCCACGGCAGTCGTCGCATTGTTATCCAAATACACGCTCCGCCGCGAAGTCCCGCTCCCGGCTGTCGCGTAGGCGCCCGGCAGGTATGCGCCGCACTGCCGTTCCGCCCGGGCCCCCCGCGCTTCCGCATCGCTCACTTTCGTCACCTCGCAAAGCAGCGCCTTGTAGACGGGAAACCCGGATATCGGGTCGTAGTGCGTATCGTCCGTGAGTTCGTTTACATTGGCCTTCTGCCACCGTTCCGGCCCCACCGGCCCTCCGCCGCCCATGTTCGCGTCGATCGCTCCCCGCACGATGTCATCCGTCACCTGTGCGGCAAACTCGACGCTTCCCCGCGGCGTTGTAACCCGCACACGGTCGCCCTGCCGGATGCCTCTCGCCGCCGCATCGCCGGTGTTTATCGTGACAGCCGGCTCCGGCGCCTCCTCCGCCAGCGTGGGTACCCCGTGGTGCTGCGACCGGAAATCCGTGAATACGCGCGAGCCCGAGTTGAACACCAGCGGAAAACTCGCCGCCAGGTCCGGCCGCGCCAGCGGTCCCTCCTTCGGCTCCGTGTACACCGGCAGCGCGTCATAGCCGTACTCCGCAAGCACACTCGACGCGATTTCGAACTTTCCGCTCGGCGTATTGAAGCCAGGTTTTCCGTCCGGCCGGAGCAATCCCTTCTCCCATTTCCTGAACTGCATCATCACCGTCGGAATCCGCACCTGCCCGCCGGCGCTGCGCACTTGTTCCGGCGTAAATCCCGAGCCCTTCAGCACGTGCGCGAGCACGTCCTCTTCGCTCTGCGGGTAAAGGTGCCCGTACCCGAGCCGCCGCGCCAGTTCGGCGAGAATCAGGTAATCGCTCCGCGCCTCTCCCACCGGCTCTATGACCTTCTCCCGAATCCTGAAGATCGGCCCGTAGGTCATATACGAAGTAATTTCGTACATAGTAGTCGCCGGCAGCACTATGTCGGCGTAAGCCGCGTCCGCCGTGAACTGCCGGTCTATGCAGACCAGGAACTCCAGTTCGCTCAACGTCCGCCGCCACAGCGACGGGTTCGGCCATGCGGTGATCAGAGATCCGCCGAGCACGATCAAGTCGCGGATCTTGTACGGGCGCCCTTCGAGCACCGCCTCGGGTATGGCGATGGCGTGCGATTCGCCGCGGTAGGCGCTGTACACCGGGAACCGCTCGCGTCCGGCCGCGCGCTTCACGTCCGGATTGCACAGCAGCCCTTCGCGGTTGATCGGAAACGTGTTCTGCTTCATCCGTATGTTGCGCCCGCCCGGCACATCCAGTTGCCCCGCCAGCGCCCAGAGGACCAGCGTCGCTCTTATCGCCTGCACGCCGCTGTCCGAGTATTCGAGCCCCGTGTACATTACCGGGCTCACGCCGCGCGCCCGCGCTATCTTCCGCGCAAGTTCGCGAACCGTGCCCGCCGGCACGCCGGTAATCCCCTCGACGGCATCCGGCCTGAAGTGCTGCACGTACCGCGCCAGCTCCGGAAAACCGGCTGTCCATTTATCGACAAACGCCTCGTCGTACAACTCCTCCTCAATGAGGACGTTTATCATTCCGAGCGCCAGCGCCCCGTCCGTTCCGGGCCGGATCGGAATCCACTGCGCTCCGGCCGCTTTCGCCGTCTCCGTGCGCCGCGGATCGATAACCACAACCTCCGCGCCCCGCCGCCTGGCATTCAGAACCTGGTAGAAATCCACCGGCGGGGAATCGGTTGCCGGATTGCCGCCCCAGACGACAATCAACTCGGAGTTCTCGATATCCGAGTACATGTCTATGAGCATCTCGCCCATCGTCGCGTGCGGGGCTATCATGGCGAAGGACACATAACACAGCGCCCCGACGCCGGTCGTATTCGGCGACCCGAACGGAAACAGAACACTCGAAGCGGATGATACGGCGGCTTCCTTGGGCTGGAATATGTCGCAAAGAGACAGCTCGAAGCTGCCCCGGCCGGTATATATGCACGCCGCTTCCGGGCCGTACTTCTGTTTCGTCGCAAGCAGCTTGCCTGTTATCTCCTCGAACGCCTCGTCCCAGGAAATGCGCTCGAACTCGTAAGTTCCCTTCGGTCCCGTCCGGCGCAGCGGGTGCCGCAGCCTGTGCTCGGAGTACACAATCTCGGGTGAACGCTCGCCGAGCCGGCAAAACATACCTTCCGGCGCGCCCTGCTGCGGCCGCACCTCCATCAGCCTGCCGTCCTCGACGCGAGCCTCCACCCAGCACCCCGAAGGGCAGATGCCGCATAATGCGGGCTTGAACATTGCGCCTCCGATTCCGACTTATTCGCCTGCGGAACGCCTTCCTTCCACAACCCACAGGCTGAGCGCGAACGGCCAGCGCTCGTCTATCCACTGCGCCGCGGGAACAAACCCGGACCGGGATGCCATGTTATCCAGCTCACTTGCAGAAAACTTGTGGCACGACTCCGTCCAGATGGTCTCGCCCTTTTCGAACGCGGCCTCGACATCGGCTGCCCGAATCGGCACCGTCTGCCTCGCAGCCGAGACTATGTGCATCTCGATCCTGCGTTCGCGCTCGTTGTAGATAGCCCGGTGTGAGAACCGTTTCAGATCGAACTCGCCGCCCAGTTCGCGGTTGATACGGCCCAGCACATTGAGGTTGAACGCCGCCGTCACTCCCGCCGGGTCGTCGTAGGCAAGAAGCATATCTGCCACGGGTTTCTCCAGATCGGCGCCGAGCATCAGAGCATCGCCGGCTGCAAGCGCCCCGCGAATCGAACTCAGGAAACCCTGAGCCTCGGCCCTGTCGAAGTTTCCGATCGTGCTCCCCAAAAACAGCACCAGCGCGTTCTGCCCGGCTCTCCGTTCCGCAAGCGCGGAACTCAGGCCGTCCAGAAACGGCGCCTGCACGCCTCTTACGTCGACTCCGTCCAAGTCCGACAGCCCTTTCCTGCACTCCAGCAGCGCCTGTGCCGAAACGTCGATCGGCCGGTAATCCAACGCTCCGCGCCCGGACAAGGCTTCCAGCAGCAATCGCGTCTTCTTGCCGTTTCCGCTCCCCAGTTCTGCGACGAGCGCGGGATGCGCAATGCATTCGAGAACCTCTGCGCTATGCCGCTCGAGCAGCCGCCGCTCCGCGCGCGTCAGGCCGTACTCAGGGAGATGTGTGATGGCTTCAAACAGCGCTGTGCCGACGTCGTCGTACAAATACTCGCAGGGAATCTGTTTCTGTCCCGGTCCGGTCAGACCAGCGTGTACTTCGCGCGCAAAGCGCCCATTCCGGTGCAGGTCGGGTGACCATGCCGTCATTTTTTCTCCGCCCGCTCGCGCCACAACCGCACGTCTGCTCCGAAACCCGCTCCTATCTCCGGCATCTGCCCGTTGCCCCTCCTGCTTCCAGTCTGATCGAATTTGAGAACCAAAACGGGGAATCAAGCAAACGCCCGGCTGAGCCGGCGGACTGCCGCCGGCCGGCGGGAACACCTCCCGAAGCGCATCCGCCGGAACGGCGCAATAGACGCTCCCGATCGAATTCACGCCGCGGCTACGCCTTTTTGAGCGGCGTATTCAGCTCGACGATGTTTCCGTCGGGGTCCAGGAAGTGAGCGGTGCGGACGCCCCACTCCGTCCGGTCGACGGGAGCGCCTATGGCCACCTCGCCGCGGCCCTCGATTTCCTCCACCGCCGCGTCCACGTCTTCAACTTCGAGAACGATCATGAAACGCCGCGCGGCTCCGGATTCATGCTTCAGCCCCAAGGCGGACTCGGCCAGCTCGCGCCTGAAAATGGCCACGCGCGCGTCTCCCGATCCGCTAAACTCCGCATAAACGTTCTTCTCGTCGCCCCACACCAGCTCGAGGCCGAGCGTGTCTTTGTAGAACCTGAAGCATTCCGGAAACCTGTCGACCAGTACACGAACATAGCTGAGTCTCATGCTCTCCTCTGCCTAAAATGAAGGTTTGAACCGCGCCGTCACATTTGAAATCGTCGCCCGCTCGCCCCGCTCCAGCGCGCGCGCCGGACTGCTCCACACCCCGCACGGGACTATCGAAACCCCGGTCTTCATGCCCGTGGGCACCATGGCCACTGTGAAGGGGCTGACCCAACGCCAACTCTGGGATGAACTGGGCGTCCGTCTCCTGCTTGCCAATACATACCACCTTTACCTGCGCCCCGGCGACGATCTGGTGCGTAAATTCGGCGGCCTGCACGGATTCATGCGCTGGCCGGGGGCGATTCTGACGGATTCCGGCGGCTTCCAGGTCTTCAGCCTCAGCGACTTGCGGAAGATCACCGATGAGGGCGTGCTGTTCCGCTCGCACATTAACGGCGATGCGCACATGTTCACGCCCGAATCCACCGTGGATGTGCAGATAGCCCTGGGGTCGGACATCATGATGGCCCTGGACGAGTGCGTCGGTTATCCCGCCGATCAGCGCCGGGTGCGCGATGCCATGTGCCGCACCATTGCTTGGGCGCGTCGTGCGATGGAACGCTATCGCGCGCGCCGGGAGGAAACCACAGGCGCGCTGTTCCCCATAGTCCAGGGCGGCATGGATGCCCAAATGCGGCGGGAGTGCGTGGAACACCTGCTTCCCCTGGACGCCGACGGGTACGCCATCGGCGGGCTCTCGGTGGGGGAACCGCGCGAACTCAGCCTTGAGACGGCCGAACTGACCGCTCCCTTGCTGCCGGAGGACCGGCCGCGGTACGTCATGGGCGTCGGGCTGCCCGAGGAACTGCCCGAGTACGTCGCGCGCGGCGTCGACATGATGGATTGCGTGCTGCCGTCGCGCAATGCGCGTAACGGATGCCTGTTTACGTCCGAAGGACGGATCATTATTAAACAAGCTCAATACAAAGACGACCCCAGGCCCTTGGACGAGGCGTGCCAGTGCTATACCTGCCGGACGTTCTCACGGGCCTATCTCAGGCACCTCTTTATGGCCGGGGAGATCCTGTTCGCGACGCTGGGGACGATACACAATATCCGCCGGTATATGGACGTGATGCGGGATATCCGTGCGGCTATAGTAGCGGGCGAGTAGAAAACGATCGACATGGCCCGCGCCGCCCGGCAAAGACGCATGAGCACCTGAGCCCCCCGGAGTGCATCCGATTCCAGCACTCGGTGGCATAAGAATGCGGCCCATGGTACCTTGACTTCTTTGGTACCATGCGGCAATCTGGTCGTATAGGAGCGGGTCCGTCTTTCTTGATCGTTTCGATGCGAGAGCAGTGCGCGCGCGGTGCGATTCTGGTGTATCCTGATAGCTTCTCCCGGATGTACTCCATAGAAATCAAAGCTTTGCATTCCGAGCGCGGCGGTCCAGTGCTCCGCCCTATAGGCCAACTATGCTTTTCTTGAGTTTGATTCAAACCCCCGCCACCCCCAGCGCCAACCCGTTGTTTGGCTTTCTTCCTATCCTGTTGATTTTCGCCGTCTTCTACTTCCTGCTGTTCCTGCCCATGCAGCGCCAGCGGAAGCGTCAGGCGAAGATGCTCGCCAGTCTCGAGACCGGTGTGGAAGTGTTGACCAGCGGCGGCATCGTCGGCCAGATCATCACGATTCAGGATGACATGCTGGTGTTGCGGGTGCGTCCGGACGGTGTGAAGTTGCAGGTGGCGCGCAGCGCAGTCGCCAGCGTGCTCGGGACGGAAAAGAAGTAGCCCGGATGGCATGAAATGACGAGACTTCAAACCAGAGCATTGATTATCGTTGCGGTTCTGGTGATGTCCGTGTATGGCATCATCGGCCTGCCCAAGTCGAAGCAGGCCATAGAAGAGAACATGGCCAAGAACATCCACCTTGGCCTCGACCTGAAGGGCGGCAGCTACTTCATCCTTCAAGTCCAGGTGCAGGATGCCGTCAGGAGCGAAGCGGACCGCACGATCGAGCAGCTCAAGGACGAACTGAAGAAGGCCGGCATCGGTTACGCAGACATCGGCAGGAACGATCCTCAGACGGTCGATCAGGCGAAAGACATCCAAATCAACATCAAAGGCGTCGACGCTTCGCGATCCGCCGATCTGCGGAACATCGCTGCGGGCTTGCCGGACTGGATTCTGACAGCGGTCAATTCGACCGACTATCAGATGACCATAAAGCCATCGGCGCTGATCTCGCTCGAGCGCGAAACCGTCGAGCGGACGCGCAAGACCATTGCCACTCGTATAGACAGCCTGGGACTGGTGGAGCCCACCGTCCAGGCGCGCGGCCAGGCGGAGACGGACCACGAGATCCTGGTCCAGCTCCCCGGCGTCGACGATCCGGCCCGCGTCAAGCAAATCATGGCGCAGGCGGCGGTCCTGGAACTGAGCGAAGTCCGCGGAGGCCCTTACGCCAGCCCCGACCAGGCGCGCGCCGATAACGGCGGCGTGCTGCCCCTTAACACGAAGCTCGTCAGGGAGGTCTTCAAGCCTGGGCAAGAAGGCCAGAACTGGTATCTCGTGAGCCGGACTCCGGTGGTGACCGGCACGGACCTGCGCAGCGCGCGTCCGAGCCGCGGCGAGAATGGCCAGTGGGAAACTGATTTCCGGTTGAGCAATGACGGCGCGCGGCGCTTCGAACGCTTCACGGAAGCGAATATCGGCAAGCGCCTGGCCATAATTTTGGATAATCAGGTCCGCAGCGCCCCGGTTGTCGAGTCCCGGATTTCGGACTCCGGCCGCATCACGGGCGCCCGCGACCAGCAGGATGCCTCGGACCTCGCACTGGTGCTTGAGTCCGGTGCGCTTCCCGCGGGCGTAGTGACCAGAACTGAAAGCACCGTGGGCCCGTCGCTCGGTGCGGATTCGATCCGCCAAGGTGTTACGGCCGGCCTCGTTGGCCTGGCTGTGATCATGCTTGCGATGGTCTTCTACTATAAGAAGGCTGGCATCAACGCGGTCGTGGCCCTGCTGCTCAACGCGGTGCTCACTATCTCGGCGCTGTCGTATTTCGGCGCTGTGTGGACGCTGCCGGGCATCGCCGGCCTGATCCTGTCGCTGGGCATGGCGGTCGACTCCAACGTGCTGATATTCGAGAGGATCCGCGAGGAGATGCGCGCCGGCAAGGGCGTAATCGCGTCCGTCGAAGCCGGCTTCGACCGCGCCTTCATCACGATCATCGACACACACGTCGTAACGGTGGTCTCGAGCGCGTTCCTGTTCATGTTCGGCACGGGCCCCGTGAAGGGTTTTGCCGTGACCCTGGTCATCGGCCTGATTGCGAACCTGTTTACCGCGGTCTTCGTGTCGCGGACGATCTTTGACTGGACGCTGTCGCGACAGCGGCAGCCCTTGAAGCTCTCCATATGAGACTCGAGGCGGCGCATACCGGCGCCTCGGATTTTTAGTGGAGTCAGGGAACTTTTAAAACACTGCCGGTGTCAAAAGACCTGCGCCGGCCTAGGCTGGAAATGGAACTGTTTCGCCAAACAAACATCGACTTTGTCGGCAAGATGAAGCTGGCGTTCTTCGTCTCGATGGCGCTGATAATCGCCAGTATTGTGACGATGGCCATCCAGGGCGGCCCCAAGTGGGGCATCGACTTCCGGGGCGGCACGGTCGTCACGGTGAAGTTCCTCAACGAACCCCCGGTGCAGCGCCTCCGCGCGGCCCTCACCAGGAACATCAAGGGCCAGGTGACCGTGCAGGAGATGAAGGATAACCAGGTCATCATCGGCACGGAGATCGAGAGCGAGACCAAACTCAACGAGACAAGGAGCGAGATCAGCAGAGTCCTGTCGGAGAACTTCGGCGCCGGCGATGGGAAGCTGGCATTCAATTCCGCCGGTTCCGAACAGATAGTGGAGCGCCTGCGCGACCCGCTGCAACGAGCCGGCGTACCTATGTCGGATGTGGACCTGCGATCCCTCGCCGGCGGCATGACCGCCTTCCGCGATCAGCAGCACTCCGGTATCATTGCCAACCTGGATCAGCTCTCAGCCATCCCCGGCATGACCCCCAGGATTTTGTCGGTGGTCAAGCAGGAGATGGCGCCCGGCTCCTTCAATATCAGGAGCGTGGACATGGTGGGCCCCAAGGCGAGCGCCGACCTGAGGCGCCAGGCCCTTATGGCGACGCTCTACGCCCTCGGCGGGATGCTGGTCTACATCGCTTTCCGGTTCCAGCTCGTGTCGGGCGTCGCGGCCGTGCTCGCGTGCGCGCATGACGTCGTTATCACGCTGGGCTTTTTCCAATGGACGGGCCGCGAGATCGACCTGACGGTCATCGCCGCGCTGCTGACGCTGATCGGCTACTCGATGAACGACACCATTGTGGTGTTCGACCGCGTTCGCGAGAATATGAAGCTGCGGTTTCGCGACAAGTTGCGGGACCTGATCAATGCGAGTGTGAACCAGACCCTGAGCCGGACGATCCTTACGTCGGGTTTGACCATGCTGTCGGTACTCGCGCTATACTTCCTGGGCGGGCCCGTGCTCAACGGGTTCGCTTTTGCGCTGGTTATCGGCATCATTATCGGGACGTATTCCTCGATTTACGTCGCAGGATCCCTCGTCGTGGCGTGGCAGGGTTATTCGGAGAAACGGAAGAAGCTGCGTGCGGCAACTTCCGGTAGCGCCCCGGTGTCTAACGCAAAAGAAGGCAGCCGGAAGGTGACGTCACGATGATGGCGTTGGCCAAGGTTGTGTAGTGCGCGGCCGGCCGGCAGCGCGGCCGGCTGCGATTGACGTAGTCGAAAGGGTACTTGAACATGTTCGAGCAAACCTTCGTGGAAGCTACGGGGAAAACACGGCGCGGCTGGACCGTTCTTCTCTCGTTCTTCCTTCAGCTTCTGTTGATTGGCATCGCAATTCTGATTCCCCTGATCTACTACGATGCCCTTCCCAGAACGCAGCTAACCAGCTTCCTCACGGCGCCTCCGCCGCCTCCCCCTCCACCTCCTCCGCCCGCCGCTGTCGCCCCGGTTAAGGTGGTCAGGGTCATCCCGCGGCAGTTCGACGCGGGCCGTCTGATGGCGCCGAAGGTCATCCCCAAGACCATCGCCGAGATTAAGGAAGAGGAGCTGCCTCCCGTATCGGCCGGCAGCGGCGGCGTGGTCGGCGGCGTCCCCGGCGGCGTTCCGGGCGGCACTCCCGGTGGCGTTATCGGTGGCATCATCGGATCTGTTCCGACCGCCGCTCCGCCTCCGCCTCCCCCGCCGCCGGTGGCAGAGAAGCCCAAACCGGTCCAGCGTATCCGCGTAGGCGGAAACGTTCAGCAGGCCAGACTTGTCCGCCAGGTCAAGCCCGTCTACCCGCCGCTTGCCAAGCAGGCGCGGATCCAGGGTGTGGTGCGATTCACCGCCATCATCGCCCGGGATGGGACCATTTCGAATTTGCAGCTCGTCAGCGGCCACCCGCTGCTGGTACAGGCTGCGCAGAATGCTGTCACGCAGTGGGTCTACCAGCCGACACTCCTGAATGGAGAGCCGGTGGAGGTCGTCACGACAATCGACGTGAATTTCACGTTGAGCCAATAGGTGATTAGGTAATTGACGGTGCACAGGCCTTATTGCAGGCATCCAGAACTCGCCCGCAAAGGCTGCGCGGCCGTCGCTAAAACTTGAGTTCAACTCGCAGGAGAAAAGGAACAAAATGTTACTCCAACTTCAGGTTTCGTCGTTCGGGGCGATCATGATGCTCCAGGAAGCCGTAGGGTGGGACCTCCGGTCGATGTGGATGCAAATGGGATGGGTCGCCCGCGGCGTCGTCATCGTGCTGTTCGTGATGTCGGCGTGGTCGATCGGTGTCATGATCGACCGCGGTATCGCTTACGCCCAGGCGCGGAAACAGTCGCGGCAGTTCGCCCCGGCGGTCGCCGGCGCACTGCGCGAAGGCAAACTGGATGAGGCGATCAAGATCGCCGACCGCTACAAGAAGAGCCACCTTGCGAAAGTCGTCGTCGCCGGCTTGCAGGAGTTCCGCGCCCACCAGTTGAGCTCGGAAATCCCAGGCGAAGAGATTGAGGCATCCAAGCGCGCCCTCGAACGCGCTGACGCCATCGTTCACGCCGAACTGAAGCGCGGCATCGGCAACCTGGCGACGATCGGTTCGACGGCCCCGTTCGTCGGCCTGTTCGGCACCGTGTTCGGCATCATCAACGCGTTCCGCAGCATGGCGGCCGAGAAGTCGACCGGTATCGGCGCTGTGGCCGGTGGTATCTCCGAGGCCCTGGTAACGACCGCACTCGGATTGTTCGTCGCGGTTCCCGCAGTCTGGGCGTTCAACGCGTTCACGAACCGGGTTGAGGCGTTCGACGTCGAGATGGGCAACTCCAGCTCGGAGCTGATCGACTACTTCCTGAAGCGGTCCCAGCGGGTGGCGAAGTAAGCGCCCGGGTGATTTGACGGAAAGCTCAGCGAGTTGAACGAAGACCGGCCGGGGCCCAAGACCCCGGCCGGGATGCGAATCGCCGCCGAGTCAACGGAGGAAACAGCAAATGGCAAAGAGCAAGATGCCTCCGCCGATGGCTGACATCAACGTCACGCCGATGGTCGACGTGATGCTCGTCATGCTCATCATCTTCATGGTCATCACCCCGATGCTCTCCAAGGGCGTCAGCGTTGACCTCGTGAAGACCCGCAACCCCATCGGCATGGCTGACGCCGAGAAGGAGGACGCGATCGTAATCGCGGTGATGCGCGACGGCCGGCTTTATCTTGGCACGACGCTGCTGCCGGCTTCCGAGATCGCGCCCAAGGTCAGGGATATGCTGACCAACAGGCTCGATAAGACCTGCTATATCAAAGCCGATCAGCGCGCCCGGTACGAGAACGTCGTCGATGTCGTCGACGAGCTCCGCTCCGCCGGCGTGGACCAGGTCGGACTCATGACCGAGCAGATCGAGGAAAGGCACGCGGCGCCCGCTACCGCCGGCGGGCAGATGTAGCGCGGCCCGTTTGCGAGTGCAGGACAGGCAAGGAGAATAACTATGGGAATGGCAGTTGGTGCTCCCGGCAGTGTCAAATCTGATATCAACATGACGCCGCTCATCGACGTCCTGTTGGTGCTGCTGATCATCTTCATGGTGATCGCGCCGGTCACGCCCAAGGGCCTCGAGACACTGGTGCCCCAGCCCGCGCCGCCGAACGCGCAGCCAAGCGCCGCGGACCAGCGCACCGTCGTGATCTCGGTGAACAAGGATAAGTCTCTGCTGATCAACCAGGAACCGATCAGCGAGGACCGCCTCGGATCCCGGCTGGAGGAGATCTTCAAGACACGCGCCGAGCGCGTTGTCTTCGTCAAGGGCGATCCGGATCTCGAGTACAGATACGTCGCGAACGCGATCGACATCGCTAAGGGCGCCGGCATTGACAAAGTCGGATTGATGACCCAGAAGGTCGAGGCCGGCCAGTAGGCGGGCTTCGATCAAATCGAGGATGTGATATGAAGCGCAATTGGATTCTGATCACGACCGCCCTCGGCGTCCTCGCGGCGATGGCCGCCGGCACGGGATGTCAGAAGCTGAAGGCCCGCGACCAGCTCAATAAGGGCGTGCAGGCGTTCCGCAGCGCGAACTATCCGATCGCGGTCGAGCACTTCAAACAGGCGGTCGAGGCGGACCCGACATTCCATACCGCCCGGCTGTATCTTGCATCGGCCTACATGAGCCAGTGGATTCCGGGTGCGGACTCGCCGGAAAACAAACAGATGGCACAGGGCGCCAAAGAAAACTTCCAGCGAGTGCTGGCCGAAGATCCGAATAATACCGTGGCCCTGTCTTCCATGGCTTCCATGGCTTTCCAGGAAGCCGGCGGCATTCAGGACACCGATGCCCGTATGAAGCAGTTCGACGTGGCCGGAGAATGGTACAGCAAGCTCGCCAAGGCCGATCCGAAGAATAAGGAGGCCTGGTATTCTCTCGGCGTTATCGCCTGGAGCAAGTGGTACCCCGCCATCGGCAAGGCCCGCGCCGATCTCGGTATGAAACCCGAGGATCCCGGCCCGCTCAAGGACAAAAAGGTCCGCGAGCAACTGCGTCAGAAGTGGATGGATTTGATCCAGAGCGGCATCGATAATCTGCAAAAGTCGCTGGAGATCGATCCACAGTACGATGATGCCATGGTGTACCTGAACCTGCTCAACCGCGAGCGCGCCGACCTGGCTGAGACTCCGGACGAGTATCGCAAGGACATCGACACCGCCGATATGTGGCTCCAAAAGGCCCTGGATACCCGGAAGGCAAAGGCTGAAGCAACAACCAGACCGGGCGCCGGATCCAAGTAGCTCGCGGCGCGTCAACAGCTTCGTTGAAGCTTCGCTTCGGCACGGTCTGCACGTTATAATGTAATAAATCGGGCGGCTGGACGCCGCCCGTTTCCCTTCATGCCGTCAGAGCCCACCGAGGCCTCGCAAGGCCCGTCCGAAGACTATTCCACGCTCGTAGAGCGGCTCTACCGGGAACTCCAGGCCAAGGTACGCGCGCTCCGCCCCGCGGACGATCTCTCTATCCTGAACCAGGCTTTCGAGTTCGCGGCAAAGGCCCATGAGGGGCAGTTCCGCGCCTCCGGAGAGCCCTACATAGTCCACCCGCTCGCCGTCGCGCACATCCTCGCCGACATGAACACGGACCTGGTTTCCATCATCACCGGGCTGCTTCATGATACCGTCGAGGACAGCGGAATCAGCGTCGAGGAACTCCGAAAACGCTTCGGCGAGGACGTCGCCCATTGTGTCAACGGCGTCACAAAACTTAGCCGGCTGAAATTCTACTCACAGGAAGAGCGCCAGGCCGAGAGCGTCCGCAAGATGCTCCTCGCCATGGTGGACGACATTCGTGTGGTCGTCGTCAAACTGGCCGACAGGCTGCACAACATGCGCACCCTCTCCGCCCTGTCCCCCGATCGCCGGCGCCGCATTTCTCAGGAAACCCTCGATGTCTACGCTCCCATCGCGCACCGGCTCGGAATGGGCGCGGTCCGCGGCGAACTGGAGGATTTGGCGTTCAGCTTCCTCGAGCCCGAAGCCTACGCGGAGATCATGGGCGCCATCGAGTCCCGGCGCGAAGAGAATGAGAAGTTCCTGGCCGGCATCAAGGACCGGATCGAGACCATCCTGCGGCGCGAGAACATCCCCGCGCGCATCGATGGCCGGGTCAAGCGTGCGTACTCGATTCACCAGAAGCTCAAGCGCCAACGGATCGCCGTGGACCAGGTGTACGACATCGTTGCCGTGCGCGTCATCACGGATTGCGTGAAGAACTGCTACGCCGCGCTCGGGGTCATTCACAACGAGTGGCATCCGATTCCGGGACGCATCAAGGACTTCATCGCCATACCCCGGCCCAACCTGTACCAGTCGCTGCACACCTCGGTCATCGGTCCCGGCGGGCAGGGTTTCGAGGTGCAGATCCGCACAGAGGAGATGCACCGCGTCGCCGAGCACGGTATCGCGGCGCACTGGAAATACAAAGAGGGCAAGACCGACTCCACCCAGGACGAGCAGCGCATGGCCTGGCTGCGCCACCTTCTCGAGTGGATGCAGGAGGTGCGCGACCCCGGCGAGTTCATGTCCACTCTCAAAGTGGACCTGTACCGCGAAGAGGTTTACACCTTCACTCCCCGCGGCAAGGTCATCGTGCTGCCGCGCGAGTCCACCCCCATCGATTTCGCCTACGCCATTCACACCGCCATCGGCCACACCTGCGTCGGCGCGAAGGTGAACGGGCGCATCGTTCCCCTTAAGTACGCGCTCAGGAACGGCGATGTCGTCGAGATTCTCACGCAGCCCGGGCACCAGCCGAGCAAGGACTGGCTCGCGCTGGTCCGCACCTCCCGCGCAAGAAACAAGATCAAGAACGTCATCAACGCCGAGGAGCGCGCGAAGGCTATCGAAATCGGCCAGAAGTACCTGGAGAAAGAGGCCCGCCGGTTCGGCGTTCAAACGGCCAAAGTGACCAGGGCCGACCTCGAACGCGTTTCCTCCGAGTACGGCTTCGCGAAGATTGAAGACCTGTACGCCGCGCTCGGCTACGGCAAGTTCTCGCCGCGCAAGATTATTCAGAAGATCGCCCCGGATGCGCGCGAGGCGGAGCCCGAGGCGCCCAAAGCCCCACCGGCGCCGGCGGCGGTTGCCGAAGTTCGCGGCGACCTCGTCTTGAAGGTCAAGGGCATGGACGACCTGCTGGTCTACCGCGCCAAGTGCTGCAACCCGATCCGCGGAGAATCGATCGTGGGATATGTTACGCGTGGAAAAGGTGTGGCGGTCCACTCGACGACGTGTTCCAATGTGCAGAACCTGATGTACGAGGTGGAGCGGCGCATCGAAGTCGAGTGGGCGCGCAGCGACGAGGAACGCTTCCCGGTGAAGATAGTAGTTCGCACCAACGACCGTCCTGGCGTGCTGACCGAGCTCACATCGGTGCTCTCTAACGAGAACAGCAATATCCGCAGCCTGGAAGCGCGCACGTCTGAGAAGGATGGCGCCGTGGTGGACATGACCGTCGAGGTGCGCGACAAAAAGCAACTCGAGCGCATCGTGGGCACAATGCGGCGGATAAACGGCATCCGGGACGTGGAGAGAGTCTAGGCGCACGCGCCGCTGTATCGCGTGCCTTCACCCGGAGGCTTCCGCACGGCATCGGGCGCCGGGCAGACGAAAGCCCGGCGGCAGTCCGGAAAACCTGCCCGGCAAACGGTGAGCAAGCAATGTCAGACCCCGCACATGTCTCGATATCGAAATCTTCCGGCGTGAAGATCGACTGGAAAGACGGCCACCACAGCGAGTATTCGCTGAAGTATCTGCGCGCCCACTGCCCCTGCGCATCCTGCGCGGGCGCGCACGGCCAGCCTCCGAAGCCCAAGCCCGCGAGCCCGTTCCAGATGTACACGCCGCCGCCAAAGATAGAATCCGTCGAGCCCGCGGGCAACTACGGTATTCGCATCAAGTGGAATGACGGCCACTCGGCAGGCATCTACTCGTATCAGCTCCTGCGCGAGATCTGCCCCTGCCCCGAGTGCGCGGCCAGGCGCTGACCTCGACGCGCTCCGCCTCTGGCCGCGGCGCGCCACCCCATACGCCGGCCCACGAGCGCCGGGCGGCTCCGGCAAGACTCCATTCCGGCGCGCCCGAAACCCAAACTTACACCGTCAACTCCGTCTCCCCCACACCGGCGGATCTCCGAACTACAAGCAGTACTGCTGTGACTCCGCCCGGATACGGTCTTTGCAGCTCGTGCTCAGGCAGCCCCTTCGAACTCACGACTCAATCTGCGGGGGGGCGCCGGCGCCAGATTCCCCGCCGCCCGCAGTACATCCACCCGCGGGCCGCGTTGGCCGTTTACCATGGGGTCTGCCCCCGTTGTTGGCGTAGAGCCCCGGGAAAGAGGATTGATGGCGGGGACGACGGGGCTCGAACCCGCGACCTCCGACGTGACAGGCCGGCGTTCTAACCAAACTGAACTACGTCCCCGCTGTGAGACGTGAGAACGTAATCATCGTAGCACGGCGGTGCCGGGAAGCCAAGTAGGCGCGCCGGGTAAATGCCCGTGATCCGTCAGTAGCTGGAATCGGAGTCGAGCTGCGAGGCAGGCGGAATGGGCTTCAGAGCGATTCTGCGCTTTTCACCTGCTGGGTGCGGATTGGATACTGAAGGATGATGAGCCTGCCACGC
>Ga0207433_10008044_pt1 | contig 17321 bp, 14 predicted proteins | sample YelNatPaOPGAMG01_FD_187559 | JGI IMG/M metagenome (GOLD analysis project Ga0207433, IMG submission 187559) | Hot spring thermophilic microbial communities from Obsidian Pool, Yellowstone National Park, USA - OP-RAMG-01 (SPAdes) (version 3) | ecosystem: Environmental > Aquatic > Thermal springs... | reverse complement strand
AATATTGCTTGCACCGATTATGCATTAAGCATTCTTGGTCCACAGATAACGAGGAGGATTATTAGCCACGGCAGCAAAGCTTCTCTCTGCTTTGTCGTTTTTTCTGAATCGGTATATCAAGACCTAGAACAGGGGCATGTCGATCTCGCTTTCCAAGTTCATGAAGAGAGAATCCCCGTTAGCCTGGCAACGGAAAAGCTTTTCGAAGAGGAAATGGTCTGCATTGTGCCAAATTCATGGGCGAAGTTGTCACGCCTTTCATTGGATCGTTATGCAGCCAGCGGGCACGTCATCGTTTCTCTGCATGATTCGGTGCAGGCTTTTCCGGATAAAGCTTTACTGCGCCACGGAATCAAGCGAAAGTCGCTGCTCAGGGTACCGCATTTCCTCGCAGCTCTCGAATGCGTTGAGGCGACCGACCTTGTTGCAACTGTTCCGAAGCGCTTCGCCGAGAAATACGCACGACACTTCCATGTCCGCGTGATTGCACCTCCTAAAGAGTTAGAGCGTTACGAGTATTGGATGGCATGGCACCCAAGACTCAATTCAGATTCTGCACATCAATGGTTACGGCGTGAAGTCCGACTGGCGGCACGTTCTCTTTAAATGCCGTTCACATAGCGGCTGTGGCGCTTAATTGGAACCAGGAAGCACCGGCGTTGCGTGACTGAACAGGAAATGAGTCGAGCAACGTGATTTGCGTGGATCTTAAATATCGCAGCCGGGTCGTTAGTACAGCCCGGGCATTTCCGAGTCCGGATCGAAGCAAGGCGGGGCAGGACGCGCACTTCAGTCGCTCAGCCTGCGTCGCTGGCATTCTCCATCGAGACAAGGCGTGACGTCCCATGCCCCGTCACAAACTGGCGGAAGGCGCGCGCGACGAAACGCTCGTCAAGCGTGTCCGAGCCAAGCAGCAGCCGATAATACAACGATCCGTAAAGGAGATCGATCGCCGCATCGATATCTATGCCCCTTCGCAGAGGGCCCTCTTTGATCGCCGCCCGCAGAGTTCACCGAGCACAATAATGGCGGATTGATTGCCCGCATCACCGGCAAACGGGATGATCTGGAAGAAGTCGCCCCCGACCTCCTGCGCAGCAAGGTAAGCGCTGGTGAGTGAATAGCCAGCGATGACGAGCAGGGTTTCAGGAATGAGAACCCGCTGAATCTCCTGAGCGCTGTGGAACTCATGTTCCAGAGCGTTCTGCCGCTGGCTCCGCTCCACCGCCGGCCCGTCAACGATCATCTTCGTCCAATGTCAGTCATGGACCGTCGGTTGACGAAAACGGGGCAAATAACATATCCAGAATGGCTTTGGCGACGAACAAGAGATAGATCTTGAAAAACGGGCCGGTGTTCGGGATTCTAAGCGGACTGGGTTCTCAGCCAGAATTTGGCCACTTGCCGAAGAGTCGCCATGTCGGATACTTGTCAGCACAGACGGCAGATCGAATAACTTATTCATCCTGAATGGCTTCGAGGCAATTTTCAGGATAGGTCCCCGGAAACGGGCTCTGCTCCAGCAAAACGCTGGCCAGTACGGCGGATCCTCGGTTTACGCATTATCGCCAAATCACTCACCGGGGCTGAGGAACCTTGGACGATAGTCGCATTCATCAAATCCTGGGCTGCAGTTCGCTCAATGGAAGTCGTGACGAGGCCGTTCAGTTGGCTTCGAGATTAGATGTCGAAGTGGAAGTTTTCTTTTGAGCAGATTGTGGGAGTTTGGAGCGGATCAGTCCATCTGAATACTGCTGCCCCGTAGGATAGGAGGCGCACCGCTCTAAGGCATCGATGAATTACCGCAACTCCGGGTTTGCATATGGCTGCAAGTGCGAGGCGCGCACACTCTAATAAAACCACTGCAAATCTGGATGGATCTCCAAAGTTTCACGTATAAGTCATTTATTATCAACGACTTAAATGGTTGCCCCCCAGGGATTCGAACCCCGATATGCTGATCCAGAGTCAGCTGTCCTACCATTGAACGAGGGGGCAGTGCTTGAGGCGGGAAAGCCGGCATGCCATCAGGCTCACCGCTGCTTCCTTATTGATAGTACGGATGTTCTGCCATTTGGTCAATCTTCGCAGCCGGCTCGAGTCGTCCCGCGAACTTCTCTGAAAATCTCACCGGCCGCCTCACTCCATCACGCTCGGTTTAGCACTTGCGGCACTTGGCCAGAATGGCCGACTGCAGCCGTTCGCGCAGCTCATTGGGCAACTCATAAAGCTCGTGGGTCCGGTAGATTTCGATCGTCTTGCGGGTGGTATTCAGCGTGATCACGCAGTGCTCGCAACCGCGCAGGTGTTCTTCCAGTTCCGAGCGAAGAGGTGCCGCGACCTTGTCGTCAATCAGATCGTCCAGTTGCGCGAGAAATTCAGAGCAAGTCACTTTGCACCATCCTTCTTTCTGTCGCGGAAGTACCGGCTCAGCCGCTCGCGCAGTTGCAGGCGTGCTCGCAAAAGCCGCGATTTGACTGCCGGTACGCTCAAGCCGAGCGACTCGGCAGTTTCCTCCGTCGAAAGTCCTTCCACATCTCTCAGCACAAAAACCACGCGAAATCCCGGGGGCAAGCCCTGAATAGTCTTCCGCAGAATCTCTGCCATCTCCGACTGCCCATACAGCGCCTCAGGGTCCGGACTCCAGTCCGCCAGATCGCGCGGCATCGAGCCTTCGTCGGTTTCCACGTCTTCGTCAATCGAAACCATGCGTCCGGTGCGGCGCTTCCGCAGACGCATCAAAGCTTCATTGACTGTGATGCGAACCAGCCAGGTATAAAACTTCGAGTTGCCCTGGAACTGATCCAGCTTCTCGTAGGCCTTCAGAAATGCATCCTGAACGACGTCTTCCGCGTCTTCCCGGTTCTGCGTGATGTGCTGCGCAATGCGAAAGACCTGCCGGTCATATTGGCGCACCAGCTTCTCAAACGCCTGCACATCGCCTTCGCGAGCCTGGTTGACCAGCAGTACGTCGGGATGAACCTCTTCCGTCCCTGAACTTTGGATGGTTGCCATGTCAAATCGTTTCAGGGAATTGTGCGTGCGGCCCCGTGCCGTCAAGCTTTGTTCCCGATCTACTTATATTAGATGGAGATGCAAGATTGCCGCAAAAGACTCTTCGCTGCGGCTCGCAACATCTAATTTTCGATTGACCCCCAGCATCGTATCCAGCTCATCCTTTGCTTCCCGGCATCGTTCAGGCCGGAAAGGTGCCTAAAAGGGAACCTTGGGAATTCTGTTGCTGATCGCCGCTGACATGGTTCCGGGGAACCGTCTTACTCTGGTAGTTGAGACAGAGGTGAGATCACGAGATGTTGGTGAGCAGTATGTGCGGAGCGATTGCCAAGAGGTGTTTGCACGCAATCGGTAGAAATTCAGCCTGGCTGGCAGGGGCGCTTGCTGCACTGTGCCTTTTTCCGGCCGCTCTCTACGGCCAAACCAAACATGCCTCGCACCATCGCCACGTGCGGCATGCCGTGCATCGTCACGTCACTCACCGGCATCATCGGCGGCCTGTGCATCATCATTTGACGGCCAGCGAACTCGCTCGCAGCCGCCGCCTGCACACCGCATTCGTTGCTTCTGCACAACTGCGTCCCATGGCGCAGCAACTGGTGCAGTTGCGCACTCCGCAGGCTTACGCTGCCGTGCGGTCGTGGGCACATCGCCATCAAGGGGAAGCTGCGGCCACGGCCTATCTCGCCCTTGGCCATGCCTATTTAATGGATGGCAATGATCGTGACGCGCTGAGCAATCTGCAACTCGCCGCCCGCAATGACCACGATCTCGGTGACTACATCGCCTATCTCACCGCTCAGGCGCAGATGCAAGCCAAAATGTATCCCCAGGCTGTCGTCACTCTGCACCGTTTTGACGCCCTGTATCCCGGCAGCCTCTTGCGGCCTCGCATTCCTGTGATGCTGGCCAAGGCGTACCTCGGCGAAAAGGATGCAGTGCATGCCCTGCAGATCTTGCACTCCACTTCCGCCGATGCGCAGGCAAGTCCTGCCGATTACTGGCTCACTCTGGCACAGGCCCAGCAACTCGCCGACGACCAGACGTCGGCCAATGCCGACTACGAGCACGTCTTCGCCAGCTACCCCACCAGCACCCAGGCAACACAGGCCTGGAATGTGCTTCGCGGCCAGGACCTCCTGCACACCCTCTCTGCGGATGTGCTGCGCAATCATGCCGATGCTGTCTATCGAGCGCGAAATTATCAGCAGGCGAGGGAAGAGTATCTCCTGCTGTCGGACAACGATAACCTCTCGGATGCTGCTCGGAACGCATACCGCGTGATGGCCGCGGCCTGTGATGAAAAGATGAACCGGCTCACACAGCGCGAGCTCGACGGGCTGCACAACTTTCATGACGAAGCCGAGGCCCACACGCTCTACCTGAGCGTGCAGTGGGCGCGCGACAAGCGCGACGATGATGCCGTCGCGCGCTTCGTTGCCGATCTTGAGCAGGATTACCCGCAGAGCCACTGGCTCGCCGACGCGCTTTATTCAGCGGGCAACATGTATCTGTTGCGCCCTGATTATCCGCAGGCCATCCATTACTATCTCGAGCTTTCTACTCGCTTCCCTTATCAGTGCGATGATCTGCATCACACCGCCTGCTCTGACTTTTCTGCCAAGAGTCACTGGCGTGCCGCATGGCTCACCTACCGCACCGGCCATTTCGATGATGCGGCAAAGCTCTTTGATCAGGAGATCGAAAAATATCCCGGAACCGAGCAGTTCTCCACGGCCCTCTACTGGCGCGGCTATCTCTATCAGCAGCAGCATCAGCCCGCGCTGGCTGCGGCTTACTACAGCACTGAGATTCGTCTCTACCCGCACTACTATTACGCGCTCATGGCCCGACAGGCGCTGCGTTCGCTGGGCCATGTAACGCCAGCGCACATCGCAATGCTTGATCGCATCAACCCCTCCTTGATTCCCGATCTCAGCGACGACGTGCCGCAAAAAGATCCGCATGTCGTCAAGGCTCATCTGCTCGCAAATGCGGCACTCAACGAGTACGTCGCCCAGCAGGTTCGCGCCGCCAGCGGCAGCGACCGCTGGGGAGCATTCGCCATGGCACAAATCTTCTCGACCGGTGGCGAAGCCTGGCGAGGCATGTTCGCGCTTCTTCGCGCCATGCCTTACTACACGCAGGCTCCCTTTGACACCATCCCCATCGCCTACTGGCACATTCTTTATCCCACTCCCTACTGGGGGCAGATTCGAGTTTCAGCCGCTAAAAACGGACTCAACCCATACATGGTGGCGTCGCTCATTCGCCAGGAGAGCGGCTTCAACCCGCATGCCGTCTCTGGCAGCAATGCTTATGGACTCATGCAGCTACTACCATCCGTGGGCCGGGCCATGGCTCGCAAAGAGGGCATCCGCCACTTTCGCACCAGCGATCTTCTCAATCCAGACATCAACATTCGCCTCGGTACCCGCTACCTGAAGCAGCTTCTCGATGAGTTCCACGGCAACCCCGAATACGCCTTTGCCGCTTACAACGCCGGCGACAACCGCGTCACCAGTTGGCAGGCGCAGGGGCCTTATCCTGATATGGCGGCATTCGTCGAGTCCATTCCATTCACCCAGACACATGAATATGTCGAGGCCATCGTGCGGAACGAGGAGATGTATCGTGAGATCGACAGAGCCTCCTCAACGCAGGCCCTCCTGCGGTCACCGGCCGTGTCTGCAGTGAGAAAATAAGAACATGGACTTCATCGATCTCAAGACGCAGTACCGGAAGCTGAAGCCTTCCGTCGACGCGCGCATTCACGCCGTGCTCAATCACGGCCAATACATTCTCGGCCCAGAGGTCACCGAACTCGAACAGCGCCTCGCCGCGCGCACCGGTGCGAAGCACTGCATCACCTGCGCCAGCGGAACCGACGCCTTGCTCATGGCCATGATGGCGCTTGGCATCGGTCCCGGAGATGAAGTCATCACCGCGCCCTTCACCTTCTTCGCCACCGGCGAAATGATCGCGCTGCTCGGCGCCCGTCCCGTTTTTGTCGATATCGAGCCAGACACCTACAACATCGATGCCACGCAAATCGAGGCTGCCATCACGCCTCGCGCGCGCGCCATTATGCCGGTAAGCCTCTACGGCCAGTGCGCTGACATGGATGCCATCCAGGCCATTGCGGGCCGCCACGGCATCCCGGTCATCGAAGATGCGGCCCAGAGTTTTGGCGCTCTCTACAAGGGCCGCGCGTCCTGCAATCTCAGCACCATTGGCTGCACCAGTTTTTTCCCCTCCAAGCCTCTGGGCTGCTATGGAGACGGCGGCGCATGCTTCACCAATGACGATCAAATCGCGCGCGTCCTTCTAGAGTTGCGCAATCACGGGCAAGACCGCCGCTATCACCACATCCGTCTCGGCCTCAACGGCCGCATGGATACTCTTCAGGCCGCTGTGCTGCTGGCCAAGCTCGAAGTCTTTGACACCGAACTCCTCGCGCGCTCTGAGGCCGCCACACGCTACGCTGCGCTGCTCTGTGACGTCGTTCCAACGCCGCAGGTCAAGCATGACCGCACCTGTGTCTGGGCGCAGTACACCATCGAGGTCGAAGACCGTGACGCCGTGCAGCAGGCCATGGCAGAGCAGGGAATTCCCACCGCCGTCCACTACCCCGTCCCGCTGCACCTGCAGCCCGTCTTCGCTTCCATGCATCTGCCCGAGGGTAGCTTCCCGGTTTCTGAGAGCGCAGGCAAGCGCGTGCTCAGTCTGCCGATGCACCCTTATCTCACGCCGCCAGCAATGCAATCCGTGGCCTCAGCTGTCAAGGCCGCGCTGGCCCAGCCGGCCGCGCGATGAATCATTCCAGTTAACGCCCGCGCATTTGTTCGATTGACACAAAGCCATGCGGGCATGACAATCGCCTCAAACATTCCTCCGGGAATGTTTGAGACGCACTCCGCATGCTCCAGAGGCACGGCAGAACGAGCGCAATCTCTCCAGCCCGCACCCAGGGGCTGATGGCATGCGGCCACGCGCCCCTCGATCAGAATCTTTCATCCACCTTTCCGCACCCGATAAATTCTGAAGCTCGTTTCACCCGGCCAGCAACCCCATGCTTCCGTCTAGATGGTTCTGTCGCTTTTCGCTTTCCCGATTCCTCACTCGCAAAGGAGGCGCGAACCCCTAAGCCAAACGCAGGCACGTGCATTCTGATTCGGTAATTCCCCCAGGCCGGATTGCCACAGTCATGCAAAGCAACCAGGAGGTAGGATATGCAGGACGAACTGCAGATGATCGAAGAGTGGATACCTGAACACATGGAACCGGGCACAATGTTTGTGCTGCAAAATCCCGGCGCCATGGGAGACGCCCACAACCCCTACGTTGCCGTGCTCGCGTGCCCCGGCTGTGGTTCGCTCGGGCTCATCACTCGCGCTCAATACTTCGGCTTGCAGTCCATGATCTGCGGCGCCGACAACTGTTCGGCAGAGTACTTCCTTCGCGACGACGAAATCGAGTACCGCAAGCCTCACTGACGCGGCCTGCTTCACCGGAGTCCACCCCATCCCCGCAGCCATCGAATGACTGTTCCGGCTGCGGGGAAACAATGCCTGCCGTCCCCTCACGCGCCCTCACCTCTGTTCTCCACACATCTGCTCTCTTTCTGTCGGCTCCCGTTAAACCGGTAGTGAGCCTCCCCGGGCAAATAGTAAGATGAGGTTGCCACCCCGCGCCCGGATGGCGAAATCGGCAGACGCAGCGGACTTAAAATCGTAAGAGTCTATGCTTTAACCTCATCTATCTGTCAGATAAATAAATACTTAGTTGAAATAGGCAACACTCTCAAAGCTGACGCAACTCTTACACATTTTTCGTGGTATTCATGAAGTGTGTGGAGGTGAATGTTCATGTCCGAACGGTTCACGATCCTTGGCGGCAAGGTACATATCTACCGGCGTCCCAATAGCTCAAGCTGGCAGTGCGCGAGTTTTCTGGCGGGAAAGAATCGACGCACAACCACCAAAGAAGACAGTCTGTCGAAGGCGAAAGAGGTTGCCGAGGACTGGTACTTGCAGCTACGCGGCAAGCTCCGTGATGGAGAGTTGAAGAGTGGCAAGCTGTTTCGCGAGGCGGCGAAGCTCTATCTCCGCGAGTTCGACATCATCACGCAAGGGCAGCGCAGCGCAACGTATGCGCGTGGACAGCACGCGCGTACCAACAATTACCTAGTCCCGTTTTTTGGAAACATGGTGCTTCCCGAGATCACGGCGGGCAAGGTGAATGAATACCGCATCCATCGGCTCGAAGGATGCAAGGCTCTGCGTGGCAAGCCTCCAGCGCATAACACCATGCACCAGGAGATTGTCACCCTCCGCCAGATTTTCAAGACGGCGTTGCGGCACGGCTGGATTGACCATCTGCCCGATTTGTCAGAGCCATATCGTTCGTCTCCGAAAATCTCCCATCGGGCCTGGTTCTCCCCTGAAGAATACAAGCAACTCTACGAAGCCACGCGCAAGCGTGCGCAGCATCCCAAGCAGCCCCGCTTCCAGTGGGAAGCGGAACAGCTTCACGATTACGTTCTGTTTTCCGCCAACACTGGCCTTCGCCCCGACGAAGCGATGCGTCTCCAGTTCCGCGACGTAAAGGTAGTCGAAGACGAGGACAGCCAGCAGACCATTCTGGAGATCGAAGTTCGAGGGAAACGAGGAGTTGGCTATTGCAAGAGTACGGCAGGGGCAGTGCGTCCCTTCGAGCGCCTGAAAGCCCGTCCTCGTCCCGCAGGCGGCCCGGGACGTAAAGGAAGCCGCAAAGACATGGGTGACTGGCAGCAACCTGGAGCAACTGACCTTCTGTTTCCAAAATGGTCACGCGATTTGTTCAAAGCCATTCTTGAGGAAGAGAAGTTGCAGGTTGACCGTGAGGGAAACCCGCGAACAGCGTATAGCCTGCGTCATACGTACATCTGCTTGCGCCTTCTGGAAGGGGCCGACATCTACCAGATTGCTAAAAACTGCCGGACGAGCGTAGAGATGATCGAGAAATATTATGCGTCTCATCTGAAGACGCAACTCAATGCTTCGGCCATCAATGTAATGAGGCCACGTCCGAAGAAAGCCGTATCCAAGAAGGGGCCGCGTAGAGTTGAGGCTCCGCCGTTGGCCGATGCAATGTAGTGGCTTATCATTGAGCTGTAGCGATTCATGCGGGCGTGGCGAAATGGCAGACGCAGCGGACTTAAGGAAATTGAGTGCCCGCCGGGAAACCGGCGGAGTAGAACTGCTCAAAGTCGGGGAAACCTTAAATGGCAATCCCGAGCCAAGCCCGGAAGCACTTCCGGGAAGGTGTAGAGACTAGACGGGCAGCACCTAAACCTCATATGAGGAACGGTGAAGGGATAGTCCAGACCACGAACCCACCCGTAGCGGGGCGGCGAAAGCCGAAGTGGTATGAAAATCCGCAGGCCGCAAGGCCGTGAGGGTTCAATTCCCTCCGCCCGCACCACACACCTCAACCTAAGCCAGGATGGAACCATCCTGGCATTGCTTCTGCCGGACTGGGGCCGCTGGCCCCGCTCAGTCCGGCTCTGGAGCGCGTTTTTGCATACGAACGTATGCAGCGCTCTTTGTGGCTCTTCCTTTCAGATGAGATTCACAACATATAGAATCGGCTGCTGGGTTAATGAGCTCGCCGATTACATCGAAAAGCAGTTGATCTCCGCAATGCGGAGGAAGACGTGAGGCCCCAGTTTGCAATACGCATTGGTGAATTCGGTACGACGTGAAGCATTTCCTGGCGGGCGGGGAAAGTGTCCAATATGCAGTTCACCGACTATCGCTAAATGCGGTCCCCGCGTTATCCATCACTGGGCACATACAAACCTCAAAGATTGTGATCCTTGGTGGGAAAACGAAACTGCATGGCATCGAGAATGGAAAAACCGATTCTCCGAAGAATGCCGCGAAATCGTCTACACAGCGCCCGACGGAGAAATTCATCGAGCTGATGTCGTGACGCCAACAGGCATTGTGATTGAATTCCAGCATTCCCAAATGAGCGATGCTGAGCGGCTTTCCCGGGAATCCTTTTATCGAAACCTTGTATGGGTGATTGACGGCAGAGCGTTTTGCAATAACTTCTATATTCTCCATTCACTACCAGACCCAGCATCGAAAATCGTAGAAGACATCGCGTGGTTCAAGGCATCACGTCGGCGAAGCGCGAACGAAATTGGCCTATTTTGGCGACCGTCGGAGAATCCAGGTCATGTAAAGGGTTCATTGGTGCGCTTGCACAGCACGCGCGAAATCGAGTCCGAACTGAATGACGCATATATCGGACATCATCAATATCAGTGGGTTAAGCCTCGACAGACGTGGCTGGACGCTACCTGCCCTGTGTATATAGATCTAGGTGATGATCTCTTAGCAAGACTTGAAACTTACAACGAATCCGGGTTGCACTGCATTCGCCTTGTCGCCAAGGAGAAGTTTGTCCATGACGCAATAACGGAGACCACCGCTACTGCTATTGCGACGCGATTTTATCCGCTCTTCCCGAATGAGTCTGTCTAGGAACATCCTCAGTCACAGGCCGTTGTTGCGATCCACTTCTTAAGTGTGACGTTTGTGGGAAGGATGCTCCGCCCTTCCCTCGCTGCAACCGCCCATAGTACCGGGCGTTTTCCGCTTCCCATCCCAACGGGGCCTGTTCCTGCCCCGTAACGCCCGCCCCTGAAACCATGCGGAAGTAGACCGAAATTTCTTCTTTCATCCAGTGCCCCCGCTTCATGCGGCTTTATGGCAGAGCCGGTCGGAACCCGTCAATGCTCTCCGCTAGCGCTGCGATGAACGCGCAAAAGAACGCGCGGCATTGACCGAACCCGCCTCGCCTCTGCCCGCCGCAAAGACATGAAGCGGGGGCACTCAACGAAAGAAATTTGGTTGAGAGCCAAAGGCGAAATGCCCTCCTTCAGAATCTCGCCCCACACGGGCAGCGCAGGAGAGCAAACGTCGTGGCATACCGCAACCATCGCAATGCAGCCAGCAGGCCGAGCATTTACCAGACCGTCACCGACCGCATCATTTCCAACCTCAAAGCAGGCGTGATTCCGTGGGAGAAGCCGTGGAAGACGCCGCGTTATGCAGGCGGCCCGTTCCCGCGCAACTTCTATACCGGAAAGCCCTACCGTGGCATCAATATTCTCTTGCTTTGGTCGAGCGAATATAGCTCTCCATTTTGGTTTACGTTCAAGCAGGCGCAGGCATTGAAAGGCACGGTTCGCAAGGGTGAGCACGGAACGCAGATTATCTTTTACAAGCAGCTTCCCGACCATGCCGAAAAGGACGGGGAAGGCACTGGCGAGGGTGAGCGCGTTCCTTTCGTTCTTTGCCACTACACGGTTTTCAACGTGGAGCAGTGCGACGGTCTCACACTCCCCGAAATCTCGCAGCCTGCCATTGCGCCGGAGATCGACGAAGACGAGCTTTGCGAAAGCATCGTTACTGGATGGGAGAACCGCCCCGCGCTCCATCTCAACAGCCCCACCGAGTACCGCGCATATTACCGACCATCTACCGATTCCGTCCACATGCCCGCCCGTAGTCGCTTTGTGGATGCGCCGCACTACTACAGCACCTTATTCCATGAGCTGATTCATAGCACAGGCCACGAAAGCCGGCTGAATCGTACCTTTGGCGACCGTTTCGGAGATGAGCTTTACAGCAAAGAAGAATTGGTTGCCGAGATGGGCGCAGCTTTCCTTTGCGCTATCGCTGGCATCGCCAACGAGCACACCGACCGCAACACCACCGCGTACATTCAGAACTGGATCGAAAAGCTGGAAGAGGATAACCGCCTCATCGTTCATGCCGCCGCCAACGCGCAGAGAGCCGTGGACTTGATTCTCGGCAGCACGTTTCAAGAAGAGAACGAGACAACCGAAAACGCCGGGGATGCCGCTGTCAGCGGCATCCCCGCAAACGTTGCGATGGCACCGGTCATCCGTTAGACCGTATCTTGCGGCGGCGCGGCTTCTCGGCGCGCACTTCCTTGATGAGCCGGGGCACATCGGCTTCGGTGTAGCCCTTGGAGTTGCGGCCTGCCGCGTACTCGCCCAACTCATCCAGCGTCCGCAGCGCCTGCTGTGCGGAGTACGTGCGGAAGGCTTCGCGGAATAGTTCGCTCATGGTGCGGCTGTCCCGCTGTGCCAGCGCCTCGGCCCTCTGTGCGAGTTCAGGCGGCAGGCTGATTGTGTAGACCTTCGATTTCCTTGCGGTCGCAGTAGCCATACCAAAGTATTACATCGTAATGGAGTCCATCACACTTCTTGAGAGAACCATGCCTTGATTCCTGTCTTGGAATCAGCAAGATACGTGTGCGATAGTAAAGGTGATTCATAAGAAAAGCGCAGGCCCCATGCCTCGGGCGACCAAGAACCAGAACCCGGAACAGATTGCCCGCGACCAGATCGACGCGAAGCTGGCCGATCAGCATTTTCGCGCCACGCACGGGGGCACAATCTGAATACCGAAGCCGATACTTGCCGGAAATACGTCGTCCCAAAATTGCTCGCGCTTGGTTGGGACAGCGACCCCCATTCCATTGCCGAACAGCGCACAATTACCGACGGGCGCGTGATTCCTGTTGGCAAGGAAGGCTTCATCCGTAAGCCGCCCAAGCGGGTTGATTATTTGTTGCGATATACGCGGGATTTTCCGATTGCCGTTGTCGAGGCGAAGGCCAGCTACAAAACGGCGACCGACGCCGTTCAACAGGCGCGCCTGTACGCAGAGGTGCTTGATCTGAAATTCGCCTATGCGACGAACGGCACCGACATCATCGAGATCGACTATTTCACCGGCACGGAAAAGCAGATTGCCGACTTTCCCAAGCCCGAAGACTTATGGCACCGCTATCAGACGGGAAGCGGAATCACCGCGCCACAACAGGCCGACCAGCTCATAGCCCCTTACAACACGATTGGCGGGAAGCCGCCCAGGTACTACCAGCAAATTGCGATCAACCGCACCGTCGAAGCTATCCTTGCCGGAAAGCGCCGCTTGCTTCTCACAATGGCGACCGGCACCGGCAAAACCATCGTCGCCTTTCAAATCTGCTGGAAACTATGGTCAAGCCGCTGGAATCGGACGGGCGAGCACCGCAAGCCGCGCATCCTTTATCTTGCCGACCGCAACATTCTTGTGGATGACCCGAAGGACAAGACGTTCACTCCGTTCGGCGACGCGCGCTACAAGATCGAGTCCGGGGAGGTCGTCAAAAGCCGTGAAATGTACTTCGCCATCTATCAGGCGCTTGCGGAAGACGAGCGGCGCGCTGGACTCTTCCGCGACTACCCGCCCGATTTCTTCGACCTGATTATCGTTGACGAGTGCCACCGTGGAAGCGCGCGTGACGATAGTTCATGGCGCGTTATTCTTGAGCATTTCAAACCGGCCTTCCAACTTGGCATGACGGCGACGCCGCTCCGCGAAGACAACCGCGATACCTATTTGTATTTCGGGAATCCCCTCTATGAATACAGTCTGCGTCAGGGCATCGACGACGGCTTTCTTGCGCCCTACCGCGTCCACCGCGTCGTGACCCAATGGGACGCGGCGGGCTGGCGTCCGAGCAGAGATGAGGTTGACCGATTTGGGCGCTCCATCCCCGACGACGAATATCAGACAAAGGACTTTGAGCGCGTTATCGCCTTGCGCGCACGCACCCAGGCGATTGCCCGTCACCTGACGGACTTTCTCAAAAAGACAGACCGCTTTGCCAAAACCATCGTTTTTTGCGTGGATCAGGAACACGCATCCGAAATGCGTCAGGCATTGGTCAACCTGAATTCCGATCTTGTGGTGCAGTACCCGGATTATGTCGCTCGCGTCACCGCCGACGAGGGAGCCATCGGGCGCGGGCACCTGTCCAAGTTCCAGGACTTAGAAACCAAAACGCCCGTAATCCTGACTTCATCCCAGCTTCTCACCACCGGCGTTGACGCGCCGACTTGCAAGAACGTCGTGCTCGCCCGCGTCGTTGGCTCCATGAGCGAGTTCAAGCAGATCATCGGGCGCGGCACGCGCCTACGCGACGATTACGGCAAGCTCTGGTTCAATATCATCGACTACACGGGATCGGCGACGCGGATGTTCGCCGACAAGGAATTCGACGGAGAGCCGACGCGCATCACCGAAGAGGAGATGAACGAGTCCGGCGAAGCGGGCGCGACCGTTGAAACTATCCCCGAAGGGCAGGAGCCGCCGCCGGAGGAAGAATCCGGCCCCGTCATCACCGAGCCGCCCACGGGTGAGCCTCGGAAGTTCTACTTTGACGGCGGGCAAGTGGAGATCGTGGCTCACCTCGTCCACGAGCTTGACCCCAACGGCAAACAGCTTCGCGTCGTGAAGTACACGGACTACGCTGCCGAAAGCGTCCGTTCGCTTGCGCCCACGTCCGCAGACCTGCGCCAGAGGTGGGCCGACGCGGATAAGCGAAGCGAGATTATCGCCGCGCTTCACGAGCGCGGCATCGACTTCGATCAATTAGCAGAGCAGACAGGGCAGACGGATGCAGACCCGTTCGACTTGCTTTGCCATCTCGCTTTCAACGCGCCGCTTCGCACACGCCGCGAGCGCGCACAACGGCTCAAATCCGAGCGCAAGGATTACTTCGAGAAATTCTCTCCCGAAGCCCGTCAGGTGCTTGATGAGCTTCTGGAAAAATACGCGGAACACGGTGACGCACAGTTTGTCTTGCCGGACGTGTTGAAGGTTCCACCCATCTCCACTCACGGACAGCCCGCCGAGATCATGAAGTTGTTCGGCGGCCCCATCCCGCTTCGGCAAGCCGTAAACGAACTGCAAGGACTCCTCTATGCCGCGTAGTAAATCAAAAAAAAACGGCGCAAACAGCGCCGCGCCGATGACCACATCCCAAATGCTCGGAAGCCTTCTCAAGTCCGCGCGCGACATCATGCGCAAAGACAAGGGACTGAATGGCGATCTTGACCGCTTGCCGTTGCTGACGTGGATTATGTTTTTGAAGTTCCTTGACGATATTGAAATACAGCGCGAGGAAGAAGCCGAGCTTGCCGGAAAGAAATTCAAGCCCGCTATCGACAAGCCGTATCGCTGGCGCGATTGGGCGACAGACCCGCAGGGCATCACCGGCGATGAATTGCTCGCCTTTATCAATAACGATGAAGCCGTGCGCGCAGACGGAAAGAAGGGCGCGGGGCTGTTTGCTTACTTGCGTGCGCTGTCCAGTTCCAACGGCGACAACCGGCGCGACGTTATTGCCACCGTGTTCAAGGGCGTCGATAACCGCATGAAAAGCGGTTATCTGCTGCGCGACATCATCAACAAAATCGCCGCCATCCACTTCACATCGTCCGATGAGTTGCACACTCTTGGCGCGCTTTACGAATCCATGCTCCGTGAAATGCGTGACGCGGCGGGCGACTCCGGTGAGTTCTACACGCCGCGCGCCGTCGTCCGTTTCATGGTGGAAGTGACCGACCCGCGTTTGGGCGAAACTGTGCTGGACCCGGCCAGTGGCACGGGCGGCTTCTTGGTGGAGACGTACAACTACCTTGAAAAGCAAGTGAAGACCGTCGCCGACCGCAAGCGGCTCCAAACGGAAACCATCAGCGGGTGCGAACCGAAATCTCTTCCTTATCTTCTGTGTCAGATGAATCTTTTGTTGCACGGGCTTGACGCGCCGCAGATCGACCCCGAAAACGCGCTCCGCTTTAGGCTCTCCGAAATCGGCGAGAAACAGCGCGTGGACGTGATCCTCACGAATCCGCCGTTCGGCGGAGAAGAAGAGCGCGGCATCCAGGGCAACTTTCCTGACGATCGGCAGACGGCAGAGACGGCGCTTTTATTCCTTCAACTCATCATGCGCAAGCTGAAACGCCAGCAGACCGCCGCCAAGCGTCCCGCGCGCGCCGCCGTCGTCGTGCCGAACGGCACGCTCTTCGGTGACGGCGTATGCGCGCGCATCAAGGAAGAACTGCTGAAGGAATTCAACCTTCACACCATCGTGCGCCTGCCCAACGGCGTGTTTGCGCCCTACACTGGCATCCAGACGAACATTTTGTTTTTCGACCGCTCCGGGCCGACGAAAGAAGTCTGGTACTACGAGCAGCCGTTGCCCGAAGGGCGCAAAAACTACACCAAGACCCAGCCCATGCAGTTTGAGGAATTCAAAGACTGCATGGCGTGGTGGGCGAAGCGCAAAGAAAACGATCAGGCATGGAGAGTTCCAGCAAAAGAATTGCTGGACGCCAACTGCAACCTTGACCGCAAAAACCCGCGCGCGAAGGTTGGCTTTGAGCACTTGCCGCCCGAGCAGCTTGCCGACGACATTCTCAAGAAGGAATTACGGATTGCCGCATTGATGAAGGAAATAAGAGTGGCATTGGGGGCGCACGCATGAGTGCGGATTGGCCCACGGTTCAACTTGGCACCGTAGTTGAACATAGAAAAGAGTTCATCACGATTGATGATCTAACTACCTACCGCCGTCCTCGCGTACAACTTCATGCGCAAGGAATCGTGTTGCGCGATGCTTTGCCCGGCGCAGAAATCAAGACGAAGAAGCAACAAGTAGCGCGCGCCGGAGAATTCCTGGTCGCCGAGATCGATGCAAAAGTTGGCGGCTTCGGCATCGTGCCTGATGACCTCGACGGAACCATTGTCAGTAGTCATTACTTTCTTTACAGCCATCGGCCTGAGTGCCTCGACAACAAGTATCTTGGATGGTTTGTAAAAACGCGCGCGTTCCGCGAACAGGTGGAAGCACAAGGTTCGACTAATTACGCGGCAATCAGGCCAGATGACGTGCTTGGCTACAAAATCCCACTCCCACCGCTCAACGAACAGCGGTGTATCGTCGAGCGCATTGAGGATTTAGCCGCAAAAGTCGATGAAGCGCGCGAATTGCGTGCTGTGGCAGATAGCCAACAAGATTCTTTCCTGACGGCTCGCGTCACTCAATGTTTTGCGGAACTCGAAGCTGCCTATTCTCGAAAAGGCTTTGGCTCCTGCAACGCGCACATTTCCAGCGGCCCCCGAAATTGGGGCAAACATTACTCTGCTCAGGGTTGGCGATTCTATCGCGCTCAGGATATTAGTCGAGACTATCGCGTAAGTCAGCAGAACATAGTCTTTGTCGAACCTCCACCCGGACAACAAGGCCGCTCTGCCAAACTAGGGAGTCTCTGATCAAGCCCCTGATTCTGGGTGCGGCAAGACAATAGCCCAAGCGAGGGCGGCTGCTCGACGCAGGGCTGTTTTTTTAAGGGATTTCGAGGGGGTTGGCGGCTCCGTTTTTCGCCT
>Ga0207433_10008042_pt1 | contig 17324 bp, 20 predicted proteins | sample YelNatPaOPGAMG01_FD_187559 | JGI IMG/M metagenome (GOLD analysis project Ga0207433, IMG submission 187559) | Hot spring thermophilic microbial communities from Obsidian Pool, Yellowstone National Park, USA - OP-RAMG-01 (SPAdes) (version 3) | ecosystem: Environmental > Aquatic > Thermal springs... | reverse complement strand
CTGTATAAGTATAAGAGATGCTTTTACATTTATATTTTAATGCTGACTCTACAATCTTAGAAGGTAAAATTTCTTCTTGATTATCTATCTCTTCTTTTAGATATCTTTGAGAAATCTGCCAGTTCTGGCAAAAACCACATCTAAAATTACAGCCAAAGGTAGCAACAGAAAAAGAAGTTGTCCCAGGGAAAAAATGGTATAGAGGTTTTTTTTCTATGGGGTCGATATGTAAAGCGCAAGGTTTAGCATAAGCCAAAGAATACAATTCCCCTTTTATATTCTGCCTTACCTTGCATATCCCAAAACTTCCTTCTTTTATCTTACAGCGATGCGCGCAGAGAAAACAGACCACAAAATTATTATCTAATTTATCATAAAGTAATGCCTCTTTCATCCTTTAAGGAATGAAAAAATTCAGCAATCCTCCTACAAATAAACCGGTAAATATCATTATAAGTGTGGCTTTTAAAAAATCCTTAAAGCCCAACTCTTTCCATAAAACAATAAAAGTAGCGATGCAGGGGAAAGAAATTGCCAGAAGGCAGGCAGAAATAAATAACTGTTTGGTGGTTAGGTCTAAAGGAATCAACATCCCCACCGCTACATCTTTTCTTAAAAAACCCACCGCTAAAGCAATAATCGCCTCTTTGGGTAAGCCAAACACACCTTTTACTAATGGCGCAAAGAAGCCGGTAAAAAGGTCAAACCAACCAAAATACAAAATTATATTAATAAACAATACTCCCAAAAATACAATGGGCAATGCCTCAAATAAAAATCCTTTGATCCGAATAAATAATTTTTTCAAAATAACCAAAAGCGGAGGAAAACGGTAAGGGGGAATCTCTATTAAGAGCTCAGGGCTATATCCTTTAAGAAAAGTATTTAAGATTAAACCTAAAATCAACCATAAAGAAAACAAAACTAAATAGACAGCGCTTACGTAAAAACCGCCAAATTTCCCCAAGACCCCAAAAATCATTGCCTGCAAAGCCACACAGGGAATTCCAATAGAAATTAATGTAGAGGCGATTAATCTTTCTCTTTTTGATTCTAAAATCCGCGTTGCCAAAATTCCCGGAACATTGCAGCCAAAGCCCAAAAGTATGGGAATAATCGCGTATCCGTGCAGTCCTAAACGATGCAAAATATTATCTAAAAACAAAGCAAATCGAGGTAAAAATCCGATATCTTCTAATATTCCTAAAACCAAATAAAAAGCCAAAACATAAGGTAAAACCATAGCAAATTCTACATAAGGAGCAGTGGTCAGAAGCCCTAAGGATTGTCGAAAATCAATCTCTCCTTTAATTAATTCGCCGATCAACATATGGTGCAATAACCCTTTATGCCCCAATAAAAAACTTAATCTTACCAAAAAATTTTTATAAAAATTAAAGAAAAATGGATCAAACAAATTATTAATCAAACTTTCCCCTAAAAAGCGTATTATTTTAAAGGAAAGATAAACCACCAAAGAAGCAACAAAAAGTCCACTCAATGGTCTTACAGAAGCGTCTTCCAATAGTTCTCTTAAAGTATGGTGCCGATGGGAAAGATGTTGTACTGTCTCTACAATCTGGCCAATCCTTTGCCAGCGCTGCTGATGGGTAAGTTTTTCTACAGATAAAGATTTTGCTTCTTTTATTTTCTCAATTAAAGATTTTATTCCCGCCCCGGTTACTGCACAAGTATAAACTACCGGAACCTTTAAATATTCCTGTAATTTTTGCACATTGATATTTATCCCCCGGTGGCACGCATCATCACACATATTTAAACATATTAACACCGCAAAACCTGCTTCGATTAATTCTAAAGTTAGAAAAATATTCCTTTCTAAATTCGTGGCATCTAAAATATTTATTACTACTGTTTGGTCTTTTGGCAGTTCGTTGAGAAGATTTACCGCCACCTCATCTGCCTTAGAAGAAGGGGTGAGAGAATAAATCCCTGGCAAATCTATCACTTCTAACTTTATCCCTTCCAAAACTAAATAACCTTTGCTAAATTCCACAGTAGTACCGGGATAATTAGAGGCAATCACTTCTACGCCGGTAAGTCGGGAAAAAACTACACTTTTGCCTACATTGGGATTACCTACCAGATAAATTCTTTTTATCATATCGGCTCTACTATAATTTTTTGTGCCATCCCATATCCCAAGGCAAGGGTAGCTCTATTTACCTTTATAGTTATTGGTCCGCGCAAAATAAAATGACTCAATTTGGTAATCTCTCTGCCCGGATAAATTCCTAAAGAAAGAAGCTTTTGTCTTACACCTATCCCGCCTAAAACTTCCACTATCTTTGCTTTTTGGTTTGGCTTTAATTCTAATAAAGAGATTTTCTTCATAGCATAGACATTTTATATTAATGACCTTAATATTTCAAGATAATAATTTTTAAATTGTTTTTGCAATGCAGAATTTTTAAAAAAAATTACAAAATAGGATTTCCAATTTTAGAAAAAAGGAATATAAGGAGGGCTAAAGGGGTTAATTTAATTTCAAGGGATTATTTTATAAACTTTATCGTGAGGATGCGCCTTCTGGTTAATTTTTATCCCCACCATCTCCCCGGCTTTTGCCTCAGCGATACTTTGGTGTTCGATCTGCATAGAATCTACGGACTGGGTAAAATCGGTAGTATGCCCTTTAACATGGATATTGTCGCCTATCTTTAAACTATCACTTAACTCTATTATCCCCACATTGATATTGCCATAATAATGTGTAATGTGGCCAATCTCTTTTTCCTGCATAATATTCCTCCTAACTAAAATTATCCTAAATTAGGCTTTCTGCCCTTATTTGCTCTTTTAGAACGCCAAGATAATCTACATCTACGTTTACGTTTCCCCATATAAAGATAAGTTTATTTTAAAAATTTGTTAAGTATTAATATTTATAATAATTTGCCGGAACTACACCAGAAATATATCTTACCGCCTCAATTATGCACACGCGAATTGCTTTTTCCATAGGAGTGTTAGCATAAGCGGACAACCCTCCACCTAAAGCCCAACTACCCAAAAAACCAGTCATAAAAGCACCAGCAATATCTGATGCTTGGCCCTGAACGCGAGTAGCTGCCAAAACTTCAGAAGTAGAAGCATCGACCACTCTGATATCCAAAGCCATATGCGCTTTATTTAAAGCAGCGCCTAAAAGCCCACCCAATACCCCACTTCCTACTCCTCCTCCACCACCAATCCCTGCCTGACCACCGGAAGCTTGAGGTTCAAATTCGGTAACTGCAGCAGTAATAATTAAATCCGCGGTTTTAATTTGACCGCGCTTAGGACCGGCTCCTTGGACCGCAGCACCAGAAACAGCCAATTCCTGTTCCTGCATCACTGCGTTTAATGCCTGTCTCTCTACCACGGAAAAACGATTGCTATTTACTAAAGCGGTAATTAACATTTCTCGCAAACCCGAACCTATCTCTGCTGTGGCTTTAGCAGCTTTAACTTCAAAATCTGCCACCGCCACCCTTGCCTTTGGTCCGCTATAAGGAGGTAAAGGGGGTGCTCCTGCAGTAGTCTCTACCTGTGCAGTAGGTTGCATTATTTGTTGCAAAGAAGCACAACCTAACAATGCTATTACGCTATAACCCAATAATATGCCAACCAATATTTTTTTCATCTTATCTAACCCCCTCCTTCTTTACCTCTACTTCTTTACTTAACGCATCTATTATTTTTGCTGTCAAAGTCTCTGCCGCGTTACTCAAGGCTTCTTTGCCGCCCGTAATCACATCCATATGCGCAGAACTTCCAGAACTATCTAAATAAGCGATCACCTTACCATCTCTCACTCTTATAAGTTTGGCACTAATATTAGCAAAACAGGAACGCATATTAGACTGAGGCACATTTCCCGCACTTGAGGCAACCGCCTTTCCCAAAACAACATAATCGGCTTTAGCCAAAGAACCCAACTTTATAGATTTTTCTTCGGAAATATTTACTAAACGAAATGCCTTTTCTTGTTTAATTATCTGATTAAGAAAGGATGGCTCTAAAATCGTATAACCATTCTCGATAAGTTTTTGGGCAAGCTTTGATTCGGTAATTGACAAATCTAATTCCGATGCCCACCAGGCATGCTGAGGACTCGAAATATTTTGTTCACTGATAAGTAAAATAAGTTTTAAAGAACCGTCTTTAGTATATCCTGTTGTTAAATACAAAAATACCACTAGAAAAACAATTAATATAGCTTTAATATTTAATTTTCTTATCATTTGTTATAAAAAATAAATTTCCGGTAAAACTTCCTTTACGGAAACATAGATTCGTTTTCTGCAGAAACTGATTCTGAGCCGGGCTCGGGTAATCTTTCCACACTGATGGTGCGCGCAATATTTTTATTATTTTCTATAGAATAATCTATACTTAAAGTATCATTGATTTTTATATCAGCCAGGGAATTCGCCCCTTCAAATTTTGTCTTATTATCTATATTTAATAACAATTCCTTTTCGGTATCTGACTCATAATCAAGATACTTAACATTAATCGTTTTATTACTTACATCAATATAAGTGGCTTCGCCCCAAACCCATTGATAATCTTCTTCCTGTTGCTGGCAAAAAACCAAATTATTTAGAAAAAGACAGGCTATTCCTGTTAAAAACAAAATAAGCAATTTTTTCTTCATTTTCCCTCCTTTTTATTATATTTATAAAAAACTTTAACATATATTTTGGATTTGTCAAGGGAATTTGTTACTATGCTAATTTTAAAAAAAATTTATAAAAAATACCCAAATGTGATATTTTATAGTATAATTTTAAAGAAGGGAACTATGTTGATAAACATAAAAACAAAAAGTATATATTCAGTAAGAGAATTAAATCTCCTGGTGCGCCGTATCCTTAATCAGGAATTTACGGAATCAATCTGGGTGCAAGGAGAAATCCAGGATTATGACCGTAGTAAGTCTAAATCCGATATTTACTTTAAACTCTGTGAAAAACATCCGGAAATTGACGAAGTGATTGCCTCGGTAAGCGCAGTGATATTTTCTGACCATAAATCACTTTTAACCTACGAGCTAAACCAACTTAAAGAGAAAATTGAACTTAAGGACGGGCTGGAAGTAAAACTGCTCTGTAAAATTGATTTTTTCCCGCGTAGCGGAAAATTTATTCTTATCGTTGAAGGCATTGACCCCTTTTATACTTTAGGCAAAATAGCGCAGGGCCGGCAAAAAATAATCGAAGAGCTAAAACAAAAAGGACTTTTAGATAAAAATAAAAAATTGCCGTTATCTTTAGTCCCTCTAAATATCGGTTTAATTACTTCGTTTGATAGCGCTGCCTATAATGACTTCATGGATGAGTTAAAAAAAAGTTCACTGGGATTTAAAATTTATTTCTTTAATTCTTTCATGCAAGGAAAAAATGTGGAACCGGATATCTTAAAAGCATTAGGGATATTCGAAAAGATGAATTTTTTGGATGCGGTGGTAATTACGCGCGGTGGAGGTTCTACTGCGGATTTAAGCTGGTTTGACAACAAAACAATCGCCGAGCGAATCGCTAATTTCAAATTTCCTGTCTTAACAGGCATCGGCCATGAGATAAATACCACTGTCACCGATCTGGTAGCCCATACTTTCTTTAAAACCCCCACAGCCCTTGCCCAGTTTTTAGTGGAGCGGGTAAGAAATTTTTTGGAAAATTTGGATGAAACGCATCTCTTATTAATCAAAGAAACAGAAAACATCTTAAAAGATAAAAAAAGCATTCTTAATCTAAGAGCGAATAGTCTGGAAGTATTGACTTTAAGATTTTTAAAAGCACACCACGAAAAAATAGTATCCCTAAAAGAGAATATATTTCTGAGCATTCGGGGGCTCTTGCAGAATTTAAAAATAAAACCCAATGCGCTCTTAAAAGAACTTTTCCTTAACATTAATTATTATTTAGAAAATAAAAAAAAGGAAGTTAATAATTATGCGGAAAAAATAAAGATTTTGGATCCCCTTAATATCTTAAAAAGAGGATTCAGCATTACGCAGAATTCTGGTGGAAAAATCATAAAAAGCATAGAAGAAATAGAAGAAAACGAAATGGTCTATACATTGCTTCACGATGGGAATTTTAAAAGCCAAATTATCAAAAAAGAAAGGAAAGAATATGGGAAAAGAAGAAATAAAGTATAACAAAGCGATTGAGGAATTGGAAAAAATCTTGACACGGATTCAAAACGAAGAGATCGATTTGGATGACTTAACCAAAGAATTAAAAAGGGCCAAAGAATTAATTATAATTTGCAAAAATAAAATAGAAAAAACTGAAATGGATATAAAAGAAGTAGTCAAAGGATTCGATTCTCCAGAAAATCCTTAAATTCTTTTCTTATGGTAGCCCCAACCGGATTTGAACCGGTGTTTAATGGCTGAGAACCATTCGTCCTAAACCAGGCTAGACGATGGGGCCAAAAGTTATTTTTATTTTATATATTAGCTATAAATAAGTCAATATATTTGTTGGCTAACAGAAGTTAACTTTTACAAAATATTCTTTAATTAATTTTAATTAAAGAAAAGCATAAAAATTTACAACACAAAAAGGAAATTGACTTTTTTATAAATTATGTTATCTTAAAATAGAATGAACACCCGTAAAATTAAATTATTTATAAAATTCCATTGGTTAGGCATAATTATCACTGTTCTGGTGGTAATTATCGGGGTCAGTTTTGCTTTTTTTATCCGCAACGCTATCATCGCCTGGCAGACCTCAGACTCTTATTTTAAAAAATCTGCCCTTGCCCAATATGGACTTTTCTTTTATATATTTTTAGTTTTACAAATTATTAGTCTTCCTCTTTCGGGCGCCTTGTGGATTTGGCTTATGCGCGGCGGCCATATGAAAATCACTGCCATGCATAAAAAAGCCGTAGAATCAGAAGAAATTAATATCCATTGGAATGATGTGATTGGGATGGATGAAGCAAAACAGGAAGCAACGGAAGTGGTAAAATTGATTACTGATCGGGCGCAACTGCGTAAAATCGGCGGAAAAATATTAAGAGGCCTATTAATGATTGGTCCACCTGGTTGCGGCAAAACTTATCTTGCTAAAGCCATCGCTACGGAAGCAAAAATGCCCTTCCTTTCTATGTCAGGTTCTGAATTTGTGGAGATGTTCGTGGGTGTGGGGGCTAGCCGGATAAGAAAATTATTTAAGCAGGCGCGCAATCTTGCGTATGCAGAAGGTGGTTGTATTATTTTTATTGATGAATTGGATGCGGTAGGAGCGCAACGAGCAGTGGATAGGGGATTTGGAGGGCAAACTGAATTTAATACAACCTTAAACCAACTTCTGGTAGAAATGGATGGATTAAAGGAAAAGGATTATAATATTGTGGTAATTGGCGCCACCAATGCTCCGGAAAGTTTTCTTGACCCTGCACTTTTAAGGCCGGGAAGATTTGATAGGAAGATATACGTGGATCTTCCCAATTTAGAAGAAAGGGAAAAATTATTTCAGTATTATCTAAAAGATATAAAATATGATTCCTCTATTGATATCAAACGTTTAGCCCGTATGGCGATATATAAAAGTCCAGCAGACATCGCCAATCTTACCCGGGAAGCGGCTTTAATCGCCGTAAGAAACAAAAAAGACACAGTGGGGATGAAAGAAATTACCGAAGCATTGGAACGGATAGAGATGGGTATAAAACATAAGAGGGTCTTTAGCGAAGAGGAAAGAAAAAAAATTGCCTATCATGAAGCAGGACACGCCATTGCCACCTATTTTTTACAACCATTTAAAGATGTTTTTAAAATCTCTATCGCTGCCCGCGGAGAAGCATTGGGGATGGTTGTTCCACACCCCCGCGAGGAACTCCATGTGCATACACGGGAAGAACTTTTGGGAAATATAAAATCTTATCTGGGTTCTTATGTAGCAGAAAAAATAAAATTTGGCACTACCACTACCGGGGTCTCTGAAGATTTCCGTCAAGCAATGTGGTATGCACACCAGATGGTCTGGAAATATGGTATGGGAAAATCCAACCGCGTAGGCGACTACACCCTCTTAGTAACAATGCAGCAAAATTTAGGGGTATACCGGGGAGAAAGAGTTTCTTTTCTTTCTGAGAAAATAAAAGAAGAACTAAATAACGAAACCCAAGAAATTCTCCAAAACTGCCTCAAAGAGGTGGAAGATTTACTCAAAAGAGAAAGTGTTTTATTGGATAGATTCGCCCAGGAACTACTGATTAAAGAAGAATTAGAATACGATGAGATTGAAGCCATTTTTAAAGAATACGGGAAAGCTCGCCCTTTACCTTAATTTTTTAATTATTTTAACAAGCTGTTCTTTCCCCTCCGAGCCAACCTATAAACAACAAAATATCCCCTATCAAATAGAAAAAATCTGTAAAGAAGAGTACAACCTAAAGTTAGTTACCAAATTATTTCAAAATACCCTTTGGATATATGCCCCCTTGCCGCGGATAATCCATAAAGATTTTACCATAAATAAAGACAAACTTATAGATGAAGAGGTAATTGACAAATTAAGGAATATCCTTATTACGATAGGAAGGGTTTTTTTAAACGCAGATAATCCTCCCGAATTTTATTGTTTAGTTGCCACGGATATAAATCTTGGCATAGATTACACATTAATCGGCAATACCTTAGATATAAAAAAATCTTACGCCGGATCTATCCCTTGGCCAGAAGCAAACCGCAGGTATCTTATAAAAATAGAAGTAAATCCCGAAGGGATAGGCGATGAGACCGGAAAACACCTTAATTTTTATAGTGCAAAAATGGAGGAATTTTTAGCCCAGCAGATTGCCCAAAGAATAAGCATGCGTTTTCAAGAAGAAGGATTAAAAAAGTACTTTCAGATTGAAAAAGTAAAAGGAACTTTTAACGAAGACGTATTTATGTTTGAATACGCAATAAAAAAGACAGATGCTTCCAAAATAAATATTGAAGATGAAATCATTAATATTATCTCTTACGTATTAAATAGTTATGAGTTCAATAAATTTCTGATGGTAGAGATAAAAGACCTTATCTCTGGGAATAAAACCATTCTCAGCAGAGCAAAAATAATCAATCTTCCTTAAAAATCTTGTTTTAATAAGAAGCTTTAGCGGGTGGGATGATTTCGACTTTTCTTTCCCGTATCCTCAATCTTCCTTCGATAAATAATTTAATTGCCTCAGGATAAATTTGATGTTCTATGCGGTGGATCTTTTTTTCTAATGTTTCCAATGTATCATCCTCTTTAATTCTGACCGGTTCCTGCAAAATTATCGGGCCATGGTCCATTTTTTCATCTACAAAATGTACGGTCACCCCGGTTACTTTTACTCCGTAATCAAAAGCGTCCTTTATTGCATACGTTCCTTTGAAAGAAGGTAAAAGCGCCGGATGAATATTTAAAATTTTTCCATAATATCTCTTTACAAAATCACTACTTAACAACCGCATAAATCCTGCTAACACAATCACATCGATTTTGTGTCCCTCTAAATGTTTAATAATTTCTTCTTCAAATTCTTTATTGCTTTTAAAATTTTCCCTTAACACTAAAACGGTCTTTACATCCGCCCTCTTTGCCCGTTTAATTACCCCCGCCTGATAATTATCGCAGATTAATAAAGACAGATTGGCTTTAATTTTTCCTTTTTTTATTGCTCTTAGAATAGCTGAAAAATTAGTCCCCCTTCCTGAAGCAAAAACTGCCAAATTTTTTAGATTTTTTTCTTCCATGTTCTATTTTCTCTTTTTAAAATTACGCCTGTGGGACAAACCTCATAGCAAGCGCCACAATCATTACATAAGTTATAATCAATTACCGCTAAGTTATCTATTACTTTTATAGCGGATGTGGGGCAAACCTTTTCGCATTTACGGCAGGCAATACAACCTACTTTACAGTTCTTTATTACCTCTTTGCCTAAATCTTTAGATTTACAGGCAACCAGATATAATTTATTCTGCGGAACAATGCTAAACAGTCCTTTAGGACATACCTGCGCACATTTTTCACAGCCCGTGCATTTATCTTCATCGATAACCGGCAAGTTATCCTCGCCCATTTTAATTGCCCCAAAAGGACATATCTGCACACAGGTACCCAACCCCAAACATCCATAAATACATGCCTTCTGCCCACCTAACAGAAGAGCCGCAGAAATGCAATCCTTAATCCCTTTATATTCAAATTTATCCGAAGCATTCACTTTCCCTCCCCGACAATGCAACACTGCTAATTTTTTAACCTCTTTCTTTAAGCTCACCCCTAAAATTTTGGCAATCTCTTCTATAGCAGATGAATCGGTTACTGGACATGCCTGGGGATTGACTTTGCCTTCTAATAAACTCTGGGCAAAAGCCATGCAACCAGAGAAACCACAGGCACCACAATTTGCCTGGGCAAGTTTATTATAAATATTATCAAGACGTTCATCCAATTTTACAGAAAACTTTTTAGAAGCCCAGCCTAACCCCAAACCAAACAGGATACCCAATACACTTAAAGTAACTACACTATTAAATATTATCCCTATATTCATAACATTATTAAATTAAAATCTAAAGCCGGCAAACCCCATAAAACCTAAACTGAGCAAAGACGCCACCATAAAAGCAATCGGCAAATCTTTAAACAAAGAAGGGGTATCATTAAGCATAAGTCTTTCTCTTATGCCTGACATTATTAAAAGCGCCAAGGTAAAACCTACTCCAGCAAAAAAACCTTGAATAACCGAATAAAAGAAACTTCCTGCTACCGGCTGATTCTGCGTAAAAAAACTGTTGATATTTAATACGGTTACCCCTAAAACCGCACAATTGGTAGTAATTAAAGGTAGATATATTCCTAACGCGCGGTATAAACTTAAGGATTTTTTTAAAATAACCATCTCTACAAATTGCACAAAAGTAGCGATTACCAAAATAAAAACGATGGTTCTTAAATAAGTTATATTTAAAGGCAAAAGCACAAATCTAAAAATTAACCATGTAACGATGCTGGATAAAGTTATTACAAATATCACCGCCATACCCATGCTTAGGGCAGGCTTTATATTGCGCGAAACACCTAAAAAAGGACACAAACCTAAAAATTTAGAAAGGATAAAATTATTAATAAAAACCATGCTGATAATAATCATCAGCACTGACTTAATATCCATCCGCCCTTCCTTTCTTTATCCGTCTAAATAAAGCGATTAGCACTCCTAAGGTAAACAGAGCGCCGGGAGGCAAAATAAATATCGCACAGGGAGAAAAAGATTCGCATATAATTTTGCCAAAAAGTTTTCCCGTGCCTAAAAACTCTCTAATACCGGCAATTAATAGGATCGCCAAACTAAAACCCAAACCCATCCCTAAGCCGTCAAACACCGAGGGTATTATTTTATGGTTTTTAGCAAACCCTTCTGCCCTACCCATAATTATACAGTTAACCACAATTAAGGGTAAAAATATCCCTAATTTTTTTGCAATTTGCGGGAAATAGCCATACATCAGTAATTCTACAATGGTTACAAAAGAAGCGATCACCACAATAAAACAGGGAATACGGATCTTATCGGGGACAATGTTTCTTATACTGGAAATTACCACATTAGAAAAAACCAAAACAAAAATTACCGCTATCCCCATACCCAAAGCATTCTCTAAAGAAGTAGTGATAGCTAAAGTCGGGCATAAACCTAATACAATAAAAAATATAGGATTTTCCCGAAATAAACCTTTAGAAAATTCCTGCCATAAACTTTTATTTTTTTCCATAAATGCGTGGTTTTAAATAACGGTCAATTAAAGGCACAAAAGCATTCATAATAAGAATAGAAAAAGAAACGCCTTCCGGATACCCCGAGAATCTACGGATAATAAAAGTAAGCAGACCGCAACCTGCGCCAAAAATGATTTTCCCGCGTTTAGTCAAAGGCGAAGTGACATAATCCGTAGCCATAAAAAAAACACCTAAAATTACTCCGCCACTCATCAAACAAAACAAAATATCTCCTTTGAATAAACCGTTTTTATCAAACATCCAGCTTAACCCCGCTAAAACTAAAATATAACTGAAAGGAATATGCCAAGTAATAATTCTTAAAAATAATAGGATTGCTGCTCCCAGTAGCAGCCATATAATTGCTACTTCTCCGATACATCCGGGCCTTCTGCCTAAAAAAAGGTCCCAGTAACTTAATCCCATCTGGGAAAGACCAATATTACTTTCCTTAAAAAGGGTTAATGGCGTAGCTGAAGTAAGGGCATCCACACTGCCTGCAGGAGCAACAAAAGTAGTCATATATTTTGGCCATGCAAGCAAAAGAAACACCCTTGCAGACAAAGCAGGATTAAAAATATTCCTTCCTAAACCACCGAATGCCTGTTTAACAAATGCGATGGCAAAAAAACTGCCCACAATGGGAATCCAAAAAGGTACCTGCGGTGGCAAATTATAGACAACCAAAAGGCCGGTTAAGGCTGCACTACCATCTAAAATAGTAATTCTTTTTTTTCGGAAATATTGGATTAAGCCTTCGGTAGTCAGGGCGGTAATAATGGCAACAAAAATTAATAATAAAGCATGCAAACCAAAAAAATAGACCCCGGCAATTCCTGAAAGAATAAGGCAAAGAAAGACTGTCCACATAATGCGGGAAATCGAATCTTTATCATAAATATGTGGCCAGAAAGAAACCAAAAATTTATCTTCCATATTTTTAATCAGAAAAAATCTCTTTTAAACTTTCTTTTACCGCCTTAATTATACTCTGCGAAGAAATAGTAGCACCACTTATGGTATCTATTTTATCCTTTTTTGTCTTGCCTATAAAACTATTTAAAAATTCTCTTTCAGTAATCCTTGTGCCGATACCCGGAGTCTCATTTTGTTCCAATATCTTAATCTCTTTTATTTTGCCTGACGGCTCTACGCCCACAATTGCTTTTATTGTGCTGGTGTATCCTTTTGTTTCGCATATAAATACATAACCTAACAGATTCTTTTCTTTATCAAAAACTCGATAATATATAATCTCGTTACTCTTTAATTCTTCGGTTATTTCTGTCTGCGGGAAAAACTGTTTAACCGTAATGTTTAATTCTTTTTTTACCCGTTTGTTAATCTGCTCATAGGTGATTGCGTAAACAAAGCTTAACAGAAGCCCTGCGATAAAACAGATCAAAAAGAGTATCAATATATATTTTTTCTCTTCTCTCATTTTTTGCTTAAAATTGCTTTTGCCTGTTTTATATATTGTACCATATTTCTTCTTGCCGGGCATACATAACCGCACAAACCACATTCAATACAATCAAAAATACCATATTCTTTCGCCAACTCCCAATTATGGCTTTGACTGGCTAAACTCAAAATTGCCGGCATTAATCCCATCGGACAATGTTCTACGCATCTTCCACAACGGATACAAAAACTCTCTTCAAAACTTTGTATTTTGCTTCTACCAAAAACAATCACGCCAGTGGTAGTTTTTATTACACTCACTTCATCGGTATACTGCGCCATCCCCATCATTGGGCCACCTAAAATAATTTTTCCTATCTTTTCCTTTAACGGACCACAGTATGCAATTAAATCTTTAACCGGGGTTCCTAAACGCACCAGAAGATTACGGGGATTATCTAAACAATCTCCACTGACCGTCACCACCCTTTCATATAAAGGCTTATCTAAATATACCGCTTCGTATATAGCAAATAAGGTGGATACATTATGTACTATGACCCCTACATCAAAAGGAAGTTTGCCAGAAGGAACTTCCCTCTTTAAAATATTTTTGATAAGCTGTTTCTCTGCTCCTTGCGGATAATGCGATTTTAAAACTCGAATTTCGAACTCTGAATTTCGATTTTCCTTCTCAAAGGCTCTTATTGCTTGTGGTTTATTATCTTCTATGGCAAGATAAATTTTCTTTACCCCCAAAATTTTTGCTACCAACTTCATACCCTTAACAATCTCTTTTGTCTTCTCTAACATCAGACGAAAGTCAGCGGTTAAATATGGCTCGCATTCTGCTCCATTTACAATCAAGGTATCCACAGGTTTAGGAGGATCAAGTTTTACATGGGCAGGAAAACCTGCGCCCCCTAAACCCACGATACCCGCTTCTCTTATCTTCATACGTAAATCTTTAGAATTTAATTTGCTTGCCTCTTCTTCAGTTAAAATTTTTTTATGTTCGGTTTTATCTTCTCCATCATTTTTAATAACTATCGTCTCTAATATGCCTAAACTCGGATGAGGATAATTCCTAATCGACTCTACCATGCCTGATACAGAAGCATGGACAGGCGAAGAAATAACTGCATCAGTATCCGCAATTTTTTGCCCCAAAGACACATAATCACCCACTTTTACCAGTGGTTTTACAGGTTTTCCCGCATGTTGAATCAAAGGAATAAAAACTAAAGCGGGAATAAATTTTTCAATAGGTTTGTCTTTGGTAAGTTTTTTATCTATCTCTATCTTAACCATAGAACCTTACTACGATAAAAAAGATTTAAAAACCCTAAAATTACAAATACTATGCTTACCAAAAGAAGTATAAATAATTCTGAGATATAACGTGAAAGTATGCTACTTATAAACATAAACAAAATAAATGCTAGATGCATAACCATCTCCAAAGAACTAAAAGTCTTGCCCATCATTGAATCCTGGCTTATCTTATGAATAAGAGTATAGGAAGCGATCATAATTGGAGAAACAACCAACCCTAAAATAAAGGTAAGCAAGGCAGCCAGAGAAAAACTTGGTTTAAAACTTAAAGATAAACTAAACAAAGAAAGAAAAGCACCGCTTAAAATCAAAGAAACAAAAATCGCTTTGTAATGAGAGATTTTCTGTCCAAACCTTCCATATGAAAGAGAACCCATAAAAAGACCTATCCCTAAAAAAGTAATCAAGAACCCTAAATCCCGCGTAATTGAACCCAAGGTTTTTTGAATAAAAACAATTAAAACCACATATACCGAACCCAACGCAGACCAAAGCACAAACATCACCCAAGCAGTAAATCTTATATATCTATTTTTAAAGAAATAAATAAAACCGTCTTTGAGCTCCTGCCATATGGATTTCTTCACTGCGTTTATTATTTCTGAAGCAAGTTCTTTTATTTCTATAAAATTACCATCGCGTTTACTAATAAAAAAGATAAATAATGCAGAAATAAAAAAACTTAAGCTATCCAAATAAAATCCCCCTTTAGGGCCAAACCACTCTACCAAAATTCCCCCTAAACCAAAACCAAATATTGCCGCAATCATCCCCGTAATATTAACTAAAGAATTTGCTAAAAGCAAGTCTTTTTTTTCTACTAAATCCGCAACAATCGCCATTTTTGCAGGAATAAAGAATCTGCCGATACAAAAAATCAAAAATATCAAAAGATAAACCAAAAATCTTGTTTTACTGCTGATTAAAAATAAAGGAATGATTAAAACCAAAATCGTCCTTAAAAAATCGCAAATATATAAAGTCTTTCTTCTATCCCATCTATCTACATATACGCCTGCCACCGGCCCAATCAGGAAAACCGGTAAAATTGTAAAAAATAATGCCTTGGCTATCTCTAAACTTGAACCGCGCATATTTAAAGAAACAAAACCAATCAAAGCCATCTGGCCAAGTCGATCTCCCAGTTGAGAAATAATCTGGCCAAACCACAAAAAGAAAAAATTTCTATTTTTAAGCAGTCTGGTTATCTGCGCCATCTTTCCTTTTTTAATATTGGTTAATTTCGTTTAGTTGGTTATTTTCGTTATTTTCGTTTTTTATTTTTTAATAACCCTAACCTCTCACTACTTACTACTTTTTTCCTAACTCACCTAACTTACCAAACTCACCTAACTTCCTAAACTCCTAAATCCCTTACCCCTCAATACTCAATACTAATTTCAAGCCGGCAGAGGGACTTGAACCCACGACCCGTCGTTCACTTTCGTTCGCTCCCCATAGGGGCTTTGCCCCTCTGGCGCTCCTCGCTTTCGCTCGTAGCTGTCACCCCAAAAGCGTGGGGAAAATTTTCCCCCATACCCCTTTTGGGTCGGGTACTTTATCCCTTACCCCTCACTACTCACTACTCAATACTCAATACTAATTTCAAGCCGGCAGAGGGGCTCGAACCCCCGACCCGCGCTTTACGAAAGCGCTGCTCTGCCAACTGAGCTATGCCGGCAATATCTTTTTAAAAATACTACAATAATACTTATAAGTCAATAATTTTATGAAATAAAAAAGGCATCCTCTTTTAATAGAAGATGCCTTATAAAAAGCTGTGCCTTTAAAATCTTTTCAACTCTTAAGCATAAATGTTTTTCTTGCTATCCGCAAAGATACTGCCACCATCACCGACCAAACACCTACTATAGCCAAAGTCATAGGAACTCCTATTTTTAACATCTCAGGTAAGACTTCTGGTAAACCTTTAGTCAAAAATGGCGGATATAAAACTACCTCTTCGTGGGCAATATGCTCCACTGCCAACATCAAAACTCCTCCCCAAAGCATAGAATTCAGCCAATGAATATGATACTTGGAATGGACTTTTTTCCTTAAAGTGGTGGTAACAATTGCGGTTCCCATCGGTACTAAAAAACAAGCCATCTTTCACCTCCTTAAATTTGTATTTAAAAGAGAAATTAACCAGATTACCGTTACTGGTATAAGCATTATCAAACCCAAAGTAGTCCCGCTTTTGATTAAACCATCAGTAGTTTTTTCCAAAAATTCGCCTCCTTCATAACCTAAAAGATGGTCAATTAAAATCATTACTGTTGCACCCCAAAGCATCAGCGAAAGAAAGCCTAAATTGTATCTTTTAGGTAAAACAAAATTTAAAACAGTAGCAGTGGTAGCAGAGACCGCAGTAGTAACTAACCACATACTATCACCTCCTTGCTAAAATGTATAGACAAACGTAAAAACATAACTATCGTTTGCATCGGCGTTTTCTGCCCAAATTGTGCGCTGATAATCCAAAAGTAACTGTACTTTTTCATTTGACCAGCCAATACCACCAGAAACGAGAAAATATTTTGTATCAGAAGCAGGGATTTTTTTATTTTCTTCTTTTTTATCCGCCTGCAAGAATCCATTAAATTCAAGCATTAAATTAAACCCTTTGGGTAAAAAATACTCAACCGCAAAATCACTATTTATGGCTTTTCCATATTTAGTTTTTATTCCATCTACTTTTGTCTTTAAAGGATATGTATATATAGTATCCAAATGAAAGGCAAACGGTTTTAAGTTCTTAGTAAAAATCAAACCTAATGCTGGCTCATAAGCACC
>Ga0207433_10008033_pt1 | contig 17343 bp, 16 predicted proteins | sample YelNatPaOPGAMG01_FD_187559 | JGI IMG/M metagenome (GOLD analysis project Ga0207433, IMG submission 187559) | Hot spring thermophilic microbial communities from Obsidian Pool, Yellowstone National Park, USA - OP-RAMG-01 (SPAdes) (version 3) | ecosystem: Environmental > Aquatic > Thermal springs... | reverse complement strand
AGAAGGATTTCAACGTCCATAGTAGATTCAGCCAGTCTTCGCGGGAAGTGAGGACGTGAATCTCCGGACTGCTATAGCGTTCGGTGGCCACCGGCGCGGTATCAAGGATGCGTTTCCGCGCAATCTCCCGGTAATACGCCACCCGCACCCCATGCTGAAAGGTCAACCGAAATCTCAAAAGTAGGGGGCCTGGGCGGAGAGAAAACTCAGACATGCCACAGGTGCTCTTTTGAAAGATTACGACCTCGCAGGCGCCACGCGAGGCGCTGCACCACATTGCGGATGCAACCCATTACTAAAACGCCCGCTCTGAACAATTTCCCATCCCAACCCAGCCCCTTCCTGCGCCGCCAACCGTCGAACTCGCGAACTAAATCCTTTGCTTCCTCGCTCCTCCGCCACAAAGACCGATATTCCCTCTTGTACACTTGGTAACCCTCCCGGAAATAACGGAGGTTCTCTTTCGAGGGATCATACATGTTCAAGTCGTGAATGTCGCTCGTGTTCAATTGGAGCGGTGTCTTGCGATGTAATTCCAGGCAGAGCTGAGCGTGAGCTTTGGCCAACAATGCAACTGCGTCATAATCCGGGTGCGCCCGGCGCAGCGCTCGCATATACAGGGCAAAAGGCACACGCACAAGAAACACATGGTGTGGCGCACGCCAGCCGGCGTAGCCGTCGCTGCCAGAATAAGTTAATGACCGAAGCGCGCTCCCGACATCAATGGCTCGGATCCCAAGTTCTTCCGCCAGCTCATACGCGATGATCTTGGCGCTCCTCCCAAGGCGAGGAACACCGTATCGATGCACCGCTCCACCACAAAACGAGCGATATCCTCCTTGATCCGATCCAAGTCTTCAGACAAGAACCGGCCATCTCGGCGCGGTTGCAAGAAATAAATGTCGCCATCATACGGCCAGTACGCTTGGGCGATTTGTCGGTACTCCGGCTCCTTCAGGAGTTCGCACAGCAAGGCGGCTTCCGCTCCACAGAACAAACAACGATGCCTTGTTAAGTATTTGCGAAACTCGCTGTGAATCCAGTAAAAGATGAACCCAACCCGACCCGAGGAGATTACGGTGCCATCGTTTTGGGGATACTTCCACTTCAACCGTTGGAGGTTTTCCTCATTGTAAGGTAGATCTCCATACACGTCCACCAGACTGCATCGCTCAAAGCTAGTTAGCAATCTGACGTAATCCTTATCAGTAAGCCCCGGGTTTCCAAGCGCACACTGGCAGGACGGCCTTAGCAACTGCGGAAGGTTCTGTACCGGCCCGTTCTGTGCTTCGAGGAGAAACCTCAGTTCACCGTCGCCGAGTCGGAAAAATGAAAACCGTCGGCTTCCCTCAACCAAACGTGTAAGCTCCCGAGGCGCCATAGAATCGGTCCGCGGATAGAATGTCCTCATCTAAGCAGCGGTCATTAGATGGGATATCATGTTTTGAGATCGTAAACTGAAGCAGCAGGTATCTTAAGACGCTCGATTGTTTCAACAGCAGCTCGCAAGCCCCGTTCCCGCGCCCTTGCGAAACGACGCTCTCTGCTCGAAATATGTAGTCGCTGATACCATCGGAGCAACCGCTCACTGCGACAGGGTAAATACTCTGGCCTCCCCGCAAAATAGTTCAACAAGGTGCTGGAGTATGTCATCGACTCCACGAGCTCTAGCAAGTACGATTCTTCTAACCGGCTGCGGGGTATGAGGTGTGTAAGTCGCAAAGCTCGGAAAACCCCGACCCCTAAACCCAGCGGATAGGCACATCGACAGAGTTCCGTATCTCCCCCACCCAGCAATTTACTACCTACCCGGTCCAGATAGAGCTCCTCCGGACGCCGAGCTACCACCTGCCGATAGTACTCTACCACCACGCGGCGTACCCACATCCCGGCCCCGTATGGTTCCGCTGGGGAGCCCATCGGCACATTCGACCACAAATCCCTCTCGAGTACGCGGATAGCTAGCCAACTCCAGTATCGCTGTGTCCATGCGGGAGGATCTATTTCGAATTCAGGAAGACATTGACCTCCCCATGCGCCCAGTATTTCCCAACCCGAGCCGATGGACAGACCCGTTTCAAGGTAATCCGCGGCTAAAACATTGTCGTCATCTACCATGACAATCAGTGGGGCGCTGGCGTGTTCAAAGCCCTTTAACCTTGCGTTGGTCAAGCCCAAGCGATCTGCGCGAATGATGCGGCTATTCACAAGACTTCCTGGCAGGATCGAGTCATTTAGTGGCGGTTCAGAGGCATTATCAATGATCAACAGCTCCCAGCGCTTTTTGTCAAGGGTTTGCCTCGCTAGCGCGTCTAGGACTCGGCTCACGTACTGCGGCTTCGGGTTATGAGTGCAGAGGATAACGCTCACACTTAACGTTGCCATTTCATTTCTCCACAATCCCCCACCATCAACTCCTCGATGCTACCTTGCTCTCCTAGCATCGTCACTGCGGCGTAACATTGTACAGTATTGTCAACTCCCCAGAACGTTCTAGATCATAGCGAAAGCCTGACAGCGCTTGGTTAAAGGCCTCGCGGCACTGCTCCCCGTGGATCTCAATACAATGTTCCGCACTCTCGACAGCCACTTATCATACCCTTTGGAGAACAGTTCAGCCTCCGCCCCTTCAATGTCAATTTTCAATAGATCAATCTCCGGGATCTCAAGCTGCTCGAGTATTTCCTCCATGGTGATCGTGCAGACAATAGGCGCGCCACTTAGCTCGGTCTCGATAGTCCGAATTGCCCACTCCCCTCCCAGGCGACCGCTTCCGTCCAGCCTAAGAGTGCCAGCTCTAGACCAGATTGCCGCCCGATAAAGCCTACATCGTTTCCCGAATCTGTGGAAATTTTTCAAACACACCTAGTAATTCTCCAGCTCCGGCTCCACAGCAATGAATCCAGTCTGTGGACACCGTTCCCTCTCGGAACTTCAAAAGCAGCGGCCCAGAGCCGAGAGGAGAGGAGCATACTCTATATGCTTTTGGAAGGGTTACGACAAGCGGGCGCCGAACCATTAAAACTCCAAACATGGTCCGTCAGAAAAAAACCGAACGCAGGCAATGCCCCCGTCCCAAAGAAATCTCCCCTTTCAACCTCCAAGAGCCCAGCACTGCGAACATGGTCTGCTGTTTGTCCAGAAGCTGCCGCAAAAATATCGAGCGCATACCGGCCGGGCATCAGCGGCAATCGCCGTATGCTGCAAAGGATGCTTCCTAAGGGAGGCAGCGTGTCGAATTCAGCTCCACTCGCGCGACTCCAAAGATTAAGAATTTTCTGGTCTAGAGATCCTACTACCTCGATTGCGAATTCGACGTTCCTTAGGGCGCCAGCAGAGCTGCTGACGTAATCTAGACGTAAAACAATGTCCTGCCCACTGTGCGCCACACTCAGGGGGCGCAAGCTGCTATCCAACAACTGGACGCCGACGAACTTCAAACGCTGGTTGCCCTGCCGGTCCGTGCGGTCGGCAAGAGAGGTTTGCCGGGTGACATCCTGCAAGCGAAGGTAGTGTTCAATGCCACGGCTGGAATCGCCATCGAAACATACGCGCCCGCCATCCAGCACAATCACCCGCGTGCAAAGATTCTGAACCGCCGCCATATTGTGACTGACAAAAAGGATCGTGCGCTCCGACTTGGCCACGTCCTCCATCTTGCCCAGGCACTTACGTTGAAATCCTGCGTCGCCCACCGCAAGCACTTCGTCCACAATGAGGATCTCGGGTTGCAGATGGGCCGCCACCGCAAAGCCGAGCCGGAGCTGCATCCCGGTCGAATATCGTTTGAACGGCGTGTCCAGGAAATCCTCGATCTCGGCGAACTCGACAATTTCCTCAAACCTCCGGCCGATCTCCGCCTTGTTCATGCCCAGGATGGCCGCGCTGAGATAAATGTTTTCCCGTCCAGTGAGCTCGGGATGAAAACCCGTGCCGACTTCCAATAGCGACCCCACCCGCCCGCAGATTTCCGCCCATCCTTCGGTCGGAGCCGTGATCCGCGACAGCAATTTTAACAGCGTAGTTTTCCCCGCGCCGTTGCGGCCTATGATGCCCACGGCTTCTCCTCGGCGGATCTCAAACGAAACGTCCTTCAAGGCCCAGCGCGTCACCGTCCGCTGCTCTCTCGACCGCCGCCCAAGCCGGCGCACTGCCGCGGTCAGCGACTCCCGTATGGTCTTGTAAGACGCCTGTCGAGCGCCTAACTGATATTGCTTGCCTAACCCCTCGGCCCTAACCGCGATATCCATTATTGTTCCGAGCTCGCCTACACCACATCCGCAAAGGAGCACTCCATCCGCCGGAAATAATACGCCCCTGTGACCAGGATCAGCAGCGCCGCTAGCGAGGAGGCTACGATCATCCATCCCGGTGCGGTCGCTGTTCCAAGCAGCGCCCAGCGGAAGCCTTCCACCACGCCTACCATCGGGTTCAGGCCGTACAGCGTTCGCCACGGCTCAGGCAGCAGGCTGCTCGGGTAGGCGATCGGCGTCGCAAACAGCCACACCTGCGTCAAGAACGGAATCGTGTAGCGCACGTCCCGGTATTCCACGTTCAGCGCCGACAGCCACAATCCAACGCCCAGCGCCGTCACCAGCGCTAGCAGCAGCAGCGCCGGCAGCCACAAAATGGCGGCCGTGATCCGCACGCCGTAATACATCATGATCCCGCCGAGCACCACCATGGCCAGCGCGAAATCCACCACCCCGGAAAGCACCGTCGCCAGCGGCAGCGCCAGCCGCGGGAAATACACTTTGGTCAGCAGATTGGCGTTTTGCACCAAGCTATTGGAGGACTGGCTCAGCCCGTTAGCGAAAAACGTCCACGGCGCCAGCCCCGTGAAGGCAAACACCGGATACGGAATTCCGTCCGAAGGCATCTTCGCCAGGCGGCCGAAAAAGATGCTGAAAATCAGCATCGTGAACAGCGGCTGCAAGATCGCCCAAGCCGCCCCTAACGCGGTCTGCTTGTAGCGAACCTTGATGTCTCGCCACACCAGAAAATACAGCAGCTCGCGGTATTCCCACAAGTCTCTCAGGCGCAGATCCACCCACCCCTTGGACGGAGTGATGCGGATCACGGGCGCGGCCGCGCTTCGTGTTTCTCGTATCGCCAAGTTCAAGCTTTATCCCTCGTCGCTTTTGTAGGCGCTATAGCCGCCATAACGGCCGCCATGGTAGTCGTACTGCGAGGCTTTCGACGGATCCCAGTCGTTGAGAATCGTTCCCAAAATCGGGATGCCGTCGGAAAGGATCCGCTGCGCCGCCGCCATGGCGTCTTCCCGCAGCGTCACGCCGGAGCGCACCACCAGAATCGCTCCGTCCGTCACGCGCCCCAAAAGGCGCGCATCGGGCAGGCTCAGCACCGGCGGCGTATCCACCAGCACCACGTCATATTCCGCCCGCAGGCGCGAAAACAGCAAAGGAATGCGTTGCGAGAACAGCGTTGCGCCTACCTGTTCCGGCAGCGTTACGCCACAACTGAGTAGCGAGAGCCCCGGGAATCCCGTCGGGCGTATATATTCGCTCAGGTCGATCTGATCTACGGGCGTCTCGCTGACGATCAGCTCCGCAAGTCCCGGGTGTTCTTCCAGGCGGAACCGTTTGTGAAGTTGTCCCTTGCGCAAATCGCCGTCCACTATGAGCACCTTGCGCCCCGTTTCCGCCGTGGCGATGGCCAGGTTGCTGGCCAGCGTCGACTTCCCATCCGCGGCGCCCGCGCTCGTCACCACCAAAACCACGCGCCATTTCTCTCTTTGCTGCGCAAGCAGCGAGGTCAGCACATAGCGAAACGACTCGGCTAAGAACGAAGGCTTCTCCCTCCATCCCACCACGTCCGCGCCGCCTCCGCCGCCGCTCAGATCGCCGTTCCCATTCGAGGAGGAAGGCTTCGGCCACACCAAACGCCGGTTGGGGCCTACCTCCAGCGCGGGTATCACGCCCAACTCCGGCACGTTCAACGCCGAACCCGCATGCCCCGGCGCCACAAACACGCGGCTCAAGCGCCGCAACCGGATCATTTCCACCAGCAGCGCCACGCCGTACCCTAATGCGGCTCCCAGCCCCGCGGATAAAGGAATATCCCGCAACGGGATTGGCTTGCTCGGCTGGCTGAGCGGCAAAGCGGTCTCCACCACCCGCACCGTATTGGTGGGAACCGCCGCCACAACCGCCGACTGGTTGTATTGCTGAAGCAGCAGGTTGTAAACCTGGCGCGCCATTTCCGCCTCGCGTTTCAGCAAGTTATACTGGCCTGCTTTGTCCGCCTGGCCCGCCACGGCGCGCGACTGCGTGGCGTAGGCGTTGGCCATCAGCTTTTCCCGGGTCAGGGCGGCTTCATAATCGTTCTGAATGCGCTTCACCAGGTTGGCTTTTTCCCGCTGCATGGTCTGCTCGACTTCCTGAATTTGGGCGTCGATCCGCTTTACCCGGTAGTGCTCCGGCGTCAGCGTAGCCGTCAATTGCGCTCTTTCCCGCCGCAATTCCGTCAGCCGGTCGCGCAGCCCGCGCAGCGTCCCATCGTCCAAAATCTCCGGCAGGGAATCAATGGGGCTCGATTTGGCCAGCTCATACTTGCTCTGTTTCGTGATCCGGTCCGCTTGCAGGGCCGACAGGTCCGCTTGGAGTTGCCGCAGTTTGCTGTCGGCGAGCGTATTCTGATCCAGCACAAACGCGATGCCCTCTTTGCGTATGAAGTCCTGGAGCTTGGCGTCCGCCTGCTCGAGCTTGTTGCGGGCCTCTTCCAACTGGCTCTCCAGCCACTGCGCCGTGCGCGTGGCGGAGCTGCTGCGGAACTGGGAGTTTTGCGTTACATATTCGGTGGCCAGCGCGTTGATGAAGCTGGCGGCGATATCGGGCGCGGTGGACTGGCAACTTACCTCGATCAGCCGCGAAGCGCCGACGCCCCGCGCCGATACGTTATGCGACGCCATATACACCGCTTGCCGCATGAACTCAACCGGCTCTTGCGGAACCACATGTAAAAGGGCGCGCGCCTTGCCGAAGATGCTCGAGCTGCCTGGCGGCATGGGCGTGAGCTCTAGGTTCACCCGCTCCACCGCCCGGTTGATCAAATTCGTGCTTTGCAGAATGCGGATCTGCGTCTGAATGTTGGCCGCCGTAGCCGAGTAGCTGCCCGTGCCCGCTTGCGGGTCAAACTGGTTCATCCCCATGAAGCTTTCGTTGAAGCCCACCACTTCGAGCATGGCGCTGGCGCGGTAAATGGGCGGCGTGAAAACCACATACGCCACGCCGGCGACCAGCCCCACCAGCGCCGCCGCCAGCACCCAGTATTTCCGGCGCCACAGCAGCGTCAGGTAGTTCAGATGCGCGGAAGGCCCGGGCGCCGGCGCCGCCTCCGCATAAGGGATGTCATAAGCGGCAGCCGGCGTGACGCCTGCCTGAGGCTGCCGCCATGGCGCGGGGCTGAGATCCGGCTTGCGGTCGGGATCGTACATAGGCTCCTGTCTAGCGAATCGCTATGTAAATAATGGTCGTGATAATGGGCATTGCAATCAACATGCCGCGCCCTAAGTTCCGCTTCCAGGAAGAAGCTTTCGGGATGTAGAGCAGATCATTCGGCAACAAGGGGAAGTCGCTGTCTTTGCCCTCAAAGATGCGCTTCACGTTCAACGGAATTTCGGCGCGGCGGGAGGTGTTCAGCACGGGACGCAGCACGCGGGCTTTCGTCGGGTTGGCGTCCCGGCTCAAGCCGCCCGCCATGGTAAGCAACTGCACCACCGACACCGAATCGCGCTCGCCCAGTTCAAAAGCGCCGATCCGCCCCACTTCCCCATTGACGTAAACCATTTCCGCGCGTTCCACGCTGATCACGTCAAATGGCTGAAGCACGATGTCTTCCGCAGGGTTCACGTTCTCCCGCAGGCTTCCCATACTGATGGTCACCGTCGTCACCTTGCCGTCGTTCGATTCCACCGCATTCGGCAGGGGGATGGGTCCAAATTCCTTGCGCCGCGTCACTTTGATCCGGCGGCTGGCGTTGGGTTGCAGCCCTCCGATGGCCGACAGCATCTCCACTAAGGTCCGCCGCCCTTGCAGCGGATAAATGCCCGGGGCTTTGAAGGCGCCCACGAAAAACACCGGTTCGCTGCGAAACTGCACCACCGTCACCGTGACCTGCGGCTGCCGGATGTATTTGCGCAAAAGCTCGATGAGCGTATTTTCGAGTTGCTCCACGGTCAGCCCGCCGGCTTTGACTTTGCCCACCATCGGCAGGTTCAAGTATCCATCGCCGTCAATCCGGAACGGGCGCTCGCTGATTTCTTCCGCCTCGAAAGCGCGGATCAAAATCTGGTCGCCAGGACCCAACACATAGTTAGGCCGCAAGCGCTCCACCGACGCGCCGAAGGCCTGCGGGCCGGGACTTTCCGCGCCCGCCGGCGTCACCGACGGCGTTTGCGCCTGCGGCAAAGACTCCGCCGCTTCCAGCGCGCTGCAAAACAGAGTCGCCATCCCTACCAAGACAGACGTAAAGACCAGCCTCACCATCAGCTACGGTCTCCTTTCGTTACAGACGCTTTTCGGCTCGCCGCCTTGCCGGCGGAACCGAAGCGCTTCAACGCCCGACTCAACTCCGCCAGCGTGGCGTCCAGTTGGCTTAGTTTCTGCGCCACACTCTGCTCGCCGGATCCTCCGTTGCCTTGCAGCATTTGCTGCATCGCCGAGCGCGCAAGATCCGACAAGCTTCTCTCTCCCCGCAACTCACACAGTGCGTGCAGTTGCCGGAATTCTTCTTCAGACACCCGGAAATATACAACACGCGTTCGCGGCTTTAACACTGACATCCGATTTCTCCGGCCCTGCTTGCAACACTGTTTCGCAGGGCGGCTGGCAGGGAGTTGGACACGCTACCGCCCTTTCGGCCCCATGGTCAAGGCCTCCGGTTGGCAAGAAAGTCGTCTGCGCTGAACGTAACATGATTCGTTGACATTTGTCAATGGCAAGAAGTACTAGTACCAGCCTGGCGCTTACCGGCCCTTGGGGCGCTGCCGTTTCCGGTACGCAGCCGCCACGGCGGCGGACTCGGGCGCCGTGAGCAACAACGGATCGCACGAGGGCAGCCCGTCCAGGCAGCGTTGCAGGTTCCTCTTTTTTAATGCGTTATGCGCAGCCGTGGCTTCTTCCGCGCTCAGTAACGCGGGGTCGCAATTCGCCCGCCCTTCCAAACAACTATCTAGATTCCTCCGGCGCGCCGCCAAGCGCACAGATGCAGCTTGCTCGGCGGTCAAATCCAGCGGGTTGCACAGCGCCGTTCCTTGCCGGCACTCTTCCAAATTCCGCTGCCGGCTTGCGGCGCGTACGCGGCGCATCTCCTCCGGCGTGAGCTCCAGCGGGTCGCACTTCGCAGAACCTCGCAAACACGCCTCCAAATTGCGCCGCTTTGCGGCCTCCCGCACGGCTTTCCACTGCCCTTCGGAAAGCGCCAGCGAGTCGCACTGGGGATGCCCCTCTAGACAACGTTCGAGATTTCGCTGCCGGGCCCGCTCGTTCCACAGCTTCGCTTGCTCCGGAGTTAGCAGCAAGGGATCGCAATTGGCGGAAAAATTCATGCAGCGATCGTAATTTCGCATCTTCGCCGCGGCGGAAACCTTCGCCATCTCCGCCGGCGACAGCCGCGACAAATCGCACGATGGAAGGCCCTTTAAGCAGTTGGTCAGATTGGCGGCCGCTTCTTCTTCGGCGCTTTGCGGAGGCGCCGCCGCCCGCATGGGCCATCCCGCCAGCGTGGCTAACAACAAAACTCCGCGCCACATACCGTAATTACGCCGTCGCTCGCAGCGGCATTTCATACCGGGCGTTCGCCACCGGACGCACCCATTCGGCGTCGACCTCCACCGCCACCGAACGTTGCAGCAGCGTAATGGACACCACTAAGCGAAACCCGCCTTTGTCCGCCACTAGAATGCCTTCCACGCCGCGCAGCGGTCCGCGCTCGATGTATACCCTCTGCCCCATGCGCAAAAACACATGCGCCATGGGCGGAATGCCGGAAGCCACCAAACGGCGCACCGATTCCATCTCGCTTTCGTCGATGGGCGTGAAGGACTTCTCATTGCCCAGGATTTGCACCACGCCCGGCGTGCGCACCACCGGCAGCCAGTCGCGGGGATCAAAACGGCAAAATACATAGCCCGGAAATAACGGGCGCTCTATCACTTTCACTCGGTCCGACCAGCGGCGCCGCGTGGCGTAACAGGGCAGAAACGACGTCAGCCCTTTCTGAGTCAACAACCTATGCGTGGTGTGTTCGAAGTTCGAGCGCACCCGCACGGCAAACCACGGATGTTCCTCTCCTCCGGGCGCCCCCTCCGGAAATGTCTTCCACTCGCAGCCCATCTTCCTCCGTCCGGCTTGTCCCATGGACAAGCTACCGCCCCTTCAGTCCCATCCAGAGATTCCTCCGAATTCGATGGGAGGCCTTGGCTGGCTCTCAATGTTTATGATAGGCCATCCTTGACAAATGTCAATGAACTGAAGGTCCTGGTACTGATTCTCGGTGTGTTTTGCATCCCATCTAATGCGTTCCGCGTCCCTGACTTGGTGACTTTCCTTGCATTACAGGCTAGAATGAACTCAGTCCCGAACAACCCGTTTCACGGTACGGTAGTGGGAGGGGGCGGCAAGTCCCCGGGATAACTTTCGTAAATAACATATGGTCTTGCGCCACGCCACCTCACCAGGAGTCGTCGAACCCTTGGCGCGCACAAAACGGGCGTGGGACGCCGTTTTGTGGCTCGCGCTCTTCATCCTACTGCTGGCGAATTACTGGCCGACCCTGGTTCGCACCGCCGAACTGCTCGCCTTTAGCGATGACATGGCGCACGGCTTTTTTGCGCCGATCGTCGCGGCCTATATTACCTGGCATCGCCGCTCCGCCGCCTTTTCCCCGCCGGCTTCCCCGAGCGTTTGGGGCATCGTCGTGCTGGCGCTGAGCGCCCCGCTAGCCCTCGCCGCCACGTTGGGCGGGTCCACCACGTTTTCCCGCTTCGCCTTTATGATCTCGCTCGCCGGCGCCATTCTGGCCGTGGGCGGCTACCGCGCCTTTCGCACGCTGTTGTTCCCCTGGGCGCTGTTGGTGTTTACCTTCCCCATACCTGCCGTTCTCTATGGGGAGATTACGCTGCCGTTGCAACTGCTGGCGAGCCGCCTTTCGGAGATGGCTCTCGAATTCCTGGGCTTCAGCGTGATACGGGAAGGCAACGTGCTCGAGCTTCCGCGGCAGCGCCTCTCCGTGGTGGAAGCTTGCAGTGGGCTGCGCTCGCTGCTGACCCTGGCGTTTTTCTGCCTGGTCTACGCCCACTTGCTCGAAGATAGGCGCTGGCTGCGCGCCATCATCTTGGCGGCGGCGTTCCCGGCCGCCATTCTGCTCAACGTCGCCCGCATTGTCACCACCGGCATCCTCGGGCAATATAAACCGGAGTGGACGCACGGAATCTACCACGACATTCTGGGCTGGCTGTGCCTGGCGCTCGGCTTCGGATTGGTGTTGCTTACCCACAGGCTGGCCGCGCGCTGGGCGGAGGCGTATGCTCAGAGGCGCGTAGGCTAAAGGGGGAAAGGCTGTGCTCCATCGCAAAATTCTGGTCGGCGCTATAGCGGTCCTGGCTGTGCAATTCGCTCTATCCCGCGCCCTGTCCCGCACGGAGTACCTCCCCAGCCCTCCGCCGCTCGATCAGTTCCCCTGGAGGCTCGGCGAATGGAGCCGCGTAAAAGACGAGCTCATGGAGCCAGGGGTATTGGAAATGCTCGCTCCTGACGATTCTCTAAACAGAACCTATGTCCATGCCGGCCGAGCAGCGGAGGTAAACCTTTTTATGGCGTACTACAAGACGCAGCACCGCGCCGCCAACGCCCATGATCCTAAGGTTTGCCTGCCGGGCTCGGGTTGGAACCCGCTGGTGTCAAAAGTGGTGGAAATCCCCGTGCCCGGAAGCGCCACCCCCATCCCCGTCAACTACTATGTGGTGGCGAAAGGCGAGGGGCGCAGCTTGGTGCTCTACTGGTACCAGACCTACAAACGCGCCTTCGCCCGCGAGCAAGCCGCCCGGGTGCAGCGCATCTTGGATACCGTGGCGGAGAACCGCACCGATATTGCGCTGGTCCGGGTCGTCGTGCCGGTCGTCAAAGAAGATTTGGATGAGGCGACGGCAATGGGAACCGAATTCATACGCCTTGCTTATCCCTATATCCAGCGACAATTCCCACCGAGAGGTCGAGGAGCGGCTCAATAAGGCTGAGAACAAGAATATGCTTCTGAATTTTCGAAAAATGCGGCAATGCTATCATGGCAACTTCCCGGTTATGCGGTCTTTTCATCTCTCTTCCGCCTCGTCTTTGCTGAGTTTGACATTGACGCTGGCCTTGATTGCGCCCCCGCCGCTCGGAGCGCAAGCCCCATCCCAAGGTTCTGCTCCCGCTCCCGCCAAACCGCAAGAGAGTTTGAAGGTTTTCGTGCTTGAAGGGCAAGGCGCAGTCAATTTCATTCCCGACCAGCGCGCCCACACGCCGGTGGTCGAAGTGCGGGATGAGAACGATATGCCGGTGGAAGGCGCAAGCGTGGTGTTCGAGCTTCCCGAGTCCGGACCGGGCGGTCAGTTCCCCGGCGGCGGGCGCTCCATGACGGTCAAAACCGTCCCCGGAGGGCAAGCCGCCGCGCCCTTCACGGTCAACCAGCAGGCCGGTCCGTTCCAGATTAAGGTGACCGCCACCATCGGCGACAAAATCGGCCGGGCGGTGATTTCCCAGACCAACTCGCTGACTCCGCCCCTGCCGGCCCAGAACCAGAAGAAGAAATCCCGCTGGCTTACCACCAGGAAGTTGGTGCTGCTCTCCTCCGCCGCCGCAGCGGCCATCCTGGTGGCCGTGCTGGTTACTCGCGACAGCGGAAGCAGCAAACCTGCGTCGGCCTCGGCGCCGCCGCCGACCATCATCATCAGCCCGGGCAGCCCGACCTTTGGCGGACCAAGATAGGAGGTGGCGCAGATCATGAAAACCACGGTTCCCTCAGCGTTACGCATTTCCTCTCTGTGTTTGCTGGCGCTCTCGGGCTTGGCCCAGACCTCGACCCTCCAAGGACCGGCAGGCGGGTTCCTCTTTGACGCCCCAAGCCGGAGCCTACGCCCGCTGATCGGTCTGCCGGGCGCATCCCATTTCGGTCCCCCCATTCTTACCGGCGTCCCTTTGGCCGGCGTAGCCCCGGACCAGCGTAAAGCCGTCCTCGCTTCCGAGACGGGGCTTCAGGTGATTCTCGACCTTCGCAATCCTTACGCCTCGATACAAAATTTGCCTGGGGCCATCGCCGCGCCGAGCCAAATCCTTTGGGCCGCCGATTCGTCCTCCGCCGTGCTGTTTTCCGCTTCCGGAAAGCAGCTACAGTTCTTGTGGCAAGATGGCGGAAATATCCTGGCGGGGCCGTCCTGCGACCTGGCTTCCCTGCCCTCCCCCGTGCGGCTTCTGGCTGCGGATCCGTTTGCCCGCATCGCCGCCGTAGCAGCTCCGGCGGAAGAAAAAAGCGCCGTCTTCCTCCTCCGGGAGGGTTCGCCGCCTCAGCTTCTGGGCCTCTTCCCTTCCCCTGTGGCGGCCGCTTTCGCCCCTGCCGGAAGTTCCTTGTATCTCGCCGGCGCCTCCTCGCTCTGGCGCATAGCTGACCTTTCTGCTCCCTCCGCCGCAGAGGCCTTGTGGGAAAATGCCGCCGAGCTGCCCGAACCGGTTGCCCTTGCCGTATCGAACAACGGGCAGTTCCTTTTCCTGGCGGGCGCTTCCAGCCGCCGCATACGCGCCTATGACCTCAGCGCCCAGCGCTTCCTGGAAGACCTGGAAATCGACAATCTTCCTTCGGGCTTCGAGCCCTTCACCCCCACCTCGTTCCTGCTGAACCCGCTTCGCGAAGCGCGGGATCCAGTTTGGATCCTGGAAACGTCACCCGCGCCCCGGGTGATTTTTATTCCCTCTGGAGAGTAAGCCGCCCATGCATACGCGTTGTCTGTCTTTTCTTTTCATCATCTCCAGCGGCTTGGTCGTTACGCCCTCGCCGGCCCAGTTGGCGAATCTGCCTTTTCAGATCCGGGTGGATCAGGATCAAACTTCCCTGACGGTTCCCAACTACTCCACCCTGACCTTGCCCGCCGAAGGCATCGGGAAAGCCGTGGTGGTGTCGGTGACGCTTACCTATACGGGACGCACGCAGGCGGCTCTCACGGCCATTCCTCTCCTTATCGGCTCCTCTGATTTCGCCATCATTAGCCCGCTTCCCGAGCCCCCGGTCAACTTCGCTCCGGGGGATCATTTCCGCGTTCAGATCCGGTTCACCCCTTCCAGCAGCCGCTCCGTCAACGGGCAAATCAGTTTTATCTACGCCGAAGCGCCGCCCACCAAGGATCAGCCCATCTCCACCGGCTCCATTGCGGTGAGTTTCAACGGGGTTGCGCCGGAGTTTTCCACCAGCTACGCCCTGCAAACGGACGCCAACGTCGTGCCCCTGTCCGATGGGGGCGTCATTCCCTTCCCCCCCACTTTGGTAGGAACCACCACCAGCGCCACCGTCTTGGTGGTGAATAAGGGAAGCGGCCCAGGTTCGGTGCAGTCCGTCTCTTTGTCCGGATCCGCTTTTCAGCTTTTAGCCCTGCCGCTTTTGCCGTCCTCGGTGGCCGCAGGCGACACCTTGAGATTCGCCATCCGTTATGCGCCCAAAGCCCGGGGCGACGACCGTGGATCCGTGAAAATCACCATTGGGGACAAGACCCTCACCCTTGGACTCGAAGCCTCGGCCATTGCTCCGAGCTATGTCTATGAACTGTTTAACGGTGAGCAATCCACACCCCTATCCCCCGGTCAACCCGTCAACTTGCCGGCCACGGCGCTGGGCGAATCCACGAGCGTCATCATCCAAATCAAAAACACCGGCAACGCTGAGGGAACCCTAACCGGCATCGCTTTGACCGGCCCGGGTTTCACGCTTGCGGATCTCCCCATCTTCCCCTTGACCCTCGCGCCCAACGACTTGACGACATTCGTAGTGAACTTCGCCCCCACGCAGCCCGGGCGCAACTCCGCCCGCCTCAGAATCGGCAATGAAATCTTCGACTTGGTAGGAACAGGCATCGGCCCCAAGCTGACGTTTGCTTACGCCACGGCCGGCGTCTCCAGCGCCGTCAACTCGCCCGGTTTGATCCCATTTACGCCCGTCACCGTCGGCGCGTCGTCTTCCCTCGAGTTCACCATACGCAACAAAGGCACCACCAGCGCTACCGTGGGCAGTATCGGCATTGCCACAGCTTCGGGCGGCGCGGCCGCCGGGGCGGCGTTCCGCCTGGTCGATCCGCCGGCGCTGCCCCTCAGCTTGCAACCGGAAGAATCTGTGACCTTTACGATCCGCTTTACGCCCGCCACCACCGGGCAATCCACCGCCTCTTTATTCGTCGATGCGCTGTCGTTCACCCTCTCCGGCTTCGGCACGGACCCGCCGGCGCTGCCCGCCTACCGCTTCACCGGCGCTAGCGGCACGGTGGAGCCCTTCGACCAGCCCGCCATCGGCTTAACCCTCGCTTCTCCTTATCCCTTACCCCTGCGAGGCACGCTGACGCTTACGGTGGACTCCGAGTTGCCCGCCACCGACCCGGCGGTGCAGTTTGCTTTCGGCGGCCGGCAGGCCACATTTACGATCCCTGCCAACTCCACGCAAGCCATCTTCCAGAACGGTTCGCCCAACCTTCGGCTTCAGACCGGCACGGTGGCGGGAACCATCACGATCACTCCGGCTTTCGCTTTAGATACCGGGCTCGATCTCACCCCCAAGGCTCCCGCTAGCTTACGGTTACAGGTTCCTAAGCAAGCGCCGCGGTTGTTCTCAGCCCAAGTGACCTCGCAAACCGCCACCGGCTTTGTGCTGGTGGTGACAGGCTATTCGACCACCCGCTCGCTCGGCAAACTGGACATTGCCTTCACCGCCGCCTCCGACGTGCAATTCCCCAATGCGAAGCTCACCATCAACCTCGACTCGGAAGCCTCGCTGTGGTTTAAGAGCCCGACTTCGCAGCCCTACGGGGGGCAGTTCTCGGTCTCCGTCCCGTTCACGCTCCGCACGGAGGGGTCGCTTACGACGTCCCCGCTCGAAAAACTCGACTCCCTCTCGGTCACCGCCACCAACGAGGTAGGAACATCCAACGCCGTCAGCGCCCGCGTGCGGTAAGGGCTGACCACAATACCCTGACTCTCCAAATTCCAGCTTCCTAGTACCTAGGTACTTAGTACTTTTGGTGTCTTAAGGTGATTGACCGAGGTTCCCATCCGTGTTATTCTCCATCCAGCAGGAGGAATCACAACGATGCACCTTTCGAAAGTGAAGCTGCTTGTAGTCTGCGCCCTGACCATCTGTGGCGGCCTACAGGCGGCAGTGTATAACTTGAACTTTAGCCAGACATCGCCAAATGGGATTTGGAACGGTTCAGATCAAAATTGGGGCTACTCCTTAGGGGGTCCAGTCCCGAGTATTTTAACCATCACTGCCAAGACAAAGCTTGATCCGACAGAGGATCCGCTGTTTGTCACCGGCAAAGCGGGCACAATCTTTTGGGGTAACCTGGGAGATTTGAATGCGGGGATTGATTGCAACCAAAATGTGCCGGCCTGTGTTGGTTTGGGGGTTCAAACGGCTCCCGGAGTAGACAAAAACGGCAATCCTACACCGCCAAGTGGCTCTAAAGGGATTTCGGGAGACGGAGGCGACGATGATGAAGCTTTGGTCTTCACTTTCAGCAATCCCCCGGGGGTGGATTCCGGATCTGTGATGTTGACGCTCATCGGTTTAAATGACACGGGGATGAACAACGACGTGGTGAGCCTTTATTTTGAGTTTACTCCGATCGAGTCGCCCTCCGACACAATTATCACTCCGTATCAGTTCAGTGCATCTCAAGGCGTGGCGACGGTCAATTTTGCCACCCTGGCTGGCGTACCCGGCCACACTTTTGGCTCCTTTGCCGTACGCGCCACTGAGGGACACTTCGGGGTGGGCGGCATTGCTTTCGACCCAGTGCCTGAGCCTGGTTTTTACGGTTTGCTCGCAGCCGGCATAGCGGGTCTGTATCTTGTGCGGCGCCGGCGCTTCCGCAAGAACGTCGCCTGACCCTTTCCGGTGAGCGCTATAGCCGGAATGCCCAGATCCAGAGCGCGGGGCGCCTCCATTCCGCGCTGCGGCGTTGCGATTTTCCTCTTGCTTGTGGTCCTCACGGCTTCTTGCCGGCGAGGACCACAGCAGCATTTGGCGCGAGCTGACGAGCTTTACCGGAAGGGCAACTACGCCGCCGCGGCGCTGGAATACCGCAAG
>Ga0207433_10008028_pt1 | contig 17356 bp, 20 predicted proteins | sample YelNatPaOPGAMG01_FD_187559 | JGI IMG/M metagenome (GOLD analysis project Ga0207433, IMG submission 187559) | Hot spring thermophilic microbial communities from Obsidian Pool, Yellowstone National Park, USA - OP-RAMG-01 (SPAdes) (version 3) | ecosystem: Environmental > Aquatic > Thermal springs... | reverse complement strand
TGTGCGGCAGCGGCGTCTTCTGTTTTTTGAGTATTCTCTCGAGCACTGTTGAGCCCATCTTGTACGTTTTCCGCAAGTACAACACCTGTTGAATCTCTTCCGGAGTCAATGGCTTTAAGCGTTTTTTCCTCTCGGTCTTTAAGACGAATATGCGACCAGTCTTTTGGAAGTATTCCCTCAGCTGTCTGACCCTCCTTGGAGTGATCTTCTGTAGCTTGGCAATCCGCCTTATAGACAATTCCCCTTTTCGCAGTTCCCTCATTATCCAGCCTATCTTCCGCTTGTTGAGTTTTGTCATAATGGGCTTCGAATTCTCCGGGAGGAAATTTAAGCTGGATAACACAAGTTTTTATTAACAAAAGACGAAAAATAACACATGGCAATTTTCAAGCAACCCAAGGAAAGTCAACCAATAGATGAGTGGAAACGCGCATATTCAGAACATACCTCCCGGAGAACATACACAACCCGCGAAGACTACATTAATCAGCTAATCGCCTACTTAGAAAAAGCAACTGGAAAACAACGTGAAAGCATAACTTACGAAGACATTGAAGACAAGCTAACTTATGGGAAAATGAACAAAGCCGGCGAACGCGGTCTTTACCAAGCTTTTCGGAGACACCCAGACTGGAACTTCACAGATTGGGAATCTGTGAAAGAAGCAGTCTGCAAAGAACTAGGAATTGAATACAAACCTACACGGAGAACATACATAAACATAACCCGCGAAGACTACATTAATCAAATAATTGATTATCTAAAAGAAAAAACTGGAAAGCAACATGAACCCATAACTTACGAAGACATTGAAGACAAGCTAACTTATGGGAAAATGAACAAAGCCGGAGAATCCGGTCTTTACGTGGCTTTTTGGGACCACCTAGACTGGAGCTTCACAGATTGGGAATCTGTGAAAGAAGCAGTCTGCAAAGAACTAGGAGTTGAATACACACCTACACGGAGACCGCCTAGGGAATACACAACCCGCGAAGACTACATTAATCAGCTAATCGCCTACTTAGAAAAAGCAACTGGAAAGCAACGTGAAAGCATAACCTACGAAGACATTGAAGACAAGCTAACTTATGGGAAAATGAAAAAAGCCGGCGAACGCGGTCTTTACCGTGCTTTTCAGAGACACCCAGACTGGAACTTCACAGATTGGGAATCTGTGAAAGAAGCAGCATGGCAAACACTTAGATTAGAGCAACATGGTTTGGGACAGAGCAAAGAGGCATTCAGTGAAATAGAGAATAAAACTAAGATACAGGGAAAAGGCGAGATGACCATCTGGGAAAAACTGCGGCTTTTCTGGGGAACAGCACGACAGCACCCACAAGAGTATCTTGAGTTCGTGCAAAGGAATTTTGGTGAAGCGGAATTTGCAAAACTTTACACAGATATCCTTCCTCTCAGTTATCCTTGGCTGAACGCAATCTCTTCTGCAAAACTTGTTGCTGAAATGCAGGAGAAAGGACTACTGCCATTCAAACCCACAATATTAGACTGTGGTTCTGGCCCATCCACCTTCACACGTGCATTGAAAGCAGCCGGATTAGAAGCTAGCGTGACTGACTTGGATGCGAGCAAAGAGATGCTAAAATATAGCATAAACACACGAAAAATTGTTGCGGATATATGCAAATTTACTTGGCACGAGCCACAGGTTGATTTAGTAAATTGCTCATTAGTCCTTGACGTCGTACCGCTTCAAGGAAGAAGCAACGCATTGCTTTCCATGGGTTCTGCGCTAAAGACAGATGGTATATTGTTGCTTACGCTTTCCGGTGCAGATGCATTCTCAGAAAGTTTCGTAAATGGGCTGAAAGAGATGGGTCTTACCATTTTGGAGCATGGCACGCTAAAAACAAGGCTCAAGGAAAGTATCCCCCAATATATAAAAGAAAGCATCCAGCGTGCATACAGGGAAATTTATGGGGAAGAACCAGGTAATGCAATATTCCAGCGGCTCACAGAACTTCTGGAAAAAGAGTCCAGCTATCTTATTGCGATAAAGAAAAGCGAAAAGCTGCAGCCTGTTGATTCAGGCCACTTCGCAATTGGAACAGAGCAGACCTTGCTGAAAAACGACGAAATCAAAAAAGTGCGAAGTGATATGCGCAAATACATTCAAAAGAATCCAAGACTGCAGAAATTAGATAACGCACTTTTAGAAGCAATAGGTGAAGGCTTGGGTGCTGACAGCATCCAAATCAGAAAAATTCTTAATGAGACTGAAAGAATTGTTAAGTTTGAGGAGTTTGTGGAAAAAGCCAAAAGCAAGAGATACGATGAAGCTATAATACGCCAGTGGTTTGAGAATGATTTGAAAGAAGATACACTGAAAAACACCATCCGGAAAACCCTAGGGTTAAACAAGTCTCAATTTGCTGGGAACGTGAATGATGCGGAACTACATGCCATCTGGCTTTGGGCGACAGGCAATCTTGAGGAATATGAAAATTATGTAAAGGGTAATGATCTGAATAGAAATAGGTTGATTTATATAATGGATGATGCGCACGTACATGATCCGTTCTATCTGTTAACTAAAGAACACAGAGATATGCTAAGTGAAGCAGAGGGCAGGACCGCTGTCCCGCTTCACTGGCTGAAGAAGAAGGAATAAGCCATATCGCACGAAGAAACCAATACGGGCGCATCTATTTATTACTTTTTCATTAAATAACAATTATCTAATGGGCTCGTAGCTCAGTGGTAGAGCGCCCGCTTGGCGTCAACCTTTTCAAAGTTTATGGATTGAAGAGGGTTGGCAAAATGCGGGAGGCCAGGGGTTCAAAGCACCTTTTCAGGTTGCCTAAAAAGCAGCATAAAAAGGCATGTGGAAATCCCCTCGAGTCCATTTCTTTTGACTAATTTGAAAGGGTCTTTGTTCATGGTTTATATCAAGCATAAAACCGTAAACCAATCCTCCAACGCACGCTTATCTGAACTGCTAGATGCGTTTAGTAGAGGCGACATAGTAGAGGTAGACAAAATCGTGCCTGTTCTTCCTAAACTGGCTAACGAAAATCCCAACCTCCTCCTTGAACATTTGGACGAGCTGCTTAGTCTATTCTTTAGCAAATCGTCACGTGCAACATTGCATACTTATGAAGCTATGTCAATAATGCTCTCATCAGGGGTAGGCGCGGATAAAATCGGTGAAGCATTGATTAAGCGTCTAAATTCCGAGGAGTTGGCGCCTATAGAATTGAACAATTGCCGCAGGCTATTGGAGAGAATACGCGAAACAAACCCGCAAGCAATTTCCCAGCTAATACCCGGGTTGCTTAATCTCGCAAAGAAAAGGTACCTTACCGCATGCGAAGCCTTTGGCACATTATTGATCCACAACCCAGATGAATTTGAGAAAAACAATATTGCAAATGAGCTCGTAGGTATCGCAATGAACCAACAAAAACCTTACAATTACCTTGACTTTAAAGCGTGTATTCTTCGCCCACTTCTGGAAAAACACGGTAAAGCGCCATACGACAAAATCATAAACCAAGTTATAGATTCGTTGGTCGTGGAAGGAAAACGTCTTATCATGGCAAATGATTCACGGGCAACCCGTGTGCTTGATGCTTTTATTCTAATTGCTGAAAGCGGAGTAGCACTCCAGAAAGAAGTCTTGGATCTCATAGAGCAGGCAAGAAATTCTAAGAATGAGGATATCCACAAATACAGCGAGGGCCTTGTTATCAAGCCTGGCGTGGCATAGATTTTTTAAATGTCCTTTCTAATCCTTTCACATGGCAATTGAAGATAATCTTTATGCAGGGGAAAAAGTCATACGCAGGTTTCATCCGAGCCCATGGAGTTATTGGGCGTGGTATCTGTTAGCTATTTTCTGTGTACTTCTCATATTGCCCCTGCCACTGGGTGTAATAATAATCATCTGGAAGGAGCTGGAGCGCAGGGCGACGACTTACATGATTACGAACAAGCGAATAATAAAAGAAGTTGGGCTACTTGGCAAAGCAACGAGTTCAACAATCTACCAGAGGGTGACGGATATACGCTCTTCACAGTCTTTCATCCAGCGGCTGCTTGGGATAGGCAATATTTACATAAATACTGCTGGAGGAGAGGGACCCGAAATAATAATGCGGGGAATTGGCGACCTTTTAGCGGTTAAAAAGATAATAGAGCAGGCTTGGTCAGAGTCCAAAAATGACTGATTCTTCATTATTTTTCAAACAACAAGAAGTTCCAATGGGCCCGCCCGGGATCGAACCGGGAATCTCCCGCGTGTCAGGCGGACGTCTTAACCATTGCCGAACCATCGTTCTTGCCCAAAGCGGAACGATGGTTACTCGACTACGGGCCCAAGATAAGTTTATTTTGGGAGATAGAGTTTTTAACCCTGTTTATCATTTGGGCTCAAATAACTATAACTTGTATTTAATCTTCCGAAGGAACTCCTTGCGCCACTTTATTCCTTCTGCGCCTTCAATGCCCTTTGGTTTCGCCCCATCAATTACGCCAATTATTCCCCTTCCAGACGCAGTTTCAGCGACCACGACCTCAACGGGGTTCGCAGTGGCGCAATAGATGGAACACACTTCCGGAACGTTTTTGATTGCGTTTAAAACGTTTATCGGATAACAATCCTTCATCAGTATGATGAAAGAATGCCCAGCACCAATCGCGAGCGCATTTTTTGCTGCAAGTTTCTTTAACTCTTCATCATTCCCTTCTACTCTTACAAGACATTCTCCGGAGGACTCACAGAAAGCAATGCCGAATTTTGCAGTTGCACTTGCAGTAACCATCGCTTCATATAAATCCTCAATGGATTTGATGAAGTGCGTCTGCCCCAAAATCATATTTACCTCAGGGGGCTTCTCAATTCCAACGCTCTTGAATTCCATCCAACCACCATTAAGGAGTCAAACGTGTCCTATCTCTCGGGAAGAGGCAGGCTTCCCTAATGTTCTCAACTCCTGCCAACTTCATAGTAATCCTTTCAAGCCCAATGCTCCAACCCGCATGCGGTGGGGCGCCGAGCCTGAAAGCGCGAATGTAAAACTCAAAGTTTTCCGGGTTTAAACCGCGTGATTTCAATGCTTCCACAAGTAAATCTGGTTTGTGTATCCTTTGCGCCCCGGAAGATATTTCCAGCCCTTTATACATCAAGTCAAATGCGTTACACACCTCGGGCCTTTCCTCGTTTGGCATTGAATAAAATGCACGTACTTTTGTAGGCCATTCAGTAATGAAAAACAACTCCTCCGGAACCAGTTCCACAAGTTTCTTCTCCTGCTCTTTTGTGAAGTCAGCGCCCCACTCCATGGGAACGCCAGCGCCCTTAAGCCTCTCCACGCACTCATCATATGTATAACGCGGAACCTTTTCAGGAACATTCAAATCCACGCCAAGCGTCTTTAAGGCTTCGCTGCAATTCTTTTTTACGCCGGAGATGATATTCAGAACTGTTTTTTCAAGCACATCCATCGCATCGTTATGGTCCCCAAAACCCATTTCAATATCCATCTGGAGCACTTCATTCAAATGGGTCGTAGTGTTGTGTTTCTCAGCGCGGAATACCGGAACCGTCATGAAGACGCGGTCCATCCCCCCAATAACAGCCAATTGTTTATAGAGTTGCGGTGACTGGACAAGGAATGCTTCTTTCTCAAAATATTGAATCTTGAATATCTCCGTTCCGCCCTCTGTTGCAGCAGCTGCGATGCACGGAGGGCGAATCTCCTGAAAACCAAGTTCAAGCAGTTTTTCACGAAACGCGCGCAGGACTTCGTGCTGGATTTGAAATATCGCGGTTGTTTCCAGCCTCCGCAAATCAATATACCTGTTATCCAGCCGCACATCCATCTCTGCAGGAACCTTCCCAGTGACTTCAAAAGGCACCATCGCGCTGATGGGGTTCAGGTCCGTAATCTCAATCGGTATTATTTCAAAGCCCAACTTAGCCTTTGGCTCCGCCTTCACCCTCCCTCTCACCCGCACAACGCTCTCTTTTACAAGAGCCATTTTTTTCAATACTTCATCTGGCACGATTCCTTTCTTGCCTGTGATTTGGACTATTCCTGTCCTATCCCGCAGCTGGATAAATTTAAGTTTACCCATATCGCGGACTTCATGCACCCAACCCGCCAAATAGACCTCTGTGTCATTTATGCTCGGAGTGATATCCTTAACGTAATGCGTTCTGAGCGATGTCATCAAAATTGCCTCATTCTATTTCAACTATAACTTCTTTTTCAAATAACTGCTTCAGCGCCTTTTGGAGCGTTTCAACAGACATTGGTAGCTGCTTGCTTTCGCTTTTTGCAATGCGCACTTTGTATATCTCTTTTCCATTCTTGTAGACGGTATTGATTCCTGAGATGGTGGCTGGAATCACTATATCGGAGACAGTCTTTCGCAAATCCCCGCTTACCTCTGCTATTCGGACCTTTTTGCCTATCTCATTGGAGATTTCGGAAACAACCTTGCCTTCCTTTCCAATAAGTATCCCAACATCCCCGCGCGTGAGGATTAAGGCGATTTTACCAAGGTCAATTGCCTTGTAAAAATCCGCCCCATCCAACTTGTACGTATCCTTTAACCTGTAGAGCAACCTGCTTACTTTTATATCCAATTCGCTTATTTTGCCTTCTTTTAATCGCTCTTCACAACCCGAGCATAACGCATTTGTTTTTGCGCACAATTCGCAAATAGGGGTTTTCATGGCATCAGCTTCCTAAACTAAATGGTTGAAAGCACTTGCCAATCAACCGCGCGCAAGCGTTATCTCTATCAAAGAGACCTTGGATACGCTTCCATCTTCCGACTGCATCTCCTCCGTCCCAATCCTTATCTCCTTCGGCTTAACATCCGTGATGAATCTGTTGCGCACAATCTCTGCAACATCCACCGCGCGCGAGATAACCTTTCCTCTCGCTTTTACGCATACCTCTTTCGCGCCATTATTGAACTGCGTTACCACCGCCAAAACGTAGCTCATCACTCCCTTTTTTCCTATATAAATCGTGTTTTCATCCTTTTTCTGTGTTTGTCCTTCAGGCTGGACATTTGTAGGTTGCATTCCTTCCATCTATTCCACCTCCAAACAGTCTAACGTTTTTCCCTGTATTCTTTGATTACTTTTTCCAAATCTATCTCTTTTTTATCGTGTTGCCTTTTTAAATGTGTTTTAATTCCTTTAAGTTTTTTTATTTCGGCGAGGAGGCTTCTTGCGTACGCTTTAGCGCGTTCTGCCTCCGCAGTTCTTTTTCTTATCTCCTTATCCGCAAGCACGCGGTCCATCGCGCCTCTCCGCAGCAATTCAATCCTATGCTCCAGTTCCTTTTTCTCCGCTTCAAGCCGCTCAACCGCCTTTTTCAGCTCTGCGATTGAGACTAACAGGCCCCTAATCCTCTCATCCTTCCGTTTTAATTCCTCTTCCAAATTGCGGGCAGGTGCTGTTTTATCAGCGACTTCCACATACGCTTTTGATTCTGGCGCAACAAACAACCCTATAGCATCCTCCACCTTCACGCCGCTTAAAGCAAGAAATTGCGCTTCCCCAATCTTTTCATGCAATCCCCTTTCTCTCAGAATCCGCTCAACCTTCCTCAGGACATTTTCAACCGAATGGTATGCTTTTAAAGCAGAGGCGAGTGCATCCATCTCATGTGTGTTCGCGAAGTAGTACCCCCTCGTTAAATGTTTTTTCTCGCCTTCACTCATGTCTCTTGCCGGAAGGAAAAGGCGCGCGTTGAATGCGCTTGCAACCTTCAGGACAAAATCTGGGGCAACATTCACGTCCGTTGCAATTATAACAGGATCGCCGGTCTCCCGCAACGCTTCAATCAGTTCCTCTCTTCCAGCGTCCCTTTTACTCCATATCTTCACAACCCTCTTATCCAAACCAATAGCAGCAAAAGCGGATGTAGTTCCCGGATCAACGCCGACTATAAGTTTTGGTCTCACAACGAATAACCACCCATTGTATTAAGAATTGAGCGAGACGCTCGCTGCGAGCAATCCATCCCCGCCGTTCGGCAGAGGCGCAACATGTCCGACCCCATCTCCATTATCATCAAGCAGCGGGTGTTCCATCGGAGGGAGGTGCTTAACCGTATACCACTCATTCGCCTTATCTGTTATCTCCGCGAAGACCTGTGCAACCGTCGCATTCTCGTTTTTGAATGCTTCAATGACATTCTCCGCGAATGGTGCCGAATTTCCTTCGTCCGCCTGTACAGAGGTCATTATAATCCTGTTGGGTCCGCTTAGCCGTGGAATAAACGCACCGCTGTTGCAAGGAGTTAGAACGATAACCATCCGTTTATATTTCATTCCGTCTAAGAGGGAAGCAAATTCATAATCATAAAGTATTGAGTCAGCAAGGCTGTAGATTCCGCTGCCCCCGGACACTCCGCCATGGCCGACAATATAGAAGAAAACCAGGTCATTTTCAGTTGATTTGCTTTTTATCGCTTCAACCGCAGCAACAAAGTTCTCTTTAGTAGCCGCGTAATCTACCTCCGAATAATTCTTTTTCTCGAACAAGTAATACACGTCCTCTGGCGCAAAACCATATTTATTAACAAGCAACTCGTACATACTGCTTGTTGAGCCCCTATACCAAAAAGCATGTTGGCTCGTCCTGCTTTCTCCACTCATCACTAATGCATACTTATGTGCATAACTTCCATTTCCCCCAAGCCCCTGCGGCGTTGGCGTAAATGTCGGGGCAGGCGTGGCGGTGCGGGTTGGCTGAGGCGTAGGGGTTGGAGAAACCGGAGGCGGTGAAACTACGGGCGTGCTTGTCGGCGTAGTATTTACTTTATCCGGACCCACGCACCCAACAAAAAGCATGGCAGTCCATACAAGCGCAAACAAGCCAGTAATCCTCATGGCTTTTTCACCGATGCGAAGCATTCTGCACAGTAGACGCGTGTAAATCCCTGTCTATCAACTATATGCCTCTGCTCTGCGGTGCTTTTCAATTCCTTTCCGCATTTTTCGCACTTGAAAAAATCGTATATTTTACCCACAGCAATCCCTCCATTGAAGCAAAACTAATCGTTGTTATCAACGTACTCCAATACCTGCTTTACGAATACCTTCGTATTTCTTGGTATATCCTTATTAACAACCACTCCAGCACCTATCCAAGAGCCATCCCCAATTGTTTTTCCCGGCATGGTGCAGGATAATACGCCTGTTTTGACATTATCACCAATCAATACCCCCAGTTTGTGTTTCTCCGTATCATATTTGATTTCTCCGATTTTCATCTTTACAGTTGAGGCATCAAAACGATAATTTGCAATCTGCGTTCCTGCGCCAAAGTTACAGTTTTCACCAACAATAGAGTCTCCAATATAGCTAAGATGTTTTGCATTCACATTATCCATCAGAATAGAGTTCTTTATGGTTGTTCCCGACGATAGGGAGCAATTTGCCCCGAGCGCAGTTACTGGACGGATATAAACAAATGGCCCAACCACACTGTTTTTCCCTATATACGCGGGTCCTTCTATATACGAGTTGTATATATGAGCGCCTTCCTCAACCACCACCTTTCCTTTCAATGTTGAGTCTTCAACACTCCCCTTATTCATAGGCGACATCTTTGAGATAAGATACCCGCTCGCATCCAAAAACTGCCACGGCATCCCAATATCCATCCAATACTCTTCCAGCTCAACACCCGTGACTGCTTTCTCCTTAATCAGCTTCCTTATAACTCCCGTAATTTCATACTCTCCTCTTTCTGTTTTTGGTGCTTTTTCAAGTTCCCCAACAACTCCTTTTCCGAAGCAATAGATAGATGTATTTACCAGCTTGCTTTCAGGTTTTGCAGGCTTTTCAACAAAGTCCGTCACAAGCCCTCCCACAAGTTTCACAACGCCGTATTTTGATGGATTTTCAACCGCTTTCAACCCCATCGTTATTTTTCCAGCGTGCGACTTGACCACCTTTTTGATGGCGCTTGCTTCCGTTACAACATCCCCCGCAACTCCAAGAAATTCCTCACCATCCACAAAATCCTTTGCAGAAGCGAATGCAGCAGCCGTTCCATACCTTTCTCCTTGGGTCACGTAATCTATTTTTATGCCGAATCTTTTCCCATCGCCAAAATAGTCCCTTATCTTCTCTTCCATATACTTTACGACCATCACTATCTCATTTATCCCTGCTGCCTTTACTTCGCCAACAACATGCTCCAGAATTGGCTTTCCCGCAACAGGAATCATACATTTTGGCCTCGTGAATGTGAGGGGCCTCATCCGCTTTCCTTCACCAGCTGCCAAAATTACTGCTTTCACTCAGATCTACCACTAAACGTTTGAATGTCAGTTTAAAAAAGCATTTTGTAGCCCTGAACCGCGCCCGCATAACCCACATAAGTTTGTCTATTAAGCAAATTTCACTACAATTGCTTCCGCCTTCTTATATATCTTCTTTAACGCTTCTTCATTCTTTGCTTCCGCCGTAATCCGTATGAGCGGCTCTGTTCCACTCGCCCGCACAAGCACCCATCCTTCTTCAAGGTCAACGCGCACTCCATCCTCCTCAAATACCTCTCCAGCGAATGAATGCTTAATCTTTGCTGCAATCTTCACCATCGCCTTTTCCTTTTCTTTTGAAGGGAACTTAGCCCTAACCATCGGATACGTCTTTATTCTGCTCCTTAACTTTGCCAAGCTGCCCTCATTGCACCATAATTCAACAAGTTTCAATCCGGCTGCAATTCCATCCGGTACTGACGCGCCTCCATTGAAAATATACTCGCCGCACGGTTCGCCTCCAAAAATCGCTTTTGTTTTTTTCATTTCCCTCGCGACGTTCAGGCTTCCAACCTTGGTTACCAGCAATTCACCGCCTTCATCCGCGATGGCCTCCTTTACCGCGAGCGATGCTTCAATTGTTGAGACCACGCTTCCCTTCCTCTTCTTGAGCTCTTGTCTGGCAATAAGCGCGAGTTGCGCATCTAAACCAACCAGTTCGCCGTTTTCGTCCAGCGCAATCGCCCTATCTGCATCCCCATCATGTGCAATACCTAAATCCGCACCAACCGCCCTTACCACCGCACCCGTTTCTGCGAGATTTTCCTTGTTTGGCTCAAGCCCCCGCGCAGGAATCCCGCATGGTTCTGCATTAACCGCGACAACCCTGCAACCCGCCCTCCGCAGCGCATAGGGCATTATCTTTGATGCAGCACCATTGCCGCAATCAACAACGACTTTTGGCGCTTTTGCGCGAATCAGCTCAACATCAACCAAGCCTAATGCAAGTGCAATATGTTCCTCAATCGCCCCATCAAATTCCGTAATTTCGCCAACCTCATTCCAGCGTGCAGGCCCGGGTGGTTTTGCAAGCTTTTCCTCAATCATTTTTTCATAACCTTTCCCTGTCTCTTCCCCGCCCCTACCGAATAACTTAAAACCATTATACTCCGGAGGATTATGCGAGGCAGTAACCATCACACCCATGTCTCCATGGTTTCTGACAGCAAGCGAGAGTGTAGGCGTGGGGGCGATTCCAATTTTTACAGCATTTCCCCCGCCCGAAATGATACCAGAAACCAGCGCATGCTCCAGCAGCGGGCCGGTTATGCGCGCATCCCTTCCAACAATCACCGTTGTTCCTATCTCTCCAACTATCGCGCACCCGAGCCTTTCGGCTATTTCTGGATTCACCTCTGCCCCGAATACGCCCCTTATCCCAGAAGTTCCGAACTTCACCATCTGGTTTCACTTTAACGCCAAACCTTTTTAATTTCTCTTAATAAAAGGTTAAACATGGCACAGGAAATGATCAGGACGCCTTCCAGCATGGCTGGAATAATGGGCTTTTACGATTCTGCAGGTGGAGGACCAACATTAGACCCGAAAGGGGTTTTCGCATTCACCATCCTCTTCATAGCAATTATAAAAATAGTCTCAATGCTTATGTAAGCGCAGGCAGAATCTTTTTCGCTGCATTTGAGACTTCCTCTTTTCTTTCAGGCGTGCGCATTAGAATCGCTTTCCTACAATCCTCTTCATAGCAATCATAAAAATAGTCTCAATGCTTATGTAAGCGCAGGCAGAATCTTTTTCGCTGCATTTGAGACTTCCTCTTTTCTTTCAGGTGGACATGCTACAATTAGTTTTCTTCTGTTTTTTTCAGCCTGTTCTATCGCCCTCACTATCTCGGAGATGTTCCTTAGGTCTGCTTCTTTACCTCTATGTAGGATTTTCACGTCGGTCTCTCCTTTGCTGTAATCAGGCGGGAAGTCAACAACCAATTCATCAGGTGAAACATGCGCAGTTTCCACAATCTCTTCTTCAAGTTTTTCTATAAATCGCATATTAGCTAACTTTTCTTTCAAAGTAGGATTCAACTCAAACGCTTCCAACTGCAACGCTCGCTTCAGCAGTTTTCTTTCGCGCAGTCGCCGTGCCAAACTGGCAGATTCCTTATCCTCAAGCAATGCACGGATCAATTCTTCATCACCCATTTCCGCAATCTGTTTCAAGGAAATGCTTTTATCTGCAATCGCAATCTCGCACGCTTTCCTCAGCATAGCGCTCGCAATCCTCACAGCATGGTGGTAATAAACAGAAGAGAACATCAAAAAACGCGCAATCAGCATTGATTCAGCCGCCTCAAGACCGCCGTATTCAATAACAGGTTGCTTGTGCGAATTAATCTTGATTGTATGGATAAGCCTCCCGTAGTCAATTACGCCATATGCAACACCTGTTGAGTGCGAGTCGCGCAGGAGGTAATCCATCCTATCTGCGCCCAAATCAAACGAGATGAGTTCACCAACGCCATTTCCGAAGAACGCATTCTTCAATTCCGTGAGTGCGATTCCCTCCTTTTCTACCAGTTCCGCAATCTCGCCGGTTCTCACCCTTTCCCAGCCAATCTCTTCATGTTTCTTGCCCGTATGCCTTGCTATAATGCTCTCGGATTCGTGCGAGAACGCCCCATGTCCGACATCATGGAGCAGTGCAGCAACGCGCAGGACTTTCTCATCATGCTTGCCTAACTCCGCGCTTTCAGCCATTTCCCCTGCCAAATACATGGTCCCAATAGAATGCTCAAATCGTGTGTGGTTTGCCCCCGGATATATTAGGTTCGCCATTCCGACCTGCTTAAGCCTACGCAAGCGCTGCATTCCCCGCGTATCTAGAAGCGCAAGCTCAAAATCCGAGAGCCGCACATTCCCATGCACCGCATCCTTAATAACATTCATGATATCCGCCCTAAATCGCCGAATACATGCCTTTTTTTTTCTCTATTATCTCCCCTTGCTCGCGCATCAACTCAAGCGCAACGCGGGCAGCAACCTCGCTCATATTCAGTTTCTTTGCGAGTTGCTCTATATTTAACATCTTGCCTTTCAATTCCGGTCTAATCTTCTCGTTCCAGGCATGGTAAAATCTTCTTTGTGCAACATAATACTTCTTATCAAAGCCCCGTGTCCCAAGCACCTCGCCTGCTTTGAGCTCCTGTTCCAGCTTTGCAGAAGCATCTCTCGCATCCGCCTCATTTTCAATTATTACATAACCATATTTTGCGAGATGCTCCTCCCAATTCAGCGCTTTTTTTTCGCTCAGCTTCTCTGCGGGTTGTGGAGGCGCAGGATTTTGGGGTGCAGCAGGCGATGCGCTACCCCTTGTTACAAGCTCATACGCTTCCCGCGATAACCCATATGCGCCGCCCGGATATTTTTTTTCGGAAAAGAATACGAGGTCCCTCTTCATTAAGGAGTTTAGCATCATTTGTTCGCTTCCTGTTAGATTCATCCCTTTTAAGGTGCGTTTCTCCATAGGCATGCTCGCCATCTTTTTTAGAAGACATAACTCCTCAAAAGAGATTTTTAGCTTCTCCATCGCAGGCTCTTCAGGAGGTGGTGCTTCTTTTCTTACAGCATAGGTGAGCGCATCAGGGCTGACCAGCGAGTAAATGCCAGGTTTTACTTCTATTAATTCCAGTTGCGCACCCTCTCTAATCCCGAACATCTCCTTTGGAATAACTAGAACGAGGTTCTCACCCTGCCGTACAACGCGCACAATCATGCGAAGACCTTCCCAGTAACTAGTTTAGTTTGCAACTTTAATAAGCAGTTGGTTAAACGCTGTTTTTGTGCTGTTAAGAGGTTGCTTAATGTCAGCAGCACAAAGGGAAATTAAAGAAATAAAGAAACTATCTTCATGCAAGATTTATGCAAGACGGGATGGGGCTTTCTTGCCGAAGAAATGGCAGCTTAAGAGATTAGGATGGCGTTAATAACGCCTGCCTGCCCCGGGCGGCTGGTGACGCGTGCTTTACCCATCTCCGTCTCTATAATGCTGCCAAGCGTTATTACATTCATTCTAGCATAGTGTCTGTTGTCTGGGGACTCAATAACGCGCTTTATCCTTACCTTTTTGAATCCCTCCTTCGTCAAGACATTGGCAAATGCAGCCTTCTTGAGCTTTGTTTTTCTTTCACCGCCCTTCGTGCGCACGTTCTTTCGCACATCCTCTTCTGCTACCTTAGTAGCGGTGAATGGGCCCCCGAGTTCACTCAGATGCTTTCCTCTATTGGGCTTCCTTTTTCCACCTGCTCCGCCGCGCTTTGTGCGGCCTCTTCCGTGAAATGATTCAACCATTTCATATCACCAAATGAATCCATAATATTGCTTTGCAAGGTGTTTTGATGGTTTTAGTTTAATAAGGCTTCACTTCAAAACGTGTTTATGGCAGCGGAATTCCACCTCAGCACCTATTACGTTGAAACAGATTTAAAAGACATCGCCGAACTTATTGAGCGGCTTAAAAAGGCAGCCAATGAACTCCACATATTCGCGCAGGTATTTGATCCTTCCGTAATAGTGAGCGACAGGCATCTTTTTCATGCGTACGCGCTTGCCCAAAATGCGTTTAAGGAAGGCGAAAATTATGCGAAGAGCATAGAAGCGGAGGTTATTGTAAAAGCTGCGGCTGAGACTAGGATAAATGAAGCAATAATGAAAGTGGGGGCAAAGAACACGGCTGGGTTTATCTTATTAACCGATGCAGGAGATAAGGAGTTGGCTAAGCTCTTGGAAATTTTACACGGAAAGGCGAAAAAATGCACCTATCACTCCAATCTGGATGTAGAAAAGGTTAAAGCAACATTTAACTTGACCGACAAAATGCTTGAGAACTATTCATTGGAAGATCTCGTGCTTGAAAAGATGGCATTAAGCGGGCATGAGAACTAGATTTCTACGTTGTCTTCTTTTTCGTCATATTCTTCTGTTAAAATCTTGCGGATAACCTCCGCCCGCCCTTTTCCGATTTTTTCTACCTCCATGAGCCTCTCAACATCTGCCGTCATAACATTCTCAACGGTTTTAAATTTCGCGAGAAGCGCGCGTGCAAGTTTTGGTCCTACCCCAGGTAGCGTTTCAACAATTGCCCTTTTCTGCTGAGACGGCGTATATGCGTGCTTTTCACCTATTAAACGCATGGGCTTTTTCTCACCTAACTGCTCTCTTTTGGCGATAGCAAAAAGGAACTCCGCCGTTTTTTCCACATCGCGCGTGAAGAAAACGTTCAGCCCATAATCCAGCATCAGCGAAGCAATCGCCGCAAGCAGCGCAGCCCGTGAAACCCTTTCTTCAAACCGTTCTCCTTCAACCACAAGAATCGGTTTCTCCGAGAATCGTGAGAGGCGTCCCGCTTGGTCAAAGAGCCTTCCATCAATTATGGATTGTTCAAAATCCTCCCTGCGCTTCCTTTCTACACAGACCCTGTCAGAGAGGATAAAATCCCCCAATGGAAGTTGGGCGATTTCAACCACCGCTCCTTTCTCCTTTAACAGCTCCGCTATCCTGCTCTTAGACTCGCGGTGGTCCATAATTATCCTTACCTTCTCTTCCAAACCCATCACATTCACTTTCCTTTGAGCGAACGCACGTATTCCTCTATCTCTTCAAAACTGATACTACATCCCGCAAACTTAATTCCGTAAAGCGCCGCCTCTATCGCGTCGTCCTCTAATTCCCCGAATTTTTTGAAGTAGCCGTGTTCGTACGCCATAATCAGCAATTCACTGCTTCTAAATAAATTTAACCTTTCAGTCATATCCCTGAAGCGCTCAAGGTATTTCTCATTAATCCTTACGTTTCTATTGAATTCAGAGCCGATGTGTTTTGCCATTGTTTCCGGGCTTTCAATGAGCATGCGGGACGTTCGTTCATCAATCAGCACATTTTCAAGCCCAAGCTCAATTGCGAGGGCGAGCGTTTCAGCCTCACCTTTATGCATAATGCGGATAGGGGATTCGCGGGAGAAGAAGATGTTGTTCGCAACCCACAGAACGTCATCTGTCCTACGCCCAATGTTCGTTGGGCTTACTGCTTTTATGATGCCGTTGTTTAGTGCAAGCTTAATGCGAATTGCGGGAAGCGTGTGTGATTTCATCTCAAGCGGGTGGTCTATGCATTCATGTTTTACCGACTCTCCAATGATGAAATCTGCGCCAAGGTTTTTTCTTAATTCCGCGAGAAGCGGAAGGAAACATGCGTTCGCTAGGGAGATAAGCGAACTAGAATCACACACCACGCATTTTTTCGGAAAGTACATTTTTTCACTTCCTTAGCTGCCCAGTGGAATTTTAGCAAGTCCACGTCCTTTCGCTATCTGACAATGTTGCTTGGGCGAAAAGCTCCCTGACTTTTTTCAACCGTTCCTTCAACGGCTTTGATTTGCCGCTCCTATCTGGAATAAGTGTTCTGCCCGCAAACGCCATCAAATCCTGTTTGTGCGCGCCTGTCAACGCAACCGCCCGGCTCAAAGAGAAGCCCTGTGCATAAAGCCTTGATGCGAGCTTCGTTCTAGTCTTTGCCTCCAAATCGCTCACATAACGCGGGTCGGTCAATTCAAGCTCCCTTATATCCGTCATTATTCCGCGCATTACCTTTCTATATGCATGTATATTACATTTTCCTACTGCAGCAATGCATTTGTCAATTTTCTTAAGCGTGGATTGGATGAAACGTTTCCTTCTTTTTGCTTCCCAGTAATGTGCCTTTGAAATTAGTTTTGACAGCATATAGGTTATAATAGCTATCAACAACGTATCCTCGCCATCGTCTATCGCAGTCACTTCAATAGCTGCGATGCTCACCTTTCGCAGCCCCGCTACCTCCCCCTCTCCAAGTGCTCCCCTTGCTCGTCCAAGCAATTCCGCCAGCTGCTCGTAGGTCGCCATCCGGCATTGGATGGTGAAAAGAAATATTAAAGCATTTCTGCTGCTTTATGAAATTGTATTATCCCGAAATAAGTTCCTCTCGGTAAATAAAGAAGGGTTTGAGATTTCTCAGGGATGTATGAGAAAACTAACCCTGAGAAAGATACGGTGG
>Ga0207433_10008027_pt1 | contig 17357 bp, 6 predicted proteins | sample YelNatPaOPGAMG01_FD_187559 | JGI IMG/M metagenome (GOLD analysis project Ga0207433, IMG submission 187559) | Hot spring thermophilic microbial communities from Obsidian Pool, Yellowstone National Park, USA - OP-RAMG-01 (SPAdes) (version 3) | ecosystem: Environmental > Aquatic > Thermal springs >... | reverse complement strand
CTGGTCATCATTATTTAGAGTATTATTTACGGCATCGCCAGTATACCAGACGACCGTTCGCAAACGAAATCCGCTGAAAGTGCTTATTGGCACTGGACCCTGTATTCCTCGGCGCCAGACAACATAGGTTAAATTTAGACTATCAAAAGTTGAGGTATAATATTGTTCGTAGCGATGTAATGAATCATCATTGACTAATAAAAGGTGGGCAGGGTTTAAGAGAAAGAAGAGATTGGTGTCACCGTGGATGGTTACGGAATAGGTTTGGTTTGGATAGGGGAGAGTGGGTAATACTAAGATCCGAAAGATGGTATCAGCCAAAGTTAATTGGAAATTGCCACTGGTATCCGAATTGGTGGAATCAAAGGGAATTGTATCGGTGCCAAGATAGGCTTTTAGTCTTGCTTGAATTGGTAAGCCGGAACTTGAATCGGAAAGGTTACCAGTAACATTACACCAGGCAAAAGTCTTAATGGCAATTTTAGCGGTGTCGTTTTTGGGATTGGAGTCCTGTAAGGTGGTATAACTTTTAATATTTATTATACCGGGTAAGAGAAGATGTCCGGATAAGATATGGATGGTCTCAGAGGCAAGAAACGGTAAGGGTCCGGTATTAGAAAATATGGTATCTTCATCGCCATTATAACTTAATATCGTCGTGACCGGAACCGAACCCAGACCTTGCGAACCAAAGTTGGTTACAATGGCTTTTAGGTTAAGGGTATCAGAAGGTAAGTGAATCCTTGGTGGGTCGGGTTCAAATAGTTTAAGAACTCCGGCATCATAGGCGTAGGTTGGTGTGACAAAGACATCCATACCCATAAATACCAGATAGGTTGAGACCCAGGTTTGGTCATAGTTTGGCGGTTCGTTCCAGGTGGCTGGGATTCCACCATCGTCATCCCGGTCTTGAAGCAATAAGGTATCGGTTAAGATATGATGAATTGACCAAAGGGTATCGCTATGAATAATTTGGGCACAGGCGCGATAGCCATTTGCCAACCAGATATTCCAAGAATTATTCCACTGCCCAACCGGATAAAAGAATGGTAAGGAATCTTTATAGATTCTAATCCAATTTTTGCCGGCTATGGTGTCTTCCCGCCAGATTGAAGAACAAACTCCCCACATTGCAGTGCCACCGGACATTGCCCAATTGCCCGAGCTGAGGCGGTTTCGGGCATCCGCTTCTATCCAAGCCCGCACCCGGTTACCGTAGGCTAAAGCAGTATCTTTGGCTATCGGGTTATTTCGCTCAATGGCATAGGCATAAAGCATACCCGAAGCAAAAGCGGTGACAAAGGCATTCAAGGAATTGGTTAGGGGCAAGGGATGACTGAAGATGTATTGTAAACAGGTATCAGTATAAGGGATAAACGATGAGTCGCCATAGACCGAACGATATTTCCTTTCGGCAAAGAATGCTAATCCACAATTCCAAACACAATAATAGTCTGGTCCTTCCCGATAGGCTGGATAGCGTAGCACATAAAGCCAAGCCCGACGGATATTGGTCTCGTAGTCATTCCGACCAGTCAGTTCATACCACCTTGACCAGACCCAAATCGCCTCCTGGGTATTATCGGTCTCAATAATATTGGGTAGATGCTCGGCTTCAATAATGCCACCAAAATCGGGTGATAAGGAGTCCGAGACTTGATAGCGGGCAATAAAATCGGCGGTCTGTTTTATCTCATAAAGGTAATTGAAACGGTCAAGGGTTTTGTCCAAAATCTTGGGTGGAGGAATAAATTTTGGCTTAAAACTTCTTGCAAAATCCTCGATCTTTGGTTCGGTCCAAGGAACGGTAGCAAACAACGGAAAGATTGCACCGAGGAAAATTAGAAGAAATATTAGATATTTAATCAGTCTCATTAATTTAAGATACCAATTTAAAGGCAATAGTCAAGCAATTCCGCCGTAGGCGGATTAAACGGAAATGACGATGCCATCGGTTAGTTCGTATTTGATTGAGGTTTGATAGATTCGATTTCCTTTTTTAGTATAGGCTTTAATTCGGTATTGATAACCGGTGCGGGGGTCATAGCCAGCCAAGCCCCGAGCAATCGGCTGTACTTCTTTATTTTCACTCTGCCAAATACTAACCACTACTTCAATAATTGCGTTTCGGTCAAGCCGAAATGACTCCTTATCATCAGCCGAAAGACCCCGAAATACCTCACCGCCAATCTCAACATGGGAATGGAAATTACCCAAGAAACGCAAACGGAAACGATTTGCCAATTCAGTTCTACGGTTCAAGGCATGCCAGACTTGACTCCAATGCTTAAAGACAACACCCGAACGGCTCTTTTTGCCACCCCGATAATAGACCGCTTTTTTTACTACCAGTCGCTTATTCTTATCAATTGTGCCGAACAAAAAACCAAAGGTTTCCGCTTTCATCTTCTTCTCGTAGCCAATCTTTGCCCGAAGACAAATCTCTTGGACAACCGAATCGGTAAGATAAATCGGACCGCGAAATAAAGTCATTTGTCTTTTGCTTATGGCTTATGGCTATTAGCCAAGGGCAAGATGCTAAAAGCCAAGAGTATCCCTGACACCTTGTTCCCTGCCTTATACGAAAAGGTTATATTTGTCTTAATCCGTAATTTAGACTGGGGGACAGGGATTCGAACCCCGATAGACAGATCCAGAGTCTGCCGTCCTGCCGTTAGACGATCCCCCAAGGGAAAATTAAAGTAAGAATAAACCGAGATTTTGGTAATGTCAATACATCCTAACTATTGGTAAAGATTAGGCCTTGTAATCGGTAAGAATTTTAAAATCGGTTGAGTTTAGCGAACTATCTGATTTTATTTCCAGACTCAATGCATTTTTCTTAACAAACTCGCCCAATTTTTCTAACCATTGTTGCGTTAGAAAATTATGGAGATGGGGTGAAACTAAAAGTCTTACTTTTTTCCCTTTTAAGACATCTAATTTGGTGAGGATGGCGCGTTCAATTTTTTTGGCGATTTCGGCCCGGGCATATATCCTGCCCAAACCACCACAGGTCGGACAAGTTTCGCATAAGGTATAGATGAGTCCAGGACGAATTCTTTCTCGGGTCATCTCTAATAGTCCAAAACGGCTCATCCGGGAGAAATCGGCTTTGGCACGGTCATTTTCTAAACATAGTTTCAATTCGGTAATTACCCGTTCGGTATTCTTTGGGTCTTGCATATCAATGAAGTCAATGATGATTAAGCCGGAGAGGTCACGGAGTCTTATTTGCCGGGCAATCTCGGAGGCGGCTTCCAGGTTAGTTGACAATATTAATCGTTCAGGGTCTTCTTCCTTGGCTGACCGGCCGGTATTGACATCAATCGCTACTAATGCCTCGGTCTGGTCAATGGTAATAAAGCCGCCACTCTTAAGCCAGACCTTACGCTCTAAGGCTTGTTGTAATTGGGCTTCAATTTTAAAATGCTCCATAATCGGCACACTGCCTTGGTAGAGGTGGACTTTCTGACATAGGTTTGGGGCAGTGGTCTCAAGATAACTAATAATCTCTTTATAAACTTGTGGATTATCAACATATAAATTTTTTGTGTCAGGCGTTACCAGGTCACGGACCAATTTTACGGCAATACTTGGTTCATCGTATAAAAGGGCAGGGGCGGTGACTTCTTCCGATTTCTGTTTGATTTGAAGCCACTTTTTCTCTAAGTTGTTGTATTCATTTCTAAGGTCTTCTTCCTGGGCAGTTTCGGCGGCGGTTCTTATGATTAACCCGACATTGGGTTTGCGAATTTTGCGGGCAATCTCTCTGAGCCGGTGGCGATGCCGACCCTCACGAATCCGACGCGAAATACCAATCCGGTCCGCATTAGGAAAATATACAAGGTAGCGGCCGGGTAAAGAAACAAAAGAAGTTAGTCGCGCACCCTTTTCATTGAATGGTTCTTTAACAATCTGGCATAAGATTTCCTGACCTTCGGTGATAGCAATCTTCTTGCCGCGTCTTTTGCTAATCGGTTCAATCTCTAATTCCGGTTCAAAGATTTCGTACTCCGGGATTTCAACTAAGGGCAAAAAACCATTCTTCTTTAATCCTAAATTAACAAAGGCACCCCGTAGTCCATTGACTACATTCTGGACCTTGCCTTTGTAGATTCTTCCGACCAGACTCTTTTTTTCCGCCTGTTCAATATGAAATTCAACCAAGCGGTCTTCTTCCAAGAGGGCAACCCTGGTTTCCCGTTCGTCGGAAGATAAAATAATTTCATTTTTTGTTTTCATAAAACCTCCAAGGGGGTTAGCAACTTATCGTTAAGTAATGAATAACATTCCTTTCGCTCAATAGAAAGCAATCGCACCGCTGCCTCGTTTAAGTCAAAAAGTTGTGCAAGGGTAGCAAAGAGTTTGATTTTGGGGGCAATCTGAAGGAACAAGGTGAAACTATTTTCCGAATGGAAATTTAGTTGGTAAATGCCAGGAATTTGTTTTTGGCGCGCCAAAATCACTTCTTTGGGTAATGGCTCGTTATGTTTTATTTCATATTTGGCTAAGTTGATAATTTTTCCTAAGGAGTCGGCTTTCCGACTGATGGAGCGGGTTTCTAAGATTCTAATATCCTTGGGCAAAAATGGACCAAAATCCCTGGTGATATTACCGGAATAGTGGTGAGCCATCTGGAAGTCAAGATACTCACCAACCGAAGTTACACCCACGGGCAAAGGTGGTCCAAATGAAACCAAAGGATGCGGTGAGAAGCCTTGGGTGTAGGCAATCGGTAGTTCGGAGCGACGGAGTGCCCGGTAAAAGGCACGGACCAAATCAAGGTGGGAGGCGTAACGAAAATTTTCACCGACCGCATATTTGATCCGGAACCGAGTTTTGAGTTCTTCGTAACCAATAATCTTTCGGGGAAGCCGGTGGTAATCAATCTTTGGGATTGGAATATTACCAGTATCATTTTTTTGATGCAATTTAACAACACCATCACAAGCGCCGCAATTGGAACACTTGCCAGTGGTGCAATCCTCAGTCTTGATTCCTTGTTGGGCTTTGCGATATTCTTGTTTTAAGAATTCCTTGCTCACTCCGACATCAATGAAATCCCAAGGTAGTGGTTGGTTGAGGGAAAGTGGTTTTAAGTAATCAGTGAGATTGATGCTCAACCGGCTTGCGGCTTCTTCCCAACGATTGAGTTTAAAAAATTCTGACCATTCCTGAAAAATTCCATCTTGCTGGTAGACTTTCAAGATAACATCGTTCAGTCGTTCGTCGCCCCGGGCTAAAACGGCTTGAATCATACAGGCTTCTGGATTATCCCATTTCGGTTTTAAATTTTTGCGGTGCAGGCGTTGGCGAATTAGGGCAATTTTTTGTTTAATCGTTTCAACCGATTCGAAGCCAAACCATTGTAAAGGGGTGTGGGGTTTGGGCATAAAGGGGGCAAGGTTGAACCGAACCAAGCCGTTTTTTGTAATTTGAGCAATCGTTTCCACAAAATCGGCAATGGCGGCTACCTCGGCTTCGGTTTCACCGGGTAGACCAATCATAAAATAGAGTTTGACCCCGCTAAAGCCAAAACTCTTAGCGCTCTTTACCGCATCAATGATGGTGGCTTCAGTAATGTCTTTATTCACCATCGCCCGTAACCGAGGGGACATTGTTTCTGGAGCAAAGGTTAAACCCGATTTTTTGATGTAGGATAGTTGTTGGGCAAGTTCGGGTGAGAATTTTTCACCCCGCATTGAGGGCAGAGATATCGCAACCATTCTTTTCTCTAAATTCTGCTGTAAAGCCGAGACTAATTCGGTAAGGTGTGGATAATCAAGCGGTGAGAGCGATAATAACGAAATCTCTTCCCATCCGGAAGAACGGATGCCTCTTTCGGCTAACCGGATGATTTCCTCTTTGGACCGAATCCGTAACGGACGATTTAGAATACCGGCTTGGCAAAAACGACAACCACGCGTGCAACCGCGGGCAATCTCAATGGTTAGCCGGTCATGGGTGATTTCACAAATTGGGACAATCGGTGGATAAGGAAAGTTTCTTTCGTCCAAAGTCGCCACACTCCTTTTTTTGATGGTTGGATTAGACGGATGTAAGAACGGGACATAGACCCCTTTAATTTTGGATAAGGATTGTAGTAAATCCGAACGGTTCTTTCGATTCCAATTGCGGAATGCGGAGACAATTTCTAAGACAACCTCTTCGCCATCGCCAATGACAAAGGCATCAATGAAACGGTTGACCGGTAAGGGATTGACACAACAAGGACCACCAGCAATGACCAATGGGTCAGTTTCGGTGCGGTCTTGGCTTAATAGTGGAATTTGGGCTAAATCAAGGATGTAGCAGACATTGGTATAACTTAATTCACTTTGCAGGGAAAAGCCTAAGATGTTAAAATTTTTTAAAGGCCGTTTTGAATCTAAGGAATACAAGGGCAACCCCTTGGCTTTTAATTGGGCACCGAAATCAGGCCAGGGGGCAAAGGCGCGTTCGGCAATTATCTTATTATTTTGGTTTAATACGGAATAGAGAATTTTTAGACCATAATTGGACATACCAATCTCATAGACATCAGGCATAATTAGGGCGAAAAAGAGCGTGTCGTCTTCGGGTTCTTTGATTAGGATATTATATTCGCCGCCCGTGTAACGGATTGGTTTATTCACCAACGGTAAGATATCTTTAACCGCTTGTCGAATCGACCCTCCGCCCGCATCGGGCTCGGGAGGCAGATCGCATCCGCCAAAGGCGGATTTGTAAAGTGCTGTCCTTGACAATTCCACTACCGCTGGGTAAAATTAAGATTAGGCCGGCGTAGCTCAGTGGTAGAGCAATGGTTTCGTAAACCATAGGTCACCCGTTCAATCCGGGTCGCCGGCTGATAATTTAGGGAGGAAGGAGTAAGAGAGGAGAGAGGAGGGAGTAAGACCGTGGACCGTGAACCGTGACTGAGAACGGAGCACGGAAAACGGACAACGGATAACGGAGAATGGAAATTAAAAGGTGCGGCCAATTTGAAAATGGGGTTGCCACTGTCCGTAGCGGACCGGCTTGCCATCAATAATTTTTTCATAGTCAAAACCGTAACCGAAATCAAAACCGAGTAGACCAAGCATTGGAATCTCTAAACGGACACCAATTCCCGCACCGCGTTTTAGGTCGGAAAGGTTAAAGTTGGTAAAGGACTCCCAGGCATTCCCGGCATCAAAAAAGGTGATGAAGGCAACTTGATGCGATAGACGCAATTTGTATTCCAAAGCGAAGAGACTGATGGTCTTACCACCAATCGTATACCCGCCTTCTTTAACCCCAATCGTGCGGTCGGGATAGCCACGAATTCCATCTTCACCGGTCCCTCCAGCATAAAACCGTTCGTAGACCGGAATTGTATCGCGCCACCGAAAAGGATTAATTAGCCCAAACCGGGTGCGAAACATCAAGCCGAATTTCCAGAACAAGGGATAGTAAAAACTGGCATCAATAATGTGGCGGTGAAAACGGATATCACCAACCGATAAGTTAACGGTATAAGCGACGGAAGAACCAGAAATAGCGTTAAAGATATAATCTCGGGAATCGCGGGTGAAGCGAAAGGTTGGGACAAAGGCGGTTTTGTGGACTGTGTCTAAAAAGACATTATAAATACCAGAAGGGGAATAATTGGAACTGATTGAGGTCTTTGGGATATAGGCATCGCTGATGCGAAAAGAAAGATAGCCCCGGGAATAATCTATGGGTAGGGGTCGGGAGAGACTGACCCCTGCCCCCATTTCTTGTTTGTCATAATAGTCATAGGTGCGGGTAAGATAGAATAGGTCAAAACCAGCCGAGAGGGGTAGGTCAAAGAGATAGGGTTCGGTAAAACCAAATTCGGCATTGGTCTTTCTACCGCCCTTTTCCAATTTGAGATAGACCTTTTGACCCCGACCAAACATATTAGGCTGGGAGAGTTCAACATAACCAGTGAGTTTATCCGTAGCCGAATAAGAGACACCTGCCCCAACTGTGCCAAAGGCGGTCTTCTCTTTTACTTTATAGGTCAAATCAATATCGCCAGAATCATTGACCGGTTCGTAATCCAGACCAACATCGTCAAAGAAACCAAGGTTAAAGATATTGCGCTGGCTTCTTATTACCTCGGAGCGTTTAAAGATACTACCGGGCAAAGAAGTGATCTCGCGCCGGATTACTTTCTCATTGGTCCGTTCGTTGCCTTGGATTTTAACTAAACGAATTTTGGCTGGGTTGCCTTCGATAATCTTGTAATTAATGTCAACCGTATCCCCGCGCATTACCTCCACCGGGGAGATGACAACATAAATATAGCCTTCTTCGGAATAGAGGGAATAGAGTTCGGACAGGGTTTGCGTTGCCTTCTTGGTGTTGTAGACCTTGCCCGTTTTAATCCTTAGGGCACGTACTAATTTTTCCCGGGTCAAAAGGCTCTCACCCTCAAAGGTAATATTACCGAAATAATACTTTTTACCCTCGGCTACTTCTATCGTAATGTGAAGCCAGCCCTGTTCGTATTTCAAATTGTAATCGGTAACCTTGGCATCCAAATAGCCATTTTCTTTATAAAAGTCAACAATCTTATCTAAGTCTTTTTTGAATTCCTCTTCTTTAAAGTCGCCTTTGCGCAGCCAATTTCTCTGACGATTAGTCATACACCGTTTGATTCTATGGTCAGGAAAGGCTTGGTTGCCTTCAATCTCAATCTGGCGGATCCGAATTCTTGCGCCCTCTTCAATCTGAAAGACCAGGTTGACTTGGTGGTTAGAATCGGGTGGACTTAAATTGGGCGAAATCTTGGCTAAGATATAGCCCTTTTCTTTATAGTGGTCCTGGATTTTTACCTGCCAGTCAAAGATTTTCTTCTCGGATAGGATTTCGCCTTCTTTGGCATTAAGTTGGTCTTTTAACTCTTTACTCCTTATTTTGCGATTACCCGAAAATTCAATTTTCTTTAAGCGAGGGTATTCGGTAACAATGAACTTCAATTTCACACCATCACCAATTAGCGTAGTATCAACCGCAACCGAAGAAAAAAGGCCAAGACCGTAAATGCGCCGAATTGCATTCGGAATGTCCGATTGGGTTAACTCGTCACCCAGTTTTAAACCGGATTGGTTGATGACCAATAGGGAATCAGTAGTCTGAGTCGTAGCCTCCAGCCCGATAATTACTGGATTGGAAAAGAATAGCGTAAAGATTATTGATAAAAACATTCCTTAAGAGGTTTTATTGCTTCGAGCAATCGGTCGAATCGAACCTCGTCTATGAAGACCCGACGCGGGAGTTCTGCTTCAAGCAGTTAGGTTCCCTTCGGTTCGGTCGCAAGACTCTTTTCGTCCAGTTTCTTTGCTTCCGAAAATATTAAATGGTCATTTGCCCGGTCAATATATATTACCGCGTTTTCCTTGAACCGATTTTTTAATATCTCCTCCGCCAGTGGGTCTTCTAATAATCGGCGCAAAGCCCGTTTAATCGGCCGGGCACCGTATTGGGGGTCAAACCCCTGTTCAACCAGTAATTCCTTGGCAGCGCGGGATAACTGTAAAGTGAGTTTTTTCTCTTTGAGTCGGTCAGCAACTTCCGCCAACTGGATTTCAACAATCCTTTCCATCTCAGGTCGGTCAAGAGAGTGGAAGACGATTATTTCGTCAATCCGGTTTAAAAACTCGGGTCGGAATACCTTCTTTACCTCGTTCAGTAGTTTTTCTTTCATCCGCTCATAAGATTCTGCTTCGCCCTCTTGCTGAAAGCCAATCGTTGACGCCCGACGAATCTCTTCGGTAGCGATATTTGAGGTCATAATAATAACCGTATTCTTGAAATTGACCTTTCTGCCTAAAGAGTCAGTGACTTGACCGTCTTCCAAAATTTGGAGTAGGATATTGAATACATCAGGATGTGCCTTCTCGATCTCGTCAAAAAGGACGACCGAATATTGTTTGCGTCGAACCCGTTCGGTTAATTGACCACCTTCTTCGTAACCGACATAACCCGGTGGTGCGCCAACCAGTCTTGAGACATTGAATTTTTCCATATATTCCGACATATCAAAACGAATCAGGGCATTCTCATCACCGAACAAAAATTTGGCTAAAACCCTGGCCAATTCGGTCTTACCCACACCAGTCGGACCTAAAAAGATAAACGAACCGATTGGTCGGCGCGGGTCTTTGATACCGGCGCGACTGCGCCGAATTGCCTTGGCAATTGTCTCAATGGCGTGGTCTTGACCAACAATTCTTTGCTTTAACTCTTCTTCCATTTTCAAGAGTCGTGTCTGCTCGTTTTCTTCAAGTTTGGAGAGCGGGACTGAACTCCAAGAAGAGACAACATAGGCAACATCCTCTTCGGTTACAACCGGGAAGGTTCCTTTCTTCTCCCATTCTTTTCGCTTCTTTTTCAATAGTTCCATTAATTTTTTTTGTTCGTCGCGTAGTTCAGCCGCTCGTTCAAACTCTTGGCGTCGGACCGCATCTTCTTTTGCCTTGCGCACCTTTTCTAATTTCTTTTCCAGTTCTTCCATTTCCGGATTGATTACCGGGCGCATTAATTTTACCCTTGAACCGGCTTCGTCAATAACATCAATTGCTTTATCCGGTAGGTAGCGGTCGGTGATATAGCGGTCGGCTAAATAAGCGGCGGCTTCTAATGCTTGGTCAGTATAAGAGACACCGTGGTGTAGTTCATATTTTTCCTTCAAACCTTTAAGAATCATTACCGTTTCGCTAACACTTGGTGGTTCAACAATAATTGGTTGAAATCTGCGTTCCAAGGCGGAGTGTTTTTCAATATAGCGTCGGTACTCTTCAAGGGTGGTGGCGCCGATGCATTGGAGTTCACCCCGCGCCAATGCCGGTTTAAGCATATTGGAGGCATCAATCGCTCCTTCAGCTGCACCCGCCCCGACTATCGTATGCAATTCATCAATAAAGATAATACAATCACCATGAGTAATGATTTCGTTCAGCACCGCTTTTAAACGTTCTTCAAATTGACCGCGATACTTTGTGCCAGCAACAATCGCGGCTAAATCTAATGCCAGAACTCGTTTGTTCTTTAACACGCTGGGTGTCTTGCCCTCAATAATCCTCTGGGCCAAACCTTCCACAATCGCGGTCTTACCAACGCCGGCTTCGCCAATCAGGACTGGATTATTTTTCTTGCGTCGGGCAAGAATCTGAATAACCCGTTCAATCTCTTTGCTGCGTCCGATAATTGGGTCAAGTTTATCTTCGCGGGCTAATTGGGTTAAATCCCGCGAAAAATAATCCAAGGTTGGCGTTTTTGACTTGCTTTTTAGCCCGTAAGAGGCGGATTGCGCATAATCACCACCCAAAAGGCGGATGGTTTCACTACGGACAATATCAATTTCCACACCTAAGGACTGGAGGACCTGACAGGCGATACCGCGCTCTTCACGGAGTAAGCCAAGCAAAAGATGCTCAGTGCCAACATAACTATGATTCATCCGTCGTGCTTCATCCACGGCATAATTGAGGGCGGAGCGTGCTTCTTGATTTAAAGGAATTTCACCTAAAACTAAAGTCTCGGTGCCGTAACTTACGGCATTATCCACTGCCCGGCGCAGGTCATCAAGGTTAATTCCCAAGTTCCCCAAGACGATGGCAGCAACCCCTTCACCTTCTTTCAGAATTCCTAAAAGCAGGTGCTCGGTGCCAATATAGTCGTGATGGAGTCGGATTGCTTCCTGCCGGGCAAGGGATATGACCTTCCTGACTCGCTCAGTAAATCTTTCTTGCATACATATATTTTATACTAAATTAATGATTTGTCAAGAGATTTTGCGAATGTTTCAATCTGCCTAAGGCGGAACACCTTGCTGCGTTAATTTGGTAAGACAAAAGGAAGGTTAAGTAAAAACCTCGAGCAATCCGCTTCAGGCGGAATAAAATAAAAAACCAAAAATCAAAAATAAAATATAAAAAACACAATCCGCCTCAGGCGGAAAAAATGTAAAAGTCTTGTCTGCCGCATCCGGTATTTTAGTTTTTAATATGTGTTTTTTATATTTTTTTTAATATTTGGTTTTTCTTCACCTTTATAGCCAATATGCAACCCTGAAGGGTTGCCCTACATCCTGTAGGGCCAGATTCGGGCCATCCCCTTGACTTATTAAATAACCGGTGTATAATATTTAAGGAGGTAGTTATCCGGTCAAAACGAAGTTTTGTAAACTATGGGTTAATAATTTTAATACTAATCACTTCTAATTTTGCCCAGCCATCAAGTAATTATTTGCCGAAAGGTTCGAAAAACTATTTGGTAAATTACAGCGCAATTAAAAGAGAGATACTTCGGATTGATTTTGCCGCGCGCCAATTTGTTATGATTGATGAACAGTATTCACCTGAAGGCAGACAGATTAAAGCAATTAATCCCAATGTGCCAATCTTGAAATATCATTGTCTGGTCTCGGCTTATCCCTGGAATATTTATTATAACACGATTCTTAATCCTGACGAGCGTTGTTTTATGCACAGTTACGACCCCGCCGCTCTGATTATTTCGCGCCAAGGCACCAAGACCCGAATTTCCTGGGTTAATGACCGAAGATATCCCCAACTTTTGGGTTACCGAATCCGAGTGGCGGATGATACTAATGCGTTGGGTAATCTATTAATTGATACGATTATTAGAGACCGAACGATTACCCTTGATTCCTTACTTGCCAACGGCACATTTTTGCATATCGGTACGGTCAAGGATAGCAGTTCAGAAACTTGGTTTTCTTACGCCACAAGAATCGACAACTCAAGTTTATTATATCGTCATCATTACATTGATTCAATTTATAGTGCAACCTATGCCACCTATCGCGATACATTGCGCGATACCTTATTTTTGCGCATTAAAGTGGATACAACAATCACACCGGACTCGGTAATAGTCCAACTTGACCTTAACCATAACCGTAATCCTGGTGAACCAAACGAACGATTTCCACTAACTTATAATCCACCTTTCTGGACATTCTTTTATTCTTGGGATCGGAATGGTTATAAAGCCGGCACCGGCTTTCGGGTTCTTATCAAGTTTGGAGGAATGATTGATACAATACCTTCGGGTGGTTATTTGTTAACAACCAATGTGAACAATCGGTTACGCAGCCACCCTTACGGCAACGAATTGATGAATCCCTGCAATCCGACCTGGCAGAATTATTCTTTAGATAGAATTAATGAAAATCTTTTAGGACCGGATTACTCCGGTGTCTTTTGCGATAACACCACGCATAGGATTCAGAGTTGGATGTATGAAGTGCCCAAGGTCTATTGCTATGATGATACGACCTGGAAATATGGAATGATTCAATTTTTGAGCCGGGTGGATAGTGTAGCAGGGAATAATCCGGTTTTCTTTAATGGGCTTGGTCCTGGCTCAGAGGTTTTACTGCCTTACGCCGAAGGTGGGATGTTTGAAGGTTTATACTGTTCAAATTGGGGTGGCTATGCCACGGAAGCCTGGTGGCAGACTGGGCAGAATCAAGTTTTAATAACCCGTAATACCTATCATAAGATATTTCTTGGTTTACCGCAAGCGCCCATCAACGATACCTTGGGAAGAATGTTTGTCTATGGCTCGTTTCTTTTAACCGCGGATGATTCGGTCTGGTTTGCCAATGCCAATAGTTATTCAATCTTCGCCCATTTTCCGGAAATGAATCTACGATTAGGTAAGGCGCTGGATACTGCTCATAGTAATATTAATGAGTTGCGGCATCCCAATGGTTATTATGTCCGGCGATTTGAAAATGGCACCGTTCTGGTTAATCCGACTAATAATCCAATTGTCTTATCGGGTAGTTATCCAAATCATTTAGTTGTTGTATCGCCGGCAACGACAATTGATGGTGGTAGAATTTATACGGTGCCTTTTAGTGACAATCAAATTGGTGCTAAGAAGGCATTGATTTTATTAAATTCACCACTTGTGCCACCTTTGATTCATAATGTTGATTTCCTGCCACCGCGGCCAACCGATTCATCACCTAATTTAATTATGGCGAAAGTAACCGGTATACCACCATTATATGTTGAAGCATCTTTAGAAAAGATTTTAGGACCTTGGCATTTGGTAATGAATGATGCCGGAGTCAATGGTGATACATTAGCCAATGATTCGGTGTTCACGGCAACTTTCTATTTGCCGATCGGTGTGCCAGCAAGAGAAGATACGATAAGAGTGCTCGCCTATGATACGAATGGTATGGTCTCGGTTTTCAAACGAACGGTCCGACCCGCACCCACCGATACATTAAACTGGGTGGCGAACTGGTCCTTTGAGTATGATATTAATCACGATAATATTCCTGATTTCTGGCGGAGTTATGGTAATGGTTTCTTATATGATACCTCTGGTCTTAATGCGGTCTCGGGCAACGCTTCAGTCCATATTGTTGCTAATACTGCGGATTCGCTCTACGGAATCTATCAAACGATTTATCTCAATCAGACCGTTCCCGAACATATAGTAATATCGGGCTGGTCTAAGGCGATTAATGTCTCGGGTAGCCGAAATGTTCATTATTCGCTTTATGTTGATGTGCGTTATGTTGACAGTACTTCGCTTTATACTCAGTGTGCGTTATTCAATGTCGGAACGCATGATTGGGAATTTTCCTCATACCGAATTCAGCCGACCAAACGAGTTTGGTATCTAACGCTTTATTGCCTTTTCCGTTATCATTCGGGTGAGGTTTGGTTTGACCATATCTCAGTAAAAGAAGCGCCGGTGCCACAAGTGCCGAATCTACTTAGCCCAGCCAATAATTCATTAATCAATAACCCTTTGCCCTTATTTGACTGGGCCGATGTTGATTGGGGAACTCAGTATCGGATTCAGGTTGCTCTTGATACTTTATTCAGTAGCTCGGTTATTGATACGGTCGTCAGTTCATCGCAGTTCCAAACATTAAATAATTTAGTTGATGGCGAATATTATTGGCGGGTTCGGGCCGGTGACGAGGTCAATCGCTGGTCGGGCTGGTCAGCGGTTTGGCAGTTTACGATTGATACCCAGGCACCAAATGCACCAACCCTTTTGTTGCCCGACTCAGCCGCAATCGGTGTTGTCTTAACTCCAACTTTTGAATGGACAGCGGTGATTAAATATTTTCAAGGGATGTTCGGCAAGATGCGTAAAAACGAGGAGGGCAGAATTGAACCGTGTTGTGGAGATGAATCTTCGCACTCCTATCCAATTCGGATTGTCCCTCAATTGGCTGAATCAATTAATTATAACTCGGTGGCCAAAACTTTAGGCGAAAAGACAGCCAAAATGCCGGTGGTGATTTATCAAATTCAACTGTCCACTGACTCAATCTTTACTACAACTATTTTTGATACTACGGTAATAACTACATCTTTGATGAGCCCAAGGATTTTAAACAATTCAGTTCGTTATTATTGGCGAGTTCGCGCAATAGATGAGGCGGGCAATATCAGTCCATATTCTTCAAGATTTGAGTTCACAACCGCAGAATCCGGTTGGATGCCAATGGCAAATATTCCGCTTGGGTATTCTTCGGGCAAAAAACCAAAGGCGGGGTCGGCTTTGGCTGGATTAAACGGCAAGATTTACTTTCTTAAGGCGTCCAATACCCAAGACTTTCATATCTATACACCCGACGCAAATCAGGGAATATGGGTTAATGACACAATGCCTCTGGGCACAAAACCGAACGACGGTAAGAAACCAAAGAAGGGTGCTTCAATGGCGTCTTATGATGACGCTATTTATGTCCTGCGCGGCAACAATACCCCTGGGTTCTGGAAATATAAGGTTACCAGTGGTAGTTGGTGCCCACTTTCCCCAATTCCGCTTGGGGCTAGTGGCAAGAAGCCAAAAGACGCATCCGGAATGGTGGCAGTTACTAAAGGTGGAAGACCTTATCTCTTTGTGATGAAGGGCTCTAAGACCTCTGAATTCTATCTCTATGACCTTACGGGTGATAGTTGGATAACTACACCATTTCCTACACCACCGATTGGAACCAAAGAAGGTTACAAGAAAGGTTCTTGTCTTGCCTATGACGGCGGTAATTATGTCTATGTGCTGAAGGGTCAATACGGTGACTTCTTTCGTTATAACCTTACAAATGATAGATGGGATTCACTTACCCGCTATGACTACAAGACAATGCCCAACCGCGATAACAAGAAAAAGAAGATTGGCGAAGGCGCTGGCTTAGTCTATCATAATGACTATATCTACCTCTTAAAGGGTGGTAATACCCGCGAATTCTGGAAATATGGACCACTGAGCGGTAAAGCGGCCTGGACACAGATGGATTCGCTTTGGGATATTCCAACTGGTGGTGGCAAACGAGTTAAAGGTGGTGGCGCGCTCTTAAAGTTTGCTAACTTCTTCTGGGCATCCAAAGGCAATAACACCCAGGAATTCTATCGTCACGGATTACCAAGTGAAACCGAATTGCCAACAGTATCAATACCGAATCCAACCAACGAAGGTGTGATGGAAAGCAAGGTGAATATCAACGAATTCAAACTGACTATTGCCCCGAATCCTGCAATTAACCTAACCGCGATTCGTTACACCTTACCTGTGGCTGGACCAGTAAACTTCAAACTCTACAACGTGGCTGGTGCAGTAGTTAAGACTTATACCAATACGACTCCGACTAAAGACGGTGTCTTAATGCTTGATACCAAGACTTTACCATCTGGTGTCTATATCTTACGATTCAATTCAGGTGACATAAAGGTTACGAGAAAGATTGTCTTAGAAAAGTAACCCTCCGGCAATAAGTAGGGACCCGAATCTAGCCTCTTTAGTAAGGGGCTCGAGCAATCAAACCCTTTTTATTTTTAAGAATAGTCGGACAAGTTATAGGGTCCGGTTTTAGGCAAAATGATTAAGCAAACCTAAGGTTGGTTACAATAAGACTAATGGAGAAATAAAGATGTTGTTCTGAACAAATAGGGAACAGAAACCAAAGATGTAACGCAAGGCGTCCACCCGAATTGCAAGATGCGCCAATTCGACCAAGCCTGGTGAGTGAAGCATTGGTCGACATAGACGAAAACAGATTGGCATCGGTTTTTTGTGCATTTTGCTTTGTTTTTCGTTTTAACGGTATACGCGTTACGATGGACGCGTCCATCGTGACTCCAATCTAATTTTGTGATACCCTTACCGGGTTTGAAAAACAGCAATTCAGCTTTAATTTATAAGTTTTGGTAATTCAAAGTGTTACAAATTTAAACCTTTTGCATTTTTCGCTTGATTCTCTATGTAAAGTCAATAGTTAATTTAGATGTCTTTTTTCGTCATAAGGCTCCTTATTTTTCAAAACTGCATAGGTAATTTCCGCTAACTTTTTCGCTAAT
>Ga0207433_10008025_pt1 | contig 17364 bp, 24 predicted proteins | sample YelNatPaOPGAMG01_FD_187559 | JGI IMG/M metagenome (GOLD analysis project Ga0207433, IMG submission 187559) | Hot spring thermophilic microbial communities from Obsidian Pool, Yellowstone National Park, USA - OP-RAMG-01 (SPAdes) (version 3) | ecosystem: Environmental > Aquatic > Thermal springs... | reverse complement strand
CGGCTTTTTGGATGAGATGTGCAGTTGGGGTTATCTGCGAAAGCGGAGAACAGACCGTTGGCTATACCAAGCAGCCATAAAATCAACCGAAGCCCGAAGCAAAGGCTTGCTAAAAGAGGTTGAAATCACGTGAAACAAAAATTCATCGTCATAATCCATTCACACGGAGAAAAACCCGTTACGCCAATAGACTTAGCACTTTGCCTTAAACACTTGCCGCTCAACGCTTCAAAGGCAACATTTCAAATCAAAGAGGAGAAGCGAGCCTATGGTAAGTAAAGCCTTTAGAAAATGCGTTGAGCTTGTTGAGGAAATTCTCGAAGAAGGCTATCGACTGCAGATTCCCTCCACATGTGTTGAGAAGCTGATTAAGGTTCACGTTGGAGCTGACAAGCGGACGATACAGAAGTATATGAAAATGCTGACTGAAGACTTAGGGTTTCTCGAAACTTCGGCAAGGAATCCTTTGGGAATTATAATTTACAGAATAGACATTCCAACAATTGAACAGTATGTCAGTGAACACTTGAAAGAGAAGCTGAGACAACTGACACTCTTGGATGTACGCCTAAGAGAAGAGGAGGTGAAGCCTGAGAAAGTTTAGTGTGTGTGCGTATGCAGAGAGACTGAAGAGAGAGTAAAACGCTCACGCAAGGAGAAACTGAGATGAATAAGATAGAGATAGGTTAGTGGAGAGGCTATTATTCATCTTAAAGAAGAAGCATGATTCTTAAAGAAACAGAGAGACTATTAGTGTAGGTGGAAGCGCGCACGCACACACACGCACACACTAATTTGAAGTTAAGGTTATAAGCCTGAGAATTAGACCTAAATATGTGAAGCTTAGATGAAGCTTAACAAGTTTGTGGAAGAGCCAGAGAAAGTAGAAAGACGTAGGTTGATTAGAGAGCTCTTAGCTCCTCATAAAACCATTAGGGATGCCGTTCACGGGGACATTCTTGTAACACGACTTGAAACTGATATCATCGACACTGCAGATTTTCAGAGACTCCGCAAACTGAAACAACTTGGACTAACCAATCTGGTTTACCCCAGTGCAAATCATACAAGACTTGAACATTCCCTCGGAACACTATTTGTGGCTGAACACATAATCGAAAAAATCAATAAAAATCCTTATCCTGATTTTAAAATTTCTCCCGAAGATCGATTTATAATAAGACTATGCGCACTGGTTCACGACTTAGGAAATCTTCCTTTTGGTCATACACTGGAGGACGAAGGAGGCTTATTTGGATTTCAGTGGAACGATGAGAGAATGGAAAAATTCTTAGGCGATGGCTCGGTTATTGGAAAAACAATTCTCAATTTTCCCATATTACAAAAGCTTGCAAAGATTGGGCGAGAAAGATTGTCCCCTCGAAACGTGTTAAATGAAGTCAGAAAAACCCTTCAATCCATTGAACTGAAGAAAATTGAAGAACTTTCAAGACCATATATTGCTGATATCGTTGGCAATACTCTTTGTGCAGATCTCCTTGATTACACAAAAAGAGATCCTTATTTTACGTTAGGCAAGTTATCGGCTTATGATGAAAGAATTTTGTCATACCTTTACATTACGAAGCATAACGGAAAGCACAGACTTGTCTTAAGACTAATTAAACCAAAAACAAGGGAAATTCGCAGAGATGTTCTTTCAGAGTTAATGGATCTCCTTAGATTAAGATATTCATTGGCAGAAAAAATTTACTATCACCATACAAAGATGATAGCTTCAGCAATGTTGATATCGGCTGTTAATTCAATGGTTCAAGAAGGAAAGCTGTCATCTGAGATGCTATACGGAATGGAAGATGATACGCTACTCAAATTTATGTTTTCTGCAGGTAGTGCTATTGCAAACCACATAATAAGTCATTTAGAGGAGAGAAAACTCTACAAAATTGCTTACGATTTGTCTTTTAGCGAGGAAGGCATAGCTCAAACGGAAACGCAAAAGAAAAAGGAAATAATCGCAAAACTCACGGATCCGAAGCAAAGATACAATATGGAACGCGCATTGGAAACTATGAATTCAAGTTCAAATATGATTAAAGAAAATCCTGGTTCAATAGTAATATACTGTCCGAAGACAGAAATGGGCTTAAAAGAAATCGAGACGTTAGTCGATTGGGGTAAGGAAAAAATCTGCCCTCTTAAGGATATCGGAGATCCCAGAATTCAAGATGAAATAAAATCATCAATAACAGATAAGCACAGAGAACTTTGGAAAATGTACGTTCTTGTCGATCCGGAAGTCCCGGAGATTGAGCGTTCCTACCTAAATGGCGATTGTGAGGAACTATTTGGTCTTCCAAGTACTTCAGAAAAGTATAGAGTTAAACCGCACACACACTACATTGATAGATATGTAAAGAGATGGGAAATGGAGCATCCTGCAGAGTCGAGAATTCTTGCAGACGAAGTCAATACTATAAAGTCGGGATTGACTACTCACGCTGGTGAGCCTGATAAGATATTAACTTATGGAGATTTTTGCCTTCAAATTGCAGATCTTAGGAAGAAGTAGATTTGGCTGATCAAGAAGGCGACCTTGACTCAATAATTACATGGGCCACAGATGAGTATTTAGGGTCAGGTGTCTTTAAAAGTTCTCGTGAAATTCTTATAAGAGAGCTGAGAAAAACACTTTTGTCAATTGTGGATAATCTTTTGGAAGAAACTAATCAGAAAGAACCTGAATTTAAACCTGAATTATTAGCTCCTAAGAGAAAAATCAATACCATTATAGAAGCTCCTTTGTCGAAAGCCAGGGCTTTGTTAATACCTCAAATTGGCGGTTTCATACTAAAGATAAGGTCTAATATGCATCCATTTCAAAAAAGATTTTCTTGTGCCCATGAAATCGGGCATACTTTCTTTTTCAACATTAAAACAGATCCTCCCAGAAGAGACTTTCAGTATCAGAAATCACGTTATTGGGTTGAGGAAGAACTTTCAAATGTCGTCGCGAGAGAGATTCTCGTTCCAACCTTTTCAATCCGCGAAATGGTTCAGAAAAACGGCATCCCACCATCAATTGGTGCTCTTCGATATTTAAGCAATGTCTACCAAGTTTCGTTCGACGTGCTTAGACCCAAATTAGTTACTGACACTTTTTTGTGGGATAGCGTTATTTTTAAAGCACAAGTATTAGATGATAAAGTCATCGTTCGCCAGCGAGATATTTCTAAGGGAATTTCATACAGAGATGTTCATATTCCACGAGTAATTGAGAAGAACTCCCATTGTGAACTCTTTACCGATATATTGTTGACAGTAAAGAGAGAGCACTTAAAAGATCGAGAAGTTATTTTGAAGGGAAAGAACTATAGAATGGAAACATTACTTCTCAAATACAAAAAACCAGTCGTCACATGTGTTTTGACCAGTAAATAACTGGAAGATTACAATTCTTGAGCCCTAACATTTCGTTTTATTTTTCTGTTTTGTCACACTTGACAACGTACCCTCTTCTATTTCTTAGTAATTTCTGAAAGAAACGTTTCATTAAGGTATAGTTTCAGATTTTCTTTTATTTTTCTGGCTTAATATTGTTGTTGGTGTTGAACGCTTGCCCATTTTCCAGCAGAGCGTTGATTCTGAGCTTTACGAGTGGCTTTTGGGGGAGCAGAAGAGGCGGAAGGCTCGAAGCATCCAAGATGTAATCCGTCAAGTTTTGCGTGAAACCAAAGCGGAGGCTGAAAAGCAGCATGGTTAATATTAGGCAGCTTTTAGCCCAGAAACTCTTTGGAATTCACTCTGCTTCTTCTCCAAGGCAGGCTGAGATTCAGCGTGTTTATACTGGTTTAGGTGCCGAGTTTGGTCAGCCTCTTACATATGACAATATTACCTTTGCGATTAAACGTGAGCCTGTAGCCCATCGCATTGTTTTCGCTGTGGCTCATGACATTTTTGACAACTGGTTTGAGGTTGAACCGCTTGAGGAAGGCATTGATAAGGAAAAATTCAATGAAGCTGTTCAGAAAGTCTTGCTTCTGCTTAACGCCAAAGACATTTTCACGCAAGCAGCGGTTTTTGAAAGAGCTTATGGCTGGAGCATAATCGTCATGGGTTATCAGGATAAAGGCGTCACATTAAAAGACCCTGTTTTAATGCCTGAAAAAATCGTTAGCCTCGAAGCCTACGCTCCAACAATGATAACAAGCGTTCAAACAGACAAGAATAAGCAGAGTGCACGCTTTGGCTTGCCAGAAAACTACAAGATAAAAATAGCTGAGAATGAAGAGGTTGAAGTTCACTTCAGCCGAGTCATCCATTTCGCCACTCGCCTCTTAGACCATCCATGGAAAGGCATAAGCGTTCTCGAACCCGTCTGGGACGACCTAACCGTTCTGCGGAATATTCGTTGGGGTATGGGTCAAACTATGTATCGTTATGGTAGCGGTTTTCCAGTTGTAACCGTAAAAGGTGCCACCAAAGAGCAGATAGATCAGTATAAGCGTGAGTGGGGTCCGCTTACTGCGCAGACGAGCATGTGGGCAGACGAAAACACAACCATAGAGTTTAAAGGGTTGGCTGGAAGAGCCTTAGACCCAGAACCCTACTACACGCCCATAATGGAGAACATTAGCGCAGGCACAAGCATACCAATGGCTATTCTGCGCGGAGCGCAAGCAGGACAATTAGCGGGAAGCGAAGTGAACGAACGCGAATACTTTAAGCAGATAAGCGACTGCCAAAGCAGATACGAACCATACATCATGGATTTAATTGACAGGCTTATGAAAACAAAACAAATTCCAGACACGCATTACCGCATTAACTGGCTTGGCGGATTCGAAATAAACCCAAGAGACCAGGCAGCCGCAGAACTCGACAAAACACGAAGCCTAACGCTAAAAACAAACTGGATGACAGTGAACGAGATAAGACAGCTTGAAGGCTTAGAGCGGCTTCCAGGCGCTGACGTAGTCTTAGGTTTAAGTAAGCTTCAAAACGGAACCATTCAAAACATCAGCTCCGTAACATCAAAAAGAAAGCTGGAGTTAGAACGCAAATTCGGAAAGCCAGTAGACAAGCTCTTAGCAGACAGAATCGCGGCGGGCAAAAGCGTGAACAAAATCTGCGAAGAACTCGGCATAGGCAAACAAACATTCTATAGCTGGACAGAAGAATATGGATTAAGACATTAAATTACACAAGCGAATAAATGAAGTAAAGCCTACTAAACGCTTTATTATTCAAAAAACACGTTTTTTGTTTCTCTTTGCTTGATTCTTCTATTTTGCTTCCATTCACTTTGAATTTTCTTAACCTTCTTGAAAGCTCTCGGATATCTCTCTGCTAACACTTGCTCGATTTTTTGCCTATGGTACAATGCCTCATCTGTAAGACTTAACATGGTAAGCCTTGTACCATAAGAGTAATCCGTAATCAAGCCCGCATAGACAAGTCCAAGTCCAGAAGGATAACTCGGATAACGGTTAAAAATTTTCAGATATGTTCTTTGAATACCGGACTCTCCTTCCCAAGCGAAGAACTTATTGTATCCATAGATGTCATATAAATGAAGAATAAGGCAAAGAAGTCGCCAATCATCATCTGTAAGAACCGAATTTTTGGGTTTTTTGTTAAGCTCAATGATCACACGTTGCAAATCCTTTTTACGAAAATACCTACTTGGCTTTTTGACCATCGAATTTATTGTCTTTTCTTTGTCAAAATAATTTTTCCACACGTACTCATCATATCTACTTTCTCTTAATCGAGCTTTTTTGATGCAATGCGATCTAAACAGAGCTAAAGATAAAAGCCCGTAGTTTCGATAGCTTCGGTCTTTGTGTTTTTCTATGAAAGAGACAGCTTCCCCCACCCTGTCTGATGGATATGCTAAGAACACAGCATTTAAGCTCGGTTCATATTGTTCTTTTACTTGGTCAAAATCCCATTGTTTAGGGAAATCATATTTTACCTCTATTCCAATAAGCCTTTGATCATATTCAACAACATAATCAATTTTGTAACTACGCTTCTCTGTTGTTTTTACTTGTGCAAACCACCCATCATTTTCTGGAAAGAGCGCACCTCTGTCCAAATCTCTCTCCAGAATATAATAAAGTGATTCTTCGTCCCCTCTTCTAATAGTTTCTTTTCTCTGCACCATGTAATTTCTCCAATTATCTCTTATTTATTGTACTTGTAATAAAATTGTTTTAGGTGGTCTGTTCACTGAACCTAAAAGGCACGCTTATTCTTTCCATTTTAGGTGAATAAATGAACTTGTTAAATGTGGGTTTAGGAGTTGTTGCAGCCCTAATCTATGCTTTCCTCGGCTACTCGGCGCAGGACAAGCCCTTCAACTGGAAAAAGTTTTTGCGGACAGTTGCCATAGGCGCATTCTCAGCCTTAGGCTTAGACTTGGCTGGCATAACCTTTGACGTTTACACTGCATTGGTTGGACCTACTGCTATTACGGTTTGGCTGCAAAAACTCATCGACACAGCTAAACCCGCTTAGTACTTTCAGGAGCTTATTGTCTATGCGGAAGTATGGTTTGAAAAGCGTTGAGGCTGATAGCCTACAAATCAAGGAAGATGATGAAACACTTATTGTGCCTGCTGTGATTACCCGCGAAGGCGTTTACGATTATGACGGAATGCTAATCTATGAGCCCGCATCCGAAGTTGAGAAGGCTGCTTTCACGGCTTTGAACGCTTGGGTTGTCGAGGAGCATCCGCCAGAAATAATCCTTTCAAAGCCTCAGCTTATTCGTGGAACAGTGCGTAATTCACGATTTGAAAAAGACAAGATTAAGGCTGAATTGGTTTTCTTCAAAAATCGCTGTAGCCCAGAATACCTTGAAGACATTAAAAGTGGTAGAGCCAGAAGCGTGAGCATAGGCTTCTTTTTCGACTGTATGCCGCAGTCTGGAGAGTTTAAGGGGCAACACTACGACTATGTTAAGAAAGATATTCTTATTGATCATGTGGCTGTTGGAAGCTGGCAGGGAAGATGCAGCTACCCGCTGTGCGGTATAGGCGTGGACACGCTTAAAGGCGCAGACCCATATCCAAACGAGCACGCATGTAGGCTCAGAGACCCTGAAACAATAAACATAGTAGGCAGTGGTGAACGGAAACACGATGGAAAAACTTACCGTGTCATTTTTGGAAAACCAAAAGACAAGCCGGAAGCTGGCTCGGTTGAGCAAGCCTACCGATACCCAATCAAAGCATGGAGCGAAGCAGAGGCCCGTAAACACTGCGAACAACATGATGGAAAGTTTGAGCCAGCTACACAAAAAGAGGAAAGCGACGCTATGCAAAAGAAAAATCAAGATAAAAAGGGTTTACCTGAAAAAATCAAAGAACTGCTTGAAGGCGACGTATCAGCAGACACGTTAATCGTGAAAGCAAATGTCCTTATCAAGCAACTTAAAGACATCTAAAAAATATTGAGCACGCTGCGAACTCGTTGTTTTCTCAAGGCACATAAAGTGGCTAAAACTTTCCTTTACCTAATACATAGGCTCGCTCTATCCATGCCTCTGCATCATCCGCTCTTGATCTTTGCCCTCCATGCCTTGAAGTTCTGTCACTGAATACAGTCGGTTTTGTGATTTTTCTTGCTTCTATTACTATTCTTTCGCCTTTAATAGCGTCATTTTCGTTATAATGATAGTTAAGAAAGGTTTTCGACATTTATCCAACCTTCTTTTGAAGTTTTCCTTCTTTTTCCAGAGTATCAAATATTTCTCTTACCAGTTCATATTTGAGCCCAAGTTCGTCCGCAACATCACTTGGATAAACATGTTCATGTTCTTTCATATAATCATCTAAAAAGTCTATAATTCTGCGTTTGGCTTCTTCTCTTGGAATTTCTTCTATTACTACTACTTTTGAAGTAGCGGACATCAGTTCCTTGACGTTAGTATCAATTTGATTTACTCTATTTTTTAGTTCAGTGATGTCACTTTCAAGTTTTCTGATTTCTTCGTGAGTGTGGGGAAAAATTCCTTGTGTTATTCTCCGAAATCCGACTTCTTCCGTCTGAATTACAGGCTTGGGCGGTAAGGTCCCCGCAACAACCGACCCAGAAGATGCTACCTCTCCTGAGGTTTGATATTCAACCATCGAACATTTAATTTTACATTGATTACAAGTGATAGTTTGATCACTCGTGTTGTAAGTAATATCAGTGCTTCCGCAAAAAGGACACCTAAATCGTTCTATATTTTGACTCAACTTTATTCCCCAGTTGAGCTATTTCCTTCCAGCGTACTAATAATATTAGAAATGGTTGAATTTAAGTTGCTCGCAAAGGCTGTTACCGTATTGTGCGTTGTGTCACGAAATATAACCTCAACCCAATACGCTTTTGTTGGCATAGTAAGTTTTGGAGAAATGCTAATTTCAAACCATTTTCGGCTTAAAGGCAATACTCCAGTAGGGACTATTGAGATGCGATATTCTGATACGTTAGTGTTCAAAATTTGTTGAAGCTTGTCTTTGAACCTTATTTCGGAGCTGTTCTGTAAAACTTCGAACGGGTTATTATCAGTCTTTATTAAGTAATGAGCTATCAATTCCACATAATTTAGTTCAGCATCCAAATTTACAAAAAAATCCTCTCTAAGCATGCTTAAAACTTCAGAGAAAGCTTTAAGAGAGTTTTCAATTGACTCTCCAGAAACTCCAACAAGATTCCGATTATCATCAACATCTATTAGGACACTCCCTTTCCGTGCAATGGTCCCGCTTAAGTAAACACGGAGGCCTGTTGGAAAGGGAATCGGTGGACGACCTATTTCAAACCCTCTCACCTTCAACGCATCAAAAACTTCTGGGGATGTTAGGGGAAAGAAAAAGGAATTCAATACCGAACTAATCCTAAATCTTTGTAATTTTTGCTCCATAATTTTCCCTTCGTTCTATCAAGAGTAAACTATCACTTATCTATTTTGGTTTGATAATCAGCACATAAAAATATTTGTGCATGGTAAATTTAATCACATGTTGTTACTCAAGCAGCGGTCTCGAAATGGACTTATATTGAAGATTTCTCTTCACTGAACTTTTTTCTATGAAAATTCTACCCGAGTGAACCATACAATCCATTCTGGTCTGACTATTTTGGACTTCGCTGAACCCATATTCTATGATGAAGATGACGATTATTGTGAAAGAAAATGAGTGAAGAAAAACCAACAGAAGATGTTGAAGTGTTGAAGGCGAGAATTGCGGAGCTTGAAGCTGAAAATGAAAAGCTCAAGACCACAATGACTGAAGCCACTAAGACTCTGACTGCCTATGTTGAGAAGGAAAGGGAAGCTGCAATCAAATCCATTCTGGAAAAGACAACTCTTGCAAAAGAAGAGCTTGACAAGTTGGATCTCTCACAGTTGAGGCTTGTTCAGAAAGGCGTCGACAATGTTAAAGGCACGGTGAAAAATGTTCGCAGTGCTGGAGCAACTGCGAGCGAAGATGAAAACAGGCTGACGGTTGGCTGCCTCTACCACAAAAAGGAGCAGTGATGAGCCATGCCGTTCGTTAAACCTTCTAACAAGATTTTGGTTGGCGGAAACCCAATCGTCGAAGAACTAATAACCGAAGGCACAAGCTGCAAGCCAGGACTTTTCGTTAAGAAAGGCACAGCAGACCACCAAGTAACGCTTGCAGGAGACGGAGAACAAAAGCCTTTAGGCGTTCTGGACGCAGACCCGAGATATCCGATTGCAAATGCTTTTCCAGATAAGCATCCGGTTCGCGTTTTGAAGGCGCCTGCGGTTGTGGTAGCCACCTTAGCAAGCGGAAACAACGTTGTTAAAGGCGCATCACTGGTTTGTGCTGCAAACGGGAAACTGAAGGCTGCAGCCACCATATCCGTAAGCGTTCCATCAGGAGCCACACAAGTAACATCAAACGCTGCTCAACCAGACTTGACAGAAATCGGAAGCATTCCGCCATACGGACCAATCGTAGCCTACGCAGAGGAAAGTGTTGACGCTTCAGCCGCTGACAAATCCATCATGGTGAGGCTGGTGATTTAGAAATGGACCCGTTAACGCTTGTTGGAAGAGCACAGGCACCCTTACGCGAAGAAGAGTGGAAACAGCTTGACGAGGCTGTCGTCAGAGCTGCCCAACCTGTGCTTGTTGGAAGACGTGTCTTGCCAGTTAAGCAGCTTGCAGGCGTAGGCGTCATGACCGTGGACTGGGACGAGCTATCAGAAATGAGCCAAGCGCACATCAGCATGTACGGAGAAACACCAGCAGAAGACACCATAATCTACACACGAAAAAGCCTCACAGTGCCAATACTGCACAAGGATTTCCGCATACACTGGCGAGACTTGGAAGCCTCAAGGCGTTTTGGAACACCGTTAGACACGGCAAACGCGGAATCAGCAGCCCTCGTTGTGGCTCAGAAAGAAGACCGCCTAATCCTTAACGGCGAAATAAGTGGCGAACCCATGCTGGGCATAGAAGGATTAACAACCGCAACTGGAAGGCAGACGCAAGCAAGCGGCGGCGCATGGGCAACAAGCCCTAATGCACTTAACGATGTTCGTGCAGCCGCTAAGAAATTGCTTGACAAGTATTATCCGCCACCTTACGATTTGATTGTTCAGCCAAGCGCCTTCATGGACGCTCACACGCTTATAGCGAACACTGGCATAAGCCAAATCGAAAAAATCAAGGAGCTAATTCAGGGTAGTATCTACGTAAGCAGCCAGCTTAAGGCTGCGGACGGCGGAACAGATAGCGCCATACTAATCAAAAGCGGAGCAGAAAACGCAGACCTGTGCGTGGCCCAAGACTTGAAAACCTTCTACATGCAAACCGTCGACATGAACCACCACTTCAAAGTCTATGAAGCCGTAGTTCCCCGCATAAAGAGACCAACAGCCATATGCGAAATCACAGGCATAACATAGCCGCTCTAAGCCTAAACGCTTCATTATCCCTGTTTCTTTTCCCGTCTTCTCCTTCGAAGACCAATTCTAACTCCTTTGAATTCCAGTGAATGCATGTCTATTAGAAAGCCAACTGCCATAGCGTTTAAGCCACAAACAAAACTCACAAGTACAAGAAGCCCACCTTCAACATTGTCCATCCAACCATGCCATATTAACATGCCATAAACTGTCAAAGCCCATGTGGCAATGCCTAAACCCCAAAGCAAAGTCGCCAAAAGGCTCGGTCTCTTCAACTCAAACTCTAATGCTAAATCTTCTTTTTCTTTCAAACAGACACCAAACACTATCTAACTGCTCAAAAGATATTTAAATTAAAGTTTCAGAAGGATTTATCATTAAAAACTAAGCAAAATTATTATGAATGAGTATGTTCCTCACGGTTAAACAGAAGATTCTGGTTATACTGCTTGAGAAGGGACCATTACAAAACAGCCAAATAGCCAAAAGAGTTGACATAACAGAGCAATGGTGTAGCGAAATAATAAACGCTTTACACGAAGAAGGCTTGATAGAAAGCCAATTTATAACACCGAGAAGAATAAATAAACTTACTAACAAAGGTATTGAAGTAGCCAAACATCTGAAGAAAATAGGCGAAAACATGGTTGGCGGAGAGCTTAGAGAGCCATCGAATGAACGATTTTCTCGAAGCAAAGAGAAGAGTAAGCAAGTTTTTGTCTAATGCGTACAATTTTTAAGCATAATATAGTTTTATTTATTGGGTCCGACTAATGAAAAAACAGCAACTCGTATCTATAATTATACCAACTCTAAATGAGGAAGAAGCAATAGGACAAGTGTTAAGAAGTATACCTTATCGCGACTTAGAGCCCATCGAAGTCATAGTTGTTGATGGTGGTTCTGCAGACGGGACAGTTGAAGTAGCTAAAGCATTAGGAGCTAATGTTGTGAAACAATCAAAGCCAGGTTATGGTCAGGCGATTTTGGAAGGAATTTCTCGGGCAAAAGGTGATTTGCTGGTATTAGTTGATGGAGATGGAGTTTACGATCTTAGAGAGATACCATATCTGTTAAAAGTAGTGGAATCACAAGATGCCGACATCGTCATTGGTAGTAGATTTCGTGGTGAAATAAAACCTGGAAGTATGCCAATGATCAGGTATTTGATGAGTAGGTTATTCAATTACCTGTTAGGAATCTTTTTGCCTATTCAAGTAGCAGACTTAATGTCTGGTTTCAGAGTGGCAAAGAAAACATCTCTTTTAAGGCTTAATAATCAACTTCGAGAGCCAGTACAATATTCAATGATCTTGTCTGCTTTTTTTAATAAAATGAAAGTCATCGAAGCACCAATAACGTTCTATCCTCGTATTGGAAGATCAAAACTGAGTTCTTCAAGAGCTTTTTTTACGACTTTAGGTTTTTTGTTGAAGTTCAGAATTCGGAGGCGATCTAAGTGAGTCTTGAAGACACTATCGTTGGGTTGGTCGGAGGCTTTTTGATTTCTTTAATAACGTTCTATATTGGAATGCGAATTCAGCGGCAAATTGAAAGAAAACAAGCGTTAAGAGAACATATCAGGAAGTTCTTTCCAACATTACGCGAGTTAACAGACGATTTGAGTTACGCTATTTCTATCAAGTTACGAAGCGAACAAGACCTTGAATCTTTCGGTGATGTCACCAAAAAGATATGCGCGAAATTTGAATTATTTGAAGAGATCTATTCAACACTTAGAAATTCTGGGCTTGAGCCTGAACTTGAGTCTGCAGACAAAAAAACTGCAAACGAGCTTAAAGGTTTGTTCATCTTATGGAGGATGGAAGGTACGTCAAATTTCAAAGATAAAATTGACCAGTATTATTCAAAAGTGATTGTTTGCAAAAACTTAGTAGAAGCCTACTTAAAAACATAGTGCGTGCTATACAATAAACCAAGAGTTTGAAAAATGAATAAAAAGTTGGTGAAAGCTGGACAGATTTTGAAAGATGTTTGGGAGCGAATTAAATTGAAATGTCCTTTTTGTGAGTGTGATTTGCTTCTGGAAAAGGAAATATTCTTTTTAAAAGACAAAGATTTACTCCCGAAAACGAGGTATCTTCAAGCTTATGTTAAATATTTGAAGATTGAGAAACTTGCACAAGAATACAAAGGTCGATTGGGAAATTCTGGAAGAATTAGAGATTTAATAAAAGATTGTCTAAATGACATGGAAATGGCACTTGAACTAAAATTTGGAAAGAGGAGAAAAAGCAATTTGTGGGAGCAATGGATGCACGAGTTAGCTGATATAAGAAATTATGCAATCCATAAAATGGTAGCCTTCAAAATCGTAAAGGGTACAGATAACGATGGCTATTACCTAAGAGCATTGCGTCTAAACGGAAAAGAAGTAGAAACTGATGAAGAGGTACTGCTTTATTTGAAAAAAACTTTGGAGAAAATCAAAGAGAAACTGGAAATTACAGAAATATAAAAGACTTCCTTCCTAATCGAATGTGAAGGCTGGTTCTCTTTTGGGTGGTTCTTTTGTTGCTATGCATGATAGGGCTAAGCTCCATAGCATATCGTCGTGGCTGTTTGTTGGATGGCTAAACTGCAAATGTCCGCTTTTGCTGTATGCGTATTGTTGCTCGTTGATTTGCGTGCACAGTTGCCTATGATATGGTATCGCCAAGCGGTTCTGCTCCATAGCAATCTTCAAATTTGACAGCAACTCTTCTTTTGTTTGAACAGTAAACTTTAGTCCTTCAACATTGATTAAGCCTTGGTTACGAATCTCCTCGAGAACAGGCTCTCCTACACCTGTCTGATCCACAAACACTTTCCGAAACTTTAATTTCTGATGGGCTCTAACCAAATGCCCAATAACTTGTGTATATGGCGTTTCAAGCGGAAACTGATAAAGATAAACAAGCTTGAGAATGTCGCCTTCCCGCCTCAAAACCGTGATAACGCTATAATCTTGAAGTTTGCCGAAGTCCACTCCAGCATAACAGTCTCCTGTTGGAAAGGTTGCTTCGAGGCTTCCATAAAGCTCAACACCCAGCTTTTGGGCTAATTCAACACATTTTCGGATTAAATCTTGTGGAAAATAGCTGTTTAAAGCTTCAACAAACTCCGCTTCATATTCCATCAAATAGGCTTCTCGGGTCATGTTGGCTTTCATTTCCTCGAGAAACTCACGCTTGATTAAGGGACATTGTTCAGACTTTACTTTATGCACGCTGTAAGCTGGATTAACAAAGGCTCTGTAAAAGAAGTGATCTTTACCCCAAGGCGTGCTTAGGAAAATGGCGTATCCGTCCGTGGTGCTTAACATTGGAAAAATCACCTGCGTTATAACCTCTTCAGGCATAAATGAAGCCTCATCGCAAATAACCATTTGAGCAGTATAACCACGCAACAAGTTTTCAGAACAAGGCAAAGCGATTATGCGACTGCCATTTTCAAAATGAATCAGCGTTCTCGTGGCTCTAACAATTTTATTTCTTAAGCGTGGAACGGAATAGACGAATGTGGCTATGCGGTCGAACATTATCATGCTTTGCCTTAGGCTTGGGCTCGTAATTAAAACAGTCACATTTGGATTAGTATTCGCAAAGTAGATTGCTTTCATGGCTATCGTTGTGGTTTTACCCGTCTGCCTTCCCATACAAGCAACAATACGCTTATTCTCATCTAAAAGAAGCTCAGCTTGATAAGGAAAAGGCTTCACACCCAAAACTTTATCAGCATAATCCACAGGTCCCTTTACTTCAACAGCTTCTTCCCTAAGCAAGTCTCTAATCGATTGCTGCGTTTCCTCAAGCTTTCTTAACGCCCTTCGCTGCCTGTAACTCCGCAACAGCAGCAGCAAGCTCTTCAATCTGCTTCTCAATCTTCTCCCACCTCTGAAAACTACTCAAAAGAGGCCCATAGTCCTTGGCTGCTTGGAAAATTATGCGAAAACGCTCAAGCGTGAGCTTATCAACTTGCTGCAGTTCGCAGATTTGTTTAAAGGCTGTGCTGAAAAGCTTGACAACATGTTCCATGCTTAAAGTGTCGGGGGCTGGCTCAATAGTTTGAACTATTGCTGTGTGCTTAGTTTGAACTATAGAGCAAAGTTTAAGCTGTTTCCTTATAGCGTCAACGGTTCTTTCTGGAAGCCTTCCACTTTCATAAATTTGCTGAGGAGACAAGCCTTGACTGGCAAGGTCTTCCAAAATCGCAATTTCCTCATCTGTCCAAAGTTTGCCTCTTGCCATAAGCCTAAGCCTTCTGCGTCAAGAAAATGCCCGTAATATTGCCAACAAGCCCAGCAATGACTGTAAAAATTTCTGGGTTCCATCTGCCTAACACTATCAAATGCACAGCTTCCAAAGCGGTTAAGCAGCTAACCATTCCAAGACTAAAGTAAACCGCGTAAAGTAGCTTCTGGCTTGGCGGAACCTCAACCCTTCTTCCACGCTTCAACTGGATGGTTTTTGTTAAAGCCTTTTGAATAGGATTCCTCATAGCTCATTCCCCAAAATTGTTATTCTCCGCATTAAGCGTCTGGCTCTTCCATGAATGAAGGCTTGCTGACAAACCTGAACATTCTCAGCATTCATCAGCTTAGGTAACAAAACCCGAATGTTCTCAACCGTGCCAACAGGAATGATCGTGCAATCAATCTGCCCATACCCTTGAGCAAAAAGCCACTGGCTCGCCACAAGCACAATATGTTTGGCACGTTTCCCAAAAGAACCAATGTAAACTCCATAACTTGTCACCGGCAAATCTATTTCCGCTCCTGCCGCTCCAGCCTCACGCAATTCCTCAACAGTCTCCAGCTTACCCCTTGAAGCATCCAGCCAAATGACTTCTATTAGATCGCCTAACTGCAGCTCGCTTAACTGTTTAAGCACTTTCTTACTCATCAGCTCATAACCACACATAAAGTAAGACAAAAACAGACAATTTTAAACAAATCTGAATGTTTCCTTTCATTAAACAAGATTTTAATTAAAAAACGTGTTTTAATTTTTACTTTAAGCCCATTTGAGTGTTTTTCCTCTGATCAATATCTATTGATGGCTTTGCTACATTCATAAGTAAGGTCTGGGAATCAGATTTAAATTTGTGAAAGGAAATGTGATAATTATGGATTTGTCAGTTATTGGTTCAATTGCTACGTTTATCGTAGCGATAATCACTTTGTACAATGTTCTGCATTCTCGCAGGCAACTCAAGTTAATGGAAAAGCAAGTAATCTTGTCAAGGTCAGAGGTTTATCCTCTCATAGATGTTGAAGATAAAAAAGTAAACGGAAATGCGGTAGAATTGAAGCTTAAAAACAAAGGAAGAGGTCCGGCTTTTAGGATAGGTTTTAGAACTCGTTTTATTCCGTTAGAGATTAAAGCGTCAAAGTGGGATTTTATAGACGAACTTTACGAGTACGAAAATAAGAAAGTCAAACGGATATACCCAATAGATTGCGTTGTTCTACTTAAAACAAAACGCCATCAAGAGAATAAATTACACCCAAAAGAAGTAGACATCTTTACGGGTGAAATCAAGTTTATGTATAGTTACTCTAAGAAAAACCAATTGTCTTCTTGGAGATATCTTCCTTGGGAGGATTTGCGGGAACTATTTGCAACAAATAAGCTGAGATTTGCGGCTGTTGGTTTGTCTTTAGTCTATCAAGACATTACTGAAAGCATAATTGAAGAGGAGCAATTGTACTTTTTCGTAATTGATTTTGCAAAGCATAAATCCATAGAAGAAGCGATAAAAGATAATATGCCTTTGCCCCCTCATACAGTGAGTTTGGAAGACATTGGAGTTATCGATTGGACATCTTACAAAAGCTTAAAATCAAGACGAGCCTTCATAGAACCTCGATTCTTTTAGACTTAAATTAAATTTTAATTAAAATTTTGTTTCAGATTTCCTTTTTAGCCTCTTCAAACGCTTCTTTCTATTGGAATAACTCATGGCTTCGGTTACAGCAGACCAGATTCGCAAACGCTTAGGCTTAACTCAAGCCGACATAAGCGACGAAGATGTTTTAGCCTTCAGAGACGAAGCCGCAGCCTTCCTAAGCGAAGAAACTGGAAAAACGCTTAATGCCGAAGACTGCACAGAAGCAGAAGCTAACGCCATACGCAACTTGGCAGCCATCTACTGCTACTGCAAGGTTTCCGGCGGCTCAGCAGTAGGCTTAGACTTCACCATAGGCGACCTACGTGTCTCTCCAGATGCAGGAAAACAACTCGAATTTTTGCGAGAACAGGTTGAGCGGTTCATAACTCGCCAGAAACGGTTGGGCATAAGCCTTCTGGAGGGACCATAAAGAAAATGGGCGTTGTTCCCGAAGCCTACTACCAATTTGTCATGGATTATGCGCCTTACGTTTACGTTATCCCCGAGTCTGGACCAGACCCCGCTTGGGGAAAAGTAGCATTCGCAGCAGCCTTCGCAATAGACTTCCTC
>Ga0207433_10008023_pt1 | contig 17368 bp, 9 predicted proteins | sample YelNatPaOPGAMG01_FD_187559 | JGI IMG/M metagenome (GOLD analysis project Ga0207433, IMG submission 187559) | Hot spring thermophilic microbial communities from Obsidian Pool, Yellowstone National Park, USA - OP-RAMG-01 (SPAdes) (version 3) | ecosystem: Environmental > Aquatic > Thermal springs >... | reverse complement strand
ACGGTATGAGGTGAAGGAGCCCTCGCTGCTGCCGGCCTCGCTGCCTTGGTACACGCACAAGACCCAACCGTCGCTGGGCGATATGCTGGTGGCCTTGCGAAGGGTCTTGTGGCAGCATCGAATAACCATCAACTCGATGTCTTGGCCCGGAGTTCACCGATTACTCCAGATCGTTTCTTTCGCCCTTTCCGGAGCAGCGTGAATGGCTAAACTATGCATAACCCCCCAACCTTCGGACTGGCGATCCCCAGCGGTGCTTGAAGTTAATGCCCTAGGGCCGTCATTATTTTGGTCAGATGGGCTCTGTTCGAAAAGGCACGATCATCCTCTGGCCTTGTCGGCTGTGCCGGTCCCCTTCCACTTAACCTTCTCTTGGTACCCAGCCCCTTTGCCCCCTTTGTACAGCCGTCTGAAGAACCTGTCAACACTCCAACCTGCTTCCTTGTGTCACATCCATACCAGCCCGCAGTCAGAAATGCGATCCGGCCGCAAACCAAGGAAAGATCGCCGATCTCGGTACCTTCGAGGTTGCCTATCGACTAGCGGCCCAGCAGGGCTTGTTCGGCGGCCTTCGTCCATATGCCATCCTTTAACATGGATCCAACCGCTGGCAGCTCCTTTTGTAATCGGTCCAGCGGAGTCAAAGGCAGATCAGGCAAGCTTGGATATACGATGATCTTGCCGGATAGGGTCCGATCCTCGACCGCCTTTAGCCCGTCTATGGCACCTGCCATGCCGCTTACGGCATCAACGGATAGGTTTGTGTCGACCCGGCCACTAGTGAGCTCATCGAGCACTATAAGCATGTCAGAGAGGGTCGAACCGCTGGTGCCGAACATGTAACAGCGATTTTGGATGTATGTATCTAGATCGATCTTGCAGACGGTCTGTGCTGGTATGCCAGCAAAGATGTTTATCCTGGTACCAGGTCTAGAAAGACCTATGGCCTGCTGGACCATGGCCCCTGCCGGGACCATGATGGCAATGTAATCAAAAGGCCCAGCAAGCCCCTGCTTGGATATATCTATCAATTCGAGCTCGACCCTGTAGCGCCTCGCCAGGGCAGCCGCCTTCCTCGCCAAGGCATTGAGCCGGCCTTGGTCTATGTCCGTGCCGACCAGATGCAGCCCCTCCAGCCCGGAGCACAGGAGTCTTATCACGTGCATCTGCCCCATAGGACCTGCAGCACCCAATACCGCCACCCTTTCCCCAGTTCTGACCTGGCCATCATCGGGTATGGCATTGTAGCCTTCGGATGCATCCTCGCTCATCGTGCCTACCCACCTAGTTAGCCCATAGTGCACGCGGCCTACACCAACAGATACCTCCTGGCCGATCCACCTGCCTGCAAGGACGATATTCATCATCCCCCCATGTGCCAGCCTTTCGCCAAGCCGCTCTATGACCTGGGCATCGCTGCCGAAGTACACGATGTCATCAAACTCCTGGCTGGCAATGGCTTCCATAGAGGTTATCTGCCTTATCGTTTGCCCGATACCCTCAAGGGCTGGCGGCACCACCCCATCCTCGACATAGCAGAAGACCTCCGCTGGTCTAGCCCGCCGGTCCAAGCACTGCTCCAGACCCAACACCTTACGACCCCTTTGTGCCCAAACAAGTAGCCTTCCTTCTGGCAGTATCCGCCTTCTATGGGTAGTTGCGTAGGAGCTCTCGACGCAAGCCCATGGCTCTACCAGTGCCACCGCAGAGCTGGAAAGCCCTTCGTCCACAGGTATCAACATGGATTGGCCAGTGGCAGGATCGGTTATTACCCGCTGATCCATGGATACGTATTGTTGCAAGGCCCCTTCGAAGTTGTAACCAAATGCGGCATTGGACCCGTCCGTCGGCAGCCAGCGATAATCCGTCTGCACCAATACCCTCTGACCTACCTTGCAGCAAGTGACCTTACTGCCGGTTGCAACTATCGTGCATGCGGCCTCGTGGCCTGGCACCGTCGGCAGATCGCCGGGCCTGTAGCTTCTGACCTGACTGAGCGTCTGCTGGTCCAGACCAGACAGGATCTTACCTTTCCTCGGATGGGCGGAGAACTGTTTGAGCAATTTCAGGTCTGAAAAACACAGCCCTACTGCATCTACCCTTGCAAGGATCTCGTAGGGGCCTGGGGGACGTATAGGTTTGTCTGACACAAGCCGCAACTGTCCTGGGCCGTGTAATTCTACTGCATATTGCCGATCCGGAAGCATAGATATCCTGCCTAGTGCAACATCACCTGCCCCCCTGTCACTGGAAGGGCCTGGCCGGTCTCGTATGATTGCTCGATAAGGTAGTATATGGCCTTCATCACATCCGCCGTGGTACAGCCTCTGCCCATGGGTATCTTTGCCTCATATGCCCTGCGGACATCCTCGATGGTCTTGGCACCAGGGACCTTGCCTGCCCGCAGGTACTGTACGAAAAGGCCGTCCTTTGGGTCCGACCACAGCGGTCCATCGAAGAAGTTGCCAGGGCAGACGGCGTTGACCTTAATGCCATCCTCAACAAGCTCGAGGGCAAAGGACTGCACAAGGCCAATGGAGCCAAACTTGCTTCCAGCATAAGCAGCGTTGCGGTTTGAACCCACCAAGCCGCTCTTCGAGTTTATCTGTATGATATCCGATTGATACGCCCTGTTTGCCATATGCTGGATTGCCATGATCGGCGCGAAGGCCTGGACACAAACAAAGAAGCCCTTGTAGTTGACCGCAGTGACAAGGTCGAAGTCCTTCACGGGTTGTGTCTTGACACTGCCTGCCTTCAGTACCCCTGCATTGGATATCAGTATATCCAGACCACCAAATTTGCTGATTACATGCCCTGCCACCCTCTCAACAGATTCAAGATCGGTGACATCCATTGCAAGGCCTATGGCCCTGTCCTGGCCGTATTGCCTGCAGAGGCCCGCTGCTGCCTCCACCACACCTGGCTCATTGACGTCGGTCAAGACTACATATGCGCCTTGGCTGCAAAGGTCCTGTGAGATCTCCAATCCGAATCCCCTCGCGGCACCTGTGACCAATGCAATCTTACCGGCAACCCTGCCTCGGATCGCATCAGGGATGGGGATTATCCTCAGGCCGCCTAGGTCCTCCACCCAAACAGATCTTGTAGTTTTGTCTGCCAATTTGCTGTGTATGGCATCTACGAGCCCATCAGGCCCAAGGCCATCGTCTATCCTGACCTGCAATTGGCAGTCCAAACGGCCAAGGGATAGGTCCAGTTGCACCAAAGGCAGGACCTTACCGTCACCTACAAGGCCCCTCAAGGCTGGTGCAACAAGCCTCAGTTTTCTATAGGCAGATTCGCTAATGGTTAACCCCACCATATCTATCCAGAAACCTATGAATAACCTCCTGGCCTATGGCCGCGATCGACCTTATCCTCCGGTCTGGATCGGACCATCTCTGATTGGGTCTACCATCCTGATCCACAAACCCAACCTGGCCATGTGCAGCCAGATACTGATGACCTGCTATGACACACGCCCCCTCCCAGAAAAGTTGCTTGAGCTCCTCTGATAGCGCCAGACCACCCTTGCAGCTAGGGGCCAATGGGAGCATCTGGAGTGTGTTGTGCTCAGTGCCATTGGATACTGCAAGCCCGGCCTTGCGAAGGCCCACGGCGTACTCGGTCAAGACCTGGGGCGAATTACGTACGCTTATGAACTCTACCATCGTCAGCCCCATCTGCCTCAGCCTTTCTGCCAGTCGATGTACATCCAGTTCGAACTCGCAGTGCGGCGAAACCATATCCGCCACCACCGGATAGCATTCTATGCCACCAAGTTCCCGTATCAACTGCCGGGCCTGGCCCAGGCTTATGTACTGCTCGGCCACAAAACAGGGTCTGCCTGCCTTCATCAGGCTCGTGCGTAGTTGCTCCTGAAGGCCGACAGGATCTTCCAAAAGCCCTGGCTCACACTGGCAGGAAAGTATCGGGCCGAGTACCTTGCTGCGTCGCCCCTCTGGTATGATCTCGAATAGCCTTTGCTGGAATGCCATTGCCAGATGGCGTTCCTGCAATACGACGGCATCTTCTGGGCAGCCATACCTTGTGGCAACCTGCTTGATTATCGTTGCGGCATCCAGCCCCGTGGCTAGGCCATTGGACGACCAGAATCGATCCAGCCTTGCGGTCATCTGCTCTGCCCGACTGGCATCATTCGACCTGATCAGGTCTAGCAACGCCTTTGCCTTGGGGCTAGGTGGATCGAACCTGGTTATCCCCTTTCCGCAGATATAGGTCTTTCCAGGATTGACCGGGTCGTTGACCCTGACGGCAGCATCCCGCAGGTCTTCCTGCATGGCGATGATCTCTGTACCGAATAGCGGGAATACACCTAGTCGCGTAGCGACCTTACAGAGGTCCTTGTATATGCGATAGTCATAATAGTTGCCAGCCCCTATCACCCAAAGCCCTTCCTGGCAGGCCTTTTCTATCGCATGTCGGACCGACTCGAATGCGGAGAAGTTCGGCGGTAGGTGAACGTGCGTATTGACAACAGGAGCGGGGTGGGTCAGGTCTGGCACGGCCTGTCTGATGATCTCGTCCGGTTCGCCCAAGGATCGCAGAAAGGACAACACATCCTCCATGGTCCACCTTCGATTCTATGCCTCAGCTAGCATCCTTATGAGCTTGCGAGGTGGCAGGTGTAGGGCCTGATCCAGACTATCCTCTGCCGCCTCCTTGACGGCCTCGCCTATGGTCGGATGTGCAAATACCATCCGACCGAGGTCATCTGCCAGGGCATCCTGGCCGATCAAGGCAACTGCCGCCCCTATGAGCTCAGTGGCATGTGCCCCAATTATATGCACGCCAAGCAGGGTCCTCTCCTGGCGGTGCCTTATCACCAACACGAATCCCTCCTCTTCGCCGCTGGCCTGGGCCTTCCCGAGGTGGCCGATAGGGAAATAGCCCACCTTTATCGGCAGCCCTTGTTGTTTGGCCTGGATACTGGTCAGGCCAACCGATGCGACCTGCGGGAATGTGTAGACCGCAGAAGGGATCGGCAATCGCATATCCTTGCCGTGGCCAAGCGCATCCTCCACCGCGCAGATGCCCTGGGCGCTAGCTGCATGTGCCAGCATGCACCTGCCATTGGCATCGCCTATGCAATAGACATCTGGGACCATGGTCTGCATCCGATCGTTTACCTTTACAAATCCCTTTTCCGCATCCAGTCCTATGCGATCTAGGCCCAGGCCAGCGGTGTTGGGCCTGCGGCCAGTGGCCACCAGGACGCGGTCTACCTCCAGGGCCTGGCCATTGCTGAGCCTTGCGCGGACTATACCGTCTTCGATCTTGAGCTCGTCAACCTTTGTATCCAAGAAGACCTTTATGCCCCTTTTTGCGAACACCGCCGCCAAGGCCCTTCCCAGCCCTGGCTCCATCCCTGGCAACAGGCCACTGAGCATCTCGACCACTGTCACATCGACCCCAAATCCCCGCAACATGCATGCAAACTCACAGCCTATGACACCTCCGCCCACGATAAGGACCTTGCCCGGTAGGTCCTTCCAGTGCAAGGCCTGGTCCGACGTGCACACATAATGCTGGTCATCAGGCCAGCCAGGGATAGTCGCAGGCACAGAACCAGAGGCGATGATGATCTTCTTGGCCGAGATGGTCCGGGTTTGGCCATCGGTCTGGACTACCAGCCTGCCAGGTCCGGCAAGACTGGCCTTGCCCAGGACGAGCGTTACGTTCCTGGCAGCAAAGAGTCCCTTTATGCCAGACCTGAGCCTTGCCAAGACCCGATCCTTCCTCGCCTGTATGGCGGTCCAGTCGAATCCCACCTTGCCTTCGACCGATACCCCCAGGTCCTTTGCGGTGCGGATCCTGTGCAAGAGCTCTGCAGAGGAAAGCAAGGCCTTGGACGGTATGCAGCCACGGTTCAAGCACGTCCCACCCAACAGATCCGCCTCTATGACCGCTACCTTCGCCCCCAACTGGCCTGCCTTCAGGCCTGCCACATAACCACCTGGGCCTGAACCTATGATCGCTATGTCGAACACCTGCTCCATCTATCTGGCCCCTTCAAGTAGTGAATCTGGCTCTTGCAGTAGCTCCGCCAGCCCGGCCAAGAACTGGGCTGCGAGCACGCCGTCTATGACCCTATGATCTACACTGAGGCATAGTGTCACCACGTGCGTAGGCAGGATATTGCCCTTTTCTACCTTGACCAGTTCCCTGACCGCCCCTACTGCCAAGATCGCAGACTCTGGCGGGTTTATGATCGCATAGAACTCCTCCACCCCAAACATCCCCAGGTTGGTAACCGTAAAGACACCTTGCCCGACGCCCTCAAGCCTTCCTGCCCTGGCATTCTCGACCAACCTCTTGGTCCTTTCAGCCAAGGTCCTCAGGTCCAGGCGGTCTGCATCTAGAAGGACAGGTACGGTCAGGCCTTGGTCTGTCCCGACTGCGATGCCTATGTTGACCGAAGGTAGCTCGACAATGTTATTATCCCTAAATTGGCTCCTGAATGCCGGGAACTGCCTCACTGCCCTGGCAACTGCAGCTACGATCAGATCATTTATCGTGCAGCCATATTCCTGCTTGTATTTGCGATATGCCGCCATCAGGGCTTGGGCATCGACCTGCCGCTTTGCATAGAAGTGCGGGATGTTCTGCTTGGACCAGAGCAGATTCCTAGCTATGGCAAGCCTCATCTTGGTTAGACCGGCCGTCTTAGGCTCGGCCTTCAGGCCCAAGAGGTCTGTACTGATGATCCTGCCTGCAGGTCCTGAACCTGCAGGTACTGTGCGCAGGTCTATGCCCATCTGGGCCGCTAGCCTTCGCGCTGCAGGCGAGGCCCGCAGCCGGCCAGATGGCTGTTGGGCCTCCACCTGGGGCTTCTGGTCTTCTGGTTGCGGTTGCGATGGCAACTGTGCCTGCACTGAAGGGGCCTGCGCCTCCAATGGCTGGCCCTGCGATGCAAGGTATGCCTGAAGGTCCGCATCGCTATCTGCCAGATAAGCGATCGGGGTCTTTACAGGCACTACCTGCCCCTCCTTTGCAACGATCCTTGCAACCCTGCCCCCACTCGGGGCCTCGACATCCATGGCGGCCTTATCCGTCTCTATCTCCAATATGACCTGTCCTGGCTGCACCAGGTCGCCCTCCTTGATCTTCCAAGACAGTATCGTCCCCTCCTCCATGGTCTGGCCTGCCTGGGGCATGAGTATGGGGACGACCTTGCCTGGGGCTACATCCGTTGGCCCAGGCCTGGCCGCCTGGCCATGCCCCTGGCCGGCAGCAGAGGCCGGACCTATCTCGCAGATGGCCTGGCCAGACTGCAGGACCTGACCTGGGTAGACTAGCTGATCCAAGATGGCACCGTCGAGGGTCGATCGGACCTCTATAGTGGCCACAGGTGTCTCTATGATCGCCAGGGCCTGGCCGGTGGCTACGACCTGACCCTTCTGTGCGGCCCAACTGCCCATGACCAAGGGCCAGTGCCCAGGATCGATGTCCTTCGGGAGCCTCAGTTGTTGCATATCAGTGACCCTTAACTTTAGGTGCGCTCAAGGATAAGCCACGACAGGTCAAAAATCAATCAAAATCCTGCACCCTTCTATTGCCTTTTGTGATAAATTGTGTTCTATTTATGTCATGACCATGTCCCAGATCGAAAGGCGACAGGCCATACTGGCCAGACTCTACCGTGATGGGCACGTCCAGGTCAACCAGATTGCCAGGGACCTCGGGGTGTCTGTGGCCACGGTTCGCAGGGACCTGCGGGAGCTGGCTGGGGAGGGGCTTTTGGACCTATCCCACGGCGGTGCATGGATCAAGCCAAATTCTGACCCATCCTTCATGTCCAAGGTCGTGCGCAACACAGAGGCCAAGAGGGCCATAGGCAGGCTTGCTGCCTCCTTGGTACAGGATGGGGACCAGATCTTCCTGGATTCAGGGACCACCTGTTTTCACATGGCCCCGTTCTTGAGGGCCAAGAGGCAACTGTGCGTGATCGTCAATAGCATAAGGATCGCGCAGGAGCTTTTCACCCCTGGCCTGAGGGTCCTGTTGTTGGGCGGCCAGTACAGGCCGGATAGGATGGATGCGGTCGGTCCTATGGCCGCATTGTCACTTGATCAACTGCGGGGATACAAGGCCTTCTTCGGTACGGACGGCCTCGGCATGGACTTCGGCCCTACCGCTACCGATATAGAGAGTGCGTCGATCTTCGGCCAGGCAGTACGATCTGCACGTCAGGCAATCCTGCTTGCAGACCATAGCAAGTTCGACGCCCCTGCCCTCTACAGGATCGTTGAATGGAAGGCGGTCAGCAAGCTCATCACCGACACCAGGCCATCGGACAAGTGGATGGCATTCTTCGAGCAGACCGGGATAGAGGTTCTATATCCGCAGTCGACCGATTCTGGAGGATGATATGCCAAAATCAGTCCCAATACTACCACAGCAGCAGCGGACAAGGGGCAAGATAGAGTTCAGGCCCATCCCAGTCCTTCAATACGACAGGACGATAAAGGATGAGTTGACCAGATACTCCGCCAGCGACCTCTTGAGGATGCAGAGGGACATGCTGATATGCCGAACCTTCGAGACCATGCTGAATGAGATCAAACTGCACGGGTCATACAAGGGCATACAGTACGAGCACAAGGGGCCTGCGCACCTGTCCATAGGTCAGGAGGCAGCGGCAGTAGGCATGGCCTTCCACCTTTCCGTGGACGACCACATCTACGGCAGCCACCGCAGTCACAGCGAGATCCTGGCCAAGGGCCTTTCGGCCATAGAAAAACTGGATGACAGGACCTTGATGCAAATCATGGAGACCTACATGGATGGCCTATGCCTGAAGGTGGTGGAAAGGGATGCTTCAGGCACGGTCAAGGACCTGGCCATAGACTTCTTGATCTATGGCACACTGGCAGAGATCTTCGGTCGCCAGGCCGGATTCAACAGGGGTATGGGCGGATCCATGCATGCATTCTTTCCGCCGTTCGGGATCTACCCGAACAATGCCATAGTTGGCGGCTCTGCGGACATCGCCGTAGGTGCCGCACTCTACAAGAAGGTCAACCGCAAACCAGGTATCGTGGTCTGCAACATAGGTGACGGCAGTTCCTCGTGCGGCCCTGTATGGGAGGCCCTGTGCTTTGCAACCATGGACCAGTTCAAGAAGCTCTGGGACGCACCCTATCGAGGTGGACTGCCCCTGATCATGAACTTCATGGACAACTTCTATGCCATGGGTGGCCAGCCCCAGGGTGAGACGATGGGCTTTGGCATGCTCGCCAGGATAGGTGCCGGCCTCAATCCAGAACAGATGCATGCAGAAAGGGTCGACGGGTACAACCCCCTTGCGGTTGCAGACGCTATAGTCCGCAAGAGACAGCTCATAGAGCAGGGACATGGTCCTGTGCTGCTAGATACGATCACCTATAGATACAGCGGCCATTCGCCATCCGATCAGGGCAGCTACCGCGAGCGATCGGAGTTGGAGGCATGGCAGAAGGAGGATCCGATCGTCCGTTTTGGCCAGGGATTGGTCGAGGCTGGGGTATGCAAGGATTCGGACCTAGAGGCCTTGAGGACGAGCGTAGAGCAGATGATCTACAAGGCCTGCAAGAAGGCGGTGGACCTTGCTATCTCGCCCAGGGAGGACCTCAAGGCCAAAGACTGCCTACTGGACCGGACCATGTTCTCCAACCTCAAGATCCCTGCCATGGACAGTGGCCGCAGCCCTGAGTGCCTCATACCCAAGCACGAGAATCCAAGGCTCAGGGCCCTCGCAGGAAAGAGCAGGTCCGCCTTTGACAAGGATGGAAAGAGGCTCAAGGATGGCCAATGCGTCACCTTGCGCGATGCGATATTCGAGGCGATACTGGATCGGTTTTATGAGGATCCTACACTGATCGCCTATGGCGAGGAAAACAGGGACTGGGGCGGTGCATTTGCCGTCTATAGGGGCCTGACAGAGGCCTTGCCCTACCATCGCCTATTCAACACACCCATAGCAGAAGGCGCGATAGTTGGCACTGCTGTCGGCTATGCCCTGGAGGGTGGCCGCGCATTGGTAGAGCTCATGTACTGTGACTTCCTAGGTCGGGCAGGAGACGAGGTCTTCAATCAATTATCCAAGTGGCAGTCCATGAGCGGCGGGCTCCTAAAGATGCCTGTGGTGGTCAGGGTCTCTGTAGGCAGCAAGTATGGTGCCCAGCACAGCCAGGATTGGACAAGCCTCTGTGCACACATACCAGGCCTCAAGGTCGTCTTCCCTGCCACTCCGTATGACGCCAAGGGTCTGATGTACTCTGCCTTGATTGGCACGGACCCTGTCATATTCTTCGAAAGTCAAAGGATATATGGCATAGCAGAGCAATTCGTGCCAGGTGGAGTGCCCGAAGGCTATTATGAAGTCCCATTCGGCCAGCCCGCCCTGCGCAAGGAAGGCAAGGATCTGACCATCCTGACTATAGGGGCTACCTTGTACCGAGCATTGGATGCAGCAAAGATCCTAGAGCAGGGCTATGGTATCTCTTGCGAGGTCATAGATGCACGGAGCCTAGTGCCGTTCGACTACAGACCTGTAATCGAGTCGGTACGCAAGACCCGCAAGATCCTCTTGGCCTCGGATGCATGCGAACGCGGCAGTTACCTTCACACCATGGCCTCCAGGATCGTACAGTTTGCCTTTGATGAGCTGGATGGCCCGCCTGTGGTCGTCGGTTCTAGAAACTGGATCACACCGCCAGACGAATTGGAGGATGCCTTCTTCCCATACCCTGCAGACATCCTGGATGCTGTACACGAGCATATCATCCCACTGAAGGGCTACAAACCTGCCAGGGATTGCTCTGTGGACGAACTGATCCGCCGCAATGCCGTTGGTCTGTAAACTTGCCTGCTAGAGTATCAGCGTCAGCTTGTACTTGCGGCAGAGGTCTGGCAGGTAGCCATCCTGCTGATGGGCAAGGATACGGACATAGTACTTACCTGCAGCCAGCTTGCTCAGACTGATCTGATGCGAATTGGCAGCAGTGTATGCCCCCTTCAGCAGGTTGCCTTCACTATCGTACAACTCAATATCCAGATCACCTTCTGCATTGGTAAAGTCTATCTGGACCTTGTTGCTGGATGTACCTGGCCTTGTCAGCTCAAAGCTATACCAGTCCTCATCCTGACCATCATCGATCGTGAGGTTATCCAGTGTGACCTTGGATGAACCTAGATCCCATGCAGCATCCATGCTGTCATTGTCCTCATAGCTATCAGGATCTACGCTGCCAAACCAATCCTTATCTGTACTTGCCTTTGTGTTATTCTTTGTGTTGGTCTCAGGACCAGTGGTCGTGACCTTGGCTATGACATAGTACTGGCCTGCAGGTATGGCAGGTACCTTGGCGTCGAAGGTCTTATCTATAGTCCCCTTTGCCTCTATGTCGTCATCGTATACCTGTGAGCCTATGAGTGTATCTGTTGAGCCAAGCTTATTGTCTGTAGATAGATACCACTCTAGCTGCCAAGGTGCCCTTTGATTGCCTGGGCCATTGTTCTTTATCGTGGCAGTCCAGGCGATATCGTCATCGATCTGGGCAGATTGCCAGACGTTGCTATCTACCTTTGTTATCTGTAGATCAGGGCCTGATGGCGCGATGATGGTCAGCTTATAGTTGCGGCTGACATCACCATGGCTGGACCAGACCTTGATGTAGTATTGACCTTCAGGCAGGTTATTGATGCTTACCTTCTCTGAATTGCCGGTCTTATCGCTGGTAGGAGCTAGCTGAGTGCCATCCTGATCGAATAGGGCCAATGCCAGGTCACCTTCAGTGTTGGTAAAGTCTATCTGGACCTTTGTGGTACCTTGCCTGCAGGTGGTGAACTGATACCAATCCTCATTGCCTGATTGATGTATGGTCAGGCCTGTATAGGCCTTTGTGCCAGCCACATAGCCAAGGTCTGTTGCTGATTCGCGGCTGTCGTTTTCCTCTTGGTCCTGATCCTCATAGCTATCAGGATCTACGCTGCCAAACCAATCCTTATCTGTACTTGCCTTTGTGTCATTGCTGGCCTTGGAATCAGGACCCGTATTGACCAGCCTGGCTATGACATAGTACTGCCCTGCCTTGGGTATACTAGGCACAGCAGCAGTTATGGTCTTTGTTACAGTCGCACCCTTTGCAAGGTCATCGCTATACGTGGCACTGCCTACTAGGATATCGCTTGCCTGGTATTTGTTGTCCGTGGATAGATACCACTGTACCTGCCAAGGTGCCCACTGAGGCCCTGGACCATTGTTCTTGACCGTAACTGTCCAATCCGCCTGCGTACCAGGCTCGGCAGATTGCCAGATAGTACTATCTACCGCCGTAGGCTGCAGGTCTGGTAATAGATCCACCTGGATCTTTACCTGCACAACAGTGGCCGAAGCGAGGCTCCCATCCCATGCCTTGATTGTGAAGGCATCGAGTATGCCGGTCTTGCCCTTGGCAGGGGTCCACACCCAACTCTCACCCGGCCATAGGATCGCCTCAGGATTCCCTGGTACCACATCGACACCACCCTTGGTTAGCTTCTTTGTCCCAGTGCTGATGGCCTCGATTCGGAACCCCACAATCTGGCCATCAGGATCAGCCCCATTTGCGGCTCCGGCCAACATAGAATAGGTAACCGTGTACTGGAAGTCCTTTGTTGCACCGATCAGGGTACTGACCGTGGTCAGGATCGGCTGCTCATTGACGTTGGTCACCGTGATGGTGAACGGCTCGTCGTAGCTTAGGGCTGGGCTACCGCTATCGGTCGCTCGGATCCTGATGCTGTAGGAGTTCTTCGCCTCGTAGTCGAATGCGGCAGCAGTCTTGAGTTGCTTGGTCACAGGATCGATGCTGAACCGGCCATTGTCACCAAAGCCATCGACTAAGGTGAAGTCGAGCGTCGCACTCTGTCCAACATCCGGGTCTGTTCCAGACAAAGTCCCTACCACCGTACCTGAAGGCTGATTCTCAGCCACTGTGCTGTTGGACAATGCGATGTCTGTTGGTGCCTCATTGACGTCGGTCACTGTGACGATGAACTCCTTCTCAGTCCATAGCCCGCCTTGATCCGTGGACCGGACTCGAATGCTGTAGCTGCTCTTGCCCTCGTAGTCGAATGAAGCCGCCGTCTTCAGGCTACCGCCATCAATCGTGAACGAGCCGTTGTTGTCACCGCCTGTGCCGCTGACCAGGGCGTAGGTGAAGGTATCTCCAGCGTCCGGATCGGTTGTACCAAAGGTCCCAACCAGGGTACCGGAAGGCAGGTTTTCTGGGACGAGCGAATTCGAGAGGGAGATGTCAGTCGGTGCCTCATTGGTCAGGGCTGGTGCACCTGGCTCCTTGATGACGCCGTTGGCGGTCAGGTCGTCATCGCCCCGAAGTCCATCCACAAAATGCAGCAGGATCAGGTTACCAATGACCTCCGCCCCTGTCTGGCCGTCATACACGAACTCGTACCAGTGGGGAGAGGTGTTGTCCGGCGTCAAGCCATATTTTCAGTAGGTACCGACGGCGGAGCCATCCGGCACGTACAGTTGGACAACGACGCCTTCGCCGGGATCGATATCTCGGATCTCAAAGCTAAGGAAGCCATACGGTGTTTGCAGGCCAGCCGGACTATCTGCCAGAGAGGGATTGTCTGTGGACCGCACGTCAAACAACGACGTGCCCTCGGGAGAGGCCAGCGTCAGATACTGGCTCGTCACTGTTCCAAAGGAGGCAACATTTTCCTGCTCCCAATCGGGTGTGCCATCACCGTTGCCGTCGTAACTGGGGATGTTCCCTGCTGGTCCCTGTTCTTCAGAGGACAAAATGCCATCTCCATCCGAATCATCCGCTCCAACGGTTACGTCGAACACCAGCACGTCACCGCCCCAATGCGATACATAGAGTCTGGTCCCATCGGCATTGAATTCCATATCCCTGGCGTCTGCCTGCAGGCCGTCGTACGTGGCCGCAAGGGCCCCCGTGCCAACATCGAAGACGGCCAGGGTCTTGGTATCCGGCAGCGTAGCGAACAGGTATTGGCCATTCGGATGTACAGCCAAAGTCCTGGGAGTACTCGATGCGGCAATCTCAGAAGCAACAGTCCATGAGGTCCGGTCAACCGCCCATATTTTCGCTGCGTCCGGACCTCCCAGAAAAACCTTATTACCAGCCACGGCAACGCCGCAAAGCGTGCTGACACCACTGATCTCTATCGACCTCGTAACCTTGTAGGTCCCGGTCAGGGATATCTCATAAAGTCTCGCAGCGGCAGACTTCCGTGCCGCTGTAACAACGTAGGCGTACCGGCTATCCGGCGTAAAGGCGATCTTCCTCCCTCGCGGTTCATCAAACAACTTGACCGATGCCAAGAACGAGAAGTTCCCGTTGCTGATGTCGTAAATCGCTATACTGTCGTTGTCCATGTCATAGTTACGACCGTCCCCACCGACCATCGCCAACACCTTAATACCATCAGGGGTGATGTCAACATCGGATGGCCAGGTATCCCTCGTTGACAGGTCGGTACGGGCGTTGTTGTGAGCCAGATCGATCTGCGATATGGTATGAAAATAGTAGTTCGTCGTGAAAATCCGGCTTCCATCAGGCGAGACTACGACATCCCCATGCGTATGCCAAAAACCAAAGTCAATGGTTTGCAACAGTTGACCACTCGGCAAATCAAACTCCTGCACACGCGAGGTAGGCTCATCCTCCCAATAAGCGGCATAGAGACGCGACTCATCAGTTGATAAGGCTATACCTGCAACAGGACCATCAGCGGCAATAGAAGAAAGCAGTTCAATAGACACCACGTCCACCGTCTTGGTCCACGTCCAGGAGTCCGTCAGAGCACTGTTTCCGCTCTCAAGTGTAGTGGTCACCTCCAAGGCGTAGTAGTACTGGCCTGTAGCTGTGGGTGTTACATTGAAGGTGTAGATTCTTGGGCCACCACCTCCTGGAATCGACTGTTCCGAAGATGTCTGGTCGAAGTCATACGAGGTTGCCTTATCCCGATCGAACAGAAGCCGAACCTTACTACTCAACGCACCAGAGTAGTTGTTTTTGACCGTGACCTTCACCTGGAGCGGAGTGCTCGGCGCTACCAATTGCCCCGACGTGAGCTCCGTCGTTCCATTGTAGACATGCACCTCTGAGGCATAAGGCTCGTACCGCGTTAACGTGGTATTAACCGTCCCCGTCGTCACCGTCACCTGCTTGCTACCCCAGAATTCCGTACCAAAAAAGGTGCCCGTGTAATACCCCTCCAGCCAGTACGTACCGGCCGGGATATTGCTAAACGTGGCACGATTAGATCCGGTCTTGCTCTGCAAGGGGGAAGTGTAGAGAATGAACTTCGTGCCCGACGCCGCTGCCGCACTCCCGTCCCAATGCTTAAGCGTCGCACTGACACTGCCTTGGACTTTGGTACCGGAAAAGCGGACAGTCCATGACTGACCAGCAGTGAGGTCCGCATCGCCGCTATGCCAGACTTGAACGAGGGCCATATCGTCCACCAGATCCATTGATCGTCCCGCATTGTCGAGTATCTTTGAGCTAGTGATGCGGAATGGCAAGCGGACAATGACGGGCCTTGCGACGTTGGTTTCGCGGTTCATCCGGATGGTCAAGGTGAACGTGTACTGGCTACCCGATTCAGCGGAATACTGCAGAGTCTGATCGTAATCAGGCTGATTGACGGCCTGCAATCTTGCCTCGTAGGCCGGATCACCATACAAGGCCCACACGTCGCGATCATATTCCAGGCCCTGGCGATCCACACCAGGGGTGTTATGCGTGTAGTCGAACATCAGCGCCTGGTTATTCAGGAAGCAGCTTTCCGCAAATGTATAGCGACCAGCGAGGTTAATAAAATAGTCGGAGACTCCCCAGCCAGCGTACCCAAACCAAGTCTCGACTGTGTAGCCCCCCATCTGGGCTGCTCCACCACTACCCAGCCATCCCAGAACCATAGAGTCGCTTGGAGCTCCCGCCGGGATCTGACCTATGAGACAGTTGCCAGCGGCGTAGTAGATCTTGGGATTAGTGCTATTGATGTTGTGCCGGTTGCCCGCGTTGTCTTGGCCATATAGCTGGCCATTTTGTGACAAGAGATACCCTTCTGGGTCCGCAGTAGGATAGTGAAGTTGCAGCTTATTGTAATTGGCATGCCCGGAAGTGACCATAAGGTCAACGTTGTTGGCGTTCAACGCATCGACCAAGGGAACCGTATCATCTATCGGGCCGTCCGTTCGCTTGACGATTGTGCCACCATCGGACCTCGTCCACATGGTGCCAGTATCGCTTTCGGAGTGATACGTTCCAGAGTAGAGGCTCTCAAGCACATAACCGGCGCCCTTCAGCAGCCCATTCCGGATTGTCAAGGAACCGGAGTAGGAAGCCAGACGCAAAGCATCCGTCGCGGTGCGTCCGGTGACAATGCCCCAGATGGCATCACCGTAGGGGTCAGAATCCAGTCGGCGGAGCATCTGGTATGCGCTCGCAACAAATTCGCGAGATGCTTCATCTGGGCGTGCTACAAAGCACACGTACGTCGGCTTCAACTGGGCCAACGATTGCCTCAGAACATCAGGGAACGCGTCTCCACTGTATCTGAATACCTGAGCGGCGTGCTTGGCCTCCAGGGCTGTCACTACCGCGCGCCAGGCAGTGTCGCCCCAAGTCTGTTCTGAAACCACGATCGCGTAGCCGTAGTCCAGCGTCTCCCCGGTGTAGCTGAACATCCCGCTGGTCCGGCCGTAGTTGTTGCTCGCCGTCGGGTCTACCGGCGAACTGCTGGTGATCCGCACCTGGGCATACACGTAATAGCTGCCATTGGCCACCAGACCCGCCGTCCACAAGCGGCACATGTTAGACAGCCCGGTGCTGCTGAGATTGACGTGGTAGGTTGCCCCGGAGCTCACCGACACGGTGAGGCCCGTGTCTCCGATCTTCTTGTCGTCGGAATCCCCGAAGGTCGTGTTCGCCGACAGGTAGTAGTCCACCATGACCCCCGTGGAGGACAACGCCGCCGGACCATTGTTCTTCAGGTCGAACCCGCAAGCCGTAAACGTCCGCAACGCCGTGTCTGACGGCCGCGTCACCGTCAGGTTCTGCAACGCCAAATCCGCGTTGGCCGCAACAGAGGCTAAGACACCGCTCGCAGTACGCCCCTCATCATGAGCCCATCCCACCAGATGCCCCACCTCATGGGCGATAAGGCCTGCCAAGGTAGCTGGATAATCCTCGGTCAGGCTGCCTGCCAACCTATCGCTGAATACCCAACCCTCATCCTCGCAGTCCTGATTGCCAATATCTACCTTCTCTGCTAGCCCAAGGAATGAACCATACTGTCTAAAGGCCCTGTCATCACCGCC
>Ga0207433_10008021_pt1 | contig 17374 bp, 11 predicted proteins | sample YelNatPaOPGAMG01_FD_187559 | JGI IMG/M metagenome (GOLD analysis project Ga0207433, IMG submission 187559) | Hot spring thermophilic microbial communities from Obsidian Pool, Yellowstone National Park, USA - OP-RAMG-01 (SPAdes) (version 3) | ecosystem: Environmental > Aquatic > Thermal springs... | reverse complement strand
TTCGGTTACAATTCTTGCAGTTATGGATAGAGGATAGTTGTTATCACGAAATGAATTTTTAATAGAATCAGAAATAATTCCTGATTTTAGCTCATCTTTGCATTCGATAGGTAATGAAAAAAGATACTTTCTCCAATAGCCTAAGATTGCAATACCAATATATACAACAACTAAAACCACAGATATAGCTACACTCAAATCCATAAATATCAATCTCGCCCTCACCTGTTTTCGTCTATGACGGTTTCGTTTGATATACACATTCGTATATTTACAAGTTTTGTTAAAGAAAGTTAATGCTGAATAAAGGTTGTAAGGAAATTAAGTAAATTAAACAAATCAAGCAAACCCTCATTAATAGGTAAGGCTCTATCCTTTTGTATGGATACATACAATTCAGATTCAGAGCAAAAAAGTATGCAAACATCTATGCATAAATCTATGCACTATCTTGGGAATGTTAAAATTAGTTCTGCAGGTGTGAATTTATCGCTCTTCAATGATGCTCCATTTGTAGGTTTTCCTTTGAAAATATATCTTGAAACATATCCTTCTTATCCGGGATTTGACATAGTGCTCGTATATACACGAGATGGTTTTTCTACTTTAACAAAAAGACAATTTGTTTATCTTCCTGACAAAAGAAGATTATCTAATCCAAACAATGCTCTTTATGCAGTTGAAATTCCTCCACATGAATTAAACACTTACGATACCTTCGAATGGTGGATTGAGGCGTTTGATGGAAATAAAATATCGTACTATTCAAACTACGGAAATAATTTCAGGTTTCGACCTCGAAAAATTCAATTCTTCTCGCCCCATCTAGAGTATGCAAAAATAATCCTTCCACAAGAGTGCATTATTAACGCTCTCCCTGAACCACTCGTTATTGAGAAAGAACAGAAAAAAGAACACGAAGATAAAATAGTCAGCCATGAAGTTAGGGTATCTATTGCAGTTCCAGGCATAACAGATAGATATTATCCTAATAATGAAGATAGATTTGTTGCTGCATCTATTGCGATAAAAGCCGAGGCATATTCTGATATTTTTTCTGGAGTGCCAGATAAAGAATTTCTATCCTTCCCTCTTTCTTTTCGTTCGCAGAAAGACGGAAAATTTGAATATGCTTGGAATTTGCAACCTGTGCTAATCTGTAATCCCAAGCCAGGACGTTATTCATACAAAATAAGGTTCTCTTCAGATGGTGAAAACTGGTATTGGCTTGGAACTCAAGAGGGTCCTCTTGGCGGTAGGGATAGAGCTATTATCATAAAATAATTCGAACCCTTACACTATCTTTCAGTCCTAACCTCCAATCTATCTTTATCTTTCAATCTATCTTAAGTATGTCTGTTTGTATTTGTGCGTGCCGATTTGTGTGCTCCTTATATAGGCATTCGGATAAATAAGGAAAAACAAGCAAACTATATAAAATTCGAGTACAATATTAGAATGAGGGTTATGTTGCCAAAAGGTATAAGGAGGTCTGTAAGGAGCAGGCGAGGTCGTATCCCTTTTGCACTCGTTGCAGTCTTCATGCTTGCAGGCTCTTTCATAATAACAACAACGATGGGGACTTTAATGTCCTTGCAGATTGAGGCAAAGAATTCCTCGTCTAGGGCAACTAAACTTGCGCAAGTATCTGAAGATGCATTTCGAGAGATTGAGACAAGGGCTTATTATATAGCCTCATCGGTAGTATCTTCAGAACCTACGCAGGATTTTAATATGTCTCGGGTAAATTCAAGAATAAAAACAGAATTTGCTAATTATATAAATCAAAAGTTCTCGCCATATAAAGATGTTTCTGGTAATTATGAAGTAAAAGTATTATCTCATTATATATCTGTATTTGCAGAACCCATGGTTTCTGATGATAATGTTAGGCTCACAAAAAAGGTTGTGTTAAGTGGAAATTACGATTCAGGCTTGGGTAAAATCCTAGATACTTATATCTCTGGGAATGTATCGAATGATGAACGCACGGTCTATCTCCGAGTTTCTGGAGGAGCAGTCCTTGAAACTGTTGCAAAATCGTCTAGAAGTTCACCAATGAAAAAGAACTTTTATTTTGACTCACCGATACCATATCCATTACCACTTTTAAAAAACAAAATGGCTTTATTTGAGCAGAACGCGCAATCTTCGTTAACGGATGTGGGCAGAACAGTTAGATATATCCTAACGACCTTAGCCCAGTATCGGGCGCTCCGAGGCGATGGCTCTGGCTCGGGGAATGTAAGTAACATAATTTCAGAACTTGATGTCGAACTTGCACTTAATTTAGCCTTGATGCTCGAAACAGCATCGATTTACCGGACAATAGATATTAACTCGATAAAGGCATTTGACGATGTTTTCTATCGCAACAGTTATAATTACAACACACTTGGACAAAGGCTTTGGAACGAACGCGAAAGACAGGTTTATGATGCTTATGTATCAAGGAGAGCAAGTATAGGAAATCAGCAGAGGTTCCTTCTTGAGAATATTATTAATCAATATATGAAGAATGGCACAATCGATGCCGCTGATTTGTATATGTATGTGCAAGCATACGAGGGAGATGACCTTTCAAAAATAGGTGCTACGACTAATAGGCTTGGAATTAACATGACCGACCAAAAAAGCATCATAGAAAACCTAACCGACCTATTTCAGAATAAGGACCTTAAAGAATCTGCAGGGGACATTCCGAATATGAAGTATCTGCACAATATAAATTACAGCGTGCCTTTTACGTTCTGGAAAGGGCTAGAATCGCAATCTGAGAAAGATGGTACGCTATGGAAAGAACGAATAATAGTTGACCAAGTGCCTGATTTTCTTGTCTCGGGTGCACAATTTAGCATTAAAGGAGCAGGCGAGCCAAAAGGCACATTTACACAAAAATCATCAAAGGTTGACCTTGTGTTTGTTGTTGATTCCTCAGTCTCAATGATAGACGAGTTAAGGGCTGTATGCGATAACATAGACGTGGTAAAGGCTGCATTACAATCTAACGGGATAGATTTCGAATATAAGGTTTACTTACTGGGTGCAGGTTCTGTATATCACATAACAACAAATCCTGACCCACAGTATAGGATTGAGAACATGTGTGGTGTTGACTTACCGCAGGTAATTGGATTAAATGACCAACTTATGGGGATTACTTACGATGGTGCGTATGAATCAGAGATGTGGGGTGCAGGCGTGAAATGGGTTGCTAAATACCATCCCTGGCGAGAAGGTGCGCAAAGAATAGTTGTACCAATGTCAGACGAATGCGCCTGGGGTGGATACAACGATGGATACGGCACAGCGCCGAATTGGCCCCATACTCCGAATAATGACAATAGGATAATCACCCAAGCCATACAGTATTGCAAAACATACAATGTAACTGCATACGCGTTCTATGGCGATTTTGACGACGATTGGGATTACCAATGGATGAGAGATGGCACAGAGGTAAAGAACGAGATGCGCAATCTTACCTATGCTACAGGCGGGAATTTCTATAAATTAGATTCTGCCAATTCCGCACAATTTGCAGATACCATAGTTCAAATCTCTTTGTCAGGAACGAATTTTACTACCTCTTGGGAAATTAACATATCTGGAAAATTCGAACTTAGGACACACATAGATGAAAGTATGCATGCTCAAGATGGCGCTCATAGAACTGCATGGTTTAACGATACCATAGATTTAGATATGAACATCCCCATTGTGATTTACACTACAACCAAACTTAATGGTGTGCATTACGAGACAATAAAAGATTCTCTTGGAATAGGTCCTGACCTTATAACAGATACAAAAGTTATTGAGACATTCGAGAATCCGCTTACTAATTGGATAACTAAAGCAGATGTTGCAAACGGTGCAAAAATAAATATAAATCAATCTACGAATAGATATGCAGGTTCTTTTGGTGGTTGTATTAACTACACAATAACGACAACTGGTTTTGGCTTGGGCTGTTCTGTTAATTATACTCAACCGGTTTCTATTCAGAATTACAACACGTTGATGTTCTATATGGAAGGGCTTTCTGGACAGCAGTTACGCATTAATCTTATAGATAATCTAGGTGAAAGATGGACTTATTTACTTACAAAAGGGAAGAGTGCTTGGGAGCCTATCTCAATTCCCTTGACTGCATTTTCAACCTCTTGCCCGCAAGATTTCGGGGCTACCATAGATGGAATTCTAAATTCGCCAATAAAACAGATAGAGTTCAAGCCAATATATCCAAATACCTTGAAATTTTACCTCGACAATGTTTCTTTTGTTTACAGTAAGGCTTGGTTGGTTAACATAACTGAGTTTTTCCAAGATTCTGTTTGGACTGAATTAAAACCACTTGGTGCATGGTGTTTCGACGGAATATGTAAACTTGCATCACAACTATCCTCTGGAGCCTATGAGGCTTGGGCTCTCGAAACCACGAATTCTGCAGAATATGTCTTCAACGCCCTTCTTTGGAAAGCACAGTTCATATCAGATATGATGAAGAACAATGACCCTGCAGGGCTCAACACAAGAATTTGGAACGCATTTAGTAAATTCTATTCTCTACCTATGATTTCAAAGATTGAAGAGACCTCATTTGCATTGCCCATGTCAGGATATAATGTATGTGTAAGATACGCCCCTATACCAAAGACTTTGAATGTAACAATTAAGTTTGCAGAAGGTGAGTTTACAATCTTTCTTATAGATGATAACAACAATGCAAGGTTCAAGAACATACTTGTATATGAACGATGGAAAGTGAATAAAACATTGGAGATAAATTCGAGAATCGACCCATTGTATAGAGACGCATCTTTAGTATATGCGAAAGGTGTATTGTTTAACAAATATCCTTTTGAGATAACTACCCCAAGCCATAGTGGTGTAAAGATAGGTTGGGCATACGATAATTCGATACCTAACTTTGACGCATTGGGCTCTGAGGACTTCCCAGATGCCTTTACAAACCCCATTTCTGCGGGATACAATGCAGGTATTCCAGTATTTCTCGATGGTGTGAATGTTTCTACGATATCTGATGATGAACTTTCAGAATATGACCTTATCATAATAACCGCACATAATCCAATTACCTTGCCTAACGAGATTAAGGATAAGTTACAAAGATATTACAACAACGGAGGCGTGATTTGGTTTGATAACTGCCATGGCATGCAAATATACAACTTCTTTGCGCCGTTCAGGTTCCATGATTGGTGGGATGGAAATACATATAATTCCGTAGTAGTTAATTCTTCGCATCCTGTTATAGGAGGAAGTGGCGCGCCATATCCATTGTCTCAGAACGATATTAGAAACCTTGGGGATTGGTATGACCATTCTACATACCTTTTGGAATACGATGGGTATTCTACAATTATTAAAGAATCTATCAAGAACAGTCCATTGGTTGCAGTGCTTGATTCCGGCTTGGGTAACGGAAAGGTGCTTGTTACGGGTCAGGATATCCTATGCGGTTGTGCTGATGGTGATGTAGAAGATTATAAATTCTTCGGAAATGTGCTTTATTGGGCACGAACTAACGCACTTGCTCAAGCATCTGAAAAGAGAGTAATTGATAGTTATGTTGTGTCATTAAAACTGAATGGGGTTAAGATAAATAACCATCAAACAGACATTAGATTTGAATTTACACTCTCGCCTGAGTACCCGGGGATTAATCTATCAGGCGAAACAGTAAAACTTGCACAAATTCTGAACAAGGTACAAGCAAAGATAGATAAAAATTCAGAAGAATCGATATCGAGGGTTTTGAAAGAACTTTTCAGGAATATATACGAAGAACTTGGCAATTGGGATGCCTTGAAGTTAGGACTGTTGATTAGGCTGTATCCGAATTATCATACTGGAATTGCAACATCTGTTAATTTCGATATAACGAGTCTAAGCACACAGAGGAAGGTTATGCAATGGCTCATGAAAGATTCTTTGTATCTACTTTCAGAACTTGAAAGGAGTATATCTCCGTCTGCAGAAATTGCCTCTATGTTTGCGAAATCGAAAGGAAAGTATTTTGAAAAGGAAGATTTTGAAAGGATAAAGTTTGAATTTGGCGCGATGGTTTCAGATTATCCACAGATAATGAGAGAATGTATTGACTCTTCAATGTTAAGTGGTCTTCCGATTGGTATTCAAGTAACTACAAATGGGGCATATCTTGAGGATTATAACCTCTTTTTCCAGAACAATAATTTGTGGAAAATGACTATAACGCATGGCGAGTTAGGAAGGACAGGGACGCTTGTTTCTATACCTTATCCTAACATAGTAATAATGAAAGATACACATGAGGGAGCAAAAGGCGTACGTATGAGCGTTTGGAAAAATTAAAATAAAAACAAAATAAAATAAAAAATCAAAAACTAACTACGAAAATCAACTTTGATTTCGTATATCTTATCAACTATGAATGATTGCATTATCTATTTTGCAATCATCTTTTCCCACCAAGCCTTTGTTTGTGTTTCTTTTAACTTTGCATCTATCTTTTTCTCAATAGCCTGAATCTGTTTTTCTATCTTTTTCTTTTCTGCATCGATTTCGGCAAGAGTGTTTTCTTGGTTTTCAAGTTGTGCAACATATTTGTTTCTTAGAGCCTCTTCCTTTCCTGATTTTGTTAGCGCACCTAGATTTTCCCTAATTCTTCCCTGTTCATTGTAGATATTTGTCTTTTCTTCCTCGAGTTCGTCTATTCTGTTATTCAATTCCTCAATCTCGCTCCTCAGGTCTATTAATTCTTTTATAAACTCGAATGTACGTTTGTTGATGTGCTTTTCATTATAGAACCATTCGAGGGATTCTACTGTCATGTCGCGCAGGTATTCAGAATAGGATATTGTCCTCCCCATTTTTACGGTAAACTTAGTTTGTGTTTTTCCTTTTACCTTTGAAGACCATCTGTAGTATGATTCTGTCTCTTCAGTTGGCTTGGGCGTCTCTATAAGTTCGTACTGCGAATTTTTCGGATGCTCTATTACAAGTTCTATCTCGTCTTTGTTCTTGTTCTCTATTGTGTATTCTGTTATTACAGTTTCGTATTCTTCACGCATAAGATAGGTATCTGCAATATACACTTTCTTAACCTTGTGTTCTGTTTTTGAATCCTCATTGATAACTACGCCCATATCTACAGAATACGCGATGTGGTTTTCTCCATTTGGTAAGGTGTATGGAAAGATGGCTTCGCCGACATAAGTTGAGTTGTCTAGAACTACGATAGGTCCTCTTTCAAGCACCAAGCCTGTAGTGTTCTTAACTCTCATGGTAACGACTGGGTTCCTTTCCATCTTTTGTTTGTTGTAAACGTGTTCTTTTTTGCAATCTATTTTAGTTTGGATTATGGGGACCATTGCAGATTGCCCTCTTTTTACGGTTACGGGGTGTGAGATATCGTATTTAAAAAACTCGCCCATTTCAACTGTTTTTGTTTGCACGATTGTGCTTTCTTGCATTGCCCGACTTACTGCTTTTGGCGGTGGCGCTGCTGCAGGGAGTTCTTCTCTAAGTGCTTTCATTGCTCTTTTTTGTTTATATTCTGCCTTTGCGCCTGGTCTTCCCTCGAGCGCCATTTCCTCCTCTTCTTTCTCTGCTTCTTTTATGAAATCCGAAATTAATGCTTCTTGTTGAGACTCAAGTTCGATTGGTGCAGAGACTGCTCTGCTTTCTTCACGAATAACAGGTCTGGTTACTATCGGTGGTGTGTATAGGTCATAGATAAAAGAGATTGGTTTGCCTGCGACAAGGGATAGCGAGATATCTTTCAAATCTTCATCGAGGACGTTATCTATAATGCCCCAGCCTTGCAGAAAAGTCCCATCCTCGTCATGTGCAAGCCTGTATGAAACACGCCAAGATGGCATTTGCATTATGTATGAAATTGTAAGTTCTGCCTTTTTCCCATCTAAGAATACAGTAACTGCTTTTACATTCTTTTTTCTTTCAGAGGTAACTGCATCGAGGAAGAATTTTAAATCTTCCGAGGCTTCAGGGTCTAAAATTTTGTATGCTGTGATTTTTTCTATGTCAATGTTTCTTATGTAATCGTTCTCGTCTTTTATAACGACTGTATTTTTTTCTTCTTTTTTATTTAATTCGATCGAAAGTTGATTTGAATGTTGGCTTTGGCTTGAGTGTGGTTCTTGCGTGCCCATTACTTTACCCTTAACTTTTTCAGTGTTTGTTTCAATCTCGACTTCGTATCCTTTCAACTGTCTAAATAGCCCAACCATGGCTTCTCTTTCGGGAACACGAATTGCCTTTTCTTCAATCATCTTAGAAATATCTTCGGGTGTCTCATAAGATATATCAGACACTTTTCCTTCGCCTTCTGAAAAGACGCATAAACTCTTAAGAAGGTCGTTCATGACCTCTTTCTTAAAAGAGAGTTTTATCTCTCTTTCATTCGAAACAACACCACTTCGTTCCACATATCCCACACCATGTTTGTATAGAACCAATCTTTTTACCGGTAAACCGCTTGCCTGCATTTTACCACCAAATAGCATTAATACCTTTTCCAATAATAAACTATCCTCTATACAATAAATCATCACTTGAAATTTTGTTACTTTATTCGTTGAGGAATTACAAAGGTGGAAATTACAAAGATATATACCAAAGAATTGCGATTTAGGATTAACCTTCCAGTCAGGGAAGTAAGTTGGGGGATGTTAATGAGCATTTCGGAAATAATAAAGATGCTTGAGGCAGGGCTTGGAAAAGATAAGGTTCATTCTTTAGATTTTGAGAGGTTCGTATATGGAACTGATTGGTCTCCAAGAACTCCAGATGAGATAGTGCCGCCAGATGTTGTGGTAACTCCAAAGACAACTGAAGACGTGGTAAAGGTTGTTAAAATTGCATACGAGACGAACACGCCTGTAACCTGTGGAGGCGGATTAACAGGTATGGCAGGGGGCGCAGTTCCGATACATAAAGGGATTTTTCTTGATATGACAAGCATGAATAGAATAATAGAAATCGATGTTGAGAACCAGACTGTAAGGGTGCAGGCAGGAGCAACCTTGCAGGAAGTTAACGATGCGCTTGAAAAGCATGGCTTATGGTTAACGAACTTGCCAGAATCAAAGTGGTCTTGTACGGTAGGTTCCTCGATTGCACTAGAAAACGATTCTACATTTGGAATGAGATGGGGAAGGATTAATCAAGCGTTGACATCAGTTCAGATTGTTACCGGGACTGGGGAAGTGCTCGAGTTAGGGCATAGAAAATCGCATCATACTTCAAGTGGTTATAAACTTAAAGACCTTATAATTTCGTCAGAAGGGACACTTGGCGTAATAACAGAAGCGACACTTAAAGTTGAGCCTTTGCCTGAATACAGAACTGTGGACATGATACTGTTCCCGTCTTTAAAAACAGCGGTAAATTATGTTAATAGACTGCTAAAAGCCGGACTGCAAATAGAAGCAGCACATTGTAACTGTAAAAGAAGGTTAAATTTCTATGCCTCGACATACAAAGAGAAATATGGAAAAGCGCCACAAATTCCAGATTGGGCAAATGCTCTACTAGGAATCTCCTTTTCTGGGAATAGGGATTTTGTGGAATTTGAAAGAAGTTACGCAATGAAAATAGCAGAATCTGAAGAATTTAAAGGGCAAATTCTAAAAGAACGCGAGATAGTCGATTCTTGGTGGACTTCGAAATATACTTTGCTCTTTGAGGCATTCAAGCAGAAATGGCCAAATACTCAAAAGGAGAAAAAATTTGCTGCTGCAGATGTGGGAGTTCCCATGGGCAGACTCGAAGATATATACAAAAAATTCGTAGAGATTTCTGAAAAGCACGGCTTGGAAATTTTAGGTATGAATGCATATTTTGAGAATCCGAATAGTATAGGTTTCTCATTGTCTTGTGCGGTATATGTTGATTATCGTTCTAAGAAAGAAGTTGAGGCATTTAGGAAGTTCCACGAGGATATGAGCAAGGCAGCGGTTGACCTTGAGGGAACCATGAGCACATATATGTCAGATACCTATCTTAAGGTGCCATATTTTGAATACGAACATGGTAAATCTGCGGAGTACATGAAGAAGATAAAATTGCTCTTTGACCCGAAGGGGATAATGAATCCGGGCAAGAAGTTTGCTCGCTCCTCACTCAAGGAGGTAGTGCAATGATTTCTGAATCTAAACTTGAAAGATTAGACCTTTCAAAATATAAGAAGAATATAGAAAAACATGAGAAAAAAAGTCTGTCAGAATACAGAAGAGATATAGAAACATGTTTTGGGACTTCGTGTAACTTTTGCGAAAAGGACTGCCAGGTCTATCAACTGAAAAAAGTTAAGACATATACATCAAGAGGGAAGAACCGCACGATGCTCGGTTTGCTTGAAGGAAAGGTAGGATATTCTGAAGAACTTGCGGATTTGTTTTATACATGTACATTATGTGCAAGTTGTGATGCAAGATGCGCATTCAGAAACACACATAGGTTTCTTGAAATGAGAAGAGAACTTGTAAGAAAGGGCTTGGGTAAAAAAGAGCATAAAGCGGTTGTCGATACGATAGTTACTAAAGGAGACATGTTAGGTGATACACGTTCGCCAGCAAAGATATTTGAGGAGGATATTAATAAAGCAAGAGTTCATGCAAGGTATAAAGTCCCCATGTTTGTTGGATGCATGTATAAATCTATGCCCGAAGAGTTGAGAAAAATCATATCAGTATTAGGTAGGCTTGGGGTTGCGCTTGAATTTATAGATGAGAAATGTTGCGGATATCCCGTTTATGCTTTGGGATACGAGAAAGAATTTGAAAGTGTAAAGAAGAATTTTATAGCATCCTTGGGAAAGAATGCTGATAAAGGGATATTGACTGTATGTCCCACGTGCACGGCATTTCTTAACGAAGAACATGGAATAAATGCAGTTCACGCCGTAGAACTTGCTGCGGATTTAGTCGATGATGATGAGACAAAGAAAAAGATAAAAAAATTAGACCTTAAGGCAACCTATCATGACCCATGCCATCTTGCCCGTGGCTTGGGCGTTACAGAACCACCTCGGAAGTTAATTCGTTCTCTTGGTATAGAACTTGTAGAAATGCATGCAAATAGATTATTTTCAAAATGTTGCGGAGGAGGTGGTGGTATGCTTATACGTGATAGAGAGTTATCGGAAGAGATAGCAAAGCGTAGGCTTGAGCAGGCAAGAGAAGTCTCAGTCGATAAGTTGATAGTATCATGTCCTACCTGCGACCAAAACTTGACAAACGCATCATTTGCAAAGAAAGAGAAAGGACAGAAACGCGTTAAAGTATTGAACATATGGAATTTGCTTGACGATGCATTGGAGAAATAGCATGAATTTACCTATTTTTGATTCTCATTTTCATTTAGACCCAAGAGGGAAAAGGAAAGATGCGGTATATGCGTTTAAGAAAGCAGGCGGAACACATCTTCTACTTGCACATAAACCGTACAACATACCAAGAAACATAGATGAACATGAGAAAGAATATTCAATTACTTTAAAACTTGCAGAGGAAGCAAGAGAAACAGGCGTGAAAGTATATGTTGCATTAGGTTCACATCCTGCTGTGTTCACTGAGTTAATAAAAAAGGGTGTAAGCATTGAGGAAGCAGAGCAAATAATGAGAGAAGGGATTGATTTAGCAGCCAAGCACATTAGAGAAGGTAGGGCATGCGCATTAGGTGAAGTTGGTAGACCACATTACGAAGTTAGCGAGAAAGTATGGGAGCGCTCGAATGCGATTTTGTTATATTCTTTTGAAAAGGCAAAAGAATTAGGATGTGCAGTTGTCGTTCATACGGAATCTGCAACAGAAAAGACTTTTGAGGACCTTGCAAATATGGCAGACAATGCAAAAATACCGAGAGAAAAGGTAGTTAAACATTTTTCACCGCCTATTTTAGGAAAAGAGAATTTTGGTATCTTCCCATCTATATTAGCAGGCAGGGAAGCGATTGCTCAAGCGCTTGAAGTTTCAGATAGATTCCTTATGGAAACAGATTACATGGACGACCCGAATAGACCTGGGGCTGTTCTTGGACCTGCTACTGTGCCAAAAAGAACTAGATATTTTTACGGCATAGGTAAAATGAAAGAAGAAACTTGGATAAGAATCCATATAGAAAACCCTGAAAAGGTTTTTGGGATTGAGATTAAAGATGTAGAGCATAGAAAATAGAACGATTAATAGATAGATGATACCATTTTCAATTTGATATTGCAGATAGCATTAAGAAAGCGAATAACGATTTGAGATTGTGTTTGAGCCTTTGCTTGCTTATTTAATTGTGCTCCTTGCGAGCATTACAAGAAGTTCAGGTGAGAAATCAATCTTGCGTATCCCTTCTTTACTTGATAGGATAGAAGCAACTGAAAAAAGTTCAAAGATGAGATTTTTTGCCTATTCCTTTATATCACGCACATTAATTCTTCTTCTTTCTTCGGTTTTTATTGGTATCATCGTTGATCTTTTTCTTGAGGTTCGTTATGAATTTTTGCCACAAGCTGCAGGTTTTTTATCTTCTATATGGGGAGGATACATGCTCTACCATGCAAATCTACAAAGAAAAAAGTTGCGTGGTGTGTTATATTCCGATACTGGTTTCAAGTATATGGAGCCTAGATATCAGGAACTTGCAGAATATGAAGGACCTATTGTAGGAACATTAGCATCATTCTCAAAAAGTTTTGCAGAAAAAGGTAAAGTAGTCATGTATTGGGGAATAATAACAGGTATTCTCTCTATAATAAATATGGGAATTGTGGAATTTGCTTTTTCTGTTGCTTATGTTGCCACACTAATTCCAAACATATATCCGATTGCGCTTGCAATGTCTGCCTCATTCTTTTATTCGATTGGTGCAATTCTTCCGATGTATTTTGTTGTGAAAGCTCTTGGGGGCATCGAAAAAAGACTTCCAGTATATGTGAAACTGAATAAACTAAAGTTTGGTTGTTCACTTGGAGTTTTTGTATGTGGCATTTTGCTCATTATCTTGCCTTTAGTCTAAATTTGGTTGTTTTAGTGTCCGAAACTCAAATTTGATATATATGTAGAAAAATATAAATAGAGAGCGAGCCAATATTTGATTGGTAATTATGCAAAGGCGTAAGTTATGTTGGAACGGGAGGAAAGGTTCTATCGAAGGATTGCCCTTGCAGTTGCTCATTATGATTGTGATTGCAGCAGTAGGCTTGGGTATACTTCTTGCATGGTTAAATTCTGTTGGTAACCAAAAGGGTATTGGAACTATTGCTGTTTACTCTTCCTACCATGCAGGATATGATAGAATTTCAGCTGTTAAGGTGCATGGTAATCCAGATGAAGAAGCAAATGACCCTGACCCTGCTACACTATGGATAAAAGTTTATGATACGACTGGGAATCCATTAAATGGAGCATCTGTTTCTTTAGAAGGGTGTAATGTATATTTTGCAGGGATTACGGGTCATCTTGGGGGCGCAGTTCCACAAGATGGAGTTGCATGGGGTATAGACATATCCTCATGCATATTACCCCCTGATGTTGCTAATGGGAATATTATGATAAAAGTTTCAAAGACAGAATATGGACATAAGTCAGTTACTCTATCTGTAGAAAGAGAGAGTTAGGTTGAATATATGGTAAAATTTCGTGAAAATGGGCATATGGTTGTAAATCTGATTATAATCCCAAAAGGCTTATATATACACAAAACATAAAGAGAGGACAGAGGTGGAGAAAAATGCACAAATATGGATGGCGCAAGAATAGGAAGGGCTCGATCGAAGGATTGCCGCTACAGCTGCTCATCATGATAGTGATTGCAGCAGTAGGCTTGGGAATACTCCTAGCATGGATGAACAGCATAAGCAAACCGAACGCAATAAGCAGAGTTGTCTGCGAGCCGAGGTTCATAAAGTCATCTGTAACAGACTTGGACCAGGAAGGAACATTCGATGACCCAAGCCTAACCGTAACTGTATATGACAACAAGGATGGAAAGCTCTGCGGTGTAAACGTGCAGGTCTATGGCTTGGGCGTTACGGTAGCGGGAATTACAAGCGGTGATGAGGGTGATATGAGAGGAAAGGTAACCCTGGATATAAGCGGCGGAGCGTTACCAGTCGGCTCAGCATCTGGTGAGTTAGTCGTAAAGGTTTCAAAGACAGACTATGGATACAAGGAAGTAACAGTTACAGTATCGAGATCGAGCGCATAAGTGGGAGGAAAGAATTTGACTCCCTTTTCTTTTTCTATACGCAATTTTCGTAAAGGAATAGGTGGGGTTACTGAAATCCCTGTAAAATTAATTATTGTTGCAATAGTTTCTGCATTAACGATAACGGCTGTTTTTGGTGCTCTTGAAATATATTCACATTCTCAGACTGCACAGAATGCAGAATCAGCAGCACGCACACTTGCTGATAATATAATTTCATGTTACAGTTCGCCTGGAAATGTGATTCCTACTACAATCACTTTGCGAGCAGTCGGCTTGGGACAAGTGAATTGGTTTGAAATAGGTGGAAAACTTGGAGATGAGAACTGGGCATTGAAGGGGACCTCGATAAGATGGTCAACTTCAGGCGGTGCAAGTTCGCTTGTAGTAAAAGATGCCTCGGGAGCCTCGATACCCATGAATTCAACAGAAGAATTTGGAAATGCAGGTACTGGAGGGACAACTGTAAGATTTGCCTCGGCAGGAACATTTAAAGCAGTATTAAGATGTTATATAGCCGATGTAAACGGAGACGGAGTTGCAGAGGAGTCTTATGTCCAAATAGATACAAAAACAGGCGGACAAATGTAAAAAATGTAAATGTGTAATTAAGTGTAAGTTAGGATTGTTTGAAATTTTGTACTTTTTAAATTTAGATTTTACGTAGATTTTAAGTATTTTTTGGCGATGCAGCTGCTCTTCGTGATTGCTCAATGAGGTACATCTTTGCAAGCATTTCTGCGAGTTTTTGGAATGCCTCTTCTACGTTTTCGCCTGTTTTTGCGCTTGTCAAATAACATGGCGCCTTTCGTACACTTTGAAATTGCTGAATCTCTTCTATAGAAATCTGAGCCTGCTCCATAAGGTCGCATTTGTTGAATAAGAAGACGATAGGGACAGATCCAGCATGTTTTGTAATTATAGATGGAGAACCTTTTAAACTTTCGAATGTATCTCGTCTTGTAATATCGCACACAGATAGAACCGCATTTGCACCTTGAAGATATATTTCGTGGAATACCTTGTAACCTTTCTGACCTGCCACATCCCAGATTTGCATGGAGACTGAAAAGTCCATGTTTAAGGAAGGAATTGAGAGGTCTATTGCTTTTTTTGAGACCTTAGTTCCAATTGTGGAAATGTACTTATCTTCATATTTATCAATAACAAATTTTCTTATCAAACTGGTCTTACCTACTCCAGGGTCTCCGAACATGCATATTTTTTTCTTTAGTTCTATCTTAGAATGTACAGGTTTAGTTGTTGGCTTGGGCTCCTCTTCTGACATGCAAATACAGTATCGCATTACCTCATTTTAATTTAACCCATGATTTACTTGTTGATTAGATGATTGTGTTATAAATTTGTTATAACATTTGAGCGATTGTTTTTTTAGTAGATAATATATTTAGGTAGAATGTAAACGGAGGGAAGAAATATGGCAAAGAATCATAAGACCAAAAGGAAAAAGGACAGACAGGACCACTAGATTAATTTGATTAAATTTTATTTCCATATCTGGTATTGATTTAAAATATTGATAAGTAATCGAATGCAACTATCTTTTTTGGTTTAATTTTGTTCTTTTTCTTAACCTTTCTGTAAATGTAATTCATGTTTGAGAGGACAAAAAGAACATACATTGGTAATAGAAGTAAAGTCCAGAGTATTAGATATTGCCATAAAGCAGCAATAAGAAGGACTGTAAAAAGAGAACCTATAATCATATTTGTAACAAAACCGAGGAATGAATTAATGTCCGAGGGGGGGAGTTGTAGTTCAGAAAAATGAGGTCTTGCGAGAGTGGTTTTAAGGTGATTGTCAATAAGTAACCAGAGAATAGAAAGTAGAATGATACAAGATGCGCATGCAATTATGTGGCTTATCCTCGTAGTTATAATCGTAATAAAAATTATTATTACATATAGAACCATTCCAATCATAATTGGATGGTTTGAGACTTTTTTTGGTAAATCAGAAGGCATTACGGCATACTTTAGAGTTCTTGAAACCAGGTTTGCTGCATAAGTTACATAATCAGGAAGGTTTTCGCTGAAGAACTCAGATATTCCTTTAGAAAGACGCAAAAACAAAGGCGTGAGAATGCTCATTATGAGCGTAAATGCACCTGCAAAGGGATATAGATAATTTGCATTCTGAACTACATTTGAGCCTGAGGGTGTCTTAAGACCTGCGCCCACGGATGCATAAACAACAGCATCTTCGGCACGAGATAGCATTGCAGCGCCTAATGAGACCGCAGAATATGATTTAAAACCAATGAAATAGGCTAAGGAGGCAATAACAAGTATTTCGTTCATCACTACAAGAGGGACTGCAAGAGCAATCATCAATGCGACGTTAGGGAACAGGCTTGGATTTATCATCATTCCAAAAGAGATAAAGAATATAGCCACGAATGCGTCTCTCATAGAAGAGGTATGTTCATTCAATCTCTTTGCAACTCTAGTTTCAGAGAATGCCATGCCCATGAAGAAAGCGCCCATCATGCCATTGATACCTCCGAGTTCTGCAAATGCAGAGGCTACGAATATAACTCCAAGCGCAAATAAGATAAACTGTTCCTCTGACCTTATTCTGCTTATGTATGTTGCGAATCTTGGAATTACGAATACGGCAAGTAAAAATAATAAGAAGAAGATGGTAATAGTTACTATGATTTGTGTAGATGCATTGGCACCAGGCTCGTAACCGACCCCAATTATGTTTGCTACCGTGAGGAGTATGATTGAAAAGAGGTCTCCAATTACCATGGTAGATATAAGAAACTCGCTTTCGTATGAATTAAGCCTGCCTAGTTCTTCGAGAGATTTTGCTGCAAGACCAAGCGAATTCATAGATATTATGCCTGCAAGGAATAGTATGTCTATCATAGGCCAACTGAATAGATATCCAATTACGAAGCCTATGAAGAAATTTATTGCTAAGTCAGAAAGAGCAAGAATAACCGCGGCCTTACCTGCTCGCTTTAACTTGAGAGGGGAAAATCCAAGCCCTATGAAAAATAGAAGGAACAAGATACCAATTGAAGCCATTTGAGTAACAGCCTCGGAATCGATCCAAGGTAGGTTCTGTTCGGTAAGAAACTTGCCAAGAATGTATGGAGAAGCCACCAAGCCTATCA
>Ga0207433_10008015_pt1 | contig 17382 bp, 17 predicted proteins | sample YelNatPaOPGAMG01_FD_187559 | JGI IMG/M metagenome (GOLD analysis project Ga0207433, IMG submission 187559) | Hot spring thermophilic microbial communities from Obsidian Pool, Yellowstone National Park, USA - OP-RAMG-01 (SPAdes) (version 3) | ecosystem: Environmental > Aquatic > Thermal springs... | reverse complement strand
AGTTATTAATAGAAAAAGTGAAGGCAAGATATAGAATAATTGTAATCATAAATTTTAAAAAAACATTAACTAAAGAAGATAATGAACCATTTAAATTTTGAATAAAACCTAAAAATGCTATACCAACATATGCCCTCCAATCCTGAACTCTGACATTACGATAACAAGAGAATAAAAATTGAGTAATATGCTTCATACTTACTTCTGAGATAGTCATAAGCCTGCCTCCTGTGAAGTTAATAAAAGAACATCTAAAAGATTAGAAACCTTAGATAAAACCATCTGTTTAGCATAGCTTTTCAAAAGATCATCTTTTCTAATTTCATCCTTTAATTCTATATAATGTCTTATAAGCTTCGATAAGAAAGCTGTTATATTAGAGGGGCTAAGTTTAGTCTCAAAAGAAATAGTCTCAAGCATTTCAGATATAATTAATACACTTTTTTCAACTCTGTAAATCTTTCTCTGCTTATGAGTAGGATCTCCTCTAATTGTTATAAGACCTCTTTTTTTTAGTTCTTCTAAGCAATCCTTAAGGTTTAACCTTGAAACTCTTCCCTTAAGCTTCTTAGCTAACTGGTTAAAGGATATACCAAATTTATGTTTTGAAAGAATATTCAATATTAAGCTATAAGTTATCACGTGATTCATAACTGGTAAAATATAAAACCAGTATATAAATTTATCAGTTTTCTTTTTAAAGATTCTAAACTTAAGGCTTAAAAATTATGCTTATTCTAAAAAACAACAGTTATTGGTCCTGCTCTTTCATTTTTCTATAATTTTGGATTTATTTTTTCATTTTCTATCATTTATCATATTTTTAAAATATTCAATCCATAATTTTCTAATTAATCCATCAATATTAAGAAAGATTCTAATAAAAACATAAAATATAGAAATAAGAAAATGATGAATATCTTTTTCTTTATGCAATTCTCTATTAATTGCTTCTTTGCATATTTCAATTGATTTTTCAATAACATCATCTTTTAAATTAATTACTTCTTTACATACTTTCAAAATATTTTCAAATTCTTTAATTTCTCCTTCTTTCAATTCTATTCTTATATCTTTATATCCTTTTGAAAAATATATTTAAAAAATTCTTCCGCTCTTAAAATATCATAAAAAGATATTGAATTTTCTTCTCCATTTTTCTTATATTTTACTATGTATATCATTTTTCATCACTTCTTCAATAAAATCAAAATCTATTTCTTTTCTTTAACGATAAAGAAATTCTTTAAATGCAATAATTGTGGATATAACAATAATAAACATTTTAACGCAGGAAACAATGTTGTAAAAAGAGCAATAGAATACCTTAAGAAGGTAGCCTCTTCCGATGCCAGAGAGCTAAGGAGAGGTTAGCCAGAAACCAAGCTTCCTATTCATAGGAAGTCAGCATTCTCCAAATGAGACTTGCTCGATGGAGAAGCCTTTTTGAGCCAATTTTAACAAATTAGTAATGAAAAGGAGTTAAATAGTAGCTTTTGCTACTATTTTGCTGGTGCCTCCCGATGGGAGGAGTGCTGGTTTGCGTTCATTCAACATGGATGCAAACTGGTTCCAGAAAGAGAGGCTAAACTATGGTAAGAAGATGTTCTGGCGTTCCAGTTTCTATTTTTTGAATGAAATAAATAAAGATATTTTTATTTCTTCATTCTCTTTATTATAGAAAAATATTTAAGCAAAGCTTTTGATTAAGTTTTATGTAAATAAATTGTTAAGGAAAAGCTCTAATGTTTTAATTGGAATAGCTACTAAAGATCTTAAAATAGCTAAGAAAATATGTAATGAACTAAAGAAAAGAAGATTAAAATATATTTTTCTTACTCCAGAAGGTGATTTTCCAACATATTTAAGAGTTCTAATATATGGTTATAAAAATGAGTTTAAAGAATCTTCTATAAAAAATGTTTTATTCTATGAAGATTATGATTCTCCCTCAAAAATAGTTGATAGAGCATATGAGATTGCTTTAGGAAGGAAGAATTATTCAAATATAATCGTAGCTATCGATCCTGGGAATAGGATTGGTGCAGCATTTATATGTGATAATTTAATAATAAAGACTATGCTTTTTCATAATATTAAAAATCTTTTGAATGAAATAGATTCATTTTTCAAAATGCATTTCAATTGTAGGAAAATTATTTTAATAGGTAAAGGAGCATATGAAATAGGTAATAAAATAATTAATGCAATAAATAAAAAATATGGTAAAGAAATTGAATTAATTCTTATACATGAAGAATTTTCTAATAAAAATATTTTTAATAGCAATAATAAATATATTTCTAAAGATGAAAGATCAGCAATATCTCTCGCTAAAAAATTTTTAATGAAAATTTAAAAAGTGAGAAAAATGAACATTATGAATTTAAATATTAATAAAGGTTCAACTCTCTTTATTAAAGGTCCTGCATCTCTTATACTTAAAACTGGAGCATTAAATGCTTTTGATTATATTGTTCCAATTAAAAAGAATATAATTATTCGTCCATATAGAGCAATACCTTTTTATTCAATTGAAGACAGTTTAGTTGATGTAAGAGTTAGAAATAATGAAGATATTTCTATTTTTAATGAAGATTTAATTCCAAGTGATTGGCGAGAAAAAGCTGATGAAATAATTAAGAGTAGTAAAAGCACAATTATTTTTGGCGGAGTAGACTCTGGAAAAACTTCTTTTTGTTGTTTACTATTAAATAGATGTTTAAAAAATAGGAATAAGGTATTCTTTATGGATATCGATCCTGGTCAATCAAACATTGGGCCTCCTACAATGATAAGTGTTTCCAAAGTAAATGAACCAACTCTAGATGTTTTTAGATTAAATGTTTTTAATGCATATCCCATAGGATACACTAGCCCATCATATTGTATTAATTCATGCATTTCAAATATTTCTAAGCTTTTAAAAGAGATTAAAGATCATGGTTTTGATTTTCTTGTAATAGATTCTGATGGATGGATTGATGGAATAGATGCTATAAAATATAAATTAAAGATTTTAGAAATATGTTCTCTAGATAATGTTGTTGTTTTAGAAAATACAAACAATATTTTTAAAGAAGAATTAAAAAGAATTGGAGTAAATTTTTTAGAAGTATGTTCTCCTAAAAATATTTTTACAAGAAATATGGATACTAGAAAAAAAATACGCGAATTTTCTTATGGAAAATATCTATTTGGTGGATGTATTAGAACTATTCAATCCTCGTGGATTAAAATATCTTTTATTGATAAAGATAAAGAACAATTAATGGAAGAATATTTATCAAATTTATCCAATAAAATAGAACAAATAGAAAAACCAGAAATTGAAAATAGAATAAATGATATTAAAAAAGGTTTATTATCTTATCTTTATGATTCTACAGATAAGTTTATAGGAATAGCTCTTACTTTAGATTTTGATAAAAAGAAGAAATTTCTAAAAATTTATACTAATGTAAAATCTAATATAGCTAAAATAATTATAGGAAATATGATTTTAGATAGTAACGGAAAAGAAATTTATCAAGAAATAATTAAACAATAATCTTTATTTTTAATTTTTCATATTGGCGCAATTCTTTGAAGAATTAAAACTATCGCCATTAATATAAATGAAAGGACTATTACTACTACAGGAGGTATTTTAAATCCTTTTGTTTCTTCTTCAAAAAATCTTAATAATCCTGCTGCTGAAGAAGGTATGGGGGCTTCTTTTTTCTTTCTGCGACTCATGATTATCATAAATAAGATATAAATTCTTGTTTTTATATTTTATAATGAAAATCTCTACAAATTTTTATATTATTTTTTTTACTCTTCACATAAGCATGGCTTAAAGCCACATTTTGGACATTTATCATTATACTTAAATAAAGCTGCTTCTTCTAAATCTATATTTAAAAGATTGCATAAACTTGCAAGCCAAGCTAATACGTCTGCAACTTCACTTTTTATATTTTCTATATCTTTCTTAAGTATTCCTTCGCTTAATTCATTTACTTCTTTAACTAATAGTTTGAATGTTTCATTTATTCCCCTTTTATAATCTTTTTCAAAATATATTTCTCTCATTTTCTCTTGAAATTCTTTAATATTCAATCTAGATTACCTCTTCTAATTGTTTCTGCCCAATTCCTGATAATGAATATATATGAGTTTTTCCAGTTTTATTTTTTATTATTATTCCTTCTCTTTCTAAATTTCTTAAATGCATTCTTATTACTGTTTTTGACTTTGATATTGTTTTAGATATTTCTTTTATAGTAAGTTTTTTATTCATTTTTAAAATTTTTATTATTTTTGAACGTGTTTTTATCCCTTTTTTATTATTCCTAATTTTTTGAAGATAAGCTCTTGGGTCTATTTCTTCAAACATTTTTATATAATAATTATATAATTAAAAAAGAAATATATTTTTATCATTTTTAAAATTATACAAAATCTTCTAAAGAAATTTGAGTTGTTATTTTCTCCATTTTTGAAATTTTCTCATAATCTTCTTTAAAACTTGATTTAATATTTTCTAATGTAAGTAATACATGGTCTTTGACATACTCATTAAGAGCATATTTCTCAAGAAAAGAAGATATTATATTAATATATTTTTCAATACTTTTTCTTGAAACTGTTTGTAATAATTCTTTACCACATTTTTCACATCTTAATGTAAGCGGTAAACGTCTATATTTAGTATTACATTTACTACATCTAAAACTTTGTGAAAAAAAGGCTCTTGCATTTCCTATAATATCTGGCAATAAATGTGATAAAAGAATTTTTTCAGCTATTTCATTTGTTTTTATTGAAGAAAGCATATTTGTTAAAGCAAGTTGTTGAATAATTTTTTCTTCCATTGAAACAAATTTCTTATACAAAGATTCTTTATAATCAGTGATTATTTCATTTTGAGGATGAGTAAAACCATATCCAGAATATTTTTCCATAGGGTAATTCAATTTATTTTTTATAGTCATTAATATTTTTTGAATCTCATTAATGTGATACCCTTTACTTGCTTTAATATAAAATTCTAATGGATAATTCCAAATTATATCAAGATTATGAGCCTGCTCATCTACTTCATTTGGATCGATTATTGGTGTTACTAAAATTGGTGAATCCATTTTTCCACCTATTTTATTTGGAATATATAAGTTTGAATAATTTATTAAAACGTCAAGTAATAACATTATACTGTCTTCGTCGCCATCACAATCCCTTCTTTTTGCCGCATGCCATATTGGATGAGCAAAACATACATTTGATTCAGTGAAACCAATTATCCTTCCTATTACTCCAACATATGTATGTGGAGATAATCCTACAACCAATTTTCCTATAAGATCACTTGGTTTATTGCATTTATAGTATGGAGGCATATTACAAAGTTTTATGAGAATTTCATCTATAAATTTTGAAACCTTAACTAAATATTCGGCTGCTTTTAAAGGAATTATTATATCTTGTATTTTTAATTCGCATATTTGATTTTTCGATACAAGCATATTACCATTTATATCATATGAATATCCTAATTCGATAAGTTTTTGAATTGGAACATTTATTTCAGCTGGAGTAAAATGAGTTAAAGGGGCATTTGTTGAATCAAATCTTGTTGTTCCATCTTTATACACATACAATTCATATTTTGCTCTTAAAATCCCTTTTTCTAAAATTTCTGGACATTTTGTTTTACTTGTTAAACCTTGAACCCCTTTAATTCTTGAAGGAATATAATTTATTTTAGAAAAAATATTTTTTAACTCTTCTTCTATATTTATTTGAAATATTTTAGAAAAAATTATTTTGCTACCACATTTTAAACAATTTTCTATTTTTGGATCATTATATTCTTCGCCACATTTTTCACATGTGCCAAAAATAAAAGTGGGAGAATTGCAAATATTACATTTATTTTTCCATGTTATTTCTCCACACTTTATACATTTTCTTTTAGCAAGTTCAACATTTATTATTTTTTCATTTTTTGCAGCAGAAAATATATCTCTTGTTGCTCCTCCTTCTAAACCTATTGGAAATAATATATTTGGTGGAGGGGACATTTTTCTAGGACCTGCTTTTTCAGGTCTACCCATTCTAGCACTTATGAAAGAACCTGCTTTCTCTCTAAATTTAAAACCTAATAAAGATGAAATTATTTCATAAACATTTTTTTTATCTTCAATTGAAGTACTTATATTTCTTAATGGTAAAAGGCAAAAAATTAATGATTTGAAATTATCAATTGAAATAATTATTTTATTTTCTTTAATACTATGTTCCATTAAAATTTTTTCAAAAATTTTTTTAATATTTGAATCGTATGAGAATTCTATAAATTTTTCTAATATTTTAAATTTTCTTTCTTTAATAATTTTTGAAAACCAATTTCTTAATTGAATATATTCTTCAATTGAAATATTTTCCCAAAAGAATAAATAATTAGGATGGAGAGTAATTTTTAGTAAATAGCTTATCTTTATAGCTTCTTCTATAGATGGTTTAAAATTAAGAGGATGATTGATTAATGTTATTAAACGATTTTTTGGTATTAATAATTTCTTAGAAGCTTCTTCATATGATCCAAAATTTTCTTCGATTTTATTTTTAAATTCTAAAGCCCACCATTCTTCACAATATCCTGGAGGTCTTAAAATAGCATTATTTTCTATAATATCACCAATGGAAATTAATACGTCACCTAAGAAAAGTATTTTTTCTATTTTTCCAGAAATTTCATTGAATTTATTAATATTATCTAATTTAATTACATCTCCATTATTTGTTAAAACTATTGGTGGATGGATTGAAGATACAGGTGATATTGTAGCACCTTTCCCTGGATAATCGATTTTTATTTGTGTTCCTGTTACTAAATATCCTTTAAGAATTTTTATAGTTATTGGATGCAAACCTATAGTAGCCATTCCAGTTCCCCTAGCTCTTCCATATCTAATCCTTAATCCACCAAAAATATTTGATGAACTAAATACAGGTCTGCCGCCTACAACTTCTTCTAAATATTCTTCTATTCCATGGCCTTCATTTGAAGCATTTGAACTTTCTTTTATTAATGTTTCAACCCAATCCCATCCTGTTAAATTCATATCTCTAACAATTTTCAAAACTTTTCTTGATCTTCCAATAATTCCATCATTTACAACTCTTAAAGCTCCTCCTCTAAGATAATTTGTTTCTATTCTAGGCAAATTTCTAAAAGATGGAATTAAAATTTTATCTGTTGGAATACCTGTAATTTCTATAGGAACATTTCTTAAAGCTATTTCAATAAGTTTTTCCATTATTGGATATTGAAAACGAGAAACTCTTCTACTATATATTCTAAGTTCTTCTATAAAGCGCCATATTTCTTCATTTGTTGGAATATATTTTGATAAACCAAATAAACGACGTATATAATCAGCTAAAACAATTACTACTGCAAGTTCAGTTCCACCTGCAGATCTTATTGGTCCAGCAAAATATACAGCTAAATAATTTGAGCCATCAATATTCTTTTTTATTTTTACTCCCGAAATACCTTCTGAGGGAGCAGCTGTAATACATGGAGGCGTAAGAACAGCTAAAGCTGTTGAAAGAGCTTGATGAATAATTTCTTCATCATTCTTTTTACCAAGTAAACTATATACAATATATTCAGCAATTTTAAATGCAAGCAAATCTCTAGTCATTTTCTTATTTAATTCTCTTATTTTTTCAGCAATTTTTGACGGACCTACTAAAAGTTCAACTCTTTCAGCAGAATCATAAGCATATTTTACTTCAACTTCATTAGTTGGAGAATTAAGAATATTTCTAACTTTATTAGCTATTTCATAACATTCTTTAGCTTCTTTCAAAATTATTGAAGAATATTCTTGATATAAAGACATATTCTTCTCTCATTTAAATTTATTTATTGTTTCAATTATTTTAAAAAGCTTTTCAGGATGTTCTTCAGCAATAGTTCCAGTAACTATAGCATTTGCTCCTGCTTTAATAAGCTCTAAAGCTGTATTAGAATCTCTAATTCCTCCACCAACAATTATTGGTATTTCTACAACTTTTTTTATAATATTAATAGTTTTTGGTGGAATTGGCTCTCTTGCTCCTGAACCTGCTTCAAGATATACCAATCTCATTCCAAGATATTGAGCTGCTAATGCATATGTAACAGCTACTTCTCCATGAGATGGTGGAAGAGGAATTACACGTCCCATTGCAGCAACAGCTGTATCACTATTAAAAACTATATATCCTAAAGGTATAGGCTCGATTTTATATTTTTTAATCAATAATGCTCCTTGAGCTTGAGCACCAATTATATAATACCATTCAACAGAATTAAGTAAAGACATAAAAAAAATAGCATCAGCATATTTACTTACTGCATTAATATTATTTGGAAAAACAATTATTGGAATATTAATTTCTTTCTTTATTTCTTTTATGAAAAAATCTATTTCTTCTGTGGAATATATAGTTGATCCTCCTACCATTATTGCAGAAGAACCACGATTTTCTACTTCTTTAGCTAATTTACAAGCAGATTCGATATTAATATTTTCAGGGTCCATTAAAGTTAAATGTATAGGCCCTTTACTCATTTTTTCATAAAGATATTTTTCAACTTTACCAATTTTTACTTCAAACATTTTCATTCCTCATTATAAATAATTCATTCTTAATCTTAATAATTAAGTTTTTTCAATATTTATAGTAGTAGTTCTTTTTATAACTCTATCATACCACTCACAATAAGCATCTACTGGTAAATAATTTGGATGCATTTTAATATGTTCTTCTGCTCCACATTTCATACATCTAACAATAGCGATTTCATCTCCTTTATTATAGTTTATACTAACAGATTCTTCATCACATAATGGACAAATAAATACTGTTGGAGGAGGTTTAATGATTTTCTTTTTCACAACTTTTCTTCTACGACGTCCCAATCTTAACACCTTTTTTAAAAAAGAAATATTTACACAAATATATAAATTAAAGTAAGTTATGCTTTAAAAAGTTTATTATTAAAAAAGAAAATTAAAGGTTTTAAATAACTTTTTCATAAAAATGATTTAGATAATAAAGCCGGGGTCGCCTAGTGGTTGTTTAAAAAACATAAATGGCGGAGGCCTCGAGATCATCATAAGTTAGCCTCTGGTCCATATGGATCGCGTGGGTTCGAAATCAAAATATTAATATTTTTGACGAAATTCCCACCCCCGGCGTCACTTTTAAAAATTTTTATTAAAAATATCAAAAATCTCTAGCTCTTGAATAAAGCTGATGAAAAATTATATGTGAGAATCTATTCTTAATTTTTCTTCAAGAAATTTCTTTCTTCTTTTTAATTCAATTTTTTAAGAGATAAATATTCTATACTTAATAAATTAATCTATAATAATATTTTTGAATAAAATATTTCTAAAAGTTTTTCTTTTAACAAATTTTAAATTTAATTTTCATTTAATTATTTATAATCTATAAATTTATTCGAAATAATAAGTATTAAATGTTTACAATCCTAATTCTCTTTCAAATTTTTGTTTTTGAGATTTATATTCTTCTTCTTTTATTTCTCCTATCTTATATTTTATTTCTACTTTTTCCATTTGTCTTTTAATTCTTTTATATTCTTCCATCAAACCTCTAACATTTTCAAGTGTTTCACTTAATTCTTTTAATATTTTATTCATCTTTTGTTTTTCTAATCCAAGTGCTGGAGCATCTTTTTGGAATTTTTCTATTTTTTCAACAAGTGTTGCTTCGAATTGAGGTATATCTGCAAGTTTAACTTTAAATGGATTCTGAAGAATATTTTTCTTAGGTTTAAGACGTGAAATTTCTCTATCTAATTCAAGTTTCATTGTAATATAATCTTTATCACGAACTTCGCCAACTTCATGCCTTATTTTTAATTCATCAAGTTTCATTGTTAAATTTTTAAGTTCTTCTTCAACATTCTTAAGTTCTTTAACTCTTTTCTCTTCTAATTTCTCTAATTTTGTTTGATATTCATTAAATAATTCTAAGAATATATCAGCTCTAGCTTCATTATTGAGGAATAAATCTATAAGTTTTAAACGCCAATTATGTATTAAAGCTAATTGATCTATAAGTTTTTGAACATCTATTTCTTCTAATGGTATAGCTTCTGTTGGAATTAATAGTGGAGGCGTTGTTGGAGCTTCTTCTTTTATTTCTTCTTTAGCTTCTTTTTCTTCTTCGATTTTTTCCTCTTTTTCAGTAAGTGGCTTCTCAATTTCAGCTTTTTCTTCAACTTTTTTAGGGGCTTCTTCAATTTTCTTAGGTAATTCAGCTCCACAAAACATGCAATATTCTCCAACTATTGTAAGTTGTCCACAATTAGGGCATACTATTCTTTCAGGTTTTTCACTCTCACTCATTTTAATCACTTTCTTAATATTATTAGATAAATAAATGTTTTTCTAATTTATATTTTAAATATTATTTTAGTAATACTAAGATATTTTATGAAATGTATATTTCAGCACCTAAGTTTTTCAAAATATTTAATATTTCACTATAATTATTTATAAATAAATTTGCTTCAATTATTTCAATTTTAGTTTGAAGTATATAAGCAATTAATAAACATACAAGTGCTATTCTATAATCTTCATGAGCATTTAATTTAGCTGGAGCTAATTTTTCTGCTCTTAGATAAATCGTTTTTCCATCAAAATATGTTTCCACTCCTATTTTTCTAAGTTCTATTTCTAATAATTTAATCCAATCTTTATCAACATAAGCATTATCAATATTCTTTATTATACTCCATTTATTTGAAAGACAGCCTAAAGCAATTGCTATAGGTGTTAAACTTGGGGCTTCATAAGAATCAAAACTTATTGGTTTAAATTCACTACTTCTACTATCTACTTCTAAAAAATCTTTTTCTATAATTACTTCAGCTCCATGTTGTTTAAGTAAATCTATTATTGCTTTTTCTGGTTGAAGGCTTTCCATCTTTAAAGAATTAGCTCTGATTAATGAATGTGAAATTGATGCTATGGATAATATTATTGAAGATGAAAAATAACTTCCATCGATTGTTTTTTCTATTGATTGAAAACTTTCTTGTTGAGAAGGTATAATTAAAGTATTTTTTTCTTCATTTATATTTATTTTTATTCCTGCTTCTTCAATTGTTTTTAAAGTAAATCTTAAAAGAGAGCTCCTAAACAATTCTTTAGATATTTTTATTTCAATATCTTTATTATTTTTTAATAAAGATAAAATTATTCCTGAAATAAGATATTGATTAATTTTTTCATTTAATTTAATTAATTGTTTTTTATTTATAGGGCCTTCTATTTCTATAGATTCTTTTTTTCTATATCTTTTTTCAACTTCTAAAATTTGCATTAATTGATTTATTATTTTTAATATGATCTCTTTTTTTCCATTAAAATAAGTTTTTCCATCTACTAATGTTGATAATGGTATTATAAAACCAGCGGTAATTTCAGAAAAACCTACATTTATATTTTCTTTTGATACTTCAAATTTTTCTTTTCCAATAATTGTTAAACTATTATTTTCTTCGAAAAATTCTATACCATAATTTTCTAAAGCATTTTCAACAATCTTTACTTCCAAACTTTTTGATGGATTATTTATTATCGATTTATTATTTATAAATGAAGATAAAATAATATACTCTATAGTATCGATTTCTGAAGGAAGAACATTGAAAGAACCTGTTATTGTTTTCTCACCATCTATAGTTAAGGTTCTCATTTTCTCTTATTTCTACTATTTTCTACTATTTTTATATTTTTTAGAAAATATAGAAAAAATGAATTTTCTTTTTTTATTAAAAAATTTTATGTTTATTCCTTACTATTTATAGTAAACATAAATTTAATAAAAAACTTTTTAAGGTAGTTAACATTTCTGAAGAAAAGTTTAAAAGTATAATTTAAAAAATGAATGGTTACCTAAATGATGTTAAAAAAAAGTCTTACAAAAGAAGAATTCATTAGGATAATAAACATATGTGAAAATATAGAAAAGAGTGGTCTCGATCCTTTTTCAATTAAAGTTTCAGATTTGCTTACTCGTCTTAGAAAAATATTAGTAAAATCAAAAGATATTGAAGAAATAGTATTGGATGCTGAAACACTTTATAAGATTTCCCTTCTTATTGCTTATCAAAGCAAATGGTTAAAACAAAAAGCTTCTTCTTTATTCATTGATTATCAACTTTTAGCAATTAAACTTTCTGCTTCAAGTATTGAAGATATAGTGTCAGCTTTTCTTAAAGCTTGGAATCCTATAATTTCTTTAGAACAAATTACTCCATATAGATTAAGACAAGGAATAGAATATTTTATAAGTTTACCAACTAGAGAGAAAAAAACAATTTTTTCAGAAAAATTAAGTGAAAAAGAATTGAATGAAACTATTAAAAAACAATTAATTGAAGAAAAACTTTTTGAAGAAAATCTTGAAAAAATTTATCAAGAACTTTTAGAAAAAGCTACTAAAGAAGAAGTAAATTATTGGGATTTTATTATAAGAAAAGAATTTAAAGAAATAATAGAAAGAGCATATCTATTAAGCTTTCTTATATCTACTGGAAGAGTAAAAGTAAAAATAGATCCTTTGAGTGAAAAAATAATTATTAAACCATTAGAGAGAAAAATTGAAAATAAAATAACTTCTTCATTACCAATAGTTATTAATAAGGAAATTTTAAAAAAGATAAGTTAAATATTTTTTAAAAATAATTAAAAAAAATAGAGTATTTAAATGAAAAATCTAGAAAAAGGTTTATTTTTGTTCAATTTTGTTCATAATTGTTTAATTTTTTAAAATAGAAATGAACGTTACTAAAACAAAACATTTAAATAGAAGAAAATATATTAAATAATAGATAAATAATGAATATTTTCTATATAAAATCTAAAAAAATTATTGGAATATTTAAAATAAATAGAAAGAATCGATCAAAAATTGGAACAAGTGCAGTAGTAAGTAATGTAATACTTGCTTCTACTACTCTTTTAATAGGATTTATTATGATAGGATCTACAATGAATTGGTCATTAACAACAAGCATGGAATATGGAGTTGCTACAGAAAAAGCTATTGCAAGTCAAAAATCAAATTTAATTATAGAACATGTTCAAATAATTGATAATAAAGCATATATTTATTTATATAACATAGGTAAAATTCCTTTAAGAATAGTATGTGTTAATATTTATAAATTTGGAGAAGCTCCTTCTTCTCCAAATTATGAATTAAAAACATTTACAGATGGAAAAACTTTATTAGATATAAATGATTTTAAATGTTTAATTGAAAATATAGATTCTTCATTAGTAGGTAGTAGTTTGGTTATTAGAGTATATGCTATAGCATTTACTATTTTTGACCCATATAATCCTTCAAAAAATATTGAATGGGGTATAAAAATTGATTATTTATACAATGCATAGAAAAAAGAAAGCTATATCAAATATTATTGCTGCTATAATAATGTTTGCTACTTTATTTTCAATCATAATACCTTTAATATTTTATATTCAAAATGAGAATGTTCTATATAATTCTGCTGTTATTGAAAGAAGAGAATTAGATTATTATAGATCACAAGAAGATTTGGAAGTACATGCTTATGAAGATTTAAAAGATAATAATAAAATTAAAGTTGAAGCATATAATAAAGGGGATATTTCTGTAATTATTGAACGTATATGGATTATTGATAGAAATTTAGGTTTGGATGGAATATATATTTTTGAAAATAATAGTGATTGTACACCAGATTTACCTTATTTATTAAACCCTAGAGAGAGAATTGTAACTTTTGATACTGGTATAAAAGCAATAGTAGGTCATTTTTATGATATTAAAATAATTACAAGGAGAGGAAACATATACATTCCAAAAGAGAGCCCATTGCATGGTGGGCATGGTGGAAATCCAGCAACATATGCTTATTCTCTTATAGTTACAATTGTTAATATGCATCCTGGTACTACTTATAATTTTACATTAGTAGGTAATGTGCCATATTCTCCTTATACTTTAATTTATAAAGCAACAGCTAGTGTACAAGATATTTCTATGAGTTTTGGTGTTAATGCAGGAGAATATACTTTATATATGTCTGATGGAGCTGGTTGGAATATTAAAGAAAATATTCTAGTTCCACAAACATTAGCTGTTGTAATGAATTGTTCTCTTTCTCATATAATGTATGGTTTAGAAGTTACGATATATTCTTATCCTAAAAATCCACTTAAACTTAATTCTACATTTACTATTAGAGCAAAAATAAAAAATATAGGATATTCAACTATTGATGTAACTGCCATATTAAAAACTAATTCTACATGGGAAATTATTTCAGGAGAAGAACAATATATAGAAAATCTTCAAAGCATGGAAGAAGCAACTATTTCTTGGGATATAAAAGTCACAACTATTGGAAAATTTGGTTTTTGGGTTGTAGCTGATGGTGTAGAATCAAATGCTGTTATTATTGAAGCTAATAAAAAATAAATAGATTTTTAATAAAAAATTTAATGCAAAACATTCTTAAATTCTAAAAATGAAGAAGTTAAATAGTAGTATAAATTAAATATTTTAAAAGATCATTAATGAGCAAAAAGGAAATTAAAAAAGAAGATTTAAGAAGAAAGCTTTCAATAGCTGTAGCTATGTTGCTTTTCTCATCTCATAGATTACCAGGAGTAAGAGGTTGGGAACTAAAAAAGAGATTAGGAAAAAAATATGTGAAAATAATAGAAGTACTTAATAATTATTTAAATAATATTGGTTTACAAGTAAAAATTGTTTTTGAAGATGAAGAAAAATTTGTTTTAAATGAAGAAAGCCTTGAAAAAGCTAGATTTTATATTACTTTAGCTAAACCATTAACTGTTTCTGAAGTTAAAGGGGCTGGTTGGAGAGTTGAAGATGTAGCAACATTAGCAATGATATTAACAATAATATCCAGTAAAGGTGGGAAAGCATCTTTAAGTGAAATAAAAGATGTATTATTAACAAAATTACCAAAATGGAAAATTGAATCCGCAATTGAAAGATTTATTAGAAAAGGTTACATTCAAATATCTGAAGAAAATATTGTTTATTTAGGATGGAGGGCTAAAGCTGAAATAGATCAAAAAGAATTATTAAAATCTATGTTAAATTTAGAATTAAAACAATCAGAAGAAGATAAAAAGTGAAGATAAAAAATTTACTTGAACATTCTTTTTAATGTTTTTTTCTCAGCTTCAATTATTAATTCTATAAGTTTATCATTAAATTTATTTTCTTTTTCAAGTATTTCAATAACATCTTTTATTTCAAGATTTTTACCACAAAGTGTAATAGCAGCTGCTTTACCATATTTTTCAATTAATATAGATATTTTTTTAATTTTTTTAATTAATCTTTTTTCATTATTATTTATTGGTTTTCCTTTTCTTGAAATTAAACCATATAAATCTTCAATTTCAATATCATTAAGACAAGCAATTTTCTTTGAACCACAATTTGGACAATTTATAGTATCTTCAATATCTTTCAAGGGTTTTCTTTCATAATATTTCCAGCAATTAGAACATAATAGAAGGGGGGACTCACTTAAAAGTCTAGCTTTTACTGCTTTTAATATTAACCCTTGCATTCTTTCTGAAGTAGAAAATTCAAATTCTTTTTTATATTTATTTAAAGTTAATAATGCTAATGGTGAGGGAGAATCAAGTTTTACAATTTTTATCTCAAATTTTTTATCTATAATATTTTTTAAAAATTCACTTGCTCCATATATATCCATATCATAATTTGCAACATTTCTTAAAGCTTCTTCATAAATTGGTGTATCTTTAACAGCTTTAACAATTTTAGATGCAGGTATATCTAGTAAGCTTGCTTCCTTTAAAATAACACCCATTTTTCTAGCAATATGTACAACTCTTTTTCTAAAGAAACCTGAAGAAACTATTGCAGGAACAATTATTTCTGAAATATTTCCCATTGAAATTTCTTTAATTATATTTAAAATATCTTCCGGTTCTATATTTGAGGAACGAAAAACAATTCTATAAGGATCTTGTTGTGAAGCTACTGGAGCTGATATTTTTTCTGATAAATAAAATGCTATAAGTCTGGAAATTGCTCTATTTATTCTTAATCCTCCATGAATGTGAAGCACAATGTTTTCTTTAAATTTTTCTAAAACAATTGTTTTATCCGTTGGAACAGGTATACTAAGTTTTACATGTTTTAAAACTTCCTTTAATCCTCTAAAAATTGTTTCAAAATTAATATTATATCTTTTTGATATATCCAAACAAATATCTTTATATTTTTCTCCATTCAATAATCTTTCTTCAACTTCTCTTCTTATTTTTCCAACTTCTTGAGCAACTTCTTTTGGAACAGGAATTTCTTCACCAACCCAAAAAGGTATTGCTCCTTCAAAATCTTCTTCAGGTAACACATGTATTTTTTCACCAGAAGCATCGATTATTCTCCATGCTCTACTCGCTAAAACAAATTTTGTATTTATATCACCATATTCAGATACAAATTCTTCATCCAATATTCCTATTGGTTCATTATTTATTTCATTTATAACTAAGTATTGCTTTATTTCAGGTATCATGGAAAGAGTATCAAAATAGTATTTATATAATTGTTTTGCATTAATAGGTTTGCTTATAATTTTTCCATCAAAATATGCTATTCCTAAACTAACCATATGATTAATAACTTTCATTAAATTTTCTTTTGAAAGATTTCTAAATGGATACGCTCTTCTAAAAATTTCTAAAAGATTATCTATATCATATTTTAAATATTCAATTAAAATTCCTGCTATTTGATTCATTAAAACATCACTACAATTCTCTGGAATAATCGGATCTTCTAATTCTTCTTTTAAAGCTCTATTTGAAATAACTACTGCTTCTAATGCATCATCTCCATCCATTACAATTATTATTCCTTTAGAAAATCTTCCAATAGAATGCCCACTTCTTCCAACTCTTTGCATAAGTCTAGTTACTTCTCTAGGAGAATTGTATTGAATGCATAAATCTATTTTCCCTATGTCTATTCCAAGTTCAAGAGAAGAAGTGCATATTATTCCAATAAGTTTTCCATATTTAAGACCCTGTTCAGCAGATACACGTGAAATTTTTGCAAGAGAACCATGATGTATTCCAATTGGAAAATCTAAATCCCATATTTTAAATCTATTTGCAAGAATTTCAGCTAATGGTCTAGTATTAGTAAAAATAAGAGTGCTTTCATGATTTTCTATAAGTTTACGTATTAATGATAATCTTGCTGCAACAGAAGGAAGAGTTAAAAGTTTTT
>Ga0207433_10008014_pt1 | contig 17384 bp, 12 predicted proteins | sample YelNatPaOPGAMG01_FD_187559 | JGI IMG/M metagenome (GOLD analysis project Ga0207433, IMG submission 187559) | Hot spring thermophilic microbial communities from Obsidian Pool, Yellowstone National Park, USA - OP-RAMG-01 (SPAdes) (version 3) | ecosystem: Environmental > Aquatic > Thermal springs... | reverse complement strand
ATAATTCTAATCTTTGATTACATTTATTTAAGTGATTTTGATATACGAAAAGTTATAAAGAAAAAAAGTTATCATATTGTTTTATGGATTGTATTAGTTTTTTTATTAGTATTGCAATACTTTTATTTTAATGAAACCCAATTACAAAAAAAGGACTATTTCTGGACAGGGTTATCATATTATCTTGTGCAGCCGTGGGTTATATTAAAATTTTTAAAACTGAGTTTTATCCCGATAGGATTTTGTATTGATCATCAGATATATCCATTAAGAACTTTATTTGAATACAGGTCAATATTATCTCTGATTTTTGTTATTATAATGATTATAGTTATCTATAAATTATTCATCAGGCGAACAGAATTATCAAAATTATTTTTATTTGCAATATTATGGTATTTTATCATTTTGGTACCTACAAGTATTATTAAAGTTCATATAGGTGAGAGACATTTTTATTTACCGAATATAGGAGTTTATATGGTTATAGTTGGGCTTTATTTCTTAGTTCTAAGGAAAGATTTATATTTGGTTTGGAACACTATATTATTTATTTTATTAATAGTTCATGTTACAGTTTTAGGTATAATAACTGTTAATAGAAATAAACTTTATCAGAACCCGTTATTATTATGGCAGGATGTAGTTAAAAAATATCCTAATAATGCATTAGCCCATGATCATCTTGGAATAATATGTCACGAAAAAGGTGCTCTTGATAAAGCGTATGAAGAATATATAAAATCAATAGAACTTGATCCTGAAAAAGAGAATGCGTATACTCATCTTGGAGTATGGTATGTTGACAAAAAGATGTATGATGAATCAATAAAATATTTCAAAGAAGCGGTTAGAATAGCACCGAACAATGTTGAAGCAATAAACAATTTAGCAGGTGGTTATTTTATGAAAAATATGTTTGAAGAGGCAATAAGAAATTACCGTCGTGCACTTAAAATTAATCCATATTATCTTGAAGCACGAAAAAATCTTGCTATTACATATTATAAAACAGGTAAGTATGAAGAAGCATTACAGGAATATAGATTTATAAAAAGAAATTTTCCTGACGAACCAGTTGAAAAAAACATGGAGGAATTGGAAAAATTAATTTTATCAAAGAATATAAGAAAATGGTAATTTTAAGAATAGAACTAAAAAGGATTTTGATAATAGAATTACGATTTTGTTATAAAATATGAGTAATTATATAAAAAAGAATTTTGAACAGAAAATAATTATCCGTGGTGCAAGAGAACATAATCTTAAGAATATCTATTTAGAAATACCAAAAAATAAACTTGTTGTTGTTACTGGTATTTCAGGCTCAGGTAAATCATCACTTGTTTTTGATACGATATATGCTGAAGGGCAGAGGAGATATGTTGAGTCATTATCAGCATATGCAAGACAGTTTCTTGAGTTAATGGATAAACCAGATGTTGATTCAATAGATGGCTTATCACCTTCAATATCGATACAGCAGCGGTCAATAAGTCATAATCCGCGTTCTATAGTTGGAACTGTTACTGAAATTTATGATTATTTACGATTATTATTTTCTCGTATTGGTATACCTTATTGTCCAAATTGTGGTAAAAGAATACAACCGCAATCAGCACAACAGATTATTGATAGTTTAATGAGTTTACCTGATGGAACAAAAATACAGATTTTAGCCCCTATTGTTAAAGGAAGAATTGGTATTTACACTGAATTATTCAACAGATTACGTTCTTCAGGGTTTGTTCGGGTTTATGTTGATAATAAAATTTATAATTTGGAAGAAGAGATCAAACTTGATAGATTTAAAAAACATAATATTGATTTAATTATTGATAGAATAACTGTTTCTAAAGAGAACCGTGAACGTATAGCAGATTCTGTTGAAACAGCGATAAGAGAATCACGAGGATTAGTAAAAGTCATTATTGATACAGATGATAGACAACAGAATAATGATAAAGAATTAGTATTCAGTGAACATTTTTCGTGTATTGACTGTGGTATAAGTTTTACTGAAATAGAGCCGCGTATATTTTCTTTCAATTCGCCATACGGTGCATGTCCTGACTGTAGTGGATTAGGCACAAAACTTGAAATTGACCCTGATTTAGTTGTTCCGACACCACATTTGTCACTTAATGAAGGTGCTATTAAACCGTGGGCGAATCCGATTACTACAAGAACACATCGCTGGAAAAATTCGTGGTCAAGTTACTATTATGATATGCTTTTAGATATTTGTAACAAATATAATATTCCTACAGATAAACCTTTTTATAGACTAACTAAGACCCAGAAGGATATTATTCTGTATGGGAAAGATGATTTTGAAGGAGTGATACCGAATTTAAATAGACGATATCAGGAGACAGATTCAGAATATGTTAAAGAGCAAATATTTATTAACTATATTAGAAAAAAGGTATGTCCAACTTGTCTTGGGAAAAGGTTAAAAAAAGAGTCATTATCTATAAAAATAAATGGTAAATCAATTTCTGATATCTCATCGATGTCAATAAGAGATGCAAAAACATTTTTTGATAATATTCAATTAACAGAAAAAGAGAAAATTATAAGCAGACAGATACTTAAAGAAATATCAAGAAGATTAGAATTTTTAATCAATGTAGGATTAGATTATTTAACTATTGATAGAGAAAGTGCAACATTATCTGGTGGTGAATCACAACGGATACATTTAGCAACTCAGATAGGGTCAGGATTAACAGGTGTTCTTTATGTTTTAGATGAGCCAACAGTAGGATTACATCAGCGTGATACAAAACGGTTAGTTAACACATTAATAAATTTACGTGATATGGGTAACACTATGATTGTTGTAGAACATGATGAATACACTATTCGTAATGCTGATTGGATAGTTGATATGGGTCCAGGAGCAGGAGTACATGGAGGTAAGGTTGTTGTCAGTGGTGAATTGGAAGATGTTCTGAAAGAAAAGAATTCACTTACAGGTAAATATCTTAAAGGAGAACTTAAAATACCAATTCCAGAAAAGAGAAGAAAACCTGGTAATGAATATCTTGAAATTATAGGTGCTGAACAATTTAATTTAAAAAAAGTTAATGTCAAAATACCATTACATACTTTTGTATGTATTACGGGAGTATCCGGGTCAGGTAAATCAACTCTTGTATATGAAATTTTATATAAAGCATTAGCAAAAGAATTATATAATGCAAAAGAACAGCCTGGTAAATATGAATATATAAAAGGGGTAAAATATATTGATAAAGTTATAATTGTTGACCAATCACCAATAGGAAGGACACCAAGGTCAAATCCGGTCACATATACAGGTGTTTTTGGATATATTAGAGATTTATTTGCGCAATTACCAGAATCGAAGCGCAGAGGTTATAAACCAGGCAGATTCAGTTTCAATGTCAAAGGTGGTCGTTGTGAGAATTGTCAAGGAGATGGAACAATCAAAATAGAAATGCAGTTCTTACCTGATGTATATGTAAAATGTGAAGTGTGTCATGGAAAAAGGTTTAATGAAGAGACATTACAGGTCAAATTCAAAAATAAAAATATTGCTGATATATTAGAGACACCAGTTGAAGAAGCGATTGAATTATTTAAAGATATACCTCAGATTAAGAAAATATTAGAATTATTAAATGATGTCGGATTAGGATATATTCAACTCGGACAATCGGCAACAACACTCTCTGGTGGTGAAGCGCAGAGAGTTAAACTTGCGCGAGAACTACATAAAAAGTCAACAGGAAGAACACTGTATATATTAGATGAACCTACAACGGGACTACATTTTGCTGATGTGGAAAAACTACTTAAAATATTACATAAACTGGTTGATTTAGGGAATACAGTGATAGTGATAGAGCATAATCTTGAAGTAGTTAAAACTGCTGACTGGATAATAGATTTGGGTCCCGAAGGAGGCGAAAAAGGTGGTTATATTGTTGGAGAAGGTCCACCGGAAGAGATAATTAAAATTAAAGAATCATATACAGGTAATTATCTAAAAAAATATCTTGATAAACAATAATGGGAAAGGGTTATTAGAATATGTTTAAAAAAAATAGAAAATTAGGAATATTAGGAGTATTTACATTTTTGATATTGTTAGGTTTTGTTATACTTTTTATTTTTAATTCTCATATTATGAATATCCGCAATACAAGACAGGAAATTGTTGTTTCTTCAGGAACTTTTGCAGTGAGTGATACATTATATAGTGTTTTATATGAAAACGAAGTTTCATTAAAAGAGATATATCAGATAAAAAACGCAATGGAACAAAAGGTTAATATTAATAAAGTATATGCTGGTGATACTTATGAACTGATACAATCAACATCAAACGAATTTTTAGAGTTTTATTATCATCCTATAGATCCAGAAAAATATTATCATGTAATAAAAACGACATATGGTATTGTTTGTGATGAGATAATAGTCCAATTAGAAAGAATATTGACTAAAAAATCAGGTTATATTGAGACAACACTTTACGATTCTATGCTTGAAAACGGGTTATCGCCTGAGATGGTAATGAGGTTTGCAGATATATTTTCCTGGCAGATAGATTTTTTTACTGATATTCAGAAAGGTGATGTTTATGAATTAGTTTATGAACAATTCAAAAATAATGGTAAGGTTGTTAAAGATGGTAAAATACTTATAGCGAGATATAACGGTAAAAGAGTTCCAAATTATTACGGAATTTTATTTGAGGATACACCTGGATATGCTGATTACTATGATTTAAATGGTAATTCATTAAAAAAGATGTTTCTTAAAGCACCTCTTAATTATCGTCGTATATCTTCGTATTTTACTATGAGAAGGTTTCATCCTATATTAAAATACTGGAGACCACATCAAGGGATAGATTATGCTGCACCTACAGGAACACCTGTCTCAGCAATAGGTGATGGTATAGTTACATTTGTTGGATGGAAAGGTCAATACGGTAAATGTATAACTATAAAACACAATTCAACTTATACAACTTCGTATGGACATTTATCAAGATTTGCGAAAGGAATCAAGAAAGGTAAACATGTAACTCAAGGACAAGTTATAGGTTATGTTGGTTCAACAGGACTTGCAACGGGACCGCATCTTGATTTCAGGATAACAAAAAATGGTCAATTTGTAAATTTTCTTAAATTAAAATTTCCGCCGCATAAAAGTATAAGCGAAAAAAATAGACCTACATTTGAAAAAATCAAATCAGAATTATTACAAATATTAAAAAGCAACATTTCGTAAATATTTTTACATTTTACAATTTGATATCCAAACTTATTCTATGAATTGCATTCAAGTTATTAGCAGGAAGATAAGAATACTCACTATTGTTGTTTTTAATAGTTATTTATTTTATAGGGTTTTTCTTCCAGTGTTCAAAATAATTATAGATTATTGGTATGATAACAAGGGTCAGGAATGTTCCGACAACTAATCCTCCGATGAGTGTAATAGAAACCACAGAACGGAGTTCGCTTCCTTCCGTTTTGCTGAATAACATCGGAACTAATCCAAGGATTGTTGTAAGTGCTGTCATTAATACTGGTCTGAGACGTGTTATTCCGCCTTGAATTATTGCCTCTTTTAATGGAAGTCCTTTTTTCCGTAATTGATTAATATAATCAATCAATACAATACCATTATTAACTATTACACCTGATAATATCAACACACCCATTGCCATCGGTAATGAAATTGATTTACCGGCAATGAATGTTAGAATAATGACACCTATGATTGATAGAGGAACGGTAAACATTATTATAAAAGGATGCAGAAATGACTCAAACTCTGCTGCCATAACCATATATATCAATAGTACCGCTAATGCAAATATTAATGATAAATCAATAAAAGTATCTCGCATCTGTTCAAATTCTCCACTGTATTTCAAAAAATATCCTTCTGGAATTGATATATTTTTTGTTCTCATTTTGATTTCATTAATAACACTATTTATATCCCGTTTTGATACATTTGCTGTTAAAGTAATGGTTCGTTTCTGATTTTCCCTGTATAATTTAATAGGTCCGGATGTATAATCAAATTGTGCTATTTCTTTTAATGGGACATAAACACCTTGTTGGTTTATTATAGGAAATTCTTTAATATCGTTAATTAATTTACGCTCTTTTTCCTTCAATCTTACTCTTATATCAATTTCTTCACCTGATTGTCTCAGTCTTGTTGCAACTTTACCCTGAAATGCTGTTTGCACTGCTGTTGCTGCCTGTGCAAGAGATAATCCATATCTTGCTGCTTTTTCTCGGTCAATATTTATCACTATCTCTGGTTTTCCTTTTATCAGATTTGAATCTACATCATAAACACCATTTACTTTTTTCATCTGTTCCATTATAGATTGCGAAATTTTTTCTAATGTATCTATATCTTTCCCGTATAATTTTATTTCAACAGGTTTTTGTGCTCTTCCACCACCTGTCATAAAAGCGCTTCCCATATCAATGAACTCGATTTTTATATCACTGTATTTAGGTATTCTTTTACGTATATTATCCATAAATTCTTGTGAACTTATTTTGCGTTCAATCTTATCTTTTAAAAGAATATATAGTTCTGCTTCATTTACACCACTCGGACCTGTTCCCATAGCAACATCGTTTTCACCATATTCAGTAATACCTATTATAGTCATAACTGCTGAATATGTTTCTTTTTCATGTGATATTATTTCTTCAATAGTTTTTACAACACGGTTTGTTTCATCTATTGTTATACCAACAGGTAATTTTACCATCATTATAATGTTGTTATAGTCCATTTTCGGGAAAAATTCTTTTCCCATGATGAAAATTGCTATCAATATAGATAAAATAAATATTCCTAAAGTAATTAAAATAACTTTTTTACTATTCAGTAATGTCCAAGTAATAATTTTATTATAGATATCGTGTAGATATGATGTAACTTTTTTTTCTAATAATTTTAATTCAGAACTATTTTCTTTTTGAATAAACAACTTTGAAGTCAACATCGGAACTATCGTTAGTGCAACAAATAATGAACCTAAAAGTGTAAATGAAACAGTTAATGCTAATGGCCAGAAAAGTTTACCTGTTAGCCCCTTAGCGAAAATGAGAGGAATAAAAACAGCAATTGTCGTTAATGTAGATGCAGTGATAGCCATACCTACTTCTGAAGCCCCTTTTATTGATGCTGTTATTCTATCTTCACCTTCTCTAATATGACGGAAAATATTTTCTATTACAACAATAGAATTATCAACAAGCATACCGACCCCAAGTGCGATTCCTATCATTGTTATAAAATTTAAAGTATGACCTAGAAAATAGAGTGGTATGAATGCGGCCAGTATAGAAAGAGGTATACTTAAACAGATAATAAAGGTTGGCTTTAGGTCAAACAAAAACAGGAACAAGACGGCACCGGCCAGGAATGCACCTTGAACAGCATTTGAAAATGTTGTATTAACAATTTTTTTTATAAATTTTGTTTGGTCAAATACACTGTGAAGTTTAATATCAGAAGGAAGTAGTTCACTAATTTTTTTTAATTCTTTATTGATTCTATTTCCGACTATAACAGTATTTGCCCCTGATTCTTTACTCACTATAATCAAAACAGAATCTTTTTCATTTAATCTTGTTATGGACCTTTTTTCTTTATATGTTTCTCTAACAGTAGCAATATCTTTCAAATATACAGGTATACCTTCATATGAATATAGAACAATATTTTCTATCTGATTAATATTTTCTAATTCACCTTTAGTTCTGATAATAAATTCTTTATATCCTTCAGTAATGTAGCCGCTTGGCACATTCATATTCTCCATACGTAGTTTCATGATTATGTTATCTAAATTAAGATGATACAATTCAAGTTTATCTTTTTTTATTTCAACAAGTATTTCTTTTTCAAGACCACCAAAAATCATTACTGATGCTACACCATCAATTTGTTCTAATCTATCTTTTATTGTATCTTTTATAATCGTTCGTAAACTGAACAGGTCCCGTTCACCGGTTACACCATACATTGCAATAGGCATCATTGACGGATCAAATTTCATTATCATAGGTCTTTTTACATCTTCGGGCAGTATATAATCTTTATACATATCAATACGGTCTCTTATATCCTGAGCGGCATTATCAAGATTCGTGCCCCATTCAAATTCAATAAGTATAACAGAGAGTCCTTCAAGTGATACAGAATTCAGTTTCTTAACATTTTTTATTGTTCCGAGTATTTCTTCAATTGGTTTAGTTACAGAATTTTCTATATCCTGACTTGATACACCAGGATAATTTGTTGAAACAGATATAACAGGATATGTTATATCAGGCATCAAATCGAGTCCGAGTCGTATAAAAGAAATAATTCCGAGGACAACAATAATCAGTATCACCATAGTCATTGTAACAGATTTTTTGACTGATAGTTCTGGTATATTCACTTTCTAACTCCTGAATATTTTTAATTTTTTATAATAACAGGTGTATTATCACTTAATCCATAATTACCTTCAATAATGACCTGTTGACCTTCTTTTACTCCAGATTTTATTTCAATATTATTGTCATCACTAACTCCGCATACGACATTGACTTTTTTTGCATATCCATTTTCTATTATAAATAATTCATTATCATTTAAAACAGCTGTTTTAGGGACAGTTAATATATTTGAATAATAGTTTGTTATTAGTTCAATTTTTACATACATTCCCGGTTTAAGTAAATGTTCAGTATTATCAAGTTCTATCTCAATTTTTAATTTTCTTACTACCGGATGTAATGCAGCAGAAATTTCTTTTACTACACCAGTAAAAATCTTGTCTGGATATGTATCAGTAAATATATCTGCTTTCTGACCTTTTTTTACTTTGCTTATATCTTCTTCACTGACATATGTTTCTACTTTAAGTTTATCTATTGTTGCTATTGAAGCTATTGGTTGCATAGGAGAGACAGATTCTGCCATACCGATAAAATATATTGTTATAACACCATCAATAGGTGATTTTATTTCTGCTTCTGAAAATTTAAGACCTTCTTCATCTCGTTCAATAAAAGCGATTATATCATCTTTTTTTACTTCATCTCCTTCATATTTTATTCTTTTTGATAACCTGCCTGGTACTTTGGAATACACCTTTACTTCATTATATCCGTGAATCTCGCCACTAAGTGATATAATTTTTTTAATAGTTCCTCTCTTAATAACCTGTGTTTTAACAGGAACATTTATTTCTTGTTCGATTTTCTTGTTTCCAAGAGAACCTTCTTTTTTTGTGCAACCGTTTATTATTATTAAACAGAATAGTAGTAAAAATAAATTTCTATACATTTTTATAATCTCCTAATTAATTTATGTCACAAATTTTGAACAAAATTATTTTTATTTTCCTATTGCTTTTTCTAAGTTTGCAAGTGCTAAATTATAATCATAAAGAGCCTGAAAATACTCTGTTTCTGCCTGTGTTAATGCTAATTGTGTATCTCTTAAATCCAAATCAGAGACGAGTCCTTTTTCATACCTTTTCTGAATTGAATCTAAATTTTCTTTTGCTAATTTGACATTAGTCTGCTGCGCTTCAATTCTATCTTTTGATTCAATTAGATTTAAATATGCTTTTTCAACTTCAAGTTTAATCATTTTTTCTAACTGGTCTTTTGTAATATCTATTTGTTCAATCTGAGATTTTATCTGATTTGATTTTGATAAATTTTTCAATCCTGTAAATAGAGGAAAATTTAGTAATAAAATAGCATTCCAGTTTGATTTCCATTCATCTTCAAAATAATATGGTTTCTGATATTGATAGTTATAGATAAAACTCAAATCGGGTCTGAGTTCTGATTTTGTTAATGACAAGAGACTATTAGCAATAGTTTTCTGCAGTTCAATTTGTTTTATTTCAACACGGTTTTCTATTGCTATTTTGAACAATTCATCTAAATTCAAATTCAGTGGTGTATATTCAAGTGTTCCTTGTATCTGATAATCATTACTTTCAGTTAAATTTATTAAATTAAACAGATATTTTTTCGATAGTTTTAAACTATTGTCTGATTTTATCTTATTTGTTTTTGCATTTACTAATTGGACTTCAACTCGTGATACATCAACATTAGAGACCTTCCCTTCCTTATAAAACGATTGTATTACTTCATAATGTCGTTCCATAACTTTAACCGCTTCATTTGCAATTTCATTAAATTTTTGTGCTAATAAAACGGAATATACTGCCTGTTTAATATTGAATATTACTTCATTTTTAGTTTTTTTATATTCATATTCAACAAGTTCGTAATTAAGTTTTGCCTGTTTGTTAATCTGATAAATCTTACCCCAGGTGAATAATGGCTGTGTTAATGTGATTTTACTTGTATAATTGTTTTCTTGTCCCATTTTTATATCGTATTGCTGATAACCTGTTATAAGTGCACCCATAATATTTGTATTAGTAAGAAGGTCTTTAACCATAACAGGAGTAAAACTTGGTGATGCCATTTTAATAGAAGGTGCTTCTGACATCCGTGTATATGTATAAGAATAAGTTAAATTTGGAAGATAATTTCCGAAGGCTTCCTGTTTTTTAGCTTTTGCTTCAGACAGTTTTTTCTCGATAAGTTTTATAGAATGGTTATTAGATAATCCAATTTCAATACATTTTTCCAGTGTTAATATTTCGTCTGCTTGAGAAAAGTGGCATAAAATAAATGATATAAAAATTAATCTGGTTAATTTATACATATTTGTGTAATCCTTTATTTATTAAAAGTTATTATTTACCAAGACCATATAAGAAGATATTCAATACATTTTTTGTTTGTCTTGATAAATTTTGTTTATGTTTTGATTTAATGTTCGTAAAGATAACAGAAGTAATAATAGAATTTAGAATTTCAGTAGCGAGTCGCACATCTACTGGTCTCAATAGATTTTCTTTTATTCCTTGTTGAATAATTTTTGATAATGCAGATGAAATCTTGTTATATCTTATGTATATTTTTTGTTTATATTTTGTATCAAGTGCTTTATCTACAACACGAGTTTCTCTTAACAAGATAGAGAAGAATTGTTTATGTTTAGAAAAGAACACCAAATTATTTTTAATAAATAATTTAATTTTTTCTAAACAATTTAGTTTACTATCTTTAATTAAATTGAGTGTGGAAAATACTTCCTGGAAAATGCTATCAATAAATACAGTAAATAGTTCTTGTTTACTTTTAAAATACAGATATAGTGTTCCTTTAGCGACTTTTGCTTCGCGTGCTATATCATCCATTTGTGTATTATGATATCCTTTTTTAGTAATAATTTTTGCTGCTGCTTTTAGTATTTTACTTTTTTTATAACTACTTGTATCTTTTTTTATTTTCATATAGTATCGTAATGAATTTAGAATAAAATATTGGTTCTAAATTAATACTTTAATACTCATCGTTATACAGAAATGGATTGCAATTAAAAAATTGAGTAACTTAGTCCAACAAAAACTGACTGGTCAGTCATATTAGATTGTATAAAATAGTAAGTTATTTGTCAATAATACGAATCAAAACATTTATACTTGTAATTTTGCCATAAGTAAATTTTCTCTCAATAGAAATAATCATATATTTTCACCTGGAGTTTTTTTTATTGACGATTGTAATTTTGTTTCAATTCCATACTCTTTTTTGAATTTCCCAGGACTAATACTCTTAATCACACCTCTTGCTTTTATTATATAACATTTATTTACATCATTGTTATTATTTTTAGCAAAAAATAACAGGGCGTCAAGACCCTGCAAAAAAAATCATGCTTTTATCGTCCTTGCCTATGCCTTATAGCAAAATTTCAAATCAAAACATTTATACTAGAATATTTTAAATTATTTCTGTTTTAGAGTTGGTATTGGAATATGTAAATTACAACTTAGACAGAAACAAGAACTTTTAAAAAGTTATTGATATCAAGCAATTAAAGGAATTGAGCCAATTTATCTGTTATTGATTTTTTAGGTTGGACACCAACTAAGCGTTCAACAGGTGTACCATTTTTAAATATTATCAGGGTTGGTATTGAGAAAATACTGTATTTAGCAGCAATATTAGGTGCCTGGTCAACATTTAATTTACATACTTTTATTTTAGTTTCGTATTCAGTAGCTATCTGGTCAATTGTCGGTGCTATCATTTTACATGGACCGCACCATTCTGCCCAAAAATCGACTAATACAGGTAATTTTGAATCGATGACTTCTTTTTGGAAATTATTTTCATCAACATTAATCATACTATTTTAATCTCCTTTTTGTTATTATTTTTTTTTCATAAATTTCTATTCTGATTGCTTTCCATAACTGTTTATGTGTTTTTTCTGGTACTTCTATTGTTTCAATTTCGTTAAACAAATTAATAGTTTTTCTGAATGTATTAATAAGAGAAAGACAGCATTTACATGTATTCAAATGCTGTTCTATTTCTCGTTCAAACTCATAATCAAGTTCATCATCAATAAAATCTGATAATAATCTATAAATTTCTTTACAATTAACCATAATTTTGTTTAAAATATTCTGATAATTTATCTCTGACGAACATTCTTGAACGATGTATTCTTGCTTTAACGGCTGGTACAGATATATTTAGAATTTTACTTACTTCTTTATTAGATAATCCTTCCATATCTCTCAATATTAGGACAGACCTATATTTTTCTGGTAATAGTTCTAATGTATTATAAATTTTTTTTCTTAATTCTTTATTTTCTATAGTTGCTTCAGGGTTATCTGACCAGTCAGGTAATTCATGTTTAAGTTCTTCTTCATCGTCTGTTTGTATTGGGTTATCCAGTGATACAGTATATTGTTTTTTTCTTCTATGCATCAAGGAGAAGTTCATTGCAATACGATATAACCAAGTAGAGAATTTTGATTCTTTTTTAAAATTTTTTAAAGAGTGATATACTTTTATAAATGTTTCCTGTAAAATGTCTCTTGCAACAGTCCTATTATTTGTTAAACGATAAGCCAGATTATATACTTTCTCTTCATATCTTTTAACAATCATTTCATATGCTTTATTATCACCATTTTTAGCTTTTTCAACAAGTTGTTCATCAGTGAGGTTACTGTATTCATCTACCATTTTTGATGCTCACAAATCTTATCTGGATTCGTTTTAAATCTATCAGCAGTAACAATCTCTTTACCTAAATTATATGCTTTTTCTAATATATCTGGGTAATTAAGTATCTCTTGATAACTATCAATTTTACGGACGAGTAAATCTTTATAATATACGAAATTGAAAACATCAAAAAAATATTTTATTGTAAGTATTGCTCCATCAAATAACTTTTTACCCTTTGTTCCGCCAACAGAGATAAATCCACCTAATTTACATATTTTATTCTTATATTGTTTTAGTATATATTTTTTTGACCAATAAGATTGACATCTATCAATAAGATTTTTAAGGTTTCCTGGTAATCCATAGAAAAAAATTGGTGTTGCAACAATAACATAGTCAGAATTTTCTAAATATTCATAAACCGACTGCATATCATCATTTTGTATACATTTTCCTGTTTTATTGCAGTAATTACATTCTTTACAAGGATTAATTTTTAAATCACGAACAAAAATATTTTCTATTTTGATATTTTCTGTTTTTGCTCCTTTAATTGCCTCATTCAGTAAAATATCAGAATTTCCATTTTCACGTGGACTCCCATATATTGCGAGTAACTTTTTCATATAACAATGGTAGGGACCAAATATTTATGATTTTAAATTATATTTTATTATATTATTATTTACAAATTCTTTTATTTTATCCAATTCTTTTTTGTTATCTTCTTTAAGCAAATGTGCAAATCTACGTTGTAGTCGTAAATAATCTTCTACAGGTCGTATCTGTGCTGGTTTAATTACTGAAACAAGTTTCCCGTATTCATATTCTAAAATCGGGAAAAAGCCAGTTTGAACTGCAAGTTGAGCAATTTCATATGTTAGGTCAGTATCATGACCCCATCCTAATGGACATGGAACAAGAACATGTAAGAATTTTGGTCCTTTGATAGACGCTGCTTTTTTAATTTTTTTCTGTAAATCAGGTATATAGCCAACAGTTGCTGTTGCAACATAGGCACAGTTATGTGCTAAAGCAATTTCAACCATATTTTTTTTAGGGCGCCAATTACCAGCCCAATTTTTACCAGTTGGACTTGTTGTAGTATAAGCGTTAGTAGGTGTTAGACCGCTTCTCTGTATACCAGTATTCATATATGCTTCATTATCATAACAGATTGATAAAACATTATGACCTCGTTCCCACATTCCTGAAAGTGCCTGTAGACCGATATCTGCAGTTGAGCCGTCACCACCTTGTGATATAACAGTTACATTAGATATACCCTTATGTTTTAATGCTGCTTCAATACCGCTTGCAACTGCGGCAGCGTTTTCAAACAGTGAATGTATGAATGGTATATTCCAGGCAGAATTTGGATAACCTGTACTGAATACTTCAAGACAACCAGTTGCATTTACTACAATTACTTCTTTACCTAAGGTATCGAATATTAATTTTACTGCTAATGCTTGTCCGCAACCAGCACAAGCTGTATGTCCGCTTACAAACATATGTTCTTCAACCATAATTTTAATACCTCACTTTTCTAAATCAGGTTTAAGTTGTAATGCTTTATTAAAAGAATCTATTGCTTTATCTTCCATCCCTTTTTTTTGGTATGCTAATCCCATATTATAATATGCGAGTGCGAATTCGGGGTTATATTTAGTTGCTAACTTAAATTTCCGAATTGCTTCATCATACATACCTTTCTGATAATAGAGTAATCCCAGATTATAATGTGCTTCAGCATCAGTAGGATTCAATTTTGTTACCATATTAAAATCATATATGGCTTTATCCTGTTGTCCCATACTTGAATAAGTAATTCCGCGTATATAATATGCTTCAATATATTTACGGTTCAATTCAATTGCTTTAGTGAGGTCTTTCAATGCTTTTTTTGTATCACCTTTATAATAATATGCTAATCCTCTGTTAAAATATGCTTCGGCACTTTTAGGTTGTAACTTTATTGCTTTATCGAAATCCTGCATAGTAGTTTTATCTGTAACAAGTTCTTTTTTGGGATATATTTTAGGAACGACAGGTTTCAATATATAATCTTCACTACCTTTTTTTGTTTTTTCAGGTAATCCTTCACCGAAGGTAATTCCGCGTGAATAATATGCTTCAGCGAAATTCGGATTAAGTTTTATTGCTATATCGTAATCCTGATTAGCATAACCTAATTGTCCCATATGCTCATAAATTAGTCCGCGTGTATAATATGCTTCAGCATATTTGGGATCGAGTTGGATTGCTTTATTTATATTTTCTAATGCTTTTTTATATTTACCGTGATTATCATAAAGGTCAGCGAGATTTTTATATGCTTCAGGATATTTTTTATCTCTTAATTTTATTGCTTTTTTATAATCTTTTTCTGCTTGTTTCCAATTACCTTTTTTAGTATAAGATAGACCGCGATAATTATATGCTTCTGCTGAATAAGGATTAAGTTCTATAACTTTATTAAAGTTATCTATTGCTATATCTTCTAATCCTTTTTTGAAATAAGATAGACCTCGGTTATAATATGCTGTATAGTTATGTGGATTAAGTTCTATTGCGTTATCAAAATCTTCTATTGCTTTATCATACATTTCTTTTTCGAGATAAGAATTACCACGTTTTGTATACATTTCAGCAAAATATGGTTTTGTTTCAGCCAATTTATCTTTTAATGTTTCGAAAGAGCGTATGAACGCTCTCCCGACATACGCTTCAGAAAAGTCAGGTTTAAGAGATAGAGCAGTGTTATAATCCTGTATTGCTTTTTCGTATTGATTTAGATATCTATAAACAAGAGCTCTACCGTAATATGCTTCTGCATATTCTGGATTCAATTCTATTGCTCTATCATAGTCATCTATAGCATTTTTATATAATCCTTTGTCACTGAAAATAGTGCCACGTGTATAATACGCTTCAGCCAATTTAGGATTTAGTTCTATTGCCTGGTTACAATCTTCTAACGCTTTATCATATAATCCTTTTTCGCTATAAGATAGACCTCTACTGTAATATGCTTCAGCGTATCTTGGGTTGAGTTCCAAAGCAGTATTAAAACTTTCAATTGCGCTATCGTGTAAAGATTTATTTGCGTATGCTAATCCTTTATAATAATATGCTTCAGCGAATTTAGGACGTAGTGTTATTGCTTTCTCAAAATCGCGTATTGCACTATCAATAAGTTTTTTATCAATATAAGTTAATCCGCGATTGAAGTATGCTTCAGCATATTCGGGTTTAAGTTCTATGGTCTTATTAAAATCTTTTATTGCTTCATCAGGTAAATTTTTAGACATATAGACATTACCACGATAATAATAAGCATCAACATAATTCGGGTTAAGTTCTATTACTTTATTTAAATCTGTTAGTGATTTATCATAAGATTTCTTTTTATAATAGCATATACCTCTGTAATAATATGCGTCAATATAGTTAAGTTTTAATTCAATTGTTTTATTTAAATCTGATATTGAGTTATCATATAAGTTTTTAGAATAATAAATGATTGCACGGTTATAATAAGCATCAGGATAATCAGGTTTTAATTCAATTGTTTTATTTAAGTTTTCTATTGCTTGGTCATACATTAACTTATCTCTGTATACAAAACTTTTTCTATAATATGCTTCAGGATAATCAGGTTTCAGTTCAATTGTTTTATTGAAGTCCTGTAATGCTTCATCATACATTTGTTTTTGATAATAAATGGTACCTCTTAGATAATAAGGATCAAAATACTTAGGTTTCAATTCAATTGTTTTAGTTAAATCCTGTATCGCTTCGTTATATAAACCTTTGATATTATATGTAATAGCGCGATTAAGATAGCCAGCGAAATTAGTTGGAGTTAATTCAATAACTTTTGTAAAATCATCAATCGCGTTTTCATACAAGCCCTTTGAACGGAAAGCTCTACCGCGATAAAAGTATGCATCAGCAAAATTTTTATCAACTTCTATTGCTTTTGTATAATATTCAATTGCTAAATCAATATTTCCAGGTTCTATTTGTTGTCCTTTAGTAAAAAGTTGTTGTGCAGAAAGGTTTTCTGTTATGGTTTGACAAAATAATTCTGCAGTAATTAAGACAACCGATAAAACAACTGTTATTATAGATTCTGTTTTTATAATTTTATACATCTTTTATATCAGTAAACAAATTTGTTTCTTTTAAACCAACAAATTTTGTTATAACCTGTTTCTTTGATTCTTTAATTAT
>Ga0207433_10008008_pt1 | contig 17390 bp, 13 predicted proteins | sample YelNatPaOPGAMG01_FD_187559 | JGI IMG/M metagenome (GOLD analysis project Ga0207433, IMG submission 187559) | Hot spring thermophilic microbial communities from Obsidian Pool, Yellowstone National Park, USA - OP-RAMG-01 (SPAdes) (version 3) | ecosystem: Environmental > Aquatic > Thermal springs... | reverse complement strand
TTTAAAATATAATTACTAAAAATATGTTTCTTTTTTAACACAAAATTTAGAGCATCAATAACAGTATTCCCCGTTATAAATATATTTTTTGGATTAATATTTTCTTTTATTAAACATTTTTTGGCTCTTAGTGTTGGTGCAAAATGCAGATTTGCCATCATATCTACTAATAACCTATTCATTTCTTCAGGATAAGGATTAAATTTATCATAAGTTCTAAGTCCGGATTCAATATGACCTACTGGAATTTTATGATAAAAAGAAGCAAGTGTACTTGCTAATGTTGTTGTAGTATCTCCATGAACAAGAACGAGGTCTGGCTTCTCTTTTTTTAATACATTATCAAGTTTTATTAATGTTTTTGTTGTTATATCCGATAATGTCTGACTTTCTTCCATAATATTCAAATCATAATCAGAATTTATTGAGAACAAGTCCAATACTTGGTCAAGTAAATATCTGTGTTGCGCTGTTATACATACTTTCACTTCAAAATATTTTTTTTCAACTGATAATTTTTTTATAACAGGTGCTACTTTAATTGCTTCAGGCCGTGTTCCAAAAATAAAAAGTATTTTCTTCATTATCTCTTACTTAATGCTGTGATTGTTATCGCAATAATTGATAAGATAAGTGTTACAATATATAAAAACAGAACAACTTCTCTCTGGGTCCAACCAAATTTAAGTAATCTGTGATGTATATGTTTTTTATCCGGTTCCCCTATACTCATTCCTTTTCTTAGACGCCGATATATTGAAAAAACTACATCGATTACAGGTAACGCTATAATTATTATAGGAATAAATAATGACATAACAGCTGTTGTTTTTAATGTTCCGATAATACTTATACTTGCTAAAAGGAATCCCAAAGTAAGAGCGCCACTATCACCCATAAATACTTTAGCTGGATTAAAATTAAATAACAAAAAACCCAATGTAGTACCACATAGAATAAGTGACAAAATAGCACTAAGTTGCAATTGACTTAAAATTATCGGGTCATTGGTCTGCTTCATTTGTAAAATTGACACTATAAAAAAAGTACCACTAGCAATAGTAACTATTCCTGCAGCAAGTCCATCGAGTCCATCAGCAAGATTTATTGTATTCATGAATCCGATAATCCATAGAACTGTTATCCCCTGACTTAATAATATCGGAAATTGATAATATTTCAATGTTGTTGGTAAAACTATTCCTGAGATTCGTATTCCGAAATCCATAGCACAATATGCAGAAATAATTTGAACAAGGAATTTTGTTAAAGCACGGACACCCCTTTTATCATCTATCATACCTAAGATAAGAACAAAAGTCATTCCTGTAAGTAATCCAGCAATTTGTGTTTCTAATGAAAGATTACCTATAAATTTACTTGTGTATGAGAGCTTTCCTATAAGAAGGTTTCTGAATTGAGGTGAAATATAACGAATTATTATCAATGTTATAACAAAAGTTAAAAATATTCCTAACCCACCCCATCTCGGTATAGGTCTTGTATGAACTTTTCTTTTATCCGGGATATCATAAACATCAAATTGTTTGCTTAAAAATATTGATAACGGAACAAAAAATAGACTTAATAAAATTGATATAAGTATTGAAGCGACATAAACTTTTGCCATTTTATTTATTTAACAGGATAAACAGGAAATTTCTCAGTAAGTTTCTTTACTTCATTTCTTATTTCTAATAATATCTTTTTATTTTTTCTGTTCTCAAGTGTTTTAATAATTAATCTACCTATCAGTTCTATTTCTTTCTCTTTCATACCACGTGTTGTAACAGCAGGTGTTCCTATCCTTATTCCTGATGTAATGAATGGTTTTTCTGTATCATAAGGAACAGAATTTTTATTAACTGTTATTCCAACACTATCAAGTAATTTTTCTGCTTCGATTCCTGTCATATTCTTGTTTCTTAAATCCACAAGAAACATATGACAATCTGTTCCACCGGATACAATTTTGTAACCGAAATCAGATAAAGTTTTAGCTAACATACGTGAATTTTTTAATATTTGTATCTGATAATTCTTAAATTCATCTTGTAGTGCTTCTTGTAAAGCAACTGCTTTTGCTGCAATAACATGCATTAACGGACCACCTTGCATTCCAGGAAAAACTGTCTTATCAATAAGTTCAGCATATTTCTTCTTACATAATATTAATCCTGAACGCGGTCCTCTCAATGTCTTATGTGTAGTTAAAGTAACAAAATCAGCATAAGGGACAGGAGACGGATAAACACCTGCTGCTATCAATCCTGCATAATGAGCAATATCAGCCATAAAATATGCTCCAACTTTATCACAAATATTACGGAATCGTTTCCAATCTATTACTCGAGAATATGATGAACTGCCAGCAACAATTAAATGTGGTTTATGGATTTTTGCAAGTTTTTCTACTTCATTATAGTCAATTAATTGTGTATCTCTTGTAACACTTATTGGTATTGTTAAAAAATATTTACCTGAAAAACTTGTTGGATGCCCATGTGATAGATGACCTCCGTGTGATAAATGCATACCCATTATACTATTGCCAGGTTTCAGAACAGCAAAATATACAGCCATATTAGCTTGTGTTCCTGAGTGTGGCTGGACATTAGCATGTTCTGCTCCAAAAACTTTTTTAGCTCGTTCAATAGCAAGTTTCTCTACAATATCAACATATTCGCAACCACCATAATATCTTTTGCCAGGATACCCTTCAGCATATTTATTTGTTAAAATAGAGCCCTGCGCTTCTAATACAGAAATAGAAGTATAATTTTCTGAAGCAATAAGTTCTAGGCAATTTTGCTGTCGTGATAATTCTTTAATTATAACATTATATATCTCAGGATCGCTTTTCTTAAGATTCTGTAATCTTTTTTCCATAAATTTTTACCTCATAGTTTCAATTTATTTACTAATTTTTTAATACATTCTTTTATCATTTCTGCACAATGTTCATACATTTCTTCTGTCTGACCTATAGGATCAGAAATTTCGGTACCGTTATTATAGTCGCCAATATATTCCTTCAATAAATATATTTTACTTTTTATCCAAGGATATCGACTTAATAACACTGATTGATGTAACTTTTCCATAACCAGTATAATATCAGCATTATTGACTAATTGTTCGTTTACAGAAGTTGCAACATGTCCTCTTACTTCTATGTTATCTTTTTTCAATATCTTTTTTATTATATCTGGAACTCGAAAAAAAGGGGATGCAGAAATTCCACATGAGTTAACTTCTATTCCATTTAATCTAAACTGTTCAATATAATTTTTCAAATATAATTCAGCGACTAAACTTCGACAAGTATTTCCTGTACAAACAAATAATATTTTCATATAATCTATTCTTGATATAGTTATTTACGACAACTTTATGTTCGATAATGAGCATTTATTTTAACATAATCAAAAGATAAATCACAAGTATAGTATTTTATTTTTTCTTTACCTGTATGTAAATCTACTGTTATATTAACTTTTTTATTATCAAGTATTTTTTTAACTTTTTTTTCACTAAAATCTAATAACTGGCTATTTTTACACAAACAATAATTATTAAAATAAATATCTATCTTACTAGGGTTTATTCTAACACCGCTCATTCCGACAGCAGTTAAAACTCTTCCCCAGTTTGCATCGTTCCCAAAAAATGCTGTCTTAACAAGTGGAGATGTTGCTATTTTTTCTGCAATTTTCTTCGCATCATTTTTTGTTTTAGCGTTTATAACATTAATTTCAATTAATTTTGTTGCACCTTCACCATCAGAAACAATCTTTTTTGATATTTCTGAACAGACATAATTTAAATGTAAGTAAAATTTTCTATAATCATTATTGTATTCAGTTATCTTCTTATTTCCAGCAGAACCGTTTGCTAAACAGAATACAGTATCATTTGTTGAAGTTACTCCGTCTATACTTAACATATTAAAAGTATTATTAACAACTGATTTTAATGCATGATCTAATATTCGTTTTGATATATTACAATCTGTAAGTATAAAACATAAAAAGGTTGCCATAGACGGATGAATCATACCGGATCCTTTTGCAAAAGAAATTATTTTTATCTCAGAATTGCCAATATTATATTTTGAAGATACTATTTTAGGAACAGTATCAGTTGTCATGATAGATTCAGCAGCGTTATTTATTGAATACGGTTTTTTATCTATAAGGTAGTTACACAATTTTTCTAGTCCTTGTTTTATTTTATCCATTGGGAGGTATTCTCCAATCACACCTGTTGAAGCAACAAGAACAGAATTACTCTCATTAAATCCAATAAATTTTGATACATAATCACACATAGTTATTGCATCTCTTAATCCTAATTTACCTGTTGCTGTATTAGCACATCCAGAATTAGCAACAATACAGCGTATTTTATTTCTGATATGTTTTTGGCTTATCAATACTGAAGCAGATTTTATTTGGTTAGAAGTAAAAACACCTGAAGCGATACAAGGAGAAAACGAATAGAATAATCCTAAGTCCCTATTTTTAGATCTTTTTATACCACAATGTATTCCATTAACCCAGAAACCATTTGGTAAAAAATTTTTATTAACATCTGACATTTATATTATATAAACCAATCCATCACAACTTTATTTTAATTATTTTCTATTTTATAATTTTCTTGTTAATAACAAATTATAAGAAAGATACAGTCCATTATTGAGAAACTCGTAATACCTCTTCCAATGTTGTCATTCCGTTCGCAACTTTCAATAATCCATCCTGGAATAATGTTCGCATACCTTGTTTTATTGCTAACTCGCGGATAGGTCCAGCAGCAACTTCTTTCAAGACAAGTGCCCTAATTTCTTCAGTCATCTGAAGATATTCATGGATTCCTGCTCTACCTTTATATCCAGTATTATTACAAGTTGGACATCCTCTTCCTTTATATAAAGTTAGTTCTGGAACTTCAATTTTATTTTGTTTTAAAATGTTTAAGAATTCACTATCAGGTTGAATTCTCTCTTTACAATCAGGACAAACTTTTCTAACTAACCGTTGTGCCAATACACATTCTACTGTTGATGATATCATAAAAGGATATGCTCCCATCTCGTAAAGGCGTGCAACCGCTGTTGGTGCATCATTTGTATGTATTGTAGAAAAAACCAAATGTCCTGTCATTGCTGCTTCCATAGCAGTTATAGCTGTTTCTTTATCACGTATTTCACCAATCATTATCACATCAGGATCCTGTCTTAAGAAAGCCCGTAATGCGGCAGCAAAATCCAATCCTATTTCCTGATGCATATTTACTTGAACAATACCAGGAAGATTATATTCAACAGGATTTTCTGCAGTAAGTATTTTTATAGAAGAATCATTTATAGAACTTAATGCTGAATATAATGTTGTTGATTTACCGCTTCCTGTTGGTCCACAAACAAGTATGATTCCATACGGTTTATTAATTGATGCTTTAAATTTTTCAAGAGTATCAGGTAAAAAACCAAGTTTTTCCATATCAACCATTATTGCGCCACGGTCTAATATACGCATTACACAGGATTCACCGTATACAGTAGGAATTATATTCACTCTGAATTCAACAGGTTTTCCACTAGCAATAAGTTGTATTCTACCGTCTTGAGGACGCCTGTGTTCAGTTATATTCATTGAGTTTGTCATAATTTTTATTTTTGCTATAACTGCATTTCGGTATGCAAATGGAGGAATAAATGGTGCTTCCTGTAATACGCCATCAATACGGTATCTGACTAATAGTTTTTTTTCAAATGGTTCAATATGGATATCACTTGCTTTTTTTTGTATAGCACCTAAAATAATAGCATTAACAATTTTTTCAACTTCTGGTGCTGAAGCATCTATTTCTGCTATATCTAATTTTTCTTCTTCTTCTGCCTTTTCTAAATTTATCTCTGATTCTACTGATGATACGCTTGAAAGAATTTTTGATACTGCTTCTTCATTAATCCCGCTTCCTCCATAAACTTTATCCAATGCTTTATTAATATCATCAGGTAGACCTAAATAAGACAATATATCAAATCCTGTTCTCAAATGGATATCCTCTATCGCAAACAGGTCTCTTGGATCTACCATAGCAACAAAAAGTATATTCTCTTCTTTCGCAAACGGAACAGCTTGATGTCGTCTTGCACTACTTTCTGGTATAAGTTTTACTACTTCTGAGTCAATTTCAAGTTCAGTCAAATCTACTGCTTTTAATCCCCATTCTTCTGATAATTTACGTAAAAGAACTGGTTTTTCTATCAATTTCATATTAACCAAAACTTGTTGTAATGGTATCCCGCTTTTTTTTGATTCTTCTAATGCAATATTCAATTTATCTTCTGGTAAAAGTTTACTATCAACAATTATGTCCTTAATTGTTTTTCTGCGTGCAGTTGTTTTCATTTTTTTGATTATTTCTGATTATTTTCACTTATTTATCTATTTTATTAAATATTATTTATTAAGTCAATTTTGATTTAATAGTATTTTTTATGTAAAATATGTAATGTTTGCCGCGGTGGTGGAATTGGTAGACACGCGGGTCTCAAAAACCCGTTCCGAGCAAATCGGAATGAGAGTTCAAATCTCTCCCGCGGCATTTTTTAATGATTTCAGTAACTTAATCTAAACTCACCAAACTCAATTTTTTTATTCATATAACATTCATATTAGCAATTAAATTTCATTCTCATTAAATAATTAACGAAACTTCTACTCTTTATCAGAAAGATGTTCCGAAAGAAAAATATGATATTGACTTATCATTTATTGGTGAATAAGAATAAAAAAAGTTTATACTTAAAGGAAACATTTGTAATAAGAAGGTATTTAATCGTATGCCTGAACCAAAACTATATATAACATTATTAGAATTGAATTCTCTATCAGCAGAAGTATATAGGTAATAATCTCTAGTTTTACCCCATCCGTAACCAGCATCACAAAATAATATACCATAGAATGATTTGAAAAAGAAATCGGGGAATATATACCACATATAGTAATTTATATCCTTGACGATAGGAAATCTCCATTCGATATTAGATAATAATATATTTGATGCGTACCAAGTTGAAATATTTTCTGGATTTATTCTCAAACGTTCATAACCACCAAGTTGATAGAGGCCATAATCTCTTCCCATACTTGTTGCATATATTAATCTTGAAGCTATTGTTTGCTCATTCCCGAGTGGTTGAAAGTTCTGTAATTCTACTCCAATATTTTGATAAATATAATCAGCACCAAAAATATCTGTTCCAAATTGTCCATATATCCCTGTTCTCATTCCTGATGTCTCTTCGAGATATTTTCCGTACACAGTATCTCTAATAAAATTTGAAATAATAATATGTTCTTTAGTATATTCACCTTCAGAATTTGCTACTCCGAATTCAATTCTATTAAATTTGTTAAGTGGATATATTACGGCACCAAGTTGTGATTTCTGTATTTCATATTTATTAGTAGAATAATTAAATTCTGTTGAAGCAGATAGATTAAATACAAACTGTGGTCTAAATCTTGCATATGTATAACTTATTTGATAATCTAACATATCTACTGAATTTACATAACTTGCATAATTTGTATACACAGACGCTGAATGGTTACCTGTCATATCAGAAAACTGCCAGTAAAGAATTGCAAAAAAACCTTCCATAGTTGAATAATAAAAAAACGGGTAAAACAGATCAGTTGAAAAACTTAATCTGTATGGTCTTGATTTCGGGAATGGTTTAGTATCCTTAGTCAGTGATAATTCTTGAGGTGCAGAATATACAATTTGACTCTCATTAAATTTGTCAGAATCAGCAATATATATATGTTTCTCATTATTACGAAATGAACTGAACACGATTTTTTTACCATCTTTTGAAAATGTCGGATTAAAATCTCCACCTATATTTTTTGTAATACATTTTATCTCTTTTGTTTCAATATTCACAGTATAAATGTTGTATATATTATCTTTATCTGATATAAAAACAACTGTTTTATTATCAGGAGCAAAAGAAGGAGTAATCTCATCATTTGGTAAATTTGTCAATTTTGTTATTGATTTTGTTTCAAGATCCATTAACATCAAGTCTTTCTGATATGGTCTCGTCTGAGAATCTGTTAATATCTCCTGGCTAAAAACCAAGTATCTATTATCATTTGATACTGATACATCTGAAACATAACTTACTCCATCTGTTAATTTAACAAGATTGGTTCCATCTATATTCATTGAATATATATCCGTCTCTGTTTTATCCATACCGACAAAATATATTTTTTCCCCGTCATAATCAATAACAGCAGATTGGATTATTGTTATAGGTATATCTATTCTTCTAAATCTATTTATAGTTAAATTATAAAGATAAATGTAATCTTTTCGTGATTTATTACCGATAAAAAGTAAATATTTATTATCAGAAGTAACTGAAAGTCCTCTACCTGTAGTATGGATACTCTCTACATCATCAATATTTTTAATATTTATTAAACTAATAATACTTCCTGATTTTATATCTTGAACAACAATTTCATCATAACCATTTCTATCCGTTATATAAGCAATTCTTTCATCATTATTTAGAAAAATTGGATTAGTATTAAATGTGTTATATATCCCTTCCTTAGTTATTTTTCTACTATATGTCTCTGGTTCACTAAAATTTTCTTTATTAATGCTATATTTGTCTATCAACCATTCTCTAAATTTTCTATCTAATGAAAAAATATCAATTCCAATTGTCTCTAATAACACACTATTGGCATCAAATTTATCACGATATAATCTTAACATATTATTAACTTTATCTAATCCATATTCTTCAGCAATATATTCTATCAACATACCGCTTTGCTTATATGCTAAAACAACTTGATGTGGTTTTAGATGATTAAAATTATGTAAATCTATCAACCTCAATAATCTATCTTCAACTTTTTTATTACTTGATGGTGGAGGGCATACTGCATCACGTAAATACATATCCTGAATAGTCTTATCAAAATCTTTTTCGCTATAAACAGCATATCCTTCCAATAGCCAATTTGGATAAAAAATAGATTTCAGTAACATGATAGATTTCCAGAATGCACTATATAAAATATCAAATTGGACTACATGAGTGAATTCATGACGTAAAACATCTTCAAATTCTCCTTTTGAACCTGTATATGGTAAAGTAAATCTATTTTTAAATGCTTCTGTTACACCGCCTACACCTTCTCCTGTTTCAACAATATTTGTCTGTTGAAAATCGTTATAACCAGTATAAAGGAAAAATGGTACCTTTTCTTGTAAATCACATTCCATGTAAGTTGTTACATCTGTGTATACTTTCTCTAATAATTCTGTTACATATGGTATAATATTTTTTTCTTCTGGATAATAGTATATATCAAAATGTTCTGTTGAACATATTTCATATTTAAAATCCTTTATAATAACCTTATTTTTACCAAATCCAAAAAGAAATTGTGGTAATAAGAAAAATATGATAAGATATAATTTGTATCTATACATTTTAGATTTTATCTACAAGTAGAACATTTTTTTCCTGGGGGACAACTACTGCAGGATATTCCAGAATTTAATGTCGGACTTTTCTCAATCCCATGAATAGAAAAAACAGATATAATTCGTTTTAGGTCAGTACTTTTACAATCAGGGCAACAGGGAACTTCATTCCCGAAAATAAGTAATTCAAAATTTTTATTACAATTGTTACACTTATACTCATATATAGGCATATTAGATACTATTCTTTCTCTTCAAGTAAATCACCTAATTTTTGTTGTTCTACTTTTGAATATTTTTTTATAAGTTCTTTCTCTCTATCTCGTTCCAATTTTTTTATAGACACTTCAATTTTTCTTTCCAACCTATCTGCTTTTATCACTTTCGCTTCAATTTCTTGTCCTACACTGAATAATTCTTTAGGATGTTTACCTTTTTCTATTAACATCTCTGATATATGCATAAATGCTTCTATTGAATCTTCTAGTTCTACAAAAACACCAAAATCAAGTATTTTGGAAATCTTACATCTAACAACAGTTCCAACTTTGTATTTTACAAAAGGGTCTTCTTTTAAATGTTTAATTGACAATGAAGCTTTTTCCAGTTCAGGATTAATTTCAAGAACTACTGCCTCTATTTCTTGTCCTACTTTTAGTATTTCGTTTGGATTTTTAATTTTTTTCATCCATGACATATCATTTAAATGTATCAAACCTTCAAAATTATCATCTATTGAAACGAAAGCACCAAAGGGTAAAATATTGGTAACTTTACATTTTAATCTTGTTCCAGATGGATATTTATTTTTTAACTCTTCCCACGGATTAACACTCATTCTTTTTAGGGATAATGATAATTTTCTATTTTGTTTGTCAACCTCTATTATCTTCAAAGTTAATTGGTCACCTTCTTTAATAATTTCTTTAGGATGATTAATATGTTTATTCCATACTAATTCAGAAACATGCAATAATCCTTCAATACCTTTTTCTAATTCAACAAAAGCACCGAATTCAGTAATATGGGTGACTTTTCCGGTTACGACTTTATTTACAGGATACTTATTTTCTATTTCATCCCAAGGATGAGGCATCAAGTGTTTTAAAGAAAGTGATATTTTATCTTCTTTAGGATTAATTTCAATTACTTTTAGTTTAAGTTTATCACCTATCTTTACATAGTCCTTAATTTTTTCAATTCTATACCAGGCAATATTACTCACATGGACTAAACCTTCAACTCCGCCACCCAAATCTACAAAAATACCGAAATCAGTTATATTTGTAACTATTCCCTCTACAATATCATCTACTTTTAAGGTTGAGAATATTTTATCACGATATCTTTTTCGTTCTAATTCTATATATTGTTTATGTGAAAGAACAACATTTTTATTTCTATCATCTAATTCCATTATTAAAAATGACAATTCTTTACCCAAAAGTGTATCTATTTTTTTAACTGATTTTATATCTACCTGTCTTATTGGCAAAAAGGCATCAATCCCGATATCTACGATAAATCCTCCCTTAATTTTTTTTATAACTTTACCTTTGATTGGTTCCTTATTAGAAAATAAATTCTTTAATTCTCCCCATACAATTTTCTGTTTAGCTTTTGTATATGAGACAATTACATATCCGGACACATTATCCATCTCATTTATAATTACAGGTATCTCAAGTCCAGTTTTGAATTCAGATGGTATTCCTCTTTCACCAAAATCTTCATTAGGAACTATTCCTTCGTATTTTCCCCCTATATCAACAAGTACACCATCTTCAACTATATTAACAATTTTAACATTACTTATTTCGCCTTTTTTAGGTGCAGTAAAATTAGACAAAGCATTCCTTAATTCTCGATATGAGAGTTCTTCATCTAATGAATCTGTTATATCATCAAATTTATCCATATTTTTTAATTATACAATATTTTTATAATCAAGGCAAATAATTTTTTTTATTATTTTTCATTTTATTTATCGCAACTAATATTCTTGATGTCAAAATTGTGTATGTGTCATGATTAAATTTTTCCGGTGGATAAATGGGCTCACCAAACTCTATACTTATTTTAGAAAATTTATTTAATTTATTACTATTTGAAATTAAACAAGGTATAATTGGTGACTGACTAATACAAGATAGCATCCCTATACCTGATTTTAACACAGAATTTTCGTCAATATCTTTACTTCGTTTACCTTGTGGGAACATAGCTACAATTTTTTTTTCAGATAATAACTTTAATGTTGTTCTTATTGCTTTAATATCAGATTTAGTTCTATCAATAGGAAATGTATTAACTTGTTTTAATAGCCAAGCGAATAATGGGTTACGAAATAACTCTTTTTTACCCATATAATAAATAAAATTTGGAATTGCGCATCCCAAAATTAATGGATCGCTTAGACTTAGATGATTTGAAGCAATGATAACACCAATGTTTTTGGGTATATTTTTTACTCCATAAATTCTTAGTTGCCAGAAAATAGTAAATACTATTCTAAAAAAAAACCAACCTATTAAATAAATATATCGCTGAAGAACTGTCATTTACTAAAATCTTCTATAATAGTAAAAAACTCAGGGAATGATATACTAACACAATTAGAATTATTTATCACTGTTTCACCTTCGGCACATAAACCGCTTATAGCGAGAGTCATTGCTATCCGATGGTCATTATAAGAGTCAACATTTGCACCTTTTAGTTTTGTTCCACCTTCAATTATAAATCCATCTTCTAATTCAATAATTTTTGCACCCATTTTATTCAACTCTGTTGAAATAGTTCTTATTCGGTCACTTTCCTTAACTCTTAATTCTTTAGCATTTCGTATTGTTGTTGTCCCATTTGCCTGTGTTGCAGCGAGACATAAAATTGGTATTTCATCAATCATATTAGTTATATCCTGAGGTTCAGTTATATCAATACCATTTAATTTACTTGACTCCACAATAATATTGCCCACAATTTCATTATTAACCAATCTTGTTCCCTCAATTGTTATATTAGCACCCATTTTTTTTAAACAATCAAGTAATCCGGTTCTGGTTGGATTAAGTCCAACATTTTCTATTTTTATTTTAGCATCAGATAATATTAACCCCAAAACAATAAAAAATGCTGCTGAAGAAAAATCGCCTGGAACATATACAGTTTTGCCTTTAAATCTGGTTTTCCCATTAATAGTTATTGTTGAATATGTATTTATAATTTCTACACCGAAATGTTTTAACATAAGTTCAGTATGATCCCTTGTTTTTATAGGTTCTTTAATTACTGTTGTTCCAACTGCTTGTAAACTTGCTAAAATTATCGCTGATTTAACTTGTGCACTTGGGACAGGTAATTCATATGTTATTGGATTCAAATTAGTATTTCCTCTAATCTTAATTGGTGGATACATATCATTAACAGCTGATATTTCTGCACCCATTTTTCGTAAAGGGTCAATTACACGTCTCATTGGACGTTTTGATAAAGATTCGTCACCAATTATTTCAGAATAAAAATTCTGTCCTGCTATTACTCCACATAGTAATCTCATTGTTGTCCCAGAATTACCAGCATCAATAACATTTTCAGGTGCAATTAAATTATTTAATCCTTTCGATTCAATATAAATTTTATTATTAATTTTTTCCAATTTTACTCCCATTTGTCTGAAAGCATTTATTGTTCGTCTACAATCGTCGCTATCAAGATAATTATTAATTATTGTTTCACCTTCTGCTAAACCACCTAAAATAATCGCGCGATGTGTGATTGATTTATCACCAGGAACAGATATTGTTGTATTAAGTTTTTTATTTAATTTTCTAACTAAATATTTATTCATTTTTTTCTTAATAACTCAATACGTTTATCCTTAGCATAAGAAAAAAATTTAAGTAATTTTTCTTTTGAATCTAATTCAATTTTTATCTGTTTAAGTAATAAACAGAATTCTGTTAATGACCTGCTTATTTCTTCTCTATTCAGGTTACATATACCTGACCATAATGAAGGAAGAGAATCTGTAATCCGGGTCAAATCATAAAAAGAACCTGCTAAAAGTTTTTTTACATTTTTATTAATCTTATTTGCTTTATGAACTTGTAAAACTAATGATGCCGAAATGATATGCGGTAAATGGCTTGTCAATGCAACTAATCTGTCATGTTCTTCCGGACTCATAAAAATAACTTCTGCACCTACAGATTCCCATAATTCACAAACAATCTTATTTGCATTAATTTTATGGTATAAATTATGATTATTTTTTGATAATTTTATTTTTAAATTTTCTTTATATGGTGTTACAACAACCGTTGCATTATTAAACAGATGTGCTGATGCATATCTCACACCACTTTTTTCAGAACCAGCTAAAGGATGGCTTCCTACAAAATAGATATTAGAATTACTATTATCTGACTGTGTTTTTAATACTTTAGTTATATCTGTTATAATTCTTTTTTTTATACTTCCTGTATCAGTTACAACTGTACCTGGTTTAAGATATGGTAATATTTTACTGAATATATCAACAATAGTATCAACAGGTGTAGAAATCAAAACTAAATCAGCAGATTTAACCCCTTCGGTAAAATCAATAGTATATGAATCAATAGCACCAATTTCTTTTGCTAATTTAAGTTTTTTGATATCTCTTCCGATACCAATTATACTGATTTTCTCTTTTGGTTGACTTTTTTTTATTGCTAATCCAAAAGAACCGCCAATTAGTCCGACACCAATTATTGCTATATCCATTTAAATATATCTCCCAACTGCTTTTGCAACATATTTAAGTTCTTTCATAACTTGCATAAATTGTTCAGGAAATAAGCTCTGACTTCCATCAGATAATGCTAATTCTGGTTGTTGATGAACTTCAATAATAAGACCATCTGCACCTGCTGCTATTGATGCTCTGCACAATGCTGGTATATAATCTCTGACTCCAACACCGTGTGACGGGTCAACAATAACTGGTAAATGAGACATATTTTTAATAATAGGAATTGCATTTAGATCAAGAGTAAATCTTGTATAAGTTTCAAAAGTTCTTATTCCCCGTTCACATAAGACGATATTACTGTTACCTTGAGACATTATATATTCTGCTGCCATAAACAATTCTTCAACAGTTGCACTTAAACCACGTTTAAGTAACACAGGTTTATTTATTTTTCCAACTTCTTTTAACAAATAATAATTTTGCATATTTCTTGCACCTATCTGCAACATATCAACATATTTTGATACAACAGGAACTAATTCTGGGGTCATTACTTCTGATACAATAGGTAATCCTGTTATTTTTTTTGCTTCATAAAGATATTTTAGTCCTTCTTCACCTAAACCTTGGAATGAATATGGACTTGTTCTTGGTTTATATGCACCTCCGCGTAAACCATCCACCTCCATTCTTTTTAATATTTTTGCTATATGTAAAATTTTTTCTTTAGATTCGACAGAACAAGGACCTGCTATAACAACAATTTTTTTATCACCTATTTTATTATTACCAAACTTTACAATTGTATTCTCCTTTTTGAACTCACGACTAACTAATTTAAATGGTTTGGATATAGGTGTAACTGACTCCACTTGTGGCATATTTTCAAAATTTTCTTTTGTCAGGATAGCATTTTTACCTATGACACCAATAATAGTTCGCGATTCACCTTTTGAAATATGATAAGAAAATCCTAAATCTACAATTTTTTTGAGTATTTCATTTACCTGTTTTTTTGTTGTTCTCTGTTTTAAAGTTATAATCATACAGTCTAATCCTTTTACTGAAATTATTTATAATTTTTTATCTAATACTTTTTTCAAATAATATATAAATTTACGATTTTCTTTAGGTTTACCTATTGTTACTCGTATATAATCAGGAAAATCGTATTCGTCCATTGCTCGGACAATTATACCTTTTTTTAACAATTTATTAAAAATATCTATACCTCTGTATGGACTTACATTAATCAGAATAAAATTTGCTGCTGATGGTAAATATCTTAGCCCGATTTTATTCAACTGTTTATACAAATATTTTTTTCCGTGTTCAACCATTTCCAATGATTTTTTTATATGCTGCTTGTTATCTGCTAACGAATGTATCACTGCAACTTGGGCTAATAAATTTACATTAAAAGGTGGTCTGATTCTATCCATATAACTGATTATTTTTTCATTTGATACAGCATAACCCACACGTAATCCAGCTAACCCATAAATTTTTGAAAAAGTTCTCAATGTTATCAAATTAGGATATAATTTATGAAATTCTAGTGAGTTGGGATAATCTTTGTATACTGTTGCGTATTCATAATATGCTTCATCAAAAACAACTATAGGTGGACAATTAAGTGATTTTCTCAATAATTTATTCAGAAATGTTCTTATTTCATTTTTAGTATTATATGTTCCTGTCGGATTATTCGGATTAGCAATAAAAATTGCTTTTGTTTTTCGTGTAACAAAATTTAACATACTATCAATATCATGTTTAAAATTGTTCATAGGAACACTAATAACTTTACAACCCATCAGTTCACCTGCCATCTTATATCTTATAAATGCGTGTTCTGATACAATAATCTCATCTAATTTATTAAAAAAAGTTTTTCCTATCAATTCAATAAGTTCATCTGTTCCTGAACCAAATATTATTTTATCTGGACTAATATTATATTTTTTAGCAACAATCTTTCTCAATAAGAAACTAGAGCCATCTGGATACCGATTTATATCTTTTATATGTCTGATAATACAACCAATAATTTTTTTAGGAGTCCCGAGAGAATTTTCGTTAGATGCTAATTTTATTATTTCTCCCTTGATACCTAATTCTCGTCTAACTTCTTCTATCGGTTTACCAGGAATATACGGTTTAAAATCAAGAATTTCTTTTCTAACAAATTTATCTATCATAAAAAACTCCGATCTTAATTATATCTTTATTCTGCACGTGGATAAGAACCAAGTATTTTTAATAATACACATGCTGGCTCTATTTCTTTTAAAACCTTCTTAACATTACTATCATCAACATGACCTAAAAAATCAATAAAAAAGACATATTCCCATGCTTTCTGTTTAGTAGGTCTTGACTCTATTTTAGTTAAATTTACATTATATTTTTTGAATGGTAACAATATGTCATGTAATGCTCCTATACGGTCTTTAATAGATATCATAATAGATGTTTTATCGTGTCCTGATTTCTGTATTGAGTAATTTTCTCCGATAATAAGGAATCGTGTATAATTTTCTTTACTATCTTCAATACCTTTAACAAGTATTTTCAAATGATATAATTCTGATGCAAGTTCTGATGATATAGAGGCACTCGTTTTGTCTTTTGCTGCAAGTTTAGCAGCTTCCGAGGTTGATGAAGATTCAATAATAGTTACATTCGACATATTTGTCTCTAACCAATTTCTGCATTGTGCTAATGCTTGCGGATGAGAATACAGTTTCTTTATTTTATTTATTTTATTGCTTTTTGATAACAAGCAATGCACAATAGGTAAATTTAATTCACTACATATCTTTAAATCTGATTCTAAAAACATATCAAATGTATGATTAACAATTCCCTCAGTAGAATTCTCTATTGGGACAACACCATAATCACATCTCTTTTTTTCTACTTCTAAAAACACATCTGATATTGTTTTAACTGGTATAAAAATTGTATATTTTCCAAAATTTTTTATTGCTGCTAAATGTGTGAATGCTGCTTCTGGTCCAAGATATGCAACTTTTATTGTTTTTTGTAATGACCTGCATGCATGTAATATTTCCATATATATCTGTTCAATAGCATTATTTGGAATAGGTCCTTT
>Ga0207433_10008005_pt1 | contig 17395 bp, 17 predicted proteins | sample YelNatPaOPGAMG01_FD_187559 | JGI IMG/M metagenome (GOLD analysis project Ga0207433, IMG submission 187559) | Hot spring thermophilic microbial communities from Obsidian Pool, Yellowstone National Park, USA - OP-RAMG-01 (SPAdes) (version 3) | ecosystem: Environmental > Aquatic > Thermal springs... | reverse complement strand
TGCTATACTTTTTGATTGATGAAAATATATGATAGAAGATTAAGTTCTGTTTTGTTAAAAGAGATAGAGCTTTCCCGCATTGTAGTTTTAACCGGGATGCGTCAAGTTGGGAAAACTACTCTGATGCGCCAGATTTATAATACAATTGAAACTAAACACAAGTTATTTTTAGATTTAGAAAATCCTCTAAATCAGAAGTTATTTGAGGAGGAAAATTTTGATAATATATTAGCCAATTTTAAAAAATTAGGATTTTCTTTAGGTAAAAAATCTTTTATTTTTTTAGATGAAGTTCAATCAGCTCCCGATATAGTAAAGGCAGTAAAATATCTTTATGACCACTATCAAATTAAATTCTTTCTTACCGGCTCAAGCAGTTTCTATCTAAAAAATCTTTTTCCAGAGTCTCTGGCAGGAAGAAAGGTAGTATATGAACTCTTTCCTTTAGATTTTGAAGAATTTTTATTATTTAAAGAAAAACAAAGAAAAACTCCGTTTAGATTTCTTTTAAAAGCAAAAAATAAAAATAGGGTTTCTTATCAACTTTATAACAAATTATTGGAAGAATATTTAGAATATGGAGGGTTTCCTGCGGTTGTGCTTTCTGAAGATAAAGAGATTAAAAGAGAGATTTTAGGAGATATCTTTACTTCTTATTTTGAAAAAGATGTACGCAGTTTGGCTGATTTTAGAGAATTAAATAAATTGCGAGATTTGATTTTATTACTTACTAATCGTGTGGGCTCTAAAATTGAAATAAGTAAAATTGCTTCGGAAATTGGTGTATCTCGTGAAACGGTATATTCATATTTGAATTTTTTAGAAAAAACATATTTTATATTTTTAATCAGTCCTTTTAGTCAAAACAGAGATATAGAAGTGCGGGCAGCGAAAAAACTATATTTTTGCGATACGGGGATTTTAAATTATTTAGGAAAAGTTTCATACGGAAGTATTTTTGAAAATTTCGTATTTAATAATTTAAGAAAGTATGGAGTTATAAATTATTATCAGCGCTATAAAGGTCAAGAGATCGATTTTATTATAGATGGGAGGTTTGCTTTTGAGGCAAAGATAAAAACTTCTGAGTTTGATATAAAACATTTAAAGAGAATTGCTAATAGTTTAAGGATAAAAGAATGTTATATTATTACCCATTATTATTATGATTTCCCTTGGGTAATTTTAGCTCAGGATTTATAGAAAAGTTATCAGAAGAGAAAATTATTAATAATTGATAATCAAAGAGGAGATGTTATGGATAAGAAAAAAATTGAAAATGCGGTTAAAGAGATTTTGAAAGCATTAGGAGAGGATTTAAAGCGAAAGGATATAAAGGATACACCTAAAAGGGTTGCTGAAATGTATGCAGAGATTTTTTCAGGGATTGATAAAGATCCGAGAAAGGAACTGGAGGTAATTTTAGACCAGAAGCATGATGAGATAATTTTACTTAAAAATATTCCCCTCTACTCCGTATGCGAACATCACCTTATCCCTTTTATTGGTCGGGCACATATCGCTTATATCCCTAAGGATGGTCGGGTTACCGGATTAAGTAAATTGGCACGCGTAGTAGATATTTTAGCCAAAAGACCTCAGGTTCAGGAACGCCTTACTACTCAGATTGCGGATATCATTATGGAAAAACTTAAACCCCAAGGTTGTATGGTAGTAATTGAAGCAGAGCATCTGTGTATGTCCATGCGGGGGGTAAGAAAGCCCGGAACTTTAACCGTAACTTCTGTGGTAAGGGGAGTCTTTAAAGAAAACGAAAAAACCCGTGCAGAAACTCTGGCTTTAATTAAAACTTAAAAATGCTTAAAAAATTAAATTTATTTTTAAGTTTAATTCTATTTCTCAATGGTTGCGCTACAATTACTGGACCGGTGGTTAGCCAACAGGAAATTATCGAATTTGAAGAGGAACTAAAAGTAAAAGCCTTAGAATATCGGCTTAAACAACTTGAGCATGTAAATAATATTGGGTATAGACTTATTTATGCGATTTTGCCTTCCGACACAAAAAAGCCTTTTGAGCCGTTTTTAGGAGTATATGTTTTTGATATAAACAAATATCTTAAAAGGCTATATAATTTATCCCAAGATAAAGGAGTGGTAGTAGGTTTAGTTATTGATGGCTCTCCCGCAAAGAAAGCAGGTCTTTTAAAAGGAGATATAATTTTAAGTATAAATCTAAAGAGGATAAATAGTAGTTTTGATTTTTATAATGAGGTAAAGAAATTTAAAATAGGTCAAATCGTAAATATAAATATTTTACGTCAAGGAATAAAAGAAACTATTTTTTTAGAAGTAGGTTCGGTTGCTTTAAATATTCCGATTAATATGGTAGATCTTCAAGAGGTAAATGCAGCTGCTTCAAGTCAAGGAATATTCGTTACTTATGGGCTTATGCATTTTGTAAAATCCGATGATGAGTTGGCAGCGGTTTTGGCTCATGAGTTAGCCCATATTATGCGCGAGCATATTCAAAAATTTGAAGGCGTGTCTTTAATTACTTTTCTATTAAGTCTTCCTTTAAGTATCCTCTTAGAATCGCAAGCACCGGGAAGCGGTCAAGTAGTTACGGATATCGGTAATATCTTTAAGGCAACATATTCAAGAGATTTAGAAAGAGAGGCAGACTATTTTGGCACGCGCTTGGTCTATCAGGCAGGTTTTGATGTGGAAGTCTGCGCTACCTTTATGGAAAGATTTGCTATAGAGATTCCCCAATCAATGATCCGCAATTACCTTTCTACTCATCCTTCCTCACCGGAAAGGGTTCTGCGCATCAAAAAAACCATCCAAGAATTAAAATCCAGCACACAGAGTAATTTTAGGAGATAGAAGTTTAGGAAGTTAGGTAAGTTAGGAAGTTAGGTGTTAAGGTGTTTAGGTTTTAAGGTTTTTAGGTATTTAGGGAATAAGAAAAACTATACGCTAAACGCTATACGCTATCCGCTATTAATAAGTAGTAAGTATTGAGTATTGAGTAGTGAGTAGTCAGGAGTTAGGTAAGTTAGGGAGTTAGGTAAAGTTAGGAAGTTAGGTGAGTTAGGAAGTTAGGGAGTAAAAACGAAATTAACGATAATAACGAACTAAACGAACATAACGCTATTAACGAATATTATTTTATAAAAGGAAACGGTCTCTGTATGGATAAAGAAACGGTTTTTTTGATGTGAGATTTTAATAATTTTTTCGTCTTATATATTGGGGGTGAGGAGTTATGATTACACGTTTATTTTCTTGTTCTACTTTAGGAACCGAAGGATATTTGGTAGAGATTGAAGTGGATGTTTCCGGAGGGCTTCCTGGCATTTCGGTAGTGGGACTTCCTGATGAAGCAATAAAAGAGTCTAAAGAGAGGGTAAAATCTGCCATTAAAAATTCCGGTTATGAGTATCCTTCCGGAAGGATTACCGTAAATTTGGCTCCTGCAGATATTAAGAAAGAAGGTTCTTGTTTTGATTTGGCAATTGCTTTAGGGATTTTAGCCTCAAGCAACCAAATCCCCCAAGAGGTTTTAAAAGATTTTGTTTTCTTGGGAGAGCTTTCTTTGGATGGAAGAATCAGACCTGTCTGCGGGGTTTTGCCGGTAAGTTTATATCTAAGAAAAACTCAATTTAAAAAATTAATTATACCTTCTCAAAATATCTATGAAGCAGGGATTGTTAAAGAGCTCGATGCCTATCCATTTGAGAGTTTAAAAGAAGTGGTCTATTTTTTGACTAATTTTTTGGAGAGAAAGTCAGTTAAATTTAAAATTGAGGATTTAATTAAGAATAAAGATTACGATTTGGATTTTTCTGAAGTAAAAGGTCAGGCTCAGGTAAAAAGGGCGCTGGAAGTAGCGGTAGCAGGTATGCATAATATCCTTTTAATCGGACCACCCGGAGCAGGAAAAACCATGCTTGCCAAAAGGATCCCCTCAATTTTACCACCGATGTCCGAAGAAGAGATTTTTGAAACCACTCAAATCTACAGTATTGCCGGGCTTTTAAATAAAGAATCTCCTTTGATTGTAGAGCGACCTTTTCGTATGGTGCATCATACCGCCTCAGATATCGCTTTAATTGGCGGAGGACAAAACCCTAAACCTGGAGAGGTAAGTTTAGCCCATAACGGAGTCTTATTTTTAGATGAACTGCCTGAGTTTCATCGGGATGTTTTAGAGGCATTAAGGCAACCTTTAGAGGATGGAAAAGTCACGGTTGCACGCGCCAACAAAACCATTACTTTTTTAAGTAAATTTCTTTTAGTCTGTGCCATGAATCCCTGTTACTGTGGTTATTATACTTCATCTTTACATGCCTGTAGATGTAGTTCTTCCCAAATTCAAAGATACCGCAATAAAATCTCAGGACCACTCTTAGAAAGGATTGATTTACATATCCAAGTTCCCGAATTAAGATATAAAACACTTTTGGAAAAAAAAGAAGAAGAGCCATCTTCAGTTATCCGGCAAAGGGTAGAGAAAGCTTTAAGGATTCAACGTAAAAGATTCCAAGGTACAAATATATTCTTTAATTCTCAGATGGATACCAAATTAATAAAGAGATTCTGTATTTTAGATAGTTCCGCGCAAAATCTATTAGAACTTGCCTTACGGGAGATGAATCTTTCCTGCCGTAGTTATGACCGTATCTTAAAAGTTAGCCGTACTATTTCTGATTTAGCGGGCTCAGAAATAATTAAAGCAGAGCATATCTCTGAGGCGCTCCAATATAGAAGTTTAGATAAAGAGTTATATTAAAAAGTAGAATTAGAAAAATAAATCTATTGACTTATTTTAAGCCCCTATATAAAATAAAAATACCTTTGGCCCCATCGTCTAGCCCGGTTTAGGACGTATGGTTCTCAGCCATAAAACACCGGTTCAAATCCGGTTGGGGCTGTTATAAAAATCTTTGAAAGCCTATCCTTTTTGCTTCTCTATAAATTTAACCTATACAAAATTTAGAGATAATGCTATAATAAATTAATTAAAAAGAGAGGTTTTGTATGCCGGAACTGCCTGAAGTGGAGACGATAAAAAAAGAGTTAGAAAAAGTAGTTTTAGGTAAAAAAATCCTTGAAGTAATTATAAATAATCCTAAGGTAATTAAAGAGCCAAAAAAAGAAGAGTTTGTTAAGCAGATAAAAGGTGTAATTATTAAAAATGTTTTAAGGAAGGCAAAGCTTTTAATCTTAGAATTATCCAACCAAAAATCACTCTGCATACATTTAAAATTAACCGGTCAACTCATCTATCCGGGAAACCCTTCCCAAGCAAGAGTAAGTTTTAAACTATCCGATAATAATTTCTTAGATTACCGTGACCAGCGCCTCTTAGGTGAATTAAGATTAGTGGATAACTGGCAGGAATTAAAATTTATTAAGGAATTAGGACCTGAGCCATTTGATTTAAAAAAAGAAGAATTTAAAGAGCTTATTAAAAATAAAAAAACCAAAATCAAACCTCTGCTTATGGATCAAACTGTAATCAGTGGGATAGGAAACCTTTATGCTTGTGAGGCACTTTTTAGAGCAAAGATTAGTCCTATAAGAGCCGCAAATACTCTTTCCGAGGAAGAAATAGAAACTTTATTTTCTGAAATAATCTCTACCCTTAAAGAAGCAATTAAATATAAAGGTTCCTCCGTTGATCAGTATGTACAGCTATCCGGAAAACCTGGTGAATATGTAAAATACCACAAAGTATACGATCGCCAAGGAAAGCCTTGTTTTGTCTGTAAAACTCCCATAAAAAGAATCACTTTAGGCGGAAGGGGAACCTATTTTTGCCCAAAATGTCAGAAGTAGAAAACCATCCTAAAATTCAAAAGATAAAAATAATAAAAAATTATCAAATTAAAGAAAATTATTTTAAAATAATCCTTTCTAATTCATATCTTGCCAAAAATAGCCAACCCGGGCAGTTTTTAAATATAAAGATAGACGAAGATATTTTTTTAAGAAGACCATTTAGTATCCATAGGGTTAGAGCAAATAATTTAGAGATTCTCTATGAAGTGGTAGGTAAAGGCACAGAAATTTTATCCCAAAAGAAAAAGGGAGAATATTTAGATGTGATTGGTCCTTTGGGAAAGGGCTTTAATTACTCAATACTCAATACTCAATACTCAATACCAATATTAGTTGCGGGTGGCATAGGCGTAGCACCTTTGACTTTCTTGGCTCAAAAACTAAAAGAAATTCCAAATTCCAAATCCCAAATTCCCATAGTATTAATTGGGGCCAGGAATAAAAATAAAATTCTTTGCGCAGAAGAATTTAAAAGATTGGGCTTTGAATTAAAAATTGCTACGGATGACGGTTCAATAGGTTTTAAGGGAAATGTCTCCGATTTATTAAAACATCTACTCAATACTTCCTACTCACTACTCACTACTATTATTTATGCTTGCGGTCCCTATCCTATGCTAAAAGAAATCGCCAAAATCGCCAAAGATTATAAAATTCAAGCAGAAGTTTCTTTGGAAAGGCATTTTGCCTGTGGTATCGGGATTTGTTTAGGTTGTGTTATAGAAACAAAACAGGGACAAAAAAGGGTCTGTAAAGATGGACCGGTATTTAAAACGGAGGAGATAATATGGTAAAAGAAAATCCTTTTATTTCCATAATTATTCCGGTAAAAAACTTCGAACGCACAATTGAAAAAACCTTTGAGTATCTTTTGAATGTGGATTGGCCGCATCAAAGTTGGGAATGGGTAATTGCTGATGGTGGCTCTTCGGATAAGACTGTAGAGATAATTAAAAATTGGCAGAAAAAATACCCTTTTATAAAATTAGTAGAAATACCAAATTGTCCTTCTCCTGGTTATGCCCGCAACAAAGCCTTAGAGGTAGCCAAAGGAGAATTTCTCTTCTTTACGGATGCGGATTGTGCTCCCTGTAAAGATTGGATTAAGGAGATGCTTAAGCATTTTGAAGCAGATCCTAAAATTGCTGCGGTAGGAGGTGAGGTTTATACTTTAAAGGTTGATCCCAATAACTTGGTAGAAGCCTGGTGTCAACATTTTAGATTCAATATGGTTTCTCCGAGGTACGGTTTTATTAAAGAGGGATATTTTCCCGATTTTCCGCGCAATCCCAAACCCATAGATATTGCGGGGCATAAAGCATACTTTTTTGGAACCTGTAATGTTTCCTATCGAAAAAGCGCGATGGAAAAGATAGGAGCAAAGTTCTGGGATTTACCTACCGGAGAGGATATGGATTTAAGTTATCAACACCGAAGTAAAGGTTATAAATTCTATTTTGCACCTAAAGCCAAAGTTGACCATATGCATCGGGCAGATTTAAAATCCTTAAGAAAGGTCTGGGTAACCTATGGTCAGGCACATCTACCTTTGATTGATAAGTATGTTAAACGTAAAGGATTAGAGATAGTTTTACAGATATTTAAAAAGAAACCATCTATATTTATCCCTTTTCCTCTAAAAGGGTTTATCTATATCGGAGATTTTCACCTAATTCATATCTTTGGTTCTTTAACTATATTAGGGATTATTTTAAGTTTGCTTATAAAAACTTTATTTTGGAAAATATTTGCTTTGGTATTTTTGATTTTAACTATTTATTTCGGTTTTCAGTTTGTAAAATGGAATTTTGGGATGGAGCCAAAGGATAAGTTCTGGGTCTGGTGTAAGTATAAATATCTGACAAATTTAAGTTTTATTATCGGAGGCTTAAAGGATTTTAAAAAATATAAGATTTTGTGTATTGAGCCTTCCTTTTAGATGGATAAAAAATTCAATACCTTAAATTTTGTGGTTATTTTAGGATTGGTGAGTTTATTTGCGGATATGGTCTATGAGGGAGGCAGAGGTATATTAAGTCCCTTTTTCTTTAGTTTAGGAGCAACTTCTTTAGCCATAGGTTTTATATTCGGGATAGCTGAATTCTTAGGTTTTGCTTTAAGGGTGCTTTTTGGTTGGTTAGCAGATAAACTAAAATACTGGTGGCAATTTACTTTTTTAGGATACGCTTTAATATTAAGTATTCCCTTTTTAGGTTTTACCAAAAATTGGCAGGTCGCCTCTTTTTTGGTAATTTTAGAGCGTTTAGGTAAAGCTATAAGAACTCCCGCCAGAGATTTTTTACTTTCCTTAAGCAGTTATGATTTTGGCAGAGGAAAAGCCTTTGGGATCCATGAATTTTTTGACCAGATCGGAGCAATTTTAGGTCCGCTTTTGGTAGGATTTATCCTTTTTTTAAAAAAGGATTATTCCCTAAGTTTTGGTTTACTCATTTTTCCTGCTTTGGTTTGTCTTTTGATTTTATCTTTGGCTTATAAAAATTATCCTCTTTCTTTAATCTTAAAGCAGGAAAAAGAAAATCCATTAAAGGACAGAAAACTATCTTTTAATTTCTGGTTTTATAGTCTTTTTACTTTATTTACCGTAATCGGATTTTTAAATTTTCCTTTAATTGCTTATCATTTAAAAAATAAAAATCTTTCTTCGGAGAGTATGATTTCTTTTTTATTTGCTTTAGCGATGGGGATAGATGCTTTGGCTGCTTTAATAGTAGGACGAATCTATGACCAAAAAGGGATAAAGATACTTATGGTTTTACCTTTTTTAAATATAGTTTTGGTAATTTTGGGACTTTCCTTTAATTTTAAATTTATCCTTTTAGGAATTATAATCTGGGGTATAATTATGGGAATGCAGGAAACAGTGATGCGGGCAGGGGTGGCAGATTTAGTAGTAAAAGAAAAAAGAGCCTTTGCCTATGGGATATTTAATAGTCTCTATGGCTTGGGGATTTTTTTAGGTTTAGCGGTTATGGGTTTTCTTTATCGATTTAGTTTTATTTATATAATAATTTTTTGTATAACTTTAGAGATTATTTCTTTGCCATTTTTATTTTTAATTAAAAAGGAGTCAACAACCTAATAATGATTTTAGGAAATACCTTATGGTAAATTTATCCGTAAATATCGGAAAATTAAAATTAAAAAATCCGGTAATGCTTGCTTCGGGAACCTGGAATTTAGAGCTTAAGGATTTCTTAGATTTAAATAAATTAGGTGCGCTCGTTACCAAAACTATTACCTTAAAACCTCATTCGGGGAATCCCTATCCGCGTACCGGTGAAACCTTCTTAGGAATGCTTAACTCTATAGGTTTAGAAAATCCGGGTTTAGATTTATTTTTAAAAAAGGACCTCGTTTTACTTTTAAAATTAAATACCGCTTTAATTGTAAGTATAGGTGCAATAGATAATCCCAAAGATTTGGTGATTTTGGCTAAAGAATTAGATAAAATTAAAGAGATTAAAGCAATAGAGCTAAATATTTCCTGCCCTAATATAAAAAAGACAAAAATAGTTTCTCAGGATAAAAGAGAAACCTATAAGATAGTAAAATCCGTGCGCCAAAAGACCAACAAAGTTTTAATCACCAAACTTTCTCCTAATGTTTCCGATATTACTGAGATTGCTTTATCGGTACAAAAAGCAGGTTCAGATGCAGTTTCTTTAATCAATACTGTTTTAGGGATGAGTGTGGATATAGAAACAAAAAGACCAAAACTTTCCACTATTTCTGGCGGGTTAAGTGGTCCAGCCATAAAACCCATTGCTTTAAGGATGGTTTGGGAAACTTATCAAAAAATAAAAATTCCTATAATTGGGATGGGTGGGATAATGAATTTAAGTGATGCTTTGGAGTTTTTTATCTGTGGAGCAAATGCTATTGCTATAGGCACAGCCAATTTTATTAATCCCTCTATTTCTTTAGAAATAATTAAAGGGCTTAGGGATTATTTATTAAAAAATAAAATAAAAGATATAAAGGATTTAGTGGGAACTTTAAAGGTATGAAAACTGAACTTATCGTTGCTTTAGATTTAGACTCATTTCAAAAAGCAAAAAAAATAGTAAATCTACTTTATCCAAAAGTAAAGATATTTAAAGTGGGATTACAGTTATTTACCTGTTGCGGTCCAAAGATAGTAAATTGGTTAGTTAAAAAGAAAATAAAGGTATTTTTGGATTTAAAACTTTATGATATACCCCATACTTTGGAAGAAACTGTAAAATTATTTTGTAAAATGAAAGTATTTATGTTTACGGTGCATCTACAGGCAGGAAAAGAAGCACTTTTAAGGATAAAAGAAGCGGTATTTAAAGAAGCAAAAAAACTTAAGATAAAAAGGCCATTAATTTGTGGTGTAACTATTTTGACCAGTCAGAAAATAGACCATCGCAGAATGAGAAAATTAATAAAGATAGTCGAAGAGGTAGGTTTAGATGGGCTTGTTGCTTCAGTAAAGGATATTGATTTTATCCGCAAAAATACAAAAAAAAGATTTATAATTGTAACGCCGGGTATAAGGATAGAAAAGATAAAATCAGATGATCAGAAAAGAACCGCAACTGTCAAGGAAGCAAAATCAAAAAAGATAGATTATATCGTGGTAGGTAGACCCATTTTAGAGGTAGATAACCCCAAAGAAAAAGTAAACCAGATATTAGAACAGCTAAAATGAGTATAAAAGAAGCTATCGATAAAATAAAGGAAGCAGAACAAAAGGCAGACTCTATTATAAAAGAGGCAGAAAAAGAAAAGGAAGAGCTTATTAAAAAAGCTCAACAACTTTCCTTAAAAATAATAGAAGAACAAATTAAGAAGGCAAGGCAAGAGGCGATTTCTTTAGAGGAGAAAAGTCTAAAAGAAATAGAACTTAAAAAACAAAAAATTATTCAAGAGGCAAAAGAATTAGCCCTAAAATTAAAAGAGGAAAAAGAGAAATTAAAAGATTCAGCAGTAAAATTTATTTTAGATAAAATTTAAGATGGCTATAAGTAAAATCCAAAAGATAAGTATTATCGGTTTAGAAAATATAAAAGATAAAGTTTTAGATTATCTTCAGGATACCGGCTTAGTTGAGATAGTAGAAAGTAGTTTTAAAGAAAAGTCTTTAAGTTTAAGTTTTTCTGATGTGGAGAAAAGAATAAACTCAGTTATTTCTACTTTAAAATTCCTTCATTCTTTAGAGCCAAAAAAGACCCTTTTATTAAAAGAAAAAAATAAACTTACCCTGGATGAATGGCAAAAGATTGTAGATAATTATGACTACTCTAAGGTTATAGAAGAAATAGAGAATTTAAAAGAAAAATTGGAAAAGTTTTTTCAAGAGAGAACAAAACTAAAGGAAGAATATAACCTTCTTTTTAATTACAAAAATTTGGATGTAAGTTTAGATGAGCTTTTCTCTTTAAAGGATTTTTCTTTTTTTATAGGTAAAATAAAGAAAAAGGAATTTTTAAAATTTTCTAAAAAGATAAATGAAATAAAAACAGCCATTTTTTATAAATTATCAGAGGATAAAAATTATGTTTTTTTGCTCGTTATTTTTTTAAAAAATGATTTTTCTATTATAGAAAAAATACTTAAAGATTTTCATTTTGAAAGAGAGGATTTAGCTTTTAAGACAGGTCTTATATCTAAGAGGTTAATTGAGATAAAACAGAATTTAAGCCGAAGCGAAAAGGAAACAGAATTTTTAAATAAACAACTTAAAAACTACCTAAAAGAAGTTCCCAAATTAGAAGTTATCTTTGATTACCTTTATAACTTAAAAGAAAAGATCTTAGTGGAAAAAAATCTTACCGCCACACAACATACTTTTATCTTAGAAGGTTGGATAAGAAAAAATGATTCCTTAAATTTAAAACATTCTTTAGAGAAAAAATTTCCTGTGGCAGTTTATTTAAGTATACCCCAAGCTAAAGAAGATATCCCGGTAGTTTTGGAAAATAAGCCAATCCTTAGACCTTTTGAGATAGTTACTCAGTTTTATGGTTTACCTCCATATAGAGGGATTGACCCTACAGGTTTTCTTTCTTTGTTTTTTGTGCTTTCCTTTGCTTTATGCCTTACCGATGCAGGTTATGGTTTAGTTTTAAGTTTGGGTTGTCTTTTTATTTTAAAAAAATTTAAGTTATCCGCCAACACTAAGAGGTTTTTTCAATTGTTTTTCTTAAGTGGTATTTTTACGGTAATTGTCGGTGCATTAGCTGGTGGTTGGTTTGGCAATCTCTTAGATAAACTTCCTCCTTATTTAGTAAAAATAAAAAATAATTTAATGTTATTTGATCCCTTAAAAGAACCCTTAAAATTTTTAGTTTTAGTTTTGATTCTGGGTTATATCCAGATAACCTTTGGCATATTTTTAAAGATTATCTCTCTTATTAAAGAGAGAGATTTTTTTGGTCTGTTTTTTAATCAGATACCTACTTTTTTAATCCAGATCGTTTTATTTTTATTGGTCTTGGTCTCTTTTAAAGTTTTACCTAAACAGATAATCAATCTTATGATCTTATTTTTTGTTTTAGCGGTTATTTTGATAATCTTTTATCATTTTTCTACCCAGAAAAATTTTGCTTTAAAGATATTCTGGTCTTTATACGGAATCTATAGCATCATTACGGGGAATTTTTTGGCAGATACGCTTTCTTTTTCTCGGCTTTTTGCTTTAGGGCTTACTACTGGGCTTTTGGCTACCGCGATAAATGAGATTATTTTCATTATAATGAATATCCTCAGTTCTTTAAAGATAAGTTTTTTAATTGTGGGATTTTTTGCTATAATTCTATTTGTTTTAGGTCATCTTTTAAATTTAGCCATAAATCTTTTGGGTGCTTATGTGCATACTTCAAGACTGCAATATTTAGAGTATTTCAGTAAATTCTTTGAGACAGGAGGAAGACCATTTAGACCATTTAGAAAGGAATTTGTATTTACTGAATTAATTAAAAACAAGGATTCGACTACTTAAAATAAACCTATTATTAGTAGGTAGTAGATAGTAGGTAGGAGTTAGGAAGTTAGGTAAGTTAGGAAGTTAGGTAAGTTAGGGAGTAAAAAACGAAATTAACGAAAAATAACTAATTAACTGATTTGAAAGGAGGTTAAATATGGAAGGATTGATTATTTCTATATTGGGATTGGGTTTGGCGGTATTTTTATGCGGGATCGGTTCCTCTATCGGAGTAGGCTTGGCAGGGCAGGCGGCAAATGGAGTTTTGTCAGAAGATCCGGATAAATTCGGTAATATGCTTCTTTTAGTAGCTTTACCCGGAACGCAAGGTATTTATGGTTTCTTAGCGGGATTTTTGGTAATTTTAAAATTGGGCCTGCTTAAAGGAGAAATTATTTTTCCGACAATTCAACAGGGTTTACAGATTTTGGGAGCATGTTTACCGGTAGCTATCTCTGGTTTAGTCTCTGCTATCCATCAAGGAAAGGTCTGTACTGCAGGAATTGCAGTGGCGGCAAAGCATCCGGAAGCAAGTATGCGCGCTTTAATCTATGGAGCTTTAGTTGAAACCTATGCGGTTTTAGGTTTAGTAATTACTATATTTCTTTTAAATGGGATAAAATTATAAAATGGGTATTGAAGATTTAGTCAATAATATTTTAAAAGAGGCAGAAGAAAAGGCTAAAAAGATAAAAGAATCTGCACAGTTAGAATACGCACGTATATTAGAGGAAGCAAAAAAAGAGGCGGAAGAAAGAAAGGATTTAATTCTTAAAGAAAAAAAAGAGCAAATAGAAAAACAAAGAACGAAGATAATTACTCAGGCAAATATAGAAAAAAGAAGGATCCTTTTGGAGGCAAAAAACCAGATACTCGATGAGATATTTAGTGCGGTTTTAGAAAGGATAGATAAAGAAAGAATTCCTAAGATAAAAAAAATCTATAAAGATAAAGTCGTAGAGGAGGTTTTATCTAAAGAAGATTTTATTAAGGAACTTAAAGAGAGATTTAAAATTGAATTAGCTAGATTCCTAAATTTAGATGAGAAGAATAGTTAAACTAAATCCCTATACCTATACCTTTGCGGTAGGGAAAATTAGGGCGAAAGAAACCTTACTTTTAAAAGAGAAGGATTTTCAACAGATGATTAACTTAGATTTTTTTGAAGCACTTCAGTTTTTAAGTAGGAATAGATTTTATGGGGAAAGGGTTATTCAGTTAGATAATATAGAAAAAATAGAAAACTTCTTAAGGGAGAAAAAGGAAACCCAGGATTCCTTGCTCGGAGAATTAATTAAAGAAAAAAAATTTTTTGAAATTATAAAACAGTTACTTAACTTTCCTGAGGAATTATCTAAAGAGAAAGATTTTTTTGGTTCGGGATTCTTAAAAAATTATTTTAGGCATTATATCGATCTGCTAAATATAAAGAGGCTATTTTCTCTAAAAGAAAAAAAAGATTTTTTGGAAGGCGGTTTTATTTCGGATAAAGTATTTAAAGAATTAGAAAATAAAAATGAAGAAGAAATACTAAGATTCTTTAAAAATACTAAATACGCTGATATTGTAGAGGAGGGCCTTTTATATTATAAAAAAGAAGGCACCTTTTTATATTTAGAGACCTTGATGAGGAGTTTTTTAATTGAGTTTTTAAAACCGCAAAAGTATAATCCCTTTGGGGTGGAGCCGGTAATTGCTTACTACTTAGCCTATATTAATGAGCTTAACCTTGTAAGGTTTATTTTAATAGGAAAGTTATTAGGTTTAGAGAAAGAGATTTTAAATAAAGGTTTGAGCAAAACCTATGTCTAAGATAGCGGTAATCGGAAGTATAGATATACTTTTAGTTTTTAAGAGATTTGGTTTTAAGGTTTATCTTTTAGAAGAAAAAGAGAATTTAGAAGAAAAGGTTAATTTAGCCATAAAAGAAAATAATCAGGTTATCTTTATTCAGGAGGAGCTACTTAAGGATAAGGAAGATTTATTTAAAATCTATGAGGGTAGGGTTTATCCCTTGCTTATGCCTTTACCTATATATAAGGATTTAGGGATAACCGAAAAGATACTCTCCTGGTCATCTTTAAAAGCGATAGGTAAAGAATTTTAATTAAAAATGGATAACGGTAAAATTATTAGAATTAGTGGTCCTTTGGTAGTAGCAGAAGGTCTGAATAACCCCCGTATGTATGATGTGGTAAAAGTAGGAAAGGAAAAACTCATTGGAGAAATTGTAGAGATAAAACAAGAACTCTGTTTTATTCAAGTATATGAAGAAACCACAGGTTTAGGAATAAATGAGCCAGTATATTCTTTAGGTAGACCTTTAAGTGTAGAGTTAGGACCAGGATTAATCGGTTCTATCTATGATGGGATCCAGCGTCCATTAGATATTATCCGAATAAAACAGGGAGATTTTGTAAAAAGGGGAATAGAGATCCCTTCTTTAGATAGAGAAAAATTATGGCATTTTAAACCTTGTGTAGAAAATAATGATTTTGTAGAAGAAGGGGATATTATTGGTGAGGTTGAGGAGACCAGTTTAATAACTCATAAGATTTTGGTTCCTCCTTCAGTTAAAGGGAAAATTTTAGAGATAAAAGAAGGAAGTTATAGGGTTGTTGATACAGTAGCAAAAATAGAAGATAATGGCCAAATTATAGAATTAAAGATGTTTCAGGTTTGGCCGGTAAGAAAGAGCAGACCGGTAAAAGAAAGACTTGTTCCGGATAGACCTTTAATTACCGGTCAGAGAATAATTGATACCTTTTTTCCGGTGGCCAAAGGTGGAACCGCCTGCATCCCTGGGCCTTTTGGAAGCGGAAAAACGGTCTGTCAGCATCAGTTGGCAAAATGGTCAGATGCGGATATTATCGTTTATGTTGCCTGTGGAGAAAGAGGAAATGAAACTGCAGATGTCCTTTTAAGTTTTCCCCAACTAAAAGATCCCCGCAGTCAAAGACCTTTGATGGAGCGCACCGTGATTGTTGCTAATACCTCTAATATGCCAGTAGCTGCCCGGGAAGCCTCTATTTATACCGGAATTACCATTGCAGAATATTTTCGGGATATGGGTTATTCTGTGGCTTTGATGGCAGATTCTACTTCCCGTTGGGCAGAGGCATTGAGAGAAATTTCGGGGAGACTTGAGCAGATGCCCGGTGAAGAGGGCTATCCTGCGGACCTCTCTTTTAGAATTGCGGAATTTTATGAGCGGGCAGGGAGTGTAGTTTGTTTGGGAAAAGATAACCGCAAAGGTTCTTTAAGTATTATCGGTGCAGTTTCTCCACCGGGAGGAGACCTTTCGGATCCGGTGGTTGAGGCAACCTTAAGGGTGGTGAAAGTTTTCTGGGCTTTGGATGATAAATTGGCTAATGCTAGGCATTTTCCGGCAATAAATTGGCTTTTAAGTTATTCCTTATATTTTGAAAATATAAAAAAATATCTTACGGAAAATGTCGCAGAGGATTTTATTTCTCTGATAAAGAAGGCGATGCAGATATTAGAGGAGGAAGAAGAACTTTTAGAGATCGTGCGTTTGGTAGGAGAGGAAGCACTCTCTGAGCACGATAAACTTATTTTAGAAACCGCTAAATCTATCCGCGAAGATTTTTTGCATCAGAATGCTTTTCAGGAAATCGATACCTATACCTCTTTAAAGAAACAGTACTTTATGCTTAAAAGTATAATTTTATTACACGAAGTTTATTTGGAGAAGATTAAGAAAGCAAAATCCTTAAAAGAGATAGTCTCTTTAGAATTGAAAGCATCACTTTCCCGAATGAAGTATATCAGAGAAGAAGATTTAGAAAAATTTGAAGAACTAATAAAAAGGATTAATCAACTATGAGTTTTAAGGATTATTTTACCGTTAAACAGATTTCCGGACCCCTTTTATTCGTTGAGAAAACAGAAGATGTAAAATATGCGGAACTGGTAGAAATAATTACACAGGAGGGAGAAGTCCGTAGGGGTAAGGTCTTAGAGGTAAATAAAGATTTAGCTATTGTAGAGGTATTTGAAGGGACAAAAGGTTTAGATACCTCTAATACCTGTCTGCGTTTCTTGGGTAAAACCCAGACCTTAGGGGTATCTAAGGATATGTTAGGCAGGGTGTTCAATGGTAAGGGGCTTCCCCGAGACGGTGGACCTTTAATTATTCCGGAAAAGATTTTAGATATAAATGGTTTTCCTATAAATCCTACCGCAAGAGATTATCCTTGCGAATTTATTCAAACCGGAATTTCTGCCATCGATGGGATGAACCCTTTAGTGAGGGGGCAAAAGCTTCCTATATTTTCCGGTTCCGGACTTCCTCATAACCAGCTAACCGCCCAGATCTGCAGACAAGCAAAAGTATTAGGAAAAGAAGAAAAATTTGCAGTTGTATTTGCCGGGATGGGAATTACTTTTGAAGAAAAAGAGTTTTTTGTTCAGGATTTTACTTCCACGGGTGCAATTGAAAGAAGTGTACTTTTTATAAATTTAGCGGATGAGCCAGCCATAGAAAGATTATCTATTCCTAGACTTGCTTTAACCACTGCGGAATACTTTGCTTTTGAACTGGAAATGCATGTTTTAGTAATCTTAATTGATATGACTTTTTATTGTGAAGCGT
>Ga0207433_10008003_pt1 | contig 17397 bp, 13 predicted proteins | sample YelNatPaOPGAMG01_FD_187559 | JGI IMG/M metagenome (GOLD analysis project Ga0207433, IMG submission 187559) | Hot spring thermophilic microbial communities from Obsidian Pool, Yellowstone National Park, USA - OP-RAMG-01 (SPAdes) (version 3) | ecosystem: Environmental > Aquatic > Thermal springs... | reverse complement strand
CCGCTTTCCCGTCCCACTCGAACAGGTGGGTCGCAGCGATCCCCAATAAACTCGCTTGCTCTCCCTGGTCCGCCCGCGTAAATGGGTAATTCATCTCTGAACGCGGCGCATTCAGATAAACGCCAACACGGCTTCCTGATGGTAGACCTGCCTTAAGGTCAAGCTTGACGTATAAATTCTTCTGGTCCAGTGCATAGGAAAGCCCGTTCGCTGGTTCATGACCCTCGGCGTCATATGCGGCCGCTTTATCCCACTCACCCATACCTACCCGCCCATCTACAACGGGGGATGATAAACCTTGAAGGCTGGCTGTCGGACTGGCAGGTGGTTTGGGGATGATCGGAACGTTTACAAAGGCCGGCACAGGCTCACCCAATGATTCATAGACCTTGCTCAACAAGGCTCGGAAACCGGTATCGAAATAGCTGTCCTGACCCGAATCCTGATCCGAACCATACCACCAGAACCAATCCGAGCCCTCCGCCAGATACATGAAGTCCTCAGCCTTTGCAATGGCATCTGGTGCTGCTTTTTTACTGTAAGGCGGCATATCAAACTTGGCCAGCTCTTTCCGCGTCTTGCCAAGATAATTCCAGGCCTGAGTTTCTTCTGCCTCGCCGATCCAGGTATCATAATTTGGACTGAACCACGCGCCTGGGAAGAGCTTATCCAGGGTGCGTTGCTCCGGAAATAGCCTGAGATACTCGGATGGAGTGATGGTCTTCAGCGTCTGGCTGTCCGCTAAATCTTGATACAGGCTGTTGAGGAACTCCTTGCCATCATTCGGGTAATACTCCCAGGCGTTTTCCCCATCCAGGATGATGCTGACGATATGGGGACCGACGGCGTTCTCGGCTTTCAGTTCCGTCCGGATGTTTTCCAGCCGTTGGACCAAATTCCGGGCGGCCTCCTTGCCCGGGGTCTTCGAGTATTCAAAGCCGATCAAATCGGAAAGCCGCCAATCGCGGAAGAAAATCGCCACCTTTTCGCCATTCGGACCAGAAACGTAATATGGCCTGTACAAATCATCCGCTTGTTTAACGGTCTCGTTCGCGTCGCGGGTGAATTCACCGATTCCCAGCGATTGGGCCAATACTGGCTCGCCGCTCGCCATCCATTGATATCCCGCTTTGGCCACCAACGGCACGATTTCCTGGGCGACCGCTCCTTCTCCCGGCCACAAGCCGCGCGGAGCGCGTCCATAATGGTTTTCGTAAACCTCAACGCTCTTCTGAAGCTGAGCGATCACATCGTTTGGATAAGAAAACCGATCCGGCATCTCGGCTGAAGGGTTGCCAACTTTGGCCAGTTTCGTGTCGTAGATCAATGGCAAGATCGGGTGGGCATAAGGTGTGGTGATCACTTCAATCTGACCCTCATCCTGCAGTTTGCGGTGGAGGGGAATGACTTCTTGGATGATCTTGCGCGCCTGGTCAAAAACGATGGTTTTATCCTCTTCGCTGAAATCTTGGCCTTTTTCCACCAATGATTTCAGCGGTTCACTCGAAAGAAAATCTGGATCGAACCAGGCCAGGTTAAACCAGACCTGCAAATCGCGGAAGTCCTTCTCACTGAAGGATTTCAGGGCCGCTTCGATCGCGGCGGCGTCCGATCCGCCGCGCTTTGCGAGCAGCTCTTTATAGCGCGGATAACGACCAATGATATTGTCATAGTTCGCATCGAAAAAACGTTGCAGGATGAAACGCTTATCGTCATCGCTCAGACTTTGCGCTGGTTTTTCTGCCATGGCCCAATAGAGATCTTTGGCGCCATTGTTGGCGAAATCGTCCAATTGGCGGATCAATACTGGCGTCAGATTGAAGGTCACATGTATGTCAGGATATTGGGCGACGGTTGCCGCCATATCGTAATAATCTTTCGTCGCATGAACCCTCACCCACGGGCGGGTGTAAACCCCTTCTTCATTTTTATAATAGAGCGGCTGGTGCTGATGCCAGATCAAATTAACGTATAGAACCTCATCCTGAGCCACCTGCGTCTCGGTCGGCACGGACGATGGGGTGATCGTCGCGGTAGGTGCCTGGGTGGCAGTCGGTGTGATACGCTGGCAGCCAGACAGCAGGATGACCAATCCGATGGCCAGGTGGAGTGCACGTCGCGCAATGACCATGGTTTTCCCTCCCAAATCTAAAGTTTACCTTTTCATACGAAGCAAGCATTTTTGACCGTAGAAACAACAACCCCGCCCACTGAGGAAACGGGGTTGCCTGTATTCCAACCTATCCACTCCTCCTCAACCTTTCACGCTCCCCAGGGTCAATCCCGAGATCAGATATTTCGATGTGTACAGAAACAGCAGCATTACCGGTATAGCCACCATGATCGAGGCTGCCGAAAACTGCCCCCATTGAGTCAGGAATTGAGCCTGCAGCCGTTGCAGGCCGAGCGGCCAGGTCAACAATTCTTCCTTTGACCCCAGAATTACACGCGCCAGCAAGTAGTCGTTCCATGCAGTCGTGAAGTTGAAGAGGAAAACGATCGCCAGGGCAGGGGTCGAGAGGGGCATTAATATGCGTAGAAAGGCTTCGATTTCGGAACATCCATCGATGCGCGCCGCTTCTTCCAGGTCGATGGGTATCGTATCGTAGTAACCCTTCAAAATCCAGATGCTGAATGGGACGGCTGTTACGGCGTAAGCGATTACCAGACCCCGATACGTGGCCACCAAGTTGAGCTGAACGGCCAGAATGTAAAGGGGGATGATCAACATGGACGAGGGGATCATTTGCGTGGTCAGCAAGAAAACTAGCATCGGGCTTCGTCCGGGAAATCTATGCCGTGAAACCGCATACGCTGATGTCGCAGCCAGGATGACGCCGATTAAAGCCGTGGCCACTGTGATTGAAAGACTGTTCCAGATCCAAGTCAAAAAAGGTTTCTCGAATAGCACGATGCGGTACGATTCGAGTGTGGCGTTGGCCGGTATAATCGCAAGATCGGTGGAAAGCAGCCGGTTCCCAGGCCGCAGGGATACGCTCAAGATGCGCAACACGGGGTACACCGCGATCAAACAGGCAATCCACAGCGCCGCGTGAATCAGCAGGCGTTTAAATGGACTGTCCCGTCGTCCGGCGTAAAAGAATGAGTGCCGCCTTGGTTTTACCTGGCCTGCAGTTGCCGCAGTGTTTATGGACAGGTCTGTCTGGCTCATTCGTAAGCTCCTTTCAGTCCACCAAACAAGCGCAAATAGATCAGAGAGTAAGCCAGCAGTACGCCGAAGTTAATGAATGCAAAGGCTGCTGAAAATCCGTATTGATTGTATTGGAACGCAGCCCGGAATAAGGCTGTCACAAGGATGTCGGAAGTTTCCAACTCATTTTGATTAATGAAGAAGGGCACATTAAAGTTGTTGAAGGTCCAGACGGTTCCTAAAATTACCACCGGAGTCAATACAGGCCGGATGAGCGGCATCGTGACCTGCCAGAATTTCTGCCAGCTATTGGCTCCATCAATCTCGGCAGCCTCGTAATATTCCCCCGATATGCTTTGCAGGGCGCCCAACAGTACGACCATCATGAATGGAATCCCCAGCCAGATATTGGTAATGCACATGGCCGCAAAATTCGCCACCGGCTCCGACAACCATTGAACTGGAGCAATACCGATTTTCTGCAGCACGATGTTGACGAAACCCAGCTCGTAATGAAACTCGCCCCGCCATGCCAGAACCGCGATAACCTGCGGTACCGCCCAGGGAACGATGAGAAACATCCGGTAGATGCCCCGGCCGCGCATCTCGCGATTCAGAAGAAGCGCCAAAATCATGCCGAAGGTCACATGGAAGAATACATTGATTGCCGTCCAGGCGATGGTTTGGCCGAAAAGTTGGAAAAAACCCACTTGCTTGAGGACTGGCTCCGTAAAAACGTCGATATAATTCCCGAAGCCAATATAAGAAGGATTTTTAAAACGCCGCAGGCTCATGTTCGTCAGGGACAGGTTGAATTCCCAGACGAGCGGATAAACGACTAGAGCTATTAAGCCGACCACAGCCGGGGCGATAAGCATGAAAGCCAAGGCATACTTATACTTCAACCACCTCATCAGAATGAGGTAAAGCACTGCCTCGAGCAAGATCGTCCCGACAAGAACGAATAAAACCGTAGTGCCGACTTCACTCAAGCTTTTGGTGATGACCTCACTGGTTATCATCGGCCTCCTCCTACGGGATTCGGCAGAACATACAGGATTGAACCAGGGGATGTTGCCATCCCCTGGTTCAGTTTTTTAGGATCTTGTTACTGGAGTTTCTTGATGCAGGCTTCGGCTGCGGGTTGCATGGCCTTCGCTGCGGCTTCGGGTGTCTTCTGGTTGGCGAGAACAGCCTGCATCTCAGGCTTCATCGCATCCCAGTTGCAGCGCATTTCGATCACCGTCGGCATAGGAGTGCCGTAGGTCATCTGCAAGGCCGAGCCGGCCAGGATCGGGTCCTTTGTGATCAGCTCATTCTGCAAGGCAGTTTTGAGTGCAGGCAAGCGCTTCAATGTCTTGACCATATTGAGCTGGTTTTCTTCACTGGTCACAAAATCAATGAAGCTCTTCACTGCATCAAGCTTGGCACCAGCCAGATTCTTCGGGATCATGAAGAAGACACCCGAGGTGTAAGGCGCCGGATACTTGCCCGTGGCCTTCACTACCGGAAGTGGTGCAACGCCCAACTTATCCCCCAACGTCTTCTGATAGTCAGCCAATGACCAGTCGCCGTTGATGATCATGCCCGCCTTTCCCTCTTTGAAGAGAGTATCGGCGCCATTGTAATCGCTCTCCTTGGGCAAGATCTTTTCGGTGTACTTCAGGTCATGCAAGAATTGCAGCGTCGCCACCATCTCCGGTGTATCCAGGGTTGGCGTGACGCCATCCGCGGCGAATACTTTTCCACCGAAACCGCCCAGCCACGGCACCAGCCAGAAAGGCTCGGTCTGGTTGAACACCAGGCCGTAAGTATCGCCTTTGGTGATCGCCTTGGCCATCTGGATCATTTCATCGGTGTCCTTCGGTGCATTCGGAACGAGGTCCTTGTTGTAGAGCAGCATCAAGTGGTTACCATTGGAGATCGGTACACCCCAGGTCTTGCCGTTCAACTGAACCGCTGCAACTGCGCTCTCGACGAATTTGGTCAAATCCACCATATCGTCGACGGGTTGGATTAGGTCGGCCGTAGTAAAGGGCCCGGCATGATCCGAGACAGTCCAGAGCAGGTCGGGCGGGTTTCCAGCGAGACTGGTGGTCTGGAAGTCCTCTCGCAGCGTCTCGACGTCCTTATTGACTACTTCGAAGGTTACGGTTGGATTTGCTTTGGTATAAGCATCGGCCAGACTCTGGACGAATTGGAGACCGCCGTCTGCCTCACCTTCCTTGGTCCACAGAACGATTTTGACCGCTTCCGGTGCCTGGGTAGGCGGCGGGGTTGTCCGCGCTTCGGTGGGCTGCACCACCTGTTCGGTGGGTTGGGCTACCGCCGTTGGGGGGACTTCCGTCGGCGTCGCCGCTGGAGCGCAGGCCGCCAGGACGAACACGGCGATCAACAGAATGCTGACTAACGGCATCCACTTCTTACTCATTTCTTCCCTCCTCAAAGACTGGTTTTCTCCCTTATCTAAGGGGTAAGGTTCCTTCCAAAACCGGAAGGATCGATCGATATTTTATCGATCTAGCGCCCTACTTTGTCTTCTTGAGTAATCATCACCTCCTTTCTGCTTCACATGGCGCGAGATAGTGAATATGACGCATTCAGCGCAGCCATCCTTGGAGGTCATCTTTCTCGAAACGAAAACCTATGTTCTCTTCTTTTTTTGTTGTTTGTGGAAATCTGCAATGCCCCATCGTTCGCCGGTTCCTTTCCATCACCCTCAATCCGTTCCCCAATTAACCTTCTTCAGAGTTAACCTTGCGGACGAACGTTCAGAGCTTGGCGCTAATCAGTCAGCCACATTCTTACCAGTAATACGGTTCCTTGCCACTTGATGCCTCTCTGATCCTGCAAGCCTCGTTATCAAGGGATACTTTGACTTGTTATCGGCCGTTGGAATGGGCCGTAACATGTTCGACTGATGAGCTCAAACCAGTTCAAACGAAGACCAATTCGAGTTTGGCCAGAACAGGGCTAGCCTGGCCGTTTGAGTTAGGTATTTGAAAATTCTCTCAGAACAATTGTAAACCAGGCGCTATACACGAGTCAATAATATTATACCTGCATCCTTATTTTCGCACACGCCGTCTTCTCCCAAGGAACCGGCATGCCTGGCTTGATGATATAATCGTCCGACGGCGGGCATTGGCATGGATTTTGGACACGCACGATGGCGGCTCATCCTCACTCCTCCGGCGCGCGGCGCCTGGAACATGGCGCTGGATGAAGCCATCCTCGAGGCGGTCGGTCGGGGTGAGGCGCTCCCCACCCTGCGTCTTTTCGCCTGGCAGCCGCCTTGTCTCTCCCTTGGCTATGCGCAGCCGTTCGCCGATATCTCCAGACCTGCCCTCCTCTCTCTCGGCTGGGACCTCACCCGACGCCCCACTGGCGGCCGCGCCATCCTCCACACCGATGAGCTGACCTACTCCGTCATCGCTCCTCTTCATGAGCCGCGTGTGGCTGGTTCCATCCTGGAGAGCTATCGACGCCTTTCTCAGGCTCTTGTACGCTCCCTCCAGCTCCTCGGCCTCCCCGCGCGCGCCGATGAGCGCTATGACCTGCCCCCTGGTTCAGACCCCAAAGGCGCGATTTGCTTCGAAGTCCCCTCAAATTATGAGATCACCGCGAACAATAAAAAATTGATCGGCAGCGCTCAGGCCCGCCGGCGGGATGGGGTGCTTCAACATGGAAGCCTCCCTCTCTGGGGTGACCTGACACGCATCACCTGGGCGCTCACCTTCCCAGACGAAAACGCCCGCCAGGAAGCCGCCGGGCGGCTCCTCCAGCGAGCCGCAACCGCTGAGAGCATCCTCGGCCGACGAATATCGTGGAAGCAGGCCGCCGATGCCTTCCAACGCGGTTTCAGCGAGGCGCTGGACATCGAATTCGCCGAGATGCCGCCTTCGCCCGGCGAGCTCACCCGGGCTGAAGAACTGGCCCAAACACGCTACGGGCATCCAGATTGGGTCGAACGCATCTGAGCGCTAATCCGCCGGCTCCGGCGTCGCCTGCACGATGATGACATCGATATAACCCAGATTTCGCAGAAACCGTTCGATGAAAGTCTCCGCATTTGTCTGCGCCTGAGCCAGAATACCATCCTCGAGGGCGGCTTTGAGGATTTCGTCTTCCGCTGCTCGGCGCGCGGTGGTCTCCAGATTTACGTCCCCCCGGGTCAGAATTCCGGTCTCGCGGTTATATACGTAGGATTTCTGATTGTCTAAACTCGACCTAAACACCTCGGCTGCCGGCAATCTTATGTAAACCGTTCCACCTTGTGTCCATACATCTCCAGGAACAAGCTTATGCAAATCCACTCCCGCTATGACGACACCATGAGCCACGAAGATCAGCCGGTCGCCAAAGAGCAAACGGAACACCTCCTGGCCATTTTCGGCTGTGATCACCTTTTCTTCTGTGTATTGGATCGTTTCCAGCCTTGCCAAAGTCTGTACTTCATGTACAATCGTAACCGGATCAGCCATCACAGTCGGAGTGGGATGCAATACCTGAGCGATTTGCGTTTGCAAACTGCGGCTCGTCTGTTGAATGGGTGATACAGTTTGAGCGATCGCAGCGTGGATCAACCACACTGCTAAACCCGCCGTGATGGCCACGATGACCAGTACGCCGCCAACCATGATCCAGGCTTTCTGAGCGTTCATTTTCCTCCTCGCTGCAGGCTTTGACCAGCTTGTGAGGATGATTCTTCCCATCGGGCTATTTGAGCCGGGAAATTACACTTACAGCAGGATTATAGCATCCAGGTGCCAAACAACCGGTTTTTCAGCTACGATTAAGGGGGTGCGTTGCGTTTGAGAGCAATCTTACGCATTACTGGGTCGCTCGCCTGTATCCTGACAGTCGCCTGGCTGTTGGCTTCCTGTGGGCCGACTCCTACTCCAACACCCACCCCCACGCCGGCCTACTCCCCGACCCCCTCCGGCTTGCCGACGCCGACGCCTACCCCCCAGCCGCTTGGCAGCCCGGAAAATCCATTGGTGATCGGTATGACGGCTCCCAGCGGCGGGACGCAGCCTCAGGCTGCTGGCGATGAAGTCGCCCGGCTGCTTGCGCAGAACACCGGATACTCCTATTCCGCGCACATGTTCACGACCTACCGGGACACCCTGCAAGCTCTCGCCGAAGGGTCGGTGCAGGCCGCCTGGCTGCCGCCTTTCACCTATATCTACGCGCATGATAGGAATCTCGCTCAGGTCGCCCTGGTCGCCAATCACTTCGGCCTTTACAGCTATGGCAGTCAATTCATGGCCAATGTGGATAGCGGCTTTACCGCTTATTACAACCCGAATACCGGCCAAAATCTGGCTCCCGCAAACGTCGCCTTGAGTCAATTCGCCGGCAAGGTTCCCTGCTGGGTCGACAAACAATCCGCTTCGGGCTATGTAATCCCCAAGGGATTGTTGATGCAGAACGGAGTCATCCCACCCGAGGGGGTGATTACGCGCAGCCATGCTGCCGTTGTACGGGCTCTTTATGTGGGCGGCATCTGCGATTACGGCGCCGTATTTGCTATCTCCGGCGATCCGCGCACCTCGGAATCCATCCAAAGTCAGATGCCCGACGTGATGGACAAGGTCATCATCCTCTGGCGCAGCGACGCGGTCATTCCCAATCTTAACTTCTCCGTGGGCCACGCTGTGCCCCGAGAAATAGCCGATGCCACGGTCGAAGGCCTGCGCGCCATCGTCAAGACCAATGAAGGCAGACAAGCCTTGACCGACGCCAACGACTATGACATCGTCGATTTGAAGCCCGTGAACGATGCGTATTACAACGCCTTGCGCGACCTTCTCACTTTCTCGCAGGTCGACCTGCTCACCCTGCTCGGAAATTAATCCCTGCCGGGTGTGCGGCGTGCCCTGATCGCTCCTTGTTTCTGCCCATCGAGTGGTTTTCCTTCGCCGAAAAACCTCAACTTAATTGCGCTCGAAAATACACCCATCATCCTCTTGCCATCTTCAAAATATGAGGTATCATCGTGGAAGGTTTTGGGTGCCAGAGACGGTACCCAGATTTACTTCAATCACCAATTTTCACAACTGAACGGAGAAGGAGAAGATATGAACAAACCTCGTGTGTCGTACCTTGTCTTGGCGTTGGTATTGATGGCATCCGTGATCCTGGCTGCCTGCACTCCAGCGGCCACTCCCACAGAGGTGCCAACTCAACCCGTCGCAGAACAGCCAACCACGCCTCCACAACCCACAACCCCACCACAACCCACCACACCCCCTGCAGTCGAGGCAACCTCGACCACAGCGCCAACTGTGGCGCCTACCATTCCGCCGGCCGCCTGCGCTCCCCTGGCAAACCAGCCCACTGTGAAAGCCGGCGATTTGGGCTCCGCCGATAAACCCATCGTGATCACCTTCGTCCCATCGGGAGATACCGGCAAGATCGCCACGGCCGGCAAGAACATCGCAGAATGCCTGACCAAGATCACCGGTCTGAAGTTCGATATTGAGGTGGGCACCTCGTTCGCAGCATCGATCGAAGCCATGGGCGCCGAGAAGGCTCAGGTGGGCTTCCTGAACACTTTCTCAGCCGTTGCGGCTGGTAAGAAGTACGGCGTCGTGCCGGTGCTGGCGGTCGTGCGCAAATATTCCACCAACGAAGTCGATCCCGACAAAGACCTGGCTGGCAAGCTGGAGCCATTCTATAAGGCTGAGTTCCTGGCCAACGCCGCATCCGGCATCAAGGACTTCCCGGATTTGAAGGGTAAAACCTTCTGCTTTGTGGATCCTGCCTCGACCTCGGGCTACATCATCCCGCGCATGATCCTCAAATCCAAGGGCATCAATCCTGATACAGACTTCGCCTCCACCCAAAACGCGGGCTCGCATAACAACGTGGCCATCGCCGTGTACAAGGGCGACTGTGACGCCGGTGTGGCTTACGTCGACATTCGCACCGACACCGTTGCCGACCTCAAATCCACTTACCCGGATATACTTGACAAGGTGAAGGTGTTTGCCGTTTCCGATCGCATCCCCAACGATGGTGTCCAGGTGGTGAAATCCTTCCCGGCCGCCTATACCACCGCACTGGTGGATGCCATGCTCGCCATGTCCGCTGATCCAGGCGGCGCGGCCATGCTGAAGAGCCTGTACAACGCCAACGCCTATGTCAAGATTGACCCATCCTTCTATGATGCCTTCACCAAGCTTTGCGACGCAGCCGGCCCCGATCTGTGCCCGCTTCCTAAATAAGGCGTGCGCCGGCAGCTTAAATGCCTGCGCTGGTCATGGATTAGGAGAAAGCCAGGTGTTGATTTCTTGACCGGCTTGTAGATTCAAGAGGAAACCTGCCCCGGTCGATTTAAATCTTCACAATTTCGACCGGGGCAGATTGGTAAAATAAGGCCCAGACCAATCGTTAATATTCTTTCTTTACATAATCTTATGCTGAGAGTAGAAAATCTCACCAAAATATACCCCAATGGCACGCTGGCCTTGAAAAACGTCAGTTTCGAGGTGGCCGATGGGGAATTCATGGCCGTGATCGGATTGAGCGGCTCGGGGAAATCCACGCTCCTGCGTTGTATCAACCGCTTGATCGAGCCAACTTCGGGGAAAATCTACTGGGACGACATCGATATCACTGCTGCGAAAGGCGCCGAGATCCGCAAGATCCGCCGGCAGATTGGCATGGTGTTCCAGCAATTCAACCTGGTTAAGCGCTCGTCCGTGTTCACCAACGTGATGAGCGGGCGACTGGGCTACCTTGACACGATCCCCAGTTTGTTGCACATTTTCTCCGCCCAGGATCGCGCCCGAGCGCTGGCCAACCTCGAGCAGGTCGGCTTATCGGACAAAATTCACGTGCGGGTCGATTCCCTTTCTGGCGGACAGCAGCAGCGCGTTGGCATCGCCCGCGCCTTGATGCAAGAGCCCAGGCTCATGCTCGCCGATGAGCCAGTGGCGTCGTTGGATCCAGTGCTGGCCCATTCGATCTTGAAATATTTGGAGCAGCTCAACAAGGAGCGCGGCATCACCGTATTGTGCAGCCTGCACTTTTTGGATCTGGTCCACCGCTACGCCACCCGCGCCATTGCCCTCAAAGACGGAGAAATTGTCTTCAAAGGCTTCCCTCAGGAAATCGACGACCAGCAATTTAAAGCGATCTACGGACAGGAAGCCGAACGCGTTTCTATCATCTGAACTGATTATTCATTTCGACCAGAGACTTTGATTCATGGCCGTTACGCAACAATCCCTCGCCTCACGCCAGAACAGACAATTCTTGTTCACTTTTCTCTCGTTAATCATTCCCGGCTCGAGCCAATTCCTTATGGGCCGGCGTTGGCGTGGGATTTTGCTCTTCTTCTCCATCCCGATCCTGGGATACATCATTTACTGGGCTCAGATATATCAGAAAGTAGGTCTGGTGACCATTGGGGCCAGGACAACAAGCTGGCTCTGGGTTCCATTGGTGCTCTTTTGGATCTGGAACGTTATTGATGCTTATCGCTTGAGCGCCGGGCAGGTGAGCAATACGTTTATCGGTCTGCTCCTGGTGCTGGTCATTCTCTACGTCGTGGCCTGGAAAGTCACCCAAATTAAGCCCGAGCGCCTGGTGACGCGCTTCAACGAGGCCAGATCGGTGGCGACTAAGCTGATCAACCCGGACATGATCACCATCACCGTTAATGGTGAAGATCGCATTTGTTCCTGGCAGTGTATGAGCCAATATATTGGCGACAAACTGGCCGGTCGCCCCACTCAAGGTCCGATCCGGGCCAGCAAGACCTTGCTGGATATCCTCGGGCGGGTCGAAAAGGTCGATGCGCCCAAATGGATGGTCAGGCTCGGTCTGGCTCAAGCCGGCGACCAGGTGAACAGCTTTGTAGCTGGAAGTCTGGTCGAGACGATTGCCATGGGTCTCATGGCCACGATCTTCTCCACGATTCTCGCCATTCCGATCAGCTTCTTTGCAGCCCATAACATCATGTCGCGTGTTCCGGGTGGAAATGTTATCTATTACATATCCCGGACTATTTTGAACATCGTTCGTGCCGTCGATCCGGTGGTTTGGGGCCTGCTGATCATCGTGTGGGTAGGGTTGGGCAGCTTCGCCGGTGTAATCGCGCTCACGATCCACTCCCTGGCTGCCCTGGCGAAACTATATTCCGAGGAGATCGAACACATCGATCCCGGCCCGGTGGAGGCGGTGACCGCTTCCGGAGCCAACTTGATCCAGACCCTGCGCTACGCCGTGGTGCCGCAAATCGTACCGCCTTTCCTGGCCTATACCCTCTTGCGCTGGGACATCAACATGCGCGCGGCCACCGTGGTCGGTTTTGTGGCTGGCGGCGGCATCGGTTTCTTCGTAGTCGAGACCATCCGCATGGGCGGTTATCAGCTTTATGCCGCCGCTTTGTGGACCGTGGCGGTTGTGATCATCCTGGTAGATGCGATCAGCAGCACCTGGCGCGCGCGCATATTGGCTGATCGGCCTGTGGAACCGGAAAAAAAGCGTTCATCTTGGGTCAAATTGCGCACCGCTATCCTGATCCTGTTGGGTGTCCTGGCTTTTATCTATTGCTGGAATATCTCAGAGATCAACATCAAAGACATGCTCGCGCCGGCGCCCACCCTGGGCAGCATCCTGCATGATTTTGTCACCATCGACTTAAGCCCGAATACACTCGCCCAGGTCGTCCAGCAGATGCTGGTCACGGTTTTCCAGGCGATGTTGGCCACTACGTTAGGTGCGATTATCGCTTTGCCGTTCAGTTTCCTTGCCGCCCGCAATTTGACCGGGCGAAGCAGGCTGTCCGTCTGGATATTCTACCTGACGCGCGGAATATTCAACGTCTTGCGCTCCATCGAGGCCCTGCTGTACGCCGCCATCTTCGTATTCTGGGTTGGCATCGGCCCATTCGCCGGCATGATGGCCCTGGCGGTGACCACCTTCGCGCTGATCGGCAAGCTGTTTTCCGAGGCCATCGAAGAGATCGATCCCGGCCCGATCGAAGCGGTCACGGCGACCGGCGCTAATCCGCTGCAGGTGATCAATTACGCCATCCTCCCCCAAATTGTTCCTCCTTTTACTTCCTATTTGATCTACCAGTGGGACATCAACGTACGCATGGCGACCATCATCGGTTTTGCCGGCGGCGGCGGCATTGGACTGATGTTGAATACATTCTTCGGATTGCTCCAATATCACAAAGCTGGTACGGTGGTTGTGTTCATCGTCGCAGTCGTCGCCATGATGGATTTCGCCAGTGCAAAATTGAGGGAGAAGCTGGTCTAATATGCTCAAAAGGTTCATGCTGGCAATCCTGCGGTTGCTGGCGGTACTGCTCATCGCGGCCATCCCCCTGCTCGCGATTTCCCTTCTGATCACGCAACTTTACTCCCGGCCCCGCATCTACCGTGCAGACACCGTCCCGGCAGCGCCGGTGGCGATCGTCTTCGGGGCCGGATTATGGCGGGATGGTACACCCACCCCGGTGCTGCGCGATCGGGTGTCCACCGCAGCGGACTTGTTCTTCGCCGGTAAAGTGCAGAAATTGTTGATGAGCGGGGATAACAGTTACATCTATTATAATGAACCGGGCGCCATGCGCGAATACGCCCTCAGCCTGGGCGTTCCGGAGGATGCCATCGTCCTGGATTACGCTGGTCGCCGCACATATGACACCTGTTATCGGGCTGGTCATATCTTTGGCGTAAGCCAGGCCATCCTGGTCACGCAGAATTTTCACCTGCCGCGCGCCATTTTCACCTGCAATGCATTGGGCATCAGCGCAGTGGGGGTGAGCGCAGACCGGCGCATTTACTCCCGCACACCGTATCTCTTCTGGAATCTACGCGAGTTGCCCGCCTCACTCGTCGCCATCTGGCAAGTTTGGGTCAGCCGCCCTTTACCCATTCTGGGAGAACCCGAACCGATTTTCCCGCAAATGTCAGGATAATCATAGGATTGCGGCTATCGAATAGGCCGTGTGATCTCTCCGCCGAAAGATGACAGATCGGCTGCGTGGTCAACGGCAATGTGTTCCAGGGAAGTCAACCACAGGTACCAGCCGCAGGGCAGGCTGATTTCCTCGCCGGCAGAAGTTTTCCATATTGTCTCGCGACTCCCCTGCAGGATGGCGGCCGAAAGCAGGCGCGGCTGGCTCATCAGCGTGTAGAAACACGTGGCGCTGTCCTCGGCTAAACGCTGGATTTCCTTCCAGGGTATATCCGCCTGCCGAGCGCGTACGAAAGCGTTGAAGTCGTCCACCCCAGCAAAGCTGTGCTCCTCCCCATTCGTGTCTACGTAGCCGGTCATGCTCATGATGAGCGGCCATACGACGCCGGACAACAGCTCGCCTGCGGCGAGCAGGGTATAGCGATCCCATTCGGCAATGTGGCCAACCACTTCAGCGACTGTGCGGCCATCACGCACCCTGCGCGCCGCCTGTCCGGGGGTGATCGCACGGACCGCATCCAGATATTCGTTTACCAGTTCAGCGTGGAGACTAACCAACACCGCACGCCGATCCTCCGGCGAAGCGGCCAGTGCAGTATTCACGCGATCGTAAAAGACCTGTGGCTTCATTGCGGCTGCTCCTGTTTCTTCGATTACAAAAAACTCGGCTGTTTCTGCGGAGAAACCGTCCCTCTTCCCCAACACAATTATTATAACGATTTGTGTCTGATTTTATTACGCCGTGAGCTCTGTCATCCTGTAATGCCGGTTTTTATTGTGAACCGCCGATCCAATGCATCTTCGCCTTGTTGGTTCGGTTCGCGATCAGGGATTTAGGCTGATCGGCTGGCCTGAGCCAAGACGGTATAATTATTGCACTTTATCAAAAACCAACGCAACAGGAGAAGAGATGGACCGCACCGATGCCTTGGCGATCGTCAATGAATATGTGAAGAATCAAAACCTGATCAAGCACATGCTGTCCGTAGAGGCCGCCATGCGCTTTTACGCCGAGAAGTTCGGCGAGGACGAGGATATGTGGGGGTTGACCGGGCTGCTGCACGATTTCGATTGGGAAATTCACCCCACGCTTGATCTCCATCCATCCGCAGGCGCCCCCCTTCTGCGCCAGCGCGGAGTTCCCGAAGAAATCGTATTGGCCATTTTGAGCCATGGGATCAACACCGGTGTCCCACGCGATTCCCGTATGCGCAAAGCGCTCTCCGCCTGCGACGAGATCACCGGGTTGATCACCGCTGTCGCCCTGGTGCGCCCCTCGCGCTCCCTGTACGACCTGACTTCTGCTTCGGTCAAAAAGAAGTGGAAAGACCGTGCCTTCGCGGCTGGCGCCAACCGCGAGGAGATCGAAGCCTCTGCGCGCGATTTCGGCATCGACTTATGGGAACACACTGACAATGTCATCCTGGCCATGCGCCGCATTGCGCCTGAGCTTGGCCTGGCCGGCGAGGCTAAAGCCTGACCATACATTTCAGCCTTTGGAGATTTGGGAATTCATTGCATGGCGATTCAAGGTAAGGGCTTCTTCATCTGGCGAATACCCAACTGCGAGAAGGGTTCGGCAGAGGACATTGCCAAAGCCTCCCAGGCCGCCGGTTTGACCCACGTGGCGATCAAGATTGGGGATGGAATCACCTATACCAATTTCGACAGAGAAAAAGGCCAGGACCTGATCCCTCCGGTGGCTCAAGCGCTGCGCAACTTGGGCATCCAGGTGTGGGGCTGGCATTACGTTTACGGCAGCGATCCGCTCGGTGAGGCGCGCAAGGCGATCCAGCGCATCAGCACCCTGAACCTGGACGGCTATGTGATCGACGCCGAGCTGGAATACGAAGAACCCGGCCGTGAAGCCGCTGCGAAGAAATTCACCCATGAGCTGCGCAAGAACCTGCCTGATTTGCCAATGGCCCTCAGCTCATACCGCTATCCGAGCTATCACCGCACCTTTCCCTGGCGCGTTTTTCTGGAAGCCGTAGATTACAACATGCCCCAAGTCTATTGGGAACAGGCTCACAACCCCGCTTCCCAGCTTGACCGTGTAATCAAGGAATATCAGAAGCTGGCTCCATTTCGGCCCATCATTCCGACCGGCCCAACCTACAAGGTTAACGGCTGGCGGCCTACACCCGAAGATACGCAGACATATCTGGAAACCGCTGCCGGCCTGCATCTGGATGGGGTGAATTTTTTCAGTTGGGATGAATGCAAACGCGACCTTCCCGCTCTTTGGGATGTGATAGCCGCCTATCAATGGCCGGGAGCGACGCCGCAAAAAGACCTGCCAGAACAGTTCATCGACCTGCTCAACGCCGGAGATGTCGCCGGCCTGGCAGGCCTGTACGACCCCGGCGGCGTACACATCACCGCCGATGAAACCCTTCTGGGACCGGATGCCATCCGCTCCTGGTACGAAACCTTTTTAGGCAAGCTTCTACCCAAAGGCCGTTTCATCCTCACCGGTAAAAATGGATCGGCGAACACCCTTGTGCTCACCTGGCAGGCAGTCTCATCCAAAGGGGTGGTGAAAAACGGCAGCGACACGATCGGACTGCTCAAGGGCAAGATCGGCTACCATTACACCTATTTCACTATTTCGACTGCCTGATTAATCCCCCACTACGTTCCCTCCGTTTTCCCCGCACCCTTCGCCCTCGGCTTTGCGGGTGGTTTCGCCTTCGACCCCGATTTCCCGCCTGTCCGCTCCTCTTCCGCCGGTGGGCCAGCCGGGCTTGAGGTTTCATCTTTTGCCAATGTTTTTGTCGACTTTTTTGCCGCGACGGCCGGACCTTGTCGTTTCTTCGGTTTTTGCACCGCGGTCGCGGCCGGTTTCACCTCAGGGGGTTTCCTGGCAGTAATCGCAGCTGAACTCTCCTCACCACGCCCCTCCCCTGACGCCGTTTGCCCTCCGGCACCTGAGGCAACAGCCTTCTTCCTTCCGTTTCCCGCCCGCCTGGACTGGTCAGAAGATGTGGATTTGCTGCGTCGTTGGGCCGCCGGTTTCGCCGCTTTCCCCTGACCAGCCGCGTTTGCATTTTGTGTCGGTCTTCGCGCCTTTTTGCCATCCTCAGGGATCACTGCACTGAAGGACCCCGGCTGGCCATGCTCTGCAGTAGTATCTTCGGACTTTGGCGTTAATTTTGCCTGGCCTGACTTACCCGCCCTGATTCTCGCGCCGTCCGCTTTCGTCCTGGACCGGCCCGTCCCCCCAGCCTTGCGGGCCGATGCCTTCACCACCTCGCTGGATGCGCCTCCCCACGGGCCGAACGCATCCCAGATTGCCACCA
>Ga0207433_10008000_pt1 | contig 17400 bp, 4 predicted proteins | sample YelNatPaOPGAMG01_FD_187559 | JGI IMG/M metagenome (GOLD analysis project Ga0207433, IMG submission 187559) | Hot spring thermophilic microbial communities from Obsidian Pool, Yellowstone National Park, USA - OP-RAMG-01 (SPAdes) (version 3) | ecosystem: Environmental > Aquatic > Thermal springs >... | reverse complement strand
ATGCCCTCCCCGCTCGCGCACCGTTTCGCGTGGCCGGCGGTCAGTTCCTCGGAGTCGAAACACACGATTTCGGGTGGATGGCCGGATTCGAGGGTCGCCACGAAGACCACTGCTTCCGCGAGCCCGTACGAAGGCCGCAACGCCTCGGGGTGAAGGTTGAAGCGGGCGAACCGCTCGGCGAAACGCCGCACGGTCGCCGGCTGTACGCGTTCGGCACCGTTGAGGATGTGGCGCACGTCGCCGAGGTCAAGCCCGGCCAGGTCGTCGTCCGAGGTCTTCTGTGCCGTCAATGCGAAAGCGACGTTGGGCCCTGCCGAAAACGCGCGAGTGTTGGTTGCCATCAACTGCATCCACCGCGCCGGCCGCTGCAGGAACGAGATCGGGCTCGTGACCACGGCGTGCAGTCCCGCCAGAACCGGGAGGACGATTCCGACGATCAAACCCATGTCGTGAAAGAACGGCAACCACGACACGACGGTGGTGTCCGGCGGAGCGGCCCCGTCGAAGTAGGCGGAAATGATCTGTTCGAAATTGCCCTGGATGTTCTTGTGCGAGACCACAACTCCAGCCGGCGTGCGCGTCGACCCGGAGGTGTACTGCAGATACGCGATCTCTGGCAGGCTTTGGGGCTCGGCAAGGGGACCGGGCTCAGCGTCCAGGTCCAGCAAATCAAGTTCGATGATCGACGGCCGGGAATCGGCGGGCAGCGCCGCGATGTAGTCGGCGATGCTTCCCGCGACAGCGGATGTCGTCAGGACGGCAGTCGGCGTGGCGTCCCGCAGCACCGCGCCGACGCGCTCATCGCTGGCACCACCCAGCGGAACGGACAGCGGAACCGCGATCTGCCCGGCCTGTAATGCGCCCAGGAACGCAACGACGTACTCCAGTCCCTGCGGCGCCGAGATCACGACGCGATCACCGGTTGACCCGTGCGCGTCGAGTTCCCGCGCGACGTTCAGCGTTCGCCGATACAGTTGCGACCACGTCACGCTCTCCGCGACGCCCGCCCAGTCCTGCTCGTAGTCGACAAACGTGAACGCCGTCTGATCGGGCCGCAGACGGGCATGTTCGCGCAGCACCGCCGGAATGGAAGACTCGATCACGGCTTGACGATAATGGGTAGACAGATAGGCCGTTGGCAGAACCGGCGCAGCCCGGCGGGAAGGGCCGTTGATCTGCCCGCTGCGGAACGGCGAATCCTTCCCGGCGATCCTGCGTCATCCGCCGCCACGGCGACGACGCGCAAACCTTCGATGTCCGGGCGCAGTCCCGGCTCTGCCGCCCGCCGACCCGGCAGTGCTTCGACAGGGCCAACGCCGCCGGTGTGCTGCAAGATCGCCAACCTTGGAAGGAGAGGACGTGTGATTTGAGTCGGGGAATTATTACACACCCGTCCAACGCATTGGGTATGTTGGCCAATCATCACGTCATCGTCGTCGGCTCGGGAGCCTCTGGCTGTTGGGGCTGTCAAAGAGCCGACGGAAGGCGGTCCTGCGTGCGGGTGGAAACCCGGACATCGCCCATGGCTTCCCTGCCAACGCGGCGGTGCGCGAAATCGCGGGGCCGCGTCAAACCGAGCACCCGGAGGTTGAACCGGTGAGCGTAGTCGACAGTCCGACAGTGGACAGTCCAGTCGCCGTGGATCGGACGACTCTCCATCACCTGTGGAAAGCGATTCTCGTCGGCATCGCGGCCGTCGTGGCGGGGGCGTGTTACGCCGTTCCGGTGTTACTCGTCGCGCTCGGCGTGCTTGTTCTGTTGCTCCTCTGTGCACGCGTGGTGTATCGGGGTCGCGGCCGTTACATCCCAAATCTCTATGCTCGGGACATCCGGGTTTACGACGACGCGTATCGCACGTTCATAGGCCGCTCGCTTTCGAGCCTGCGTCAGTGCAGGATTCCAGGTCACACGTTGTTGTGGGAGGCCTCGCGCCTACCGAAACCAAGCCGCCAGGGTCCCGAGGAGCTGATGCTTGATCTCGGCGTCTGGCTTGGCTGGTCGACGAGGCTGACAGCCGATGCTTCCGGCCGCCAGGTGTACGGCTTCGACACCTTTGAGGGTCTTGTCGAAGATTGGCAAGTCGACGACCAGATGCTGATCAAGCGCGGGAGCTTCGCACTCTCCGAACCGCTGGCGCAACGTTCCATGCGTGATACCGGTGTGAGCCTGCACGACGGGTTACCTGCGACGCTCGGTCGCAAAGTCCAGTTCGTCAAGGGAAGCACCTACGAGACGCTGGCCCCGTTCCTGGCCGACCGACCGGACGCCCCGATCCGGCTTTTCCACATGGATCTGGACACCTACGAGAGTTGCCTGCATGCGCTGGAGACCTGCAAGGACCGCTTTATCGAAGGATCCGTTCTCGTCTTCGACGAATACCTCGTCACCAATGCCGAAATGCGGGCGTTCTTCGAGTTTCAGAACCAGTACGCGCTGGAATGGCGATACCGAGCCTGGGGTCTCGAAGTCATGGAGATGAACCTCGAGATGGTTGTGTCGCGCTGGAAGCGCGTGCCGTACTACCTGCTCTGGATCGCAGCGTATTGGCTGGCGGGCGACGGGAGCTACGTCTGGAAGGTCTTCAGCAGGCGTTTTTGGCGATTTTGGCTGGGCGCACCGATCGGCGACATCTTCTTCATGCTCGGCGCCGCCGGGCAACGGAAGTCGGTGAGTCTGGAGATCACCGGTCTGGGTGCGTTGGACCGGAACCGTCCGCGCGGCCGAAACCACGGATGAACGGCGGCCCCTTGGTTTCATCGCGTGATGGTGCCGGGCGGCTGAACGGGGTGGGCCCGCGATGAAATTCGTCCTGGCGAGCTGGGGAAGCCGCGGCGATGTCGAACCGAACCTCGCCGCCGGACGCGAACTGGTGCGCCGCGGCCACGAGGTCTGCATGGCCGTCCCGCCGGACTTGGTCGGGTTCACCGAGGCGGCCGGGGTCGCGGCCGTCGGATTCGGGCCGCAGGCGCACTCCATCCTGGACGCGCACCGCGAGTTCTGGACGTGCTTCTTCAGCCACCCCTGGCGGCTCCGGGATCTGGTCAGGTCACGCCTCGAAATTTCGGGGCCGCTGCTGCGGGCCTGGCAGGAGATGAGCACGACGCTGGTGTCGCTGGCGGACGGGGCCGACCTCATCTTCTCCGGCATCAATTTCGAGGACGCCGCCGCCAACGTCGCACAGTATTACGACATTCCGCTGGCCACTCTGCATTACTTCCCGCTGCGGCCCAACGGCCAGACCATGGCACTCCTGCCGGCGCCCATGGCCCGCGCGGCGGTGACGGCGTATTGGTGGGCGTCGTGGCGTGCGACGAAGAAGGTCGAGGAGGCCCAACGCCGCGAACTGGGCCTACCGAAGGCAACGGGACCGGCGCCGCGGCGGATCACCGAACGCGGATCGCTGGAAATCCAGGGCTACGACGCGGCGCTCTATCCCGGGCTGGCAGCCGAATGGGCAGCATATGAGCGTCAACGTCCCTTTGTCGGCGCGCTGACGCTGGGGTTGGCGACCGATGCCGATGAGGAAGTCGCGTCCTGGATCGCCGCGGGGACACCCCCGATTTACTTCGGGTTCGGCAGCACCCCGGTCGAGTCCCCGGCCGACACGGTCGCCATGATCGGCGCGGCCTGCGCGCGGTTGGGCGAGCGGGCGTTGGTGGGCGCCGCCGGAACCGACTTCGGCAGCGTCCCCCACCCTGAGCACGTCAAGGTGGTGGGCGCGGTGAATTTCTCGACCGTCTTTCCCGCCTGCCGCGCGGTTGTGCACCACGGAGGCACGGGCACCACGGCCATCGGCCTGCGCGCAGGAGTCCCCACGCTGATCCTTCCGACGGACATCGATCAGACGCTCTCGGGATCTCGGGTCACACGGCTGAAGGTGGGCACCGCCCGGCGCTTTTCGGCCGCGACCGAGGAATCGCTGGTCGCCGATCTGCGCACCATCCTCGCCCCGGAATACGTCGCCCGGGCCCGCGAGCTCGCCACCCGGATGACCGAGCCCGCCAAGAGCGTCGCCGCCGCCGCCGATCTGCTGGAAGATTTCGCGCGCTCCGGGCGTGTCGGCTGATCCACGATCCGGGGTTTCGCCGGCGTCCGCGAGCGGCGGACGCTCGGGTAGCAAGAGCCGGGAAGCGAAAACCCATCGCCGCAGGTCACGCCGCATTTACGAGCGCCCGTACCCCGCCCCGCGCACCAAATGCCGATTCGGGTGACACGCGTCTCAGCCACGAAGTAAGGTTTAGAACTTGTTACACCCATGTCGAGTAGATGGACTGGAGACCCGGTTGAGCATGTATCCGTTCGATGATCGCAGTGGCAGCTTTTTCGCCTCGGCCGACGGCGAGGAGCACCCCGAGACGACAGGCGATCGGAAATGACCGATCACCAGGACATGGCTCTGCCGACCAACGGCTCACCCATGCGGGCGCACGAACCACAGGCCGAGGCCCAGGGCTTTGCGATCATCGGCTACGCGGCGCGCTTCCCGGGTGCCGCGGACGTCGACGAATTCTGGGACGTGCTCCGGCAGGGGCGGGACGCGATTTCGGAGGTTCCCTCCGACCGCTGGGACGTCAACGAGTTCTACGACCCCGATCCCGACGCGCCCGGGAAGATCGTGACCCGCCGGGCGGGGTTCATCGATGACGTGACGGGTTTCGATGCACCGTTCTTCGGGCTGTCGAACCGGGAAACCATGTTGATCGACCCGCAGCATCGGCTGTTGCTGGAGACGGCGTGGCAGGCCGTCGAGCATTCGGGTACCGCACCCTCGTCCTTGGCGAACACGAAGACCGGCGTGTTCATGGGCCTGGGTACCCATGACTATCTGGGATTGATCTCCGAACAGCTCAGCTACGAGGAAATCGAGGCGTACGTCGCGATCGGGACGTCGGCCGCCGCGGGCGCGGGCCGGATCAGCTACGGGCTGGGGCTGCAGGGCCCGGCGGTCACCGTCGACACGGCGTGCAGCTCGTCGCTGGTGGCGATCCACCAGGCCTGCCAGGCGTTGCGCTACGGGGAATGTGACCTCGCGCTGGTCGGCGGCGCGAACGCGCTGCTCAGCGCCAAGACCGCGATGACCTTCTCCCACGCGCACATGCTCGCGCCCGACGGCAAGTGCAAGACCTTCGACGCGTCCGCCGACGGCTACGTCCGTGGCGAGGGCTGCGGCGTCATCGTCGTCAAACGGCTCGCGGACGCGATCCGCGACGGCGACCGGATCCGGGCGGTGATCCGCGGCAGCGCGATCAACCAGGACGGCGCGTCGGGTGGCCTGACGGTGCCCAACGGTGTCGCGCAGCAACGCGTGATTGCCGAGGCGCTGCAGAGCGCGGGAGTCGCCCCCGGCGACGTCGGATACCTGGAGGCGCACGGCACCGGGACCTCGCTGGGCGACCCCATCGAGATCCAGGCCGCCGGTGCGGCCTTCGGCAAGGGGCGCGAGGCCGACCGGCCGCTGCTGATCGGGTCGGTGAAGACCAACATCGGGCACCTGGAGGCGGCCGCGGGGATCGCGGGCGTCATCAAGGTCATCCTGGCGCTCGAGCACGAGGTGCTGCCCAAGCACCTGCACTTCCAGAAGCCGTCGCCGCACATCCCGTGGGACCGGCTTCCCGTGCGGGTCGTCGACGAGGCCACCCCCTGGGTGCGCGACGGACGGCCCCGCATCGCCGGCGTCAGCTCGTTCGGGTTCTCCGGCACCAACTCCCACGTCATCATCTCCGAAGCCCCCGCCGAGGCAGCCCAGGCGGCTGCGGCCCCGGCGCCGTCCGACGAGCGGCGCTTTTCCCTGTTGCCGCTCTCGGCGCGCAGCCCGGAAGCCCTCGTGCAGCTCGCGCAGGACTACCGCGGCTGGCTGGCCGACCACCCCGACGCCCCGTTGGCCGACATCTGCTTCACCGCCGGGGCGGGTCGCTCCCACTTCGAGCACCGCGCCGCCCTGCTGGTCAACTCGACCGAATCCGCGCGCGAGGCACTCGGTGCGCTGGCCGACGACCGCCCGGCGCCCGGTCTGGTGCGGGGGGACTGCGTCGACAGGCCGAAGACGGCGTGGTTGTTCACCGGTCAGGGCAGCCAGTACACCGGCATGGCCCGGGAGTTGTTCGAGACTGAGCCGGTGTTCGCCGAGACGATGACCCGCTGCGCGCAGGCGGTCGCCGATGTGCTCGAAAAGCCTTTGCTGGATGTCATTTTCGACCCGGAAAACGAAGACACCCTGCGGCTGACCACCTATGCCCAGCCCGCGTTGTTCGCGGTGGAGATGGGCCTGGCCCGGCTCTGGCAGTCCTGGGGCTTTGAACCCGACGTGGTGCTGGGCCACAGCGTGGGCCAGTACTCGGCGGCCTGCGTCGCGGGCGTGTTCAGCGTCGAGGACGGGGCGCTGCTGATGGCCGAGCGCGGCCGGCTGTTCGGCAGCCTGCCCGCCGGCGGCCGCATGGTCGCGATCTTCGCCGCCCCCGAGCGCGTCGAGAGCCTCACCGACGAGTACCCGAGCCTGTCGGTCGCCGCCTACAACGGCGCCAACACCGTGCTGTCGGGACCCGCGGAGGACCTGGAGCGCGCGCTGGAGGGCCTGGAAGACGACGGTGTGCGCTGCGACTGGCTGGACACCAGCCACGCATTCCACTCGGCGCTGCTGGACCCGATCCTCGACGAGTTCGAGGCGTATGCGAACCGGTTCGAATACGGTTCGCCGCAACGGACTTTGGTGTGCAACCGCACCGGCGCGGCCCTGGGCCGGAGCGCGAAGCTGGACGGCGCCTACTGGCGGCGCCACGCCCGCCAGCCGGTCGAGTTCTCCAAGAGCGTGCGCACCCTGGCCGACCTGAGCTGCGCGGTGCTGCTCGAGATCGGCCCGCAGCCGGTGCTCACCGCCTCGGCGCTGCGCGCCTGGCCCGACCCGGCCACCGCCCCGCGCGCGATCGCGTCGCTGCGGAAAAACACCGCCGACCACCGCCAGATCACCGAAGCCCTCGCCAACGCCTACGTCGCCGGCCACGTGCCCGACTTCGGCGCCCTGGCGCAGGGAGCGGTACGCAAGCTCGACCTGCCCACCTACCCGTTCCAGCACCGCCAGTACTGGTTCCGGGAGGAGCGGGTTCCGGCCACCGTGCAGGCCTTGGACCAGGCCTCGGCGATGCGCACCGACGCCGTCCGGCTGCTCGAGGACGGCCAGTTCGAGGAACTCGCCGCGCTGCTGGGCCGCACCAACGGCGACCAGCAACAGACCGTCGCGGTGCTGAGAGAGCTTGCCGCGCAACACAACCAACAGCGCAGCACCCAGTCCATCGCCGACTCCCGCTACGAGATCCGCTGGGAGAAGGCCGCGGCTTCAGGCGCCAAAGCGGGCGAGGGCGCGGCCTGGCTGGTCATCAGCGACGACGCCGCGGCGGCCCAGCCGTTGCTCGACGCGCTGACCGCACGCGGGCACCGGGCCCGGGTCCTCGGGCTGCCGATGTCCGACGCGGACGAGCAACAGCTCGAAGCGACGCTGCGCACCGCGGCGGCAGACGACGCGGAGCTGCGCATCCTGCACGTCGCGGCCCTCGACTCGGACACCGCACCGTCGACGCAATCGCTGCTGCGCATGCAGCACCGCATCCTGGGCGGAACCCGGCGGCTCTTCCGCGCCGCGGCCGCCGCCGAACTGCGCGCACCCATCTGGCTGGTCACCCGCGGCGCGCAACGGGTCACCGACGCGGACACGGTGTCACCGGTGCAGTCCTGCCTGTGGGGCTTCGGTCGCGCCGCCGCCCTGGAATATCCGCGCCAGTGGGGCGGGCTGGCGGACCTGTCCGCCACCGGCACCGACCAGTGGTCACGGCTGGTCGACCAACTGGTGGCCGCCCCGGCCGGTGAGGACCAGTTCGCGTTGCGCGACCAGGCGGCCTACGTGCCCCGGCTGACCCGGCGCGCCGGGTTGCCGAACGCGACACCGCTGGCATTGCGGGACGACGCAACGTATCTGGTGACCGGCGGGCTGGGCGCGATCGGCCTGGAGGTCGCCGGCTATCTGGCCGCGCACGGGGCCCGGCATCTGGTGCTGACCAGCCGGCGCGCCCCGGGCGAGGACGCGCAGCAGCGCATCGACGCCCTGCGCGAACAGCACGGCTGCGACGTCCGCGTCGTCGCCGCCGACGTTTCCAATCCGCACGATGTGGCCCGCCTGCTGACCACCGTGCAGGCCGAACTGCCGCCGCTGGCCGGTATCGTGCACGCCGCCGGGGAGATCGGTAACACCCCGCTGCAAACCCTGGACGACGCCGAAGTGGACCGCGTCTTCGCCGGAAAGGTCTGGGGCGCCTGGTATTTGGCCGAGGCCACCGCCGACGTCAAGCTGGACTTCTTCCTGAGCACCTCCTCGATCTCCGGGGTGTGGGGCAGCTTCGGGCAGAGCGCCTACGGGGCGGCCAACGCCTTCCTCGACGGGCTGGCCTGGCGCCAGCGTGCGCAGGGCGTCCCGGGCATCAGCGTCAACTTCGGCCCATGGATGTCGGGGTCGGCGGGCATGGCCGACGCGGAATCCCGCGCGCACCTGGACAAGCGCGGCGTCCGCGGGTTGTCGCCCGCCGACGCGCTGGCGGGGATGGCCGACCTCATGGCAGCATCCGCGAACGGGGCAGTGCAAGGAGTCGTGGCCCGGATCGACTGGGCCAGCTTCCTGCCGCTCTACCAGATGGCGGGGAAGCGGGCCTTCCTGGCGCAGCTGGAACGCGAGGTGCCGCAGTCGGAGTCGGCGCCGGCATCGGCGTCGGGGGCGACGCAGCTGGTCGACCGGCTCGCCGCCGCCCCGGCGCAGCAGCGCAAGAAACTTGTCGTCGATTACCTGCGCGACGTCGTCGCGGAGGTGACGCGGATCGACGCGGCCGGGATCCGCGACGAGGCCGGGTTCTTCGACCTCGGCATGGATTCGCTGATGGCCGTCGAAATGCGGCGCCGGGTCGAGCGCGGCGTGGGCAAGGAGCTGCCGTCCACCCTCGCGATGGACTATCCGCGCCTGGTCGACGTGGCCGACTTCTTGCTCCGCGACGTCCTGGGCATCGGCAACGACAAGGCGGCCGCCAAAGCGGCCCGGCCGGCCGCGGTCGTCACGACGCACGCCGATGAGCCGGTCGCGATCGTCGCGGTGGCCTGCCGCTTCCCGGGCGCGCCGAATCCCGAAGCGTACTGGGAGGAGCTGGCCGGCGCCGTCGATGCGATCCGCGAGATCCCGGAAGACCGCTTCGACGTCGACGAGTACTACGACCCGGATCCCGAGGCGCCGGGCAAGATTTACACCCGCTACGGCGGATACCTCGACGGGGTCGACGGATTCGATCCGGAGTTCTTCGGCATTTCCCCGCGCGAGGCCGTGTGGATGGACCCGCAGCAGCGGTTGATGCTGGAAATCGTGTGGGAGGCCCTCGAAAGGGCCGGCTACGCACCGTCCGCACTGCGCGGCAGCAAGAGCGGCGTATTCGTGGGGGTGGCCGCCAACGAGTATTCGCAGCTGCTCAACGCCAACTCGGTCGAGACCATCGAAGCCCACTTCATCACCGGCAATGCGCTCAACGTCATCGCGGGCCGGGTTGCGTTCGCGCTCGGGCTGGAGGGGCCGGCGATGGCGGTGGACACCGCGTGCAGCGCGTCGCTGGTGGCCGTCCATCAGGCCTGCCAGGCGTTGCACTCCGGTGACTGCGACATGGCGCTGGCCGGCGGGGTGAACGTGTTGGTGAGCCCGGCGTCCATCGTCGCCACCTCACGCGCCCGAATGCTCGCCGCCGACGGCCGATGCAAGACCTTCGACGCCGCCGCGAACGGCTATGCGCGCAGCGAAGGCTGCGGGGTGCTGGTGCTCAAGAGGCTCAGCGATGCCGAGCGCGACGGCGATCGGATCTGCGCGGTCATCCGGGGTACCGCCGTCAACCAGGACGGCGCGTCCAGTGGTTTGACCGTCCCGAACGGGGGTGCACAGCAACGGCTTATCGCCACAACTCTGGCCCGTGCCGGTCTGGTCGGGGGAGAGGTCGACTATCTCGAGGCGCACGGGACGGGCACCTCGCTGGGCGACCCGATCGAGGTGCAGGCCGCCGCGGCCGTCTACGGTGTCGACCGTGACGCGGACCGGCCGCTGCTGATCGGATCGGTGAAGAGCAACATCGGCCACCTCGAGTCGGCGGCGGGGATCGCCGGCCTGATCAAGGTCGTGCTGTCGTTGGAGCACGAAATGCTGCCGCAGAACCTGCATTTCGAGACGCCGTCGCCGAACATCCCGTGGGACTCGCTCCCGGTGCGGGTCGTGGACAAGGCGATGCCGTGGCACGCCGACGGCCGGCCGCGTCGCGCCGGGGTGAGTTCCTTCGGGTTCTCCGGCACCAACGCCCACGTGCTGATCGAGGAGGCGCCAGCGAAGTCGGCAGCCGCCGACGACGTGATCGTGCCACCGGAGTCGGGCGCCGCCGCCGACCGTGTCGGCGTCCTGCCGCTGTCGGCGCGCTCACCGCAGGCATTGGCGGCGTTGGCGCAGCGCTACGCGGGCTGGCTGGACGCGCACCCGGACGTCGACATCACCGACGTGTGTTCCACCGCCGGGGTGGGGCGTTCGCATTTCGAACACCGGGCCGCGCTGGTCGTCGACTCGGTTGAGGGCGCTCGCGAGCTGCTGGCCGGATTGGCCGAGAACCGGCTGGGTCCGGGCGCGGTGCGTGGCGAGTGCGGTGACCCGCCGAAGACGGCGTGGTTGTTCACCGGGCAGGGCAGCCAGTACCCGGGGATGGCGCGCGAGTTGTTCGACACCGAGCCGGTGTTCGCCGAGACGGTGCAGCGCTGCGCCGACGCGGTCGACCACATGCTGCCGCGCCCGTTGCTGGAGGTCATATTCGACGTCGACAACGGAGAAACGCTGCGGCACACCTCTTTTGCGCAGCCGGCGCTGTTCGCCGTCGAGATGGGCCTGGCCCGGCTGTGGCAGTCGTGGGGCATCGAGCCCGACGTGGTGCTGGGCCACAGCGTGGGCCAGTACGCGGCGGCATGCGTGGCCGGGGTGTTCAGCCTGGAGGACGGGGCACGGCTGATGGCCGAGCGCGGCCGGCTGTTCGGGAACCTGCCCGAGGGCGGCCGGATGGTCGCGGTGTTCGCCGACGCGCAGCAGGTGGAGCGTGTCGCCGACGAATTCCCGCATCTTTCCGTCGCGGCCTACAACGGCCCCAACACGGTGCTGTCGGGTCCGGCCGCCGATCTGGAACAGGCCGTCGCCAAGTTCGACGGTGACGGGATCCGCTGCACCTGGCTGGACACCAGCCACGCCTTCCACTCCGAGTTGCTGGAGCCGGCGCTCGACGAATTCGAGTCCTACGCAGGCAAGTTCGAATTCGCCGTTCCGACCCTGCCCCTGGTGTGCAACCGCACCGGCGCGGTGCTCACCGCGGAAACCCCGCTCGACGCGAAGTATTGGCGGCGGCATTCCCGCCAGCCGGTGCAGTTCGCCGAAAGCGTGAAAACCGTGGCCGCGCTGGGCTGCTCGGTGCTGATGGAGATCGGCCCGCAACCGGTGCTGACCGGTGCCGCCGTGCAGGTCTGGCCGGAATCCTCGGCCACCCCGCGTACTGTCGTTTCCCTGCGCAAGGGCACCGACGACCGGCGCCAGATCGCCGAAGCGCTGGCCGCGGCCTACGTGGCCGGGCATCGGCCCGTGTTCGCCGCGCTTTATCACCGGCCCCACCGCAGAGTCGAACTGCCCACCTACCCGTTCCAGCGGCGTCGCTTCTGGCCGAAGAATGCCGACATCCGCGGCGTCGACGGCTACGGCGCCGCCGGATCCGGAATCTTGGGCAGCGTCAAGGATCTCGCCTCCGGTGACATGGTTTACACCAGCCGGTGGTCCACCAAGACGCAGCCGTGGCTGGCCCATCACGTCATCTACGGCACCGTGGTCGTGCCCGGAGCGACGTACGCCGCGATGGCCCTGGCCGCCGTCGGGGCGCCGGCGCAGGTGCGCGAGGTCTTCTTCTACGAACCGATCATCCTGGGCGACAAGAGTTCCCGGGAGGTGCAGCTGACCGTGCATCCGGTCGAAGACGGCGGCTGGACCTTCCAGGTGCACAGCCGCCCGTACGGTGATCGGGAAGCCGACTGGTCGTTGAACGCCGACGGCCGGATCGCCGGCAGCATCGACGACGAGCCGGCGACCGAGCCGGGGGAGTCCATCGACGCCGCGTGCGAGCGGTTGAGCCGCATGCGTCCGCAGCAGCTGTTCGACACCTTCGCCGACCTGGAGCTGCAGTGGGGTCCCACCTGGTCCACGTCGCTGAAATCGCTGTGGTCCGGCGACGGTGAGGCGGTCGGCGATATCGCCATCGGCGACGAGCTGGCCGAACAGCTCGGCAGCGAGCCGGTCCATCCGGTGCTGCTGGATCTGTGCACCGGAGTCGCCTTCCCGGCCTTCCCGGCGGCCCTCGCCGGGGACGAGGACGGACTGCCCGATCTGTTCCTGCCGCTGCGGTATGGGCGGGTAGAGCTGCGGGAGAAGTTGCCGCGACGGTTCTATTGCCGCGCGCGCTGGCAGAGCGGCGGTTCCGACAGCGAAACACAGGTCTTCGACCTCGATTTCGTGGACCGCGACGGCCGGGAGCTGGGCAGCATCCGCGAGTTCGCGGTGAAACGCGCGCCCCGGGAGGCGTTGCTGCGCGGGCTCGGCGGTGACGCCACCCGCAACCTGTACACCCTGGGCTGGGAGGAAGTGCCGGCCCCGGAACCGGGCGCCGCGAAGGGCGACGGGACCTGGCTGATCGCCGGATTCGACGAGTTGGCGGCCGACGTGCCGGGTGCGGTCGCGTTGGACCGTGGTTCGGATGCGGACTTCTGGCAGCAGCAGCTCGCACAGGCGGAGGGGCGCGGTGCCCCGGTCTCCGGAATCGTCTGGCGTAGCGCCAACCGACCCGGCGCCGAAGAATCGAGCGCTGAATTCGCCGCGCGGGTGGAAACCGAGATCGACCAGTTGCTCGCCGTCGTGCAGACGCTGCTGGCGCAGCAGGACCTCAAACTCACCGGGGGCCTGTGGATCGTCACCGAACGGGCCGTGGCGACCGAATCCGGCGAGCCGGTCGATCCGGCGCAGTCGGCGCTGTGGGGCCTGGGACGCACCATCATCACCGAGCAGCCGAGCCTGCGTTGCCGGCTGGTCGACTCCGATGGATCCGGCGATACCGTGCACTCGCTGACCGGCCTGCTCGGCGCCCCCGTCGAGGAACCGGAACTTGCTCTGCGACAAGGAAAGTATTTGGTGCCGCGGCTGCTGCCATGGGCGCGCAGCGGGCATCTCGCCGTACCGCGGGCCGCCGACTACTTCCTGGCGCCGACCGAACGCGGCGCGATCGACAACCTTCGTCTGAACGAGACGGTCGTGGCCCCGCCGGAGGCGGGCCAGGTGCAGATCCGGGTCGAGGCCGCGGGCCTCAACTTCCGGGATGTGCTCAACGTGCTCGGCCTGTACCCGGGCGACCCGGGGCAGATCGGCGGCGGTGACCTCGCCGGCGTCGTCACGGAGTTGGGTGCCGGTGTCACCGGGTTCGAGGTCGGTCAGCGCGTCTTCGGCTTCATGCCGGGGTCGTTCGCCACCCGGGTCAACGTGCCGGCCCAGTTCCTGTCGCCGGTGCCCAACGGGATCAGCGCCGTCGGCGCCGCGACCATCCCGGCCGGGGCGCTGACGACACGGCTCGCGTTCGACTGGGCGGAGGTCGGCCCCGGTGACCGGGTGCTCATCCACGCCGCCAGCGGCGGCGTCGGTCTGGCCGCCATCCAGATCGCGCAGCAGCGCGGGGCGACCGTGTTCGCCACCGCCAGCACCTACAAACGCGCCAAGCTGCGGGAAATGGGAGTGGAATACATCTACGACTCGCGCAGTACGGATTTCGCCGATCAGATCTTGGCGGATACCGGCGGCGCGGGTGTTGATGTGGTGCTCAACTCGCTCACCAACGAGGGGTTCATCGCCGCGACCGTGCGGGCCACCGCCCAGGGCGGCCGTTTCGCCGAGATCGCGAAGCGGGACATCTGGACTCGTGAGCAGATGGCGGCCGCGCGTCCCGACATCTCCTACGAGATCATCGCGCTGGACGCGTGCATCGAGCAAGAACCCGAGCGGGTGGGCAGGTTGCTGGACGAGGTGGCCGACAGCATGGCCAACGGCACACTGGCGCCGATCGCCGTCGAGGTCTACCCCGTGACGGAGGCCAAGACGGCGTTCCGCCGCATGCAGCAGGCGCGACACATCGGCAAGATCGTGCTGCAGATGCCGCAACCGCTGCAGCCGCGCCCCGATCGGACCTACCTGATCACCGGCGGGCTCGGCGCGCTCGGCCTCTTCACGGCGGCCCACCTGGCGCAACTCGGCGCCGGTGACATCGTGCTGACCAGCCGGCGCGCACCCGACGCCGACGCGCAACAGGCGATCGACGACATCGTGGAGCGCCACCGCTGCCGCATCCACGTGTTCACGGGCGACGTCGGCGACGAGGCGCAGGTCGAAGCGCTGCTCAAGCGGATCCGGGCGGAGCTGCCGCCGCTCGCGGGCGTGGCACACCTGGCCGGTGTGCTCGACGACGCGCTGCTGACCCAGCAGAACGTGGAGCATTTCCGGACGACGCTGGCACCCAAGGCTTTCGGGGCCCGCTACCTGGACCGGCTGACGAAGGACGACGATCTGGACTTCTTCATCCTGTATTCCTCGGCCGCCAGCGTGCTCGGTTCGCCCGGCCAGGCCAACTACGCCGCGGGCAATGCGCTGCTCGACGGGCTCGCTGCGGACCGCAGGGCGCACGGCCTGCCCGCGACCGGCATCAACTGGGGTCCCTGGGCGAAGGGCGGCATGGCCACATCGCACGCGGCACGCGCGAATCTCAGCGCGCAGGGCCTGATTCCGCTGGAACCCGCGGCCGCCCTGCACGCGCTCGCCGAGGTGGTCGCCAACGGAACCGTGCAGGCAACCGTCATCAAAGCCAACTGGCAGCGCGCCGCGAAGGGGCTGGGCGCCTCCCGCCCGACCCTGCTCGCGCACGTGCTGCCCAGCGCTGCCACCGCAACACGCGGCGACAGCGAGTTGCTCCGGCAGTTGCATGAGGTACCCGAGGCGGAGCGCGGCAGTTTCCTCACCGACTACCTGCGGCGCGAAGTGCAGAACTTCCTGCGGCTCGCGCAACCGCCGGCCGCGACCAGCCGGTTCCTGGAACTGGGCACGGACTCACTGATGGCGGTCGAGTTCAGCAACCGGTTGCTTCCCCAGTTCGGCGGCGCGTTCACGATCAGCGCCACCGCGGTCTTCGACTACCCGACGATCGGGGCGCTCGCCGAATACCTGGCCGGTCAGGTGCCGGAGTCGGACGAGGTGCAGACCTTCGGTGCGTCCGAGCCCGCGCAGTGATCGACGGCAACGGGTAGGCAGCGGCGTGCGCGCCGGTGGCTGTGCAGTGTTCCGCCAGGCTCGGTTGAGCTGCATTTCCCGGTATCGCCGTCGGCATGTGGTGCAGTTCGTGGCTGGGGGGCGTTGCGCAAAGTGGGGTCACTCACATCCACGGACCGACGCGCAGGTTCTGCGTCGCATGCGCGCACTTCGTTGCGCGACCGACCAAAGCGATGAGTTTCAGTAGCGATGCCTGCCACCGGCGATGCCAAATTCCGGAATCACCTGATGGTGGCCGCACGAGTCCAGACAACCGCGCGTCCAACGGCGAGGCGCGGCCGGACAATCTGCTGGCATCGGTCGACCAGGGCTTTTTGACAGGCACAGCGCCCCATCAGCTCGAAGTCATTCAAGTCGTCTGGGCTTATGAGCACCCTATCGACTTCGATGGGTTGCAACGGTTTCACCACACACGCAGCCCCGCCTGATTCGACTCCCGGACTGAATTTAAACGAGTGCAGGAATTTAATCCAGCCCGCAGTCGAAGGGAACAAGATAACGAGCCCGCGACATCACAAATCCGAATCTGCGTAGAACAGCCTCGCTACGTCACTTGTCCGCTCTTTGATAGCGAGAATTTCGCGGTCGCTGAGCCTGTTCCTCCAGCTTAGGACATTCAGTCTGCTGTTTCGCCTAAGACTAAACTCATCATCTCTCACCTGTTCCAAGGGGTTAAGAGTGATTCGACGTTTAGGCCTTTCCCCGCTAGTGCTTTCCTCAATGGCGTATCGGACGTCCGCCGTGAATTCTAGGCCGAGCTGGGCATAGATTTTCTGAAAACTATCTACCGGATTCATGGACAGATCTTCGTGCCTGACGAACAGCCACGCTGGATAGCGCTTACGATACTCGCTTACCACTGCATATATGCAGTTCCATAAGAGTGCACCTTGAAGAATAATTTCCTGCTCATTCTCGGCGAAATACCGAATTTCGGATTCGAAATCCGCCAATCTGGTTTCACGCATGAGTTGTGGCTGCGCCAGGAACGTGTTGAAGTCAAATTTCCAATTCAGAACCTTCATGCTAGAACAGACCGCGGCAGGATTCCGGATCGTGACCAGGACGTTCATATCAAAACGGTGAGCCAACCAGGGGGCGGAAAATACGGCGAGCGGATCTTTCATGACAGGCAGTTCTCTTCTTAATCTATGCATAAAAAGATCCTTGAAGACCCATAGTGTTTCCGCTGCATCCCGCGCATTTTTGGAGTGAGCGAGATTTCTTATGAGAGGGTATTTGAAATCAAGCAGTTCTGTTAGATATTTATCGAATTCATGAGAGTTCTCATCTTTTATATAAAGAAATTGTGAAAGGGGATTGGCGAAGCCGCTTAATAAACCACCGTCCGGGGTGAAGGGCTCATGCATATAGCCCATACCTGGTGCGCGCGAAATCATTTGGCCGGTCCAGGTCGTGCCCGACCGTGGTGAACCGGTAACGAGAACCGGCTTTCCGTTCTCAAGTGAATTGGCGAGTTTGCGTTCTATGGTCATACCCAGTTTGCTCCGATATCGTTGAGTGTCTGGTTCGGCCTCAATTGCAACTGCAGCCTTGTCTTTATTAAAGTCGAGACGTGTCGCCTTCCTCCTTTCCTAGAATCTGCGTCAGGAATTGATTGTCATACCTGTGGATTGGTGAGTGCAGGCTACCTCCGATCTGTTGCCACAGCGCCTGAAGGCAGTCGCAGGGTATTCACCTGATCGATGTGATTGCTCATGGCGAATCGCCTGTAGCTCCGGGAACTCGGGCGTGGCAGTCGCGCGGTCGGCCAACGACCGACTGAAGGCTGCAGCGCGACAAGGCACGGGCCTATGTCGCCTCGGCGCGCAGTTGAGATCTCAATATCCGGTACTCCAACAAGCCGGCCCGCATCTGCTCGTAGATCGCGGACCCGGGTAGCGCCAGGAAGTTGGCCACGCGAGCATTTCCGTCGCCGTAAACCTGCTCGTAGTTATTACTGGCTT
>Ga0207433_10007995_pt1 | contig 17410 bp, 14 predicted proteins | sample YelNatPaOPGAMG01_FD_187559 | JGI IMG/M metagenome (GOLD analysis project Ga0207433, IMG submission 187559) | Hot spring thermophilic microbial communities from Obsidian Pool, Yellowstone National Park, USA - OP-RAMG-01 (SPAdes) (version 3) | ecosystem: Environmental > Aquatic > Thermal springs... | reverse complement strand
GCATAGATGCAGAAAATTTACATATAATGAAAATAGTTAATAAACCAGAAGAAGTACTTGAAATAATAAATAAATGTTAAATTTATAATAATGGGAAATATACAATTTAGAAAGTATAAATATTTGGTTATAATTGTATTTTCAATTATTTATATAATCTGGAATCTAATATATTTAGATAAATATCCATTAATTAATTATGAAGATGGTATGTATAGTGAAGCTGCCTGGACCTATGCAAAGACAGGCCGATTTGCAAATCCTTCATGTAAAGGGTTTGCAAAAGTAGAAGAAAGTCATATAGTTTATGGTAGGTTATTTCTCTTCCCTAATGCTTTAGTATTTAGACTATTTGGTGTCGGAATATTTCAAGCACGTATCATGTCGTTTATTTTTAGTATTATTTCACTTTTTATAATTTATAAATTAGTAGCAGAATTGTATAATAAAGGTGTTGCTGCATTATCTGTTTTTCTTATTAGTATATCACAACATTTTATTTATACATCTCATTTCGCTCGTCCTGAAATGACTCTAATACTGTATCTTCTTTTAGCAATTTATCTATTTGTTATTGCATCAAAAAGATCATCATCAATTTTTTATTTACTTTCTGGATTTGTATTTGTATTAACTTGTGACACACATTTAAATGGTTTATCCTTTATTTTTATTGTCCTGTTGTTATTATTATATTATATGATAAATAGAAAACTGAACATAAGATATATTGTATATATGTTATTAGGGATATTAATAGGTATATTGTATTGGATCCTAATACATTATGTACCTAATAAAAATATATTCATTTACCAATTTAAAAATTATTGGAATAATGCAACAGTGCCTTCTCTTTTTTCAATAGATTTTAATATTATAAATTTAATAAAAAACGAGTTAAATAGATACATTGTATTTTTCTGGGAACCAAAATATCACAGGAATATGATTTTATTAGCAATATTTTTACTTTCTCTTGTATATTCAATTATTAAAAATAAACATAATAACTTAACTATAATTATTGTTATTATTGGTTTAATGTTACATTTTCTTTTTATTACACCAATTAAAAGTGGTGGATATGTTGTTATATTGATACCTTTTTTTCTTATCCTTACATCAAATTTCTTATATAATTTTATTTTTGCAAAAAATTTTGCAAAAAAAATATTTGGTGTTATAGTTTTTATTGTATTAATATGTTTTAATTTATTACAAATAGGATATATTTCATATTATGTGAGGAATATAGATTATAATGGTTATATAAACAAATTAAAGAAGATTATTCCTTCGGGAAGCATTATTTTAGGTGATTCTTCGTGGTGGTTTGGTTTTGCAAATGAAAATTATTATATAAGTCAAGTTCTTTGGTATTTATCATCAGAAAATATAAGTGAAGAAATTAAAAACAGTTCGGGAAAAAGTTTTTCCGATGCTATATTAAAAAGGAAAATAGAATATATCATAAATTGTGGAGTTTTTAGTTCTGTTTTTAATAATTTTATTTATGAAACGCAGATAAAACCTTTTTTAGAAAAAAATTGTATAAAAGTTGGAATAGTTACCGATGAATTTTATGGTCAGTCAGGTGTAATGCAAAAAGGTAGATATATAACAGAAATTTATAAAGTAATTAAATACAATTAATATGAATTCGAATAGATTATTTTTAATTGGTATTCATTTTTTGCTACTATGTATATTTTTCTTTTTTATATCATACATATTTCGTTTATTGAGTTTATTTTATATTAAATTTAATGTTTTAATATATTTATTTTTTGATTTGTCTTTTGTATTTTTTCTTATATTTTCTTTTCTGACGATATTAAATTTCATATTAAAAAGGAAAATAAGTAGTTCAGATGAAAAAAGATGGCTTACAATTAAACCAATAATTAATCCCAGAATATGTGTAGCTATGACAGCGTATAACGATGAAGAATCAATTAGTCTATCTATTAAAGATTTCAAGAATAGAGAGGATGTAATAAAAGTAATCGTTATAGATAATAATTCTGTTGATAGGACTTTTGAAGAATCCATAAATTCCGGTGCAGAAGTTATAAAAGAACCTTTACAGGGTTATGGTGCATGTTGTATCCGTGCGCTTAAAGAGGCGAATAAAACAGATTGTAATATAATATGTTTGGTAGAAGGTGATGGGACATTTTCTGGTTCAGATTTAAAGAAATTAGTATCGTATATAGAAAATGCTGATATGGTTATAGGAACAAGAACTACACGTGAATTAAATACACCAGATTCACAGATGAATTTATTCATGTTGTGGGGTAATGTTTTTATGTCAAAACTCCTACAAATGCGGTTCTGGAAAGTTAGATTAACTGATTTAGGTTGTACATACAGGATTATAAGAAAAGAAGCATTAGAAAAAATAATTGATTCTTTATCAGTTATAGGGAACCATTTTCTTTGTGAAATGACTATATTAGCACTTGAAAAAAATTTGAAGGTGATTGAAATCCCCATAACATTTAAGAAAAGAATAGGAACAAGTAAAGGGGTTGGCCGTAACATTTTTAAGGGTTTTATAACTGGAATGAAGATGTGGTATTTAATAATGTTTAAATGAATTATACTAATGGTCATTTAGATAGTTCAAATTTAAAATGTAAAATATGTAAAAAAGATAATTTAGAATTTGTTTTTATTACTAAAGGTAATGATGATTTTAATAATAAAATATTTTATTTATTTAGATGTAAAGATTGTGGAGTAATTAATATTTTTCCGTCATTAGATGCTGTTCAAATTGAATCTCTTTATTTTAATGAATATTATGGTAATTTCTTGCCTGGATTTAAATATATCTTAAATTTTTTTAATAACTTATTTCTTGATTATAAAGTAAGAAAAGTTATTGAGTATACAAAACGGAGTGGAATTATTCTGGATTATGGTTGCGGGAATGCTGAATTTTTAATAAAAATGAAACAATATGGTTGGGAAATTTACGGTATAGAGCCGAGTATTAATTGTAATTTAGAATTTGTAAAAAAATCATTAAAAGATTTAAAGTTAGATAAAAAATTTGATTTGATTACATTATGGCATGTTTTTGAACATTTAGACAGACCAATAGAATGTTTATCTAATTTGTTGAAATTGATTGATTCAAAAGGTATTCTTTTCTTATCATTACCCAATTTTGATAGTTGGGAGTCATTGATTGGAAAAGGAAAATGGTTTCATTTGGATATTCCAAGACATATTGTTCATTATACTCCTGAGAGTATAATAAAATTATTAGAAAAGAATGGACTTAGTATTATTAAAATTGATTATTTTTCAATATTTTATAATACTTTTGGTGTTTTACAGACGATTTTTAATATTTGTGGATTTGAACAAAATTTCTTATATAATACTCTTAAACGTGGAGTTAATTATAGAAAAAAAATATCTTTGCTTTATTTGATATATAATGTAGTTTTTCATTTAATTTTATTTATACCGATACTTTTTATATCTTTTATATTCTCAATTATTAGTTCAGTATTTAAAAAAAGTGGAACAATAGAAATAATATGCAGAAAAAGGATTTAAAGATATTATTAATAATACCTTCTTATAGAAAAATAATTTATGAAAACACAAAAATAAAAGTAGGTAGAATAGATTCACCTATATTAAGTATGGCGGTAATTGCAGCAGGATTATTAAAGAACGGACATACTGTAAAAATACTTGACCTGAATCTTTTTGATAATGTTCAAGAAATTATTTTAAATGAGATAAGTTCTTATTGTCCTGGATTTGTTGGTATAACTGTTGTGACACCACTATTTAATGAGATGGTAAATATATGTAAATTAATAAAAAAATATAATCCTGATATTAAAATAGTAATAGGAGGTCCTCATGTATCATCATTACCGGAAGAATCTTTATTGAATTCTGAGGCAGATATTGCCGTAATAGGAGAAGGTGATTTTACAATAATTGATATTGTAAATAATAAAGATTTAAAAGATATTGAAGGTATAGCGTATAAATCTGATGGAGAAATAAAAGTAAATGTTAGAAGAGAACAGATTACTAATTTAGATATTCTGCCATTTCCTGCTTGGCAATTATATGATTTAAATAAATACCATACTTCAAAACTCATGTCAAGAAAAGGTCCAGCAGGATGGATAGAAACAAGCAGAGGTTGTCCATTCAATTGTTGTTACTGCAATAAAAGTGTTTTTGGCAGAAGATTCAGAGCGAAATCTTCGGAGAGAGTATTAGATGAAATGCAATACATGTTAGATATTGGTTTTAGAGAGATACATATTGCTGATGATATGTTTACAACGGATGTTAATAGAGTAAAAGAAATTTGTGATGGAATAATCAAAAGAAAACTTAAATTTCCTTGGGCAACAGTTACTGGTATTAGAGTTGATCGTGGAGATGAAGAAATGTTTAAAAAGATGGCCGAGGCGGGTTGTTATAGAATATATCTTGGAATAGAATCTGGGAACCAATCAATATTGAATTTGATAGGTAAAAATATAACACTTAATCAAGTGAGAAAAACAGTTAATATGATAAAGAAATACGGGATGGAAATTTGTGGGTTTTTTATGATTGCTTTACCAGGAGAAACAGAAAAAACTATTGAAGATACTATTAATTTTGCCTGTGAACTTAATCTTGATTTTGCAAAACTTACAATAACAACACCTCTACCTGCAACACCACTTTTTAATGACCTTGATAAGAACAACAGAATAAAAACTAAGGACTGGAGTAAATATAATCTTTACCTTCCAACAAATTATATATATGACCATCCGAATTTAGAATGGAAAATAATCCAGAAATATTATAACAAGTTTTACAGGAGATTTTATTTCAGAATAAGTTATATTTTAAGAACATTGAAGAACGCGGTTCTGCATGGTAATTTAATAAATTATATAATATATTTTTTAAAGACAAAATGGTAAGAATTTAAAAATGAAATTTTATTTTTAATAATTTTTTGTAATATTTTATATTGTAGGGATAAATTTATATAGTTATTTTTCTTAAAAAAAACTTATCAAACACTTCTTGATTATTTTAAAATCTCTTTAAATTTTATTCGGACCTTTTAATTTTACTTTAGTTGAATAGAAGTTTAATAAATTTAATAACATCCATCTATATAAATGTTCTTATTATAAGCAAATATAGATGAGTTGAAAAAATATAAAATTGTTTATATAATTATAATCAAATTGATGCGTCGCTAGCTCAACTGGTAGAGCAACGGACTCTTAATCCGTAGGTTCCGAGTTCGATTCTCGGGCGACGCAAATGAGATGAGTAATTAACCTAAATTAGTTTTTAATAACTCATAAATATAAAGATTAGTTTAAATATATTTCTTATTGACGGGCACGTGGCGGAACTGGCAGACGCGCATGGCTTAGGACCATGTGGCTAACACCGTGGAGGTTCAACTCCTCTCGTGCCCATAAATTTAAAAAATTATGATGAGGTGAAATTATGAGGAATTATAAAGTGAATATAACAAAACAAAACAAATGTAAGTTGGAATTAAATTTTGAAGTATCACAAGAAGATGTTAGGTCTGAAACAGATAAAGTATATCAAGAATTACAACAGAATGCTAAAATTTCGGGTTTCAGGGTTGGTAAAGTCCCAATGGAAATAATAAAACAACATTATAAAGATGTTGTAAGAGATAAAGTTGTTGAAAACTTATTAAAGGATACAATTTATTCAACTTTGAAAGAGAAGAATATTAATCCTGTAGATATTCCACAAGTTGAGAAGATTGATTTTGATTTTACAAAGCCATTTAAATTTAATGTTATTGTAGAACAGCATCCGGAAATAACAACAAAGGAATATAAAGGTATGAAATTATTAAAAGAAATAAAAAAAGTTACAGAAAAAGATGTTGAAAAAGCATTGTCTGAATTACAAAAGTATAATACAAAACTTGTAGAGTCTAAATCCGATATAGTCACTAAAGATAATTATATTATAGTGAGTTATTCTGTATATGATGAAGAAGATAAAGAATTACTTGATTTAAAAACTGAGAATCAATTAATAGATGTAAGTTCAAAATATCTTTTACCAGGAATTAATGAAAATGTTATTGGTATGAAAAAAGGAGAAAGTAAATTAATATCAACTAAATTATCTAAAGATTTTCCAGACAAAAATTATGCAGAAAAAAATGTTAAGATTAATTTAAAAGTATTATCTATTAAAGAGAAAGTGCTACCTGAACTTAATGACAATTTTGCGAAGGATTTAGGATATCCTGATATGAATACTTTGAGACAAAAAATTATTGTATCATTAGAAAATGAAAACCTGAAATTAGCAGATGAGAAATTGGAACAACAGATCATTGATAATTTACTAAAAGCCAATCCTATAACCGATTTACCCGATTCACTTATTGAAAAACAAAAACAGTTTTTAATTAATCAAATGAGAGAGAGATATAAAAATGAAGGTTTTAATAACGATTTTATTGAAAAACAGATTGAAGCACTGAAAGATAAAATTGTTGAAGAATCTATAAAGCAACTGAAATTAAGTTATATACTTGCATCAATTGAACAGCAAGAAAACATAACTGTTAGTGATGAAGAGATAAATCAGATAAAACAGGTTATTATTAAAGTAAATCCAAATAAGGAAAAATTTATTTGGAGACAGTTTTCAGATGAAGAATTTATTGATAAGTTGACTTCACAATTAAAAACTGATAAAATATTTAAATTAATTAAAGATAATGCTGATATAAAGGTTGAATATAATTAGATAAGTTTTAGAAAATATAGTAGGTTAATACAAGGATAGAAAACATTTGAGGAAGGGGTGTATTAAATATGTCAACAGTTATACCAACAATAATTGAGAGATGGAATCAAGGAGCTGCTGTTGGTTATGATATATTCTCGAGATTATTGAAAGATAGAATAATTTTTGTTGGTGGTTATGGTGGTGCTGTTACAACAGATTCTGCAAACCTTATTATTGCTCAATTACTATATCTTGAAGCTGAGGATCCAGAAAGAGATATTTACTTATATATCAATTCACCAGGTGGTATGGTTACTGCAGGACTTGCTGTATATGATACAATGCAGTATGTTAAGCCACCTATAACGACAGTTTGTATAGGTATGGCAATGAGTTTTGGTGCATTATTATTATCTGCAGGCACAAAAGGTAAAAGATTCGCGTTGCCACACGCACGAATAATGATACATCAGCCTTTAGTTTTAGGTGAAGGTTTAACAGGTGCAGTAACTGATGTTGATATTGAAACAAAAGAACTTATTATAACGAAGAATAAATTAACAGAAATATTAGCAAAACATACAAACCAACCGATTGAAAAAATTAGACAAGATACAGAGAGAAACTTTTATATGTCTGCACAGGAAGCAAAAGCATACGGTATCATTGATGATGTGATAACATCGCGTAAACAATTGTAATTAATGATATAAAGAGAGAAAACTGATATGAAAGAAAGTAATGAGATATATCATTGTATATTTTGTGGTAAAATAAAAAGTCATAACCTGCGCTTAATAGGGTCACGAGGCGTCTATATTTGTGAAGATTGTGTGTATAATTCATATGATTTATTAACGAAATTTAATAGAGACAATAATCAAAAACATTTTTCAAGGAATATTCCGAAACCAAAAGAAATAAAGAAAACTCTAGATGAATATATTATTGGTCAAGAAAAGGCAAAAAAAATAATATCTGTCGCAGTTTATAATCATTATAAACGTATTTTAACGAAAAGTAGGTCAGATGATGTAGAATTACATAAATCAAATATAATACTGATAGGTCCAACTGGGACAGGTAAGACATTATTAGCAGAGACATTAGCCAGATTACTAAATGTTCCATTTTCTATATCAGATGCAACAACATTAACTGAAGCGGGTTATGTTGGTGAAGATGTTGAGAATATTATTTTAGGGTTATTACAAGCATCTAATTTTGATATAGAGAAAACAGAACGTGGAATAATATATATTGATGAGATAGATAAAATAGCACGTAAAGGAGATTCTCCATCAATCACTCGTGATGTATCAGGAGAAGGAGTTCAACAAGCATTACTTAAAATTATAGAAGGAACTATTGCGCGTGTTCCACCGCAAGGAGGTAGAAAACATCCATATCAAGAGTTTATACAGGTAAATACAAGGAATATTTTATTTATTTGTGGTGGTACTTTTGACGGATTAGATAAAATAATAGAATCGCGTTTAAATAAGAGAACACTTGGTTTCGGTGCAGAAATAAAATCAAGAGAAGAAATGAAAGTTAATGAATATTTAAATTTCATTCAACCTGAAGATTTAATAAAATATGGTATGATACCAGAATTTATTGGTAGAATACCAGTAATAGCAACTTTAGACACTTTATCAAAAAATGATTTAGTGCGAGTATTAATAGAACCTAAAAATTCTATTATTAAACAATATAAGAAATTATTTGCATTAGAAGGTGTTGAACTTATTTTTACGAATGAAGCATTGGATGCCATTGCAGAATTGGCTATTAAGAGAGGTAGCGGAGCGCGGGGATTAAGAGCGATAATAGAAGAGATAATGATTGACATAATGTATGAATTACCCGAACAGGAATATTTAGAAAAATGTATTATTGATGAAAAAGTTATTAGTAAAGAAAGTTTACCTAAATTAGTTTACAGTGAGGAGAAAAAAATAGCATGAAAGATTGGATAGATTCCATAAACAAAGTTCCGCTTTTACCAGTTCGTGATATTGTTGTATTTCCTGAAATGATAATTCCTTTAGCTATAGGTAGAGAAAAATCTATCAGGGCTGTAGAAGAGGCGATGTCTAACAATAAAATTATTTTTGTTACAGCACAGAAAAAGATTAATATAGAGGATCCCAAGCAAGAAGATTTATATAAAATGGGTGTAATTGCAGAAATATTACAGATGATTAAATTAACTGATGGAACATTGAAGATACTTATTGAGGGTATAAAAAGAGCAGAATTTTTTGATTACAGATATTTATATGAGAAAGGATATGTTGAAGTTAGTATAAATATAATTCCAGTAGTTAAAGAAGAGAATCTTGAAATAGAGGCATTAAGACGTGAAGTGATAACTTTATTTGATGAATATGTAAAACTAAATCGTAAAATACCAATTGAAATAATATCAACTGTAGCGAATATTGAAGATCCAGACAGGTTGTCTGATACAATTGCATCACATATAAATATTAAGTTATCTGAGAGACAGTCATTATTGGAAACAGTATCTGTTAAACAGAGGTTAGAAAAAATAAGTGAAATATTAATGCAGGAAATAGAAATACTTAATGTTGAACATAGAATACAGAATCGTGTTAGAACACAAATTGAAAAAACACAGAAAGAATATTACTTGAATGAGCAGATGAAGGCGATACAGAAAGAATTAAGACAGAAAGATGATTTTGCTAAAGAAATTGACGAATTAAGAACTAAAATTAAGCAAGCAAAGATGTCTAAAGAGGCAACAGAAGTTGCAGAAAAAGAGTTACAGAGATTAGAAAAAATGATGCCTTTTAGTCCAGAAGCATCTGTTATACGAACATATCTTGATTGGCTTATTGCTTTACCTTGGTCTATCACAACACAGGATAATTTTGATATAAAACGTGCACAAAAAATACTTGAAGAGGACCATTATGGACTCGAGAAAGCCAAAGAACGGATATTAGAATATCTTGCCGTACTTAAAAGAGTTAAAAAGATTAAAGGTCCGATACTTTGTTTCGTAGGTCCTCCTGGCACAGGCAAAACTTCAATAGCGAAATCTATTGCGCGTGCATTAGGACGTAATTTTGTACGTGCATCATTAGGTGGTGTAAGGGATGAGGCTGAGATACGCGGACATAGAAGAACATATATTGGTGCTTTACCAGGTCGTATTTTACAATGGATAAGAAAAGCTAAGTCAAAAAATCCAGTATTTTTACTTGATGAGATTGATAAAATGGGTACTGATTGGCGTGGTGACCCTGCTGCAGCATTATTAGAAGTACTTGATCCGGAACAGAACAATACTTTTGTTGACCATTACATTGATGTAGAATTTGATTTATCTAATGTTATGTTTATAACAACGGCTAATACATTATATTCCATACCACCTGCACTTGTTGACAGGTTAGAGATAATACGTTTTCCTGGATATACAACTATTGAAAAAATAAAAATTGCACAACAATTTCTTATCCCAAAACAATTTAAAGAGCATGGACTTGAAAAAGAAAATATAAAGATTACTGATACTGCTATAGATGAAATAATCAATCTGTATACACGTGAAGCAGGAGTGCGTAATCTTGAAAGACAGATAGCAAATTTGTGTCGTAAGATTGCAAAAGAAACAGAATTTGATACAAAAAGAAAAATTACTAAAATTGATAAAGATAATATTGAACAATTTCTTGGTATACCTGAATTTCATCGTGAAAAAATTTCTCCTAATGATATCGGTGTTGCAACAGGATTAGCATGGACTGAACATGGTGGAGAGACTCTGACTATAGAAGTAGGTATATTTAAAGGTAAAGGTAAATTTATTTTAACTGGTAAATTGGGCGAAGTTATGCAAGAATCAGCACAGGCGGCAATGTCTTATGTAAAATCTATTGTAAAAAACTATAATATAAAAGATAATTTCTTTAAAGATAAAGATTTTCATATACATGTTCCCGAAGGTGCAATTCCCAAAGATGGACCATCAGCTGGTATTGCTATTGCAACAGCATTGGCTTCTATTGTAACAAATATTCCAATAAAGAAAAATTTGGCTATGACAGGGGAGATAACATTGAGAGGTAGAGTTTTACCTATCGGTGGTCTTAAAGAAAAAGTTATTGCTGCACATAGAGAAAAGATTGAAGTTGTTATATTCCCTGAAGGAAACATAAAAGATTTAAAAGAGATACCCGATGAAATACAGAAAGAGATAAAACTTATTCCAGTTAAACACATGGATGAAGTATTAAAAATTGCGTTATGTGTGGAAGAGAAAAAGACAAAGAAACCATCTAAGAAATTAGGAAAATATAATTTGGACATAAAACAACAACATATAGGTTTAGTATAAAAATTAGAGGTAAATTACTGATTAAGTTTTAAAATAAATAAGTACATACAATATTCCTAACATAAATGTTAATTTTGTGTTGATTTATTATTAAAATTTAGTTTATTTAGAAAGGAGAGTGCCATGAGAAAATATTTTCTATTAACACCAGGACCAACACCAATCCCACCAGAAGTTGCACAGAAAGAATCATTACCGATATTACATCACAGGACATCAGAATTCGGTGAGTATTTTATCCAAGTAATAGAAGGATTAAAATATGTTTTTCAGACACAAAAAAATGATATATTTATAATAACATCATCCGGAACAGGTGCTATGGAATCAGCAATTGTAAATTTATTGAACAAGGATGATGAAGTTATAGTTGCATCCTGTGGTGTTTTCGGTAATAGATGGGAAAAAATATGTAATACGTATGGAGTTAAAGTAATAAAAATTGAGTCAGAATGGGGTAAATCAGTTAACCCGGAAGAAATTGAACAGAAACTTAAAGAGAATCCACAAGTTAAATGTGTGTTTACTACTCATACTGAGACATCAACGGGTGTTGTAAATGATTTGAAATCAATAGGTAATATAGTTAGTAAAACTGATGCTATTCTTGTTATTGATGCAATAAGTGGACTTTGTGGTCAGGAACTTAAAACTGATGATTGGAAACTTGATGTTGTTGTTAGTGGGTCACAGAAAGGGTTGATGTGTGCTCCTGGTTTGAGTTTTGTTTGTGTTGGAGCAAAAGCTATGCCTCTTGTTGAAAAAGCAACATTACCGAGGTTTTATTTTGACTGGCGCGAAATGAAAAAGTCGATATCAAAAAAACAGACACCTTATACCCCGGCAGTAAGTTTAATTGTATCTTTAGCAGAATCAATAAATATAATAAAAAAGGAAGGATTAGAAAATATTTTTGCACGAACAGAAAAACTTGCTAAAGTATGTCGAGCTGGTTTGAAAGGACTTAATTTAGAACTGTTTGCTGACGAATCATGTGCATGTAATGTATTAACAAGTGCAAAAGTACCAGAAAATATTGATGGAAAAAAAATTGTTAAGATGTTACGCGAGGAGTTCGGTATATCAATAGCAGGAGGACAAGGAAAACTTGAAGGTAAGATTATCAGAGTTGCACATATGGGTTATATTGACCAGTTTGATTTATTTGTTGCATTTACTGGATTAGAAACAGTATTATCAAGAATGGGTCATAAACTAGAATTTGGAAACTCTATAGAAAAAGCACAATCAGTTTTAAATAGTTAATAGTTAAAATATACTTACCAAATTATTGTTGTTGATAAGGAAATATTTATTAATAAATCTAATCTATATTTAATAATTTTAAGTCATTTTTTTTCTTTATTAAATTAGATAGGAAAGGAGAATAAATTAGAATGTTTAAAATATTGATGACATATTCTAATACTGAAGGAATGTCAAAATTACTTGAGAATAAAAATTTTAAAGTTGATATTGTTCCAAGACCAACACCTGAAAAATTTAAAGAGATTGTCAAGGATTATGATGGATTATGTATACGTTCTGAAGTTAAAGTTACAAAGGAGATTATTGATGTATGTAAAAATATGAAATTAATAGCGCGTGCTGGAACAGGTGTTGATAATATTGATTTGAAATCTGCAACAGAAAAGGGAATCATTGTTATGAATGTTCCAGGTGGTAATACTATTTCTGCTTGTGAACAAACAATGGCACTTATGCTTGCGTTAGCAAGAAACACTCCACAAGCACACAATTCATTGAAGTCCGGTCAATGGCAGCGTGAAAAATATGTTGGAACAGAATTACAAGGTAAAACCTTAGGTTTAATTGGATTAGGCAGAATTGGTAAAGAAGTAGCAAAACGTGCACTTGCATTTGAGATGAATGTTATCGCATATGATCCGTTTGTTTCAGAAGATTTTATGCAGTCAATAGGAATAAAACCATGTTCTCTTGATGAATTATATTCTAAATCAGATTTTATAAGTATTCATACACCTAAAAATGAGTCAACAAAAAATATGATTAATTCTGAATCTATAAAAAAAATGAAGAAAGGTGTAAGAATAATTAACTGTGCAAGAGGTGGTATAATAAATGAAGCGGATTTATATGAAGCATTGAAAACAGGTCATATTAAAGGAGCAGCATTAGATGTTTTTGAGAAAGAACCACCTGATCCAGATTGTCCATTAATGAAACTTGAAAATGTTATTGTTACTCCCCATTTAGGTGCTTCAACAGAAGAAGCGCAAATTAAGATAGCACAAGAAATTTCTGATATGGTAATAGATTTCTTTGAGAAGGGCATAATACGTAATGCTGTGAATATACCTTCAATAGATTTTGATACTTATCAAAAACAGAGACCGTATTTAGAATTAATTGATGATCTGGGCTCTTTTTTGGGACAGATTGTTGAGGGTGGTATTAAGCAAGTCAACTTAGAATATGCTGGTGAAATACCAGGAAATACATTTATATTAACACTGTCATTTCTTAAAGGATTACTTACACCTATACTTGATATAAAAGTTAATTTTGTTAATGCACAAGTTATTGCGCGCGAACGTGGTATAAAATTAATTGAGACAAAGAAACCAGAAAGCGAAGATTATACATCAATTATTACTGCTACAGTTAAAACAGATAAAGAGGAATCTACTGTTAGTGCTACTTTGTTTTCTCATAAGATACCAAGGATAGTTAATATTAATGGTATTAATGTAGATATTGTTCCACAGGGATATATGATCCTATTAAAAAATGAAGATAAGCCTGGGATAATAGGTAAAATAGGGACATTGCTTGGTAATAGTCAGATTAATATTGCTAGTATGCAAGTAGGTAGAAGAACAACTGGCGGTGAAGCAATAACTATAGTTAATGTTGATAATAGTCCTTCAGATGAAGTTTCTAAAAAAATTTCTGATATTGATGGAATAAGAAAAGTAAAAATAATAAAGATATAAAATGATTGTTCTGAAAACAAATAATCTTACTAAAATATATCGGAAACGACATTTAGGAAAATTATATGCAAATTTAGCAGTTAATAATATTAATTTAGAAGTGAAAGAAAATGAAATATACGGGCTTATTGGATTGAATGGCTCTGGTAAAACGACAACAATTAAACTTATACTCGGATTACTTTTTCCTACATCTGGAGAAATATTCGTTTTTGGTCAGAAGATGCCTAATCGAAACATGTTATCAAAAATAGGCTATTTACCGGAAACACCTTATTTCCAAAGATATTTAACAGGTAAGGAGATACTGAATTTTTATTGTCAATTAACAAAAATTGAATTTGCTGATATACGTATAAAAGAGGTGACCGAAATAGTTCAACTTGGTGAAAATATCAATAAACGAATAAACGAATATTCAAAAGGTATGTTACAACGACTTGCTATTGCGCAAAGTTTATTACATAATCCTTCTTTGCTTATTTTTGATGAACCTGTTAGTGGATTAGACCCTGTTGGAATAAGGGAAATAAGAAATTTTATTAAATTAATGAAATCTCAAGGGAAAACAATTTTCTTTTCATCTCATCTTATTTCAGAAGTAGAAAAAATATGTGATAGAGTGGGGATACTTCATAAAGGTGAACTTAAACGTGTTATTGACCATAAAGAATGGGAATTAAAATCGCTTGAAGAAATATTTCTTGAAACTATAGAGAAATGAAAGAAATAATTGCTATAATTAGATATACATTCAAAGAAAATATTAGGAACAAAACATTTTATGTATTATTGCTTTTTACTATCATCTTACTTTTTATTAGTACTTTGTTGTCCGTTTTAGGTGGTGGTGAGTCAATTAGAATATTATATGACTTCGGATTAGTAATTATAGAATTTTTTGCATTGCTTATAATTGTATTTAGTGGTGTAAATCTTTTACTTGAAGAAATGGATTCTAAAGCGTTATATCTTATTCTGACACGTCCTATACCTAAAGAGTATTATCTTTTAGGTAGATATTTTGGATTATTATATTCGGTTATTTTAAGTATGATATTTATGTCAATTATACATATTATACTTCTTTTATACACAGGGTGGGAACCAAATTTTAGTTATTTTGTATCAATATTTTTTTCTGGATTAAAAATAACAATTATTGGCGCGTTAGCAGTATTTTTTTCATTATTTTCAACATCAAGAGTATCAGCACTTGTATTTACTTTATTTATTTGGTTGCTTGGCCATTTTAATCAAGAAATAAAGTTCCTCATTGATAAAATATCATCAACAATATTACAAATCGTTATGAGATTGTTGTATTACATTATTCCTAACCTGCAATTTTTTAATTTTCGTGAATTATCTGATTCTGGAATAGTTTTTTCTAAAATAATTTTAAATGTATTAATTTACGGAATAAGTTATTCCTGTATCTGTATAATTTTTAGTATATTATTATTCAAATATAAAGAATTTTAAATAGTATAAAAATGCAAAATTTTAGATTAAAAAATCTGGACATGATTATATTGTTAACTGTATCAATAATGTTAGTTAATTCACTTGTAATTTTAAATAAAAATTTTAATTATCCATTTAAATTGAAAAAAATTGTTATGAGTAAATATGCAATACTTGATTTGAGTTCAATAATTTTTGGAATAAGGAAATTTGGTGCTGATATAGCATGGATACAACTATTACAATACTATGGAACAGAAGAAGATGAATTAACTGGACATAGTATAAATAAAGGTCATACTCATCATCATTGTGGACTTGAGTATGGTAGTGGTAAATATTATGATTTTTTAAAATTATCGAAACGTATTATAAATTTAGATCCATATTTTTATAATGCATATCTTTATAGTAGTGCTTGTTTAGCATGGAATCTTAATCGTGCCGATGAAGGATTAAAAATACTTGATGAGGCTATAAATAATAAACCTGATTATTGGCAGTTTTATTTATATAAGCAAGCAATAATTTATAAGAAACTTGATAAATATAGAGAAATGGTATATACTCTAGAAAAAGTAGTAAAAAATACAAATTGTCCAACTATAATTAAAGTTATACTTGCAAATACTTATAAAAAAATGGGTGAATTTGAGCGCTCATTATCGTTATGGTTGGAAATTTATAAAAGTGGTGATATTGAATACAATGAATATGCTAAAAGAGAAATAAATTATCTACGAAATGTAAAAAAGAAATTATGAATAAATATTTTATAATAATGGAGGTGAATAATAAATGGAGATAAAAAGTAGTAGTTCAGGTAAAATACCTGGGATTAAAAGTGAGCAGACGATAACAAAACAAGAGAATTTACCTAAGGAATATGGCATAACAAAAATAGTTTTGTTACCTCGGGATCCATTTTGGGCTTTTGCGTATTGGGAATTAACAGAAACAACAAAAAGTGAGTTAGAAGAAAGATATGGAAAAGATGTATATGACAAATCAAAGTATTTACTACGTGTTTATGATGTGACTGATATTGTATTTGATGGAAAAAATGCACATAAATATTTTGATATTGAAATTAATCCTAATGTTGATAACTGGTATATAAATGTGTCTGAACCGAATAGAAATTGGTGTGTTGATTTAGGGTTATTATTACCTGATGGCAGATTTATTACTATTGTAAGATCAAATACAGTTAGCATGCCAAGACATGGGGTTTCTATGATAACTGATGAACAATGGGGTGTTTTGAAAAAAGAATTTGAGAGATTGCTCAAATTATCTGGTATAGAGTTTATTGGTAAAGGGTCATTTGATATTGCTAAACTGATGCGTGAACGTTGGGAAGAGATTGTGTCTATTTCATCTATGCGCGCTTCACCTTTAGGTATATCGTCATTCAGACCTATGCCTGAGGAAAAACCGGAAGCAAAACTTAAAGATTTCTGGCTGAAAGCAGATACAGAACTTATTGTTTATGGTACAACTGAATCTGATGCGAAATTAACTATTGATGGAGAAGAAGTTAAACTTAATCCTGATGGAAGTTTTTCGTTAAGGTTTAATTTATCTGATGGTGTAAGAGATATTCATATTGTTGCTACATCGTCTGATGGAAAAATGACAAAAACTATCACATTTAATGTAAGTAGAAAAACAAAAAAATAGATTTGTGCTAATTTTTTTAAAAAATAAATTAATTTTGGATTTGGTTAATTTATTGATTCCAGAAGTAGACTAATTATATTGAAATAGAAAAACAATTGTTTTAATATTTCAA
>Ga0207433_10007994_pt1 | contig 17413 bp, 20 predicted proteins | sample YelNatPaOPGAMG01_FD_187559 | JGI IMG/M metagenome (GOLD analysis project Ga0207433, IMG submission 187559) | Hot spring thermophilic microbial communities from Obsidian Pool, Yellowstone National Park, USA - OP-RAMG-01 (SPAdes) (version 3) | ecosystem: Environmental > Aquatic > Thermal springs... | reverse complement strand
GCCAGAGCTATTGTAGATGCTACAGGGGTTGGTGATAGCTTTACAGAGCAGTTGATGCTGATGGGATTAAATATTACGCCAATGAAAATTGCTAATAACTTAATTAAAAGAAATCTTATTGAAAAGTTAGGTTCTTATCTTGAAAATCGCTATATTACAATTCCAAACATTCCTGAAGTTATTGATGAGTTAAAAGACTACGAGTATACCCTAACCGCAAATAATAATATCGTGTATAACGCTCCGTCGGGTAAACACGATGATATAGTTATGGCTTTAGCTTTGGCAGTTTCAGCCTTAAGTCCCACGCCAATTGTCTATCCGAAACCAACATTTGAACCTGTTAGAGTCGATGAGAGAACTGGTTATATCCAATGAGAGAAATTAGATGTGAAAAATGTGGGAAGTTGCTCTTGAAAAAAGAAGGAAGTTTCGATTTACTTGAAATTAAATGTCCGAGATGTGGTTATATTCAAAGAGTTAAAAATGAAAAAATTTATATAGCAAAAGATGAAAATGGAAATGAGATTGGACTCTTGACTTTTAAAAAATAGTGATTATAATTTAAAATAAAGAGTGCCTAAGAGCGCCAAAAGTGGCGCTTTTTTTATTTATTTATGACAAACCAAGAAATACTAAATCAATATCAATTTGAAAAACAAGCGGCGATAAAAGCTCGCCAATCTAAAATTGCTCATTGGCTTCAAAATGAGGAATTGTATAATGGTGTAATTCAAAAAACTTTACTTACAAAATCTAATTTACATATTCCAAAAGTTTTTGAAGGTGTAAATGATATGGCAGCAAGGCTTGGTGAATTTCCTGATATAGATTATGATACAAAACCAGAAGGAGATGAAAATGCCGCTGAGATAATGAAACATCTTTTCTTATACGACGGCAGGCGTTCTGATTTAGAGCATCTATGGGAGTTGGTAAAAATTGAAACAGGTATCTATGGTAGGGCGATTTTTAAACTCATTCCTTCTGATGATGGTGTTAAATTCCAAGTTATTGACCCGATGAGTTTTCTTATTTCACCCCTATCACCGACTATTGAATCCGCTTTGTATTGCGGACAGCAATTTATTTATAAAACAGCAGCTCAACTTATGGAAGAAGCTGAGGAATTCGGATATAACAAGAAAGAAGTATTGAAAGCCAAAAAGGCAGTTTCTGAAACTATTTCATCTACTAACCAAGAACTTAGCCAAAAGAATTTAAGGCTTGCGTATTTAGGCTTCGATAATGTAAATCTTGCTGGGGCAAAAGTTATTGAACTTACTGAATGGTATACGCACATTGTGAATGAAAAAGGAATGCCAGAAAAATATGTTTTAACAGTTGCGAATGACCAATTCTTATTAAGAGCAATCCCAATAAAGGAAGCAGGAATGCAAAAATTCCCGTTTGTTTCAAGCGCTTTGTTCCCAAGATTGGTTTCTTTCTGGGTTCCGTCGGTGGCAGATATATACAGAGACCCGAATTTAGCAATTGACGTGATTATTAACCAAAACATTGACAATAACACCTACCGAAACTTCGGAATGTTATTCACCGATTCTTCCTCAGGATTAAAACAGGCATCTATTGTTCCTCGTCCATTAGGAGTGACTCCAGTTAGCACTAATAACCGTTCAATTAGAGATGTAATAATGCCATATAATCCTCCAGACATTTCACAGGCTTCAGTATTAGGAACACACATTGAATCCATTGCTGATAATGCTGCGGGATTAGGATTTGCGCTTCCTCCAGGAAAAACTAAAATGTCGGCTTCACAATTGAATCTTGAAATGTCTTTAATTGAACAAAGACTAAGCGTGGCTAAAAACAATATGGTTAGTTTGGTTAGAGAAATGGCTCAAATGTATGCCGATATGATTAAAGACAACCTAACTATACCGAGAAAAGTTAAAGTTTTTGGAATGAAGGATATCACTATTAATGGTGTTACCAAAGAAAACTTTGCGAATGTAGAATTTATTGCCAAAGCCACGGCCAGAGAAAATGTGCAGGCTAATAAAGCCATAAGGCAGAAATCAATTCAGGCACTTTTCAATATGTTTAAGGGAGATCCAGCGGTGCCAAATCAGAGATATCTCCGAGAATTAGTTGCACAAGAATTTGGATTGTCGCCCACGCAGATTGATAAGTTAATGAGTCAAGAAGAAGCTCAACAAGGACAACCGCAAGAACAACAATCACAACAACAACAACCAGAAATTCCAACAATGCCAACCCAACCCCAAATGTCAGCAGTTCAAGAGGTCGCTCAATCTAATGTAGTTAGATAATATGTTTAAGCTATCCGAATTATTTGCCAAAAAAAATCAATATGATGAAGCTACTCAAGCTATTATTGAGGGTTGGCATAAATTAGCTTTGGAGAACGAAAAGCTTGATTTAATGAAACAAACCGAAGGTTGGCAGCTTTTAGAGGGCAAGATTCGTGAAGAATTGAGGATTAGAATCGCTTCTTTGGTAAATAAAGAAGATTCAGATTCAAGGGCAGTTATAAAAACATTGCTACAAATCCTCGGGGTGGTCGATACCCGTAAAACAAATAAAATTTTAGAAGAAGAAGTCGATAAATTTATTAGTGGGGCATAATCAAAATTAAGTCCCTTTTTAAAAGCTATGAAAGAAAAAAACAAGGACGTAGATTTGGAGGAATTCTTCAAATCAGAGGAAGAGACCCCAGCCAGTGGAGCGTCCGCCACAAAAGAAGGGTCGGCGGCTAACGTCAGTGAAGACGTAAAAACACAGTCATCGGTCGAAGCGATAAGTGACCGTGCGAATGCCAGAATTCGCGAATTAGTCGAAGCATTAAAAAGCAGAGACGAAATTATCGCACAATTGGCTCAACAAAAAAGGTCGGAAACAGGCAGTGATTCTTCGCTCTCCAGCGATGACATTGAGTCATTCCTGAAGAATGTTGAGGACGAGCCAACTCGAAAACTTTTGAAAGATTATGCGGAGACTTTGAAGAAGTCCATCTTCAAAGAAGTTGCACCGCAGCTTTCAAGGGTTAAAGAGATGGAATTTGAAAGAGATTTTAATGCGATGGCAGCTAAATTCCCGCAGCTGGAGGCGTTTAGAGAGCAAGCTAAAAAATCATATCAAGCCAATCCAAATGCTTCAGTAAAAGCAATTGTTGGTGAGATGATTTTAGAGCATAACTTATCTAAACCAAAGCCAGTTGAGAGAGGGGGTATTGCTGCCCGCGAAAAAATCGATATCAATTCCGCCTCAAAAGAAGAATTATATGAACTGCTTGATAGCATGAAAGAATAAATATGACAAATTTTGCAGTAATTGATGTTGGACAGAAAGTAGTAGCGAAAGAACTTATTGACATTTTAAAGCAGAACCTTGTTTTCTATAAACTTGGTAAAATGCAAAAAGTCAATAAGGGAGCTAACTCTAAAACCGTTGTTTTTCGTGGTTTTGCAAAACTTCCTTTAGCTTCAACTCCGTTGACTGAAGGAACAGTTCCTGCTGGACACGACTTAACAATGAACAGCGTCTCGGTTACACTTTCAAGCTACGGAGACTATACAAAAATCACTGATTTGGCTGAATTCTTATATGACCGCTCAATGATTAAGGATGCTTCTGAAGTATTGGGAATTCAGGCTCAGGAAACTATTGATGGTTTAGTAAGAGATACAATTGCCGCTGGAACAAACGTCATCTATGGTGACGGCTCGGTTTCAACTCGTGGCACTGTAACTTCTTCAATGATTTTAACCACTACATTGGTCCGCAGAGCTGTTAGATTCTTGGAGAGAAATAATGTGAAGAAATTCACATCTCCTATTGGACTAATCAAAGAAGCCTATGCTTTAGTTGCTCATCCTGATACATTGAACGATTTGAGAGCTGACAATGCTTTTGTGAACGCTGTAAATTATTCTTCTCCAAATCCTGATAATCCAAATCGTGGTGATTTATTCACTGGTGAGGTTGGATACTGGATGGGAGCAAGAATAATTTCATCTACAGCTGCTCCTGTTTGGGCTGGTGCTGGTGCATCTGGAGCAACCGTTTATGGTGTTCTCGTCTTTGGCGAGGGTGCTTATGCGGTTTCTGAATTAGAAAGCGGTCTTGAAACTTACATCCACACTGGTGGAGTTCAAGATACAAACAACCCATTAGAGCAATACTCTACTGTTGGTTGGAAGTGGACTGGCGCTGCTGCTATCTTGGACAATAACAGGATAGTAAGGCTAGAAGTTGGCGCTTCACTTTCTGGAAATGTAGCATAGTCGCTAACAGCAATATCTCCGCTCCCCCAGCTTAAAAACTGGGGGACGGAGAAATAAAACAATGCCACTTAAAAAAACAAAATCAAAATCAAAAAAAACAATCCAGAAAACTATCTCTGAAAATATCAGAGAGTTTCATACTGGAAAAACATATGCTCGCACCAAAAGGAAATATGGGTCGAAGCGAGCTAATAAACAGGCAATAGCGGCTGCTATAAATGCCGCAAAAGGATATTGAGGTATCCAAAAATAACTCAAATGACAAACGAATACAAATTATCAGTTCTTCGTTCCTTCGGGAGCGAACAGTTCTCGATCACCGCAACTATAAATTGCGAGAAAGAAAAAGCTCAGAAAGAAATTGCTGATTCTTTTGACCAGATGAATGCCTTAATTGAAGAAGCTTTTTATAAGGTTTCTAATAGGACAGACAAAGAGCGTGAGTTTTCCATCAAGAAAATCAATGCTCGCAAGGAAGAGGTGAGACAAGAACTAATTAAATCGGGCAAGTCCGAAAAACAAGCCCAATATGAAGTCGATAAAATGTTTAATATGATTAAATAAAATGACTACAAAAAATATTTCGGAGTCCAAAAACGCCGAAAAAGAAACAAGTAAAGAAACTAAAAAAATCCGCATCTACATTGACCCTAAATTAACTGATGGAGGATTTTCTACAAATGGTAGAAGGCTCGTCGGTTATGTGGAGGTTGATGAAGAAGAAGCGGAAGATTTAAAACGTCGATTAGAAGAATATGCAGAAGTAAAGGAGCGTCTTCACAATCCTTCAGCTAAAGTCACAATCAAGAATTCCTTTGCAATCGAACAACTTTATTTAGCTGACCCAGCAACGAATAGAAATAAACCGAATTGGACAGATGAGTATGGGCTTTTGGACCCGTGGCAGTGGCATAAACTTCCCAAAGAATTTCAGGAAGAATTGAAGGCAAGAAGATATGCTCTTTACGGAATAAAATAAAATGCAACAACAACAAACAATGGAAAAATCAAAAAAATCTTCTTCCAAGATTATGCAGAAACATCCAGGGGGTTCAAGGTCTATTAAGACTTCCGTTAGAAAGAGGACGGCTACCATCGTTCAGAAAAATCGTGAGGGTGGACAAAAATATCGTTTTCCAATGCCAGATAAAGCTCACGCAAGAAATGCGTTAGCTCGTCTTCCTCAAGCCAAAGGATTAACTTCCGAACAGAAAGCCAAAATCAAAGCAAGAGCCGAAAGGATGCTTGGTAATAAAGAAAGAATTAAAAGGTCGTTAAAAAAAACAATGGGATATGCTTAATTTTGCGCAGGTAAAATCCTATCAAAATGTAGAATGGAGATTGTTTGATAAAGACGGAAATCCAAAACCGATTTTTCAAGAAAATGGATTGTTTAGATGGTTGATGAAAAAAGGTATTGTTTCTCCACACTTTCCCAAAATTCCATTCTTACTTGGATACTGGACAAATAAAAAGGTCGTTAGAAACCTTGTCACGAATGCAGGGTTTGCTTTAAATGCTGGATTATTATCAGGCGTTGGTTCTCCAGCCGCAGTTGGTTATGTTGCTCTCGGTACAGGAACAACAGCAGCTGCAGCTACAGACACCGCTTTACAGGCAGAAATAACAACTGGTGGATTAGCAAGAGCTGCCGCTACTAATTCTTTGGTTACTACATCGGTTACGAATGATACAGCTCAGTTCTTGCATACCTTCACAGCTTCGGCAAGTTTCGCCGTTACAGAAAGTGGACTGTTTAATGCTTCTTCTGGAGGAACGCTGTTTGCCCGTCAGGTATTTGCAGCTATCAATATAAATTCGGGCGACAACCTTCAGGTCACGTGGCGAGTCCAGGAACACTAAACTATGACTGAACTAACGACCATTCTCACTCAAGCAACGCCACTGGGGGTGGTTGCTTTATCATTGTTTATTATTCTTCAGCTTATATGGCAAAGAAGGAGTATAAATAATCTTAAAGATAACCACCTCCATAGTGTTACAGATTCTCTTAATAGGATTGAGGAAATGTTAAATAGACAATTAGAAATGTTATCGGATATTAAAACAGGCATTGAAGTCGTGAAGGCAAAATTAAATGGTCGGAATAAATAAAAACTATGGCATTAGACAATACTAAAAACTTTTCAAAATCAACCGTTTCTGCTGGTTATGATAATTTGGCAACGTCTATAGTTTTATCAACTGGGGGCGGGGCTAAATTTCCTACACCTCCGTTTAATGCAGTTTGGTGGAATGTTACTGATTATTCTGACCCTTCAGATGACCCTTATGTAGAAATTGTGAGGGTAACTGCTATTAATGGTGATACTTTAACTATTACACGTGGACAGGAGGGAACTTCGGCAAATAATCATAATATTTCTGGCAAAACATATATGTTAATTGCGGGTTTAACGAGTAAATTAGTGGGGGATATTTATGAACATCGTCAAAATACTCAAACTTCTACAACATCAATTACTCCTGATAAAGCAAATTATGATGAATACTATGTCACGGCTCTTGCAAATGCAATAACTATAAACAATGCAACCTCTCCTTCGGTTGGTGATACTTTTGTAATTTACTTAACAGATAATGGAACAGCACGGTCAATATCTTTTGGGACAGATTATTATGGAATTGGCGGTGCATTACCAACAACTACAACAGCAAATAAGACAATGGAGATAATTATAAAATATGTTGGGTCGGCAAAAGCTCTTGTTTCGTATAATAATCAAGTATAATTATGGCTAAAGTTTTTCAAGTTGATTCAGGAAAAACATTGACAACAAATTTACAATATTATGCAAAGTTTGACACAGATGCAAATGATTTTAGCGATAATAACAGAACAGGAACAGAATTTGGAACACCAACGTATGGAACACCAGCTAAAATTAATAACGCAATAGGATTAGACAGCACAAAAAGCGCAAGACTAAATGGAATACCAACACTCAACGATAATTCATCTTGGAGTATATCTTTATGGTTATATTTAAATAGTTATCCTTCAACAGATTATACGAGATTCGCATCAATTCAGGGACCAACAACCGGACAATTTTCAACAGCTTTTTGTATGAGAACATCAGGAAAAATATATGTACAAATAAACAAAACAAACCAAGTATCATATCAATTTACATCATCAGCAACATTATCATTAAGCACTTGGTATCATATAGTGATTTTATGCGACGGAACACAAGCAAAGCTTTATATCAATAATAGTTTTGATTCAAGCGCAACAAAAACAATTTCTGGGACAGCAAACAGCAATGGAAGTATAGGAATAAACAGAGACGAATATGAAGCACAATCACAAATGAATTGTAGAATAGATGAATGCGGTTTTTGGAACAAAGTATTAACAACAACTGAAATTGCTGATTTATATAATAACGGAAACGGACAAACAATGATTGAAGAAATTCCAAATAACCGTCGCCGTCTTTTACTTTCAATGTAAATATGGAACAGATTTTGTTACAAATTTTAGAAAAGAATTTAAGCGTTCCACAGTTAGCTGCATTATTATTAGAGATGGTAGTCCATCAATTTTAATTTGTCGTCGATTACTGCTTACATAATTATAATTATGATTTTAGGAACATCATCATATGCATCAGTTGAGATGGGAGGAATTAATAAAAAAAATCGTTTATTTAATTTAATAGACGGAGTTTTTAATACTGATACTCTCATTAAAGGTTTGTATAGAAGCTTCACCGAAGCCGTAACCAACTCCGATACATTCGCTGGCATAAAAGTTCTATTCGCGTTATTCTCCGAAACAGTTCAAAGCACAGATAATTTAATTAAAACAATTGGGAAAAATTTATCAGAAGCGGTTCAAAATACGGATAATTTAATCAAGGGAATTTATAGGAATTTCACCGAAGCAATTACTAATTCCGACACATTTAATACACTAAAATTCGTTATGCTTAATCTTTTTGAGTCCGTTAAAAGCACCGCCTCGCTTTGGATAAATGGAATGTTTATAGATGCGTGGTGGATAAAAAGAACAAAAGCTACTATAAATTGGATAAAAAAGACAATAGGGTCGGTTGTCTGGACAAAAAGAAATAAACCACAATGACATATCAAGAATTAGAAGAACGAGTTAATCAATTAGAGGAAGAAATTGAAACATTGAAAGAAGCTTTAGATGAAGCCGATTTAGTCAGTGGAATTGGCGGGCTTTCTTTCCCTTTAGACCCGAACGTCCAGTTAATGCTTGACCAAGAAATATTATCTTTTATTCAGGGCAATTCAAATCAATCATTGACGCTTCCTCTTTATGATGCTTTGAATGCTAATACATTGTCATATTTGCAAACAAGTTCTGATGCACAACAAGTTTTAAATAATAATATTTTATCTTTTTTACAAGGAAGAGCCGGGCGTGTAAAGCTTTCAGGCAGGGCTACGGTATATAATTCAAATGTTACACCAAGTTCTATTATCATTTTTTCAAGACAAGAATTAGGTGGAAATTTAGGTGAATTATATATTTCATCGCAAACAAATGGTTCATTTACAATAGAGTCGTATTCAAGTTCAGATACAAGCACCGTTAACTACTTGATTATTTAAAAAAAATAGATTATAATAATTTCAAGAGCACCAATGAGCGCCATAAATAGGCGCTTATTTTATTAAAAAAATGATTCTCAATGACACAATTAATTTAAATGGAATAAAACAGGATTTATACTTCAAAGCGAAAATAAATGCTTCTACTTTTTCGCAGTCAGATTTGAACCGAATTGTTAATACTTACTATAAGCAAGCACAATCCGCAATCAGGGGAGTGAATGAGGATTTTTTTATGGAAATTGCAACAACTGATTTAGTAGCAAATACAGGGGGGACTTATCCAAATGAATATCCTTTCCCAAGTGATTATGAAAAAATTAAACAAATTCAAGTAGCATTTACTCCAGCAAATCCAAATTCTCCTTTATCAACAGAATTTCAAGTTTTAAATATGATTGGGCAAGAGTCAATTTCTGACCCGTCAGTAGAAATAACAACTCCAACGGCAGTGATATTAGATAAATCATTTTTACTTTATCCTGACCCATCTACTTCAAATTTAACACTTCCCGTTAAAGGAGGTATAAAGATGTTTTATATATCACAGCAACCTGATTTGGTTAATGACTCTGATATACCGAATATCTTTTCTGATTATCACGATGTCATCGTTTGGGGCTCATTGATTGACATAGCTGTTAGATTAGGCAATCCAACTTTATTAAGTGAAGCATCAGCGATGTTTACAAAAAGAATGAATGAAATGAAGGCATATGCAAGTGGTCGTGTATTAGAATTAGGTTCTCCTTATGCGGACAGTCAATCTCTTGGAGGCTGGTCATTTTTACACGGGCGTAATCAAATGTCATAAATATGGCAACAAAATCAACACAAAATAAAATAATACTTCAGAATTTCGCTTCAATGTATCCTGAAATTCCTCAATATTCAGTGAAAAATCAACATTACTTATTAGGAAATGTTGACCCGTTTTATTATCTTTATTCTCAAGATTCTCAAATTCATGAAAAACAATATGCCCCGCTTGTAGCAGCAAAACAAGTTACTACGGTTCAAACAGGATTAGATGTGTCAAATTATGGTGATGGAGTTATAGCATTAATTCAAGACATAACGAATTATAATACGCTTTATCTTACTACCGATAATCAACACACTTATGCTTGGCGTTCTGGTTATCTAACTGATTTAGGAAAACCATCAGGAGCAACAGGAAGTAATACGATGGCTGCTTTAGCAATTTATAACGGAAATTTGATAGCAACTTATGGAAATAACACTACAACGGGTTATAGAAATCCAATATCTGGTTTAATGAGTTCTTCTACTTGGGTTTCAATATCAGGAGTGCTTCGTGGGTGGTTAGTTCCTTTTTTGCAGTATTGTTTCAGCGGAGCAAGTGATGTGTCTCAAATAAATAGAATGAATTCATCTTGGGTTTCTGGTTCAATTTTAGATTTAGGAGGTTCTTGGGGAATACCAAAAGCAGTCAATTGGAATAATAAATATCTTGCTTTTGTAGGACAACAAAATCAAAATAATAACAATACAAATTATCTTTTCTTGTGGGATGGAATTAGCAAAACTTATAATTATTCAACTATTATTCCTGGGACTTATAGAGACATTCTTGCTCATTCTGATGGAAATCTTTATGTAGCAGTTTCAAATGGAGGTATCCAGCAATTATTAGTTTTATCAGGGTTTAAATTAAAACCAGTATTTGATTTTCCTTTATATGAAAATGTTAATAATTTTTATTGGAAGGGAACTATTTCTAAGATGTTTTCATTTGGAAAATATATTGGTATTCTTTTTCAAAGTGGTGGTAAAGATCAATATTCATTTATTCTTCTTTATGACCCAGTAAAGAAATCCAAATATATCATTTACTCCCACGCATATTCCACGATTGCGGACAATCTAACTAATGCTCTTGGAATAAGCCATAATATGTATATAGCTTTGGCAGATGGAAATCTTTATAACTATTCAATATATAATAATAGTTATGCTCCGATAAATTATGTTTCTCAAAACATTCCTCTAAATGGAACGATTGATTCTGTGGAAGTTTATTATGATTCGCCGCCAACAGGTTCAGCGACTATCAATGTTTCTATTGTTTCATCAGATGAAGACACGGGAGATACTACAACAAATCTTTCACAAATAACAAGTTCTAATTATCTTAATAAAAATAAAACAATTCTTGATGCAGGAATTAAATGTAATTGGTTTAAATTAATTTTATATACATTTAATTTTTCTAAGATTAGAAAAATAGTCGTCAATTATACATCATTTATTTAATATGTTATCATATAATCAAGTCAACGATATATTTCAAACACAGTTAGGCAGAAATGCTACGCCCGAAGAATATTCAAAATTAAGGGGGGCTTCTTTAGGTTCTTTAACTAATCTTCAATCTATGGGTTATAAATCTAATCCAGACTCAACCAATGTTAGTTATGACCCGACAAATCCATACACTGACCAGAATGTAGTTGTTGCGGCTCAAAATATAGCAGATATAGGAAAACAAATTAGCGAGAATAGAGATATAGCACAACAAATTCCAAACACTATTCAGAAAGACATTCTTCAAACAGGAGGAATAGTTACTAATCAGCAATTAGGAGCAGAAGTAAGAGCGGCTGAAGCTCCGATAACAGCTAAATTAAGAGAACTTGGCCAGCAATATAATGCTGCTCGTTCAACTTATTCAGCTACGCTTTCAGCTGCTAAACAAGCTATTTCACAAGCTAAATCTCAAGTTTCAAGAGAACAAAGCAGAGCTCTAACCCAAGCTGGTAAAATAATTACACTTCTACAGAAAGGAGAATTAGACCCTACAAAAGTTGATTTATCACAAATAGAGGCAGACGCAGGATTTCCAAAAGGTTTCTTTGCAAGTATTAAGCCACCACAAACAATAACTAAAAATAATATTAGAAGTGCTCAAGGAGGATTATATGATATTACTACTAATAAATGGATTGTCCCGCCGAAGACATCAACAAGAAAATCGGCATCTACAACAATGGCTAAAACTGAGTTTGAAAAATATCTTTATAATCAAGGATTGCCTATTACTTTAGCAACAAATTCGGGTAACTTACAAACTTCAGTATTAAATAAAGTTGTATCAGCTGGCGTTCCTTTAAATGTTGCATTAGGATTATGGGAAAATATGAAAGCAGGAAATAGTTTTGAAGAAATACGACAAGGAATAAGGTCTCAAGGCGGAGACCCATCTATATTAGATAAATTTGTTCAAGCACTTCAAGGGGTCAAGTTAAATACATCAACTGGATTTAAATAATTATGGCATATATACCAATAGATTTCGGAACTAATAGTGGGAATAAAGAAAAAATACAGAAGCCTCCGAAATATATTCCTATTGAAGGATTGCCTAATTCAATTCCTCAGCCACCAACACCATCTCAATCATTTACTATTACTGGTTATTCTCCAGTAAATTTAAATAAATCATCAATCGCTCCGTATTCTAATGAAAATATTGGACAGCAAAATACTGGTAATTGGTTAATGGACCACCCGAATGTGCTCTATCCTTTAGCAGGAATTCAGGAGTCTGTAAAAAATATACCAAAAAGTTTTCTTGGTGATATTAAAAGTATTCCCCAAGACGCCATTTCTCCTCTTGTAAATGCTTGGAATGGAATTACGGATGCGGCGGCTAATGCTATTGTTAAGTTTAAGTCCAAAGGAAGAACTACGTCAGAAAAAATTGCTGCGGTGGGAGATTTACTTTCGGCAGCGGCAAATGCCGCTTTTCTACCAATAACAGAAACATTTAATGTGGCTAAAGATATACCGGTAGTTGGCGGTGTTACTAATTTAATAGCCCTACCATTTGAAATAGCGGGAGCGGGTGGCAGCATTGCTCTTACATCGGCATTAAATGCTTTACCTCTTTCACAGCAAGACAAGAACAATTTGATGAATACCGCGTCTACTCTTGGAGCTCTTGCAGGACAAATTGCTTTAGGTTTTGGAATGGAAAAGGCGGCGGCCTTAAAAGCGATGAAAGATACATCAACAGAACTGCTTGATAGAAAACAAGCGGGTGAGACAATAACGCCAAAGATAGCGGAGGATACACTTAAAAGAAAAATAGATGAAGTAAAGAAAGAAACAAAACCGAAGGCCATTAAACCAAATGAAGTTAAACCAGTAGAAACCAAGTCAGCAATAAAACCACAGGTTATCAAGCCCAACGCAGAAATTCCTAAAGAACTTGAACCATTAGCAGAAGAAGCGAGAAAGTATAAGAGTGCGGAGGAGTTTGTGAAGGCAATTAAAGCAAACCCAGAAAAAATACCAATTTCACCAGAATATAAGAAGTTTTTATCCGAAAAAGATACTTTTACTAATCGGGAAAATCAAATCTTTGCCGAGATGAAAGCAATGCGGGATAAGTATATTGGAAAAACAATAAACGAAGTTCCGCCAGAAGATATTGCTAAATATGAGAACTTACAAAAAGAACTCAATCAAACACTTAGTAAAAAAACCTTAGCAGAAATTCCAGAAGGAGTTATTAAAATTCATATTGGAGAAAAGGGGTTAGAGACCCAACTCACCGACTTTTACAACCAAGTCACTAAAGGAGTAAAAGAAGTTAAGCCAGAAATAATGTCTATTGAGGAATATCTTGACAAAAAAGGAATTCCTGAATTTGATTATTCAATGCAAACAACAAAAGGTGGTAGAACTGTGAGAGAACAAAAAAGAGTAGAAAAACAATTACAAGATATTTTATATCAACAAAATAAAGCAATAGAAGAATATTATGATAAGGTTAAGAAGGGTGAAATTATCCCTCCTCCAAAAGGCGAACTTGTAATGCCTGAAAATATAATTGCTCGTATAATAAGTGAATTGAAATTAAAACTTTTGCAACAAGGAGAAAAACCAGAAAATGTAGAAAAAATTGTTAATCAAAAAACTGCTGGTATAGAACAGGAAATTAAAAATTTAGAAAAACAAGGAATCAATCCTTTAGATATTGAAAAAAGATTAAGAGAAAAAATATTGGGGGAAAAAGGAATAAAAGAAGTTAAACCAGAAACCAAAATAGAAATTCCCGAACCAACTCAACCAACTAAAACCATAGAGCTTACGTCCGGACTCAACCCAAGGCTGGATAAATTCATTGAGCAAGACATTAAACCAACCGCCAAGGCAACTCTTGGTGGAGTTAAAAGTGCATTTAAAACGCTCAAGGATTTATTTGTCCCCACCAAGTCAAGCGAGGAAGCAGTTAAAACCGCTTCTATTTTAAGAACTGAACTTGCAAAACAAGCCAGAGAAAAAGAACTTCTATATCATAAAATCTCTGACGCAAGAAAAGTATTTGACCGCTACACTCCAGAGCAGGCTATTGACTTTATAGATAAGATTGAAACAGGAAAACCAATAGATGGTGCAGAAAACTTTGCGAAGGTTATCCGAGACGCTTTTGATAGCAGGTGGAATAAAATAAAAGATATCAAGGGAACTGACGCATATATAGAAAACTACTTCCCGCACCTATGGAAAGACCCAGAGAAAGCATCGGAGACGCTTGCAAAGTATTTTGGTAAGAGACCGCTTGAGGGAACAAAGTCATTTCTCAAACAAAGGAAAATACCAACCCTTAAAGAGGGTGTTGAACTTGGATTAGAACCCATCTCATATAATCCAGTTGATTTAGTGATGGCTCGCATTGCTGATATGGATAAATTTATTATGGCTCATAATGTAGTAGATGCTTTTAAGAAAGAGGGCTTAATGAAATTTGTTAGATTTGGAGAAAAGCCACCAGAGGGCTGGGTAAAGATAAATGATAAAATTGGAGAAGTGTATCAATTTTCAGAAGCAGAAAAAGGATTTATAAAACGAGGAGATTATTATATGCCCAAAGATGCAGCAAGGATTGTTAATAACTATTTAAGTCCTGGTCTTTTAGGAAATCCAATTTATGATGTTATTAGAAAAGCAGGAAATATAATGACGCAAGCGAATTTAGGATTGAGTTTCTTTCACGGGTTGTTTACTACTAACGATGCAATGATTTCAAAATTTGCTTTGGGCTTACAACAATTATCAAGGGGAGAAATTAAGAAATTTATAAAGACATCATTAGAGACTCCGACTTATTCTTTTAGAAATGTTATTCACGGCAATAAATTATTAGAAGATTATTTCAAAGAAAATCCACAAATACCAGAATTGGTAGATGCTTTAATCAAGGCTGGTGGCAGAGTGAGAATGGATAGTTTCTATAAAAACAGTGCGGTTGAAAGTTTCTTGAAAGCACTCCGTTCAGAAAATTATCTTGGAGCCGCAGTAAGAACACCCGGAGCGTTAATTGAAGAAGTAGCTAAACCCATTCTTCAAGAACTTGTTCCAAGACAGAAGCTTGGTGTATTTATGGATTTAGCAAAAGATATTCTTGAGCAGGCAAAAAAAGAAGACTGGAGCGACACTAAAACAACCTTAAGGCTTCAAGAAGCTTGGGATAGTGTTGATAACCGATTAGGAGAATTGGTTTATGATAATCTATTTTGGAATAAAGCTCTTAAGGATTTGTCTATGGCAAGTGTCCGTGCGGTTGGTTGGAATTTGGGAACAATTAGAGAATTGGGGGGTGGATTAAAAGACATTGCATCAATACCATATAAATTGATTACTGGCGGAGAAATTAGAATGACACCACGAATGGCTTATACTATAGCATTGCCCCTAGTTGTAGGGGTGGAAGGAGCTATATTACATTATCTTCTTACTGGCAAGCCCCCTGAAACATTACTTGATTATTATTATCCAAAAACAGACAGAAAGAACCCAGACGGGACAGATGAAAGAATATCTTTACCAAGCTATATGAAAGATGTTTTTGCTGTTGGGAAAGAGGGAGCATTGAAAGTTGCTTCAAATAAACTTAATCCCATTTTTGGAACTATTATAGATATGCTTCAAAATAAGGATTATTATGGAACAGAAATTAGAAATACCAATGACCCATTAGTAAAACAAATAGCGCAGGAGTTTCAATTTCTTGCCTCTCAATTTGAACCGTTTTCAATTCAAAGCGCAATAAGAGGACAAAGTCCGTTAGCTAAATATGGAAGTTTCTTTGGTCTTACTGTTGCACCGTCCTATATTACCAAAACACCATTAGAGAAAAAAATAATGGGAATGTATGAATATAGATTTGGAAAGGAAACACAGACCAAAGGACAAAAAGAAAGACAAGATTTTCTTAATCAAATTAGAAAAGCGTATATGGCTGGAGACCAAGAAACAGCTAATAAACTTTTACAAGAAGCAGAGCAAAAAGGCTACTTCACAACAAAAGCAGTAGAAAGTAAATTTGTGGGTGATTCTGATTTGCCATCAGGGGTTAGAATGTTTAGAAGACTACCATCAGAAGACCAAGAAAAATTACTTAAAGATATGAACCTTGCTGAGCTTAATCAATATGCGTGGTATGCAAGTGAAAAGGTTAAATCAAAACTTTCATCTCTTTCAGAAAACGCAAAACAATTCGTTGAAATGGTCAATAATGGAGAAATAAAAAAACCAATATGGAAAGCAGGAAAAATTATAAATCAATAATTATAGGGACGATAATTGCCTTGATTTGGATATTTATTTTTGGTATAATTTATTATTGGGATTATACTGAATTCAAGAATAATCATTGTGATTTATGTCCAATAGACCCAACATTAGAACAGTGTCATTATAGTATATGTAATCAGCCGTATGATTTTAATTTATAAAATATGAAAAAACTTATATTCATAACTCAAGATGGAAGTGGGTTGGGGCTTGCGAAACTTGCTCAAGAGCAGGGAGATAAAGTTCTTTTAGCTACGGCGATGAAAAAAGACGAGGGCAAAAAGAAAGAATTTAATCTCGTGGGTAATGGTATAGTGCCTAAAATTGATTTAAAAACTATTCTTAAAAATCCGCCAAAAGATGCTTATTATATCTTTGACCAAAACTTTTTACCAGAAGTTTCAGATGCATTAAGAAAAAAGGGTTTTAAAGTTTATGGAGCTTCGTCTTTTATGGTTAAAGCAGAACACGACAGAGAATTCGGGGTTGAGTTAGCTAAAAAAGTTGGATTATCTATTCCTCCTACGCAGGAATTTAAATCTTTAAAAGATGGGATAAAGTTTTTAGAACAAAATAAAGACAAGGCTTATGTCTATAAACCTAATAATTCATCAGAATCTTATACTACTTTTGTGCCGTCTTCGGATAAAGATACATCAGCGAATGAAGAATTGAAAACTTATCTTCAATCTATACAAGAGCCAAAGGAAGGATATATTTTACAAGAAAGAATTAAGGGGATAGAGGTTAATTTTGAAGCTTATTTTTATGAAGGTAAGCCGTTTTTTGCGTTTTGTGATTTAGAAAACAAAAGAGAATTGGTTGGAGAATTAGGACAAAATACCGGCTGCGCATTTGATTATGTATTTACCGTTCCATTAGAAAGTAAGGGGGTTCAAAAAACCATCGGCAAATTTTTCCCATTA